>Ga0065711_1036230_pt1 | contig 21278 bp, 13 predicted proteins | sample Hoacrofraction12_FD_59098 | JGI IMG/M metagenome (GOLD analysis project Ga0065711, IMG submission 59098) | Hoatzin crop microbial communities from Cojedes, Venezuela - Epithelial fraction 12 v2 (version 2) | ecosystem: Host-associated > Birds > Digestive system > Esophagus > Crop | place... | reverse complement strand
TCTCCCCTACGAGGAGAGGCTGAGGGAGCTGGGCTTGTTCAGCCTGAAGAAGAGAAGGCTGCGAGGGGACCTAATAAATGCTTATAAATATCTGAAGGGTGGGTGTCAGGAGGATGGGGCCAGACTCTTTCCAGTGGTGCCCAGCGACAGGACAAGGGGCAACGGGCACAAACTGAAGCAGAGGAAGTTCTGCCTGAACATGAGGAAGAACTTCTTCCCTCAGAGGGTGACGGAGCACTGGAACAGGCTGCTCAGGGAGGTTGTGGAGTCTCCTTCTCTGGAGATATTCAAGACCCACCTGTACAAGGTCCTGTGCAGCCTGCTGTAGGAGTCCCTGCTTCAACAGGAGGGTGGGACTGGGAGGCCCACAGAGGTCCCTTCCAACCCCGAACATTCTGTGATTCTGTGATTCACTCTTTCCTAAACTGCACCATAAAAAAACTGATGACTTCAACATAAGTTCTTAGTCCATATCTTAGCAAAGAGACACAAAGACATGACCCCGCAACGGAATAATCACGTCTTTTCTTACCATGTCCTGGGATTTACAATGTCCCAGGTGTACAGAAATGAGTCCATATGCACCTTTGTATTTATATAGGCTTCTTCCAAATATGTGTAATAACTTACATATAGCTTCAAGGAAACAATAGGTACAGTTTTCACAAACTGCAGCATCACACTTTTCTCAGCCTCCTATATCTTCTACCACTGTTGTTTTCCAATAGCACTAATAATGAACCTTGTAATGTCATACATATCATTGTGTATTATTCCAGACCGCAGTAATTTGGGGATATACATAAGTAAACACACATCAATTACTGGAAAATTAAGGCATTATGCTTTTGCCCTCTTCCAAGAGCAAAAAGAATTCCCATCTTGTATCAAGCAGAACCTTAACTCAGCACTTCATGACCTTTGTATTTAAAAATCATTTATTAGCTACTGATTCACAAATTAAGTTGAAACAAGTGCTAAGCTTGCCTAAGGACTTCTTTCTTTCAGGCTTCTTAAAAAAAAATCTAGGGGGGAGCTGTATGAAATCACTATGGTCCAATTAACAAGGATCTCACTCTTCAAGCTTGCAAACAAGAGATTACATTAACACCTGCTACAAAAGCAAACATTTTTAGATATCTTCATCTTAACCTGCTTGACATTGACTTCAAACTCCTGCCTGGCTCTCGAATGAAAGTTATCGTAACTGACGTATATTTTTCATTTGGGGGTGGGGGTGCGAAGACTGTGTCAGTCCGTATTTTTCTCTCTCTGGTATTTATGCATAATCCACTTCAAAGATAATAGCAGTTCCATATATGCGTTGACAGGAGAATAGTTTCCTAAATGTAAAATAGTTGAAGGAAAACCATAACGCCTATGGGAGATAAATACTGCATGTGAACATATGAGACACACAGAGTACACTGTAAGGTCCTCGAAGGATCTCATTCAACATATGCCTACAGTGGCATGTGTAAGTAACTCCTTTGTGGTCTATGCATCAAAATAAACTGACCTCTTGGGCCAACACATATATTTATAACATCTGTACAGACAGGAAAAACACTTCTTTGCGTTCATCACAAAAGCAATCATACAGCTGCAGCAGAAATACAACCCATCAGATTACAATAATGCTTTTACTACAAACTCTTGTGACAGGACTTTAGTAGAAGGCAGCACGCACTGATTTTTAAAACACTTATACGTCTGAAAAGTTGAACTTTCTGAAGTCCAGAATTGTTGGAAAAAGAAGAAAAAAACCCACTGAAATAACTCTAAGTGTTTTGTTTTGACAGTGTGCCTCAGGAATTCACCACACTTAGCTGGGAAAATGCTAGCAGTTAAATCTATTCAATGTCATGACATACAAAATTGAAATATAATTGCTCCTAAGTGGTTGACAACTGGCAAGTACTTTTTACACGGATAGAGAGAAATTTATGCTATCAAATGGAAGATACTGTCAAAAGTTTGATTTTAATATAAATGAAAATGCTACATGAGGACTCAAAAGGATAAGGAAAAAAACTCAGCAGTAACACTTTTATAACCACATACTTAAAAAGCTTTGAAGTGAAGAATCATTACATCAAAATAATTTTCCTTGAAAGATAAAAAAAATAAATTACAGCACGAATATTAACAAGTTATTAGAATAGCGAATTTCAAAGAGTAGCAAAAAACAAGCAGCCGATGAATGGCCTAGTTTAAAGAATGTCTTACCAATCATATGGTTAGCGACATGGATTTGTATCTCTCTCTCATTCTCAAAGGTCATCTGGCACTTGATGCATTGATAGGTCTTTTTCTGTTTAATAACCAAAAAGAGATTAGAGAAAACTGCACTGTAGCATAAGGTAAGTGTGATCATGAATATAGCATGTTATGTGCTTCAACTTTGCTCCACTGAGGTCTTTTCTGCTCGTATATCCCCAACAAGACACCAACTTGGGCTTGGCTTTTCTGGGACTGTAAATAAAATCTCTAATTAACAGCCTGCTTTAGAAGAATTTTTAATTTCAGCTTTAAAAATTTCAAATGGTAGTATTTGAAAATCTGATTAAGTACGTCAGCCATAATCAGATTACTCATGTCATTTAACCCATTGCAGTAAAAATTCCTGCACAGTGAAATAAAAGACATTAAAAAGGTAACTCTGTTTTCAGAAAAAGAGATCAACTTTCTCAGAAAATTCCATCTTTGGTTAAAGTCAAAATACAGTAGGCAAAACACCTATAGTTACTTGGGGAAGTGAAGGTCAAAAGGTAAAAATACATTTTGTAATGGTCTCCCATCAGAAATCCTGAAAAAAACGCATTACCACGAAGAATGGTTTCCTAGCACAATCTGTTGTGTATTTTCTCTGTTTCAAAGTCATACCAGGGAGGCTTAGCTGCAGAAGTCAGGAGATAGTGTGAAGAGGCAATTACATGAACCATTTACTCAAATCGGGAAAACGGGGTTTGCACTCAGATTGACAGTGGTGCCTGTACTCGTGCAACATGACAGGAAAAAAATCCAAGAAATCATTTCGAGAAATTAAAATGCATGTTGACATCTAAGCTAGGAAAAAAAACCCCACTAATGCTAAGCTTTTGTACGCTGGCAAAAACTCTTTTTCCCAAAGAAGGAGTACAGTGTTTTGGTCTAACGTGCATGCTCGATTACTGCATGGGAACATGCTATCTAAATAGACATCTTTTGACATGCAGTTTAGAAAAATTGGGCCTTTTGTGCCTACTTCTTCCTAGAAAATAACTCCTACTGCAACACTTGCCACCAGGCATGAGCATGAGGTCCATATCCTTACGGCTAGAGTGGATGGCAGCAGAATGTATGTGAAATCTCCATGCGCTGGCCACAAGCTCAGTTAGCCGAGGGATGGATGAGGACCTCAAGCCATTAGCACTGAGAAACCCCAATCAGTAAACAACACCCTCTTAACTTTTTTGAAGCAAAGCATTTTGCGGTTATTTTCCGTGCACTTTTCGATGTACATGATTTTTTCGTACAGCCTCCACCCCACACCTAGGCAGACAATTCCATTTTTAGGACAGCACTAATAAGTCAGAAGTTTTGAGTTAAACAGAGGAGTTGCTGTCACCCCCTCTGCGCATGGGATCCAATTTCCTCAAGCACCTGCTGAGTAAAGAACAAATTAGGTGCTGCCAAGAGCTTCTTAACTACTTCCCATGTCATCAATGGCAACAAGTTAGCCTGCTGGAGGTTAATGAACATGCTGCAATACCATAATAACAAATGCACCAGTCTATGGATGTTATGCGTATTCCATGAATTCTGTACGCAGTATGTGTTTGTGCATAGGCAGGCCTTTCTAGGCTAAAATAACAATGGGTGATTAATGTGATAATAGGAAGAAGGCTCTACTCCGTTGGCTGAAACCTGACACAGCCAACCATATAAAAAGAAATAGTTTGGATTGGCTGGTTATCCTTAGGCAGCTCAAGAAAGTATCCTCCTGGAGTCCATTTGGAAATCAAGGCTATTAATGGAAAAGCAGCTGGATTTCTGCAGCACTCTTTCTTGGGAATCTATTCCAGCAGACAAGCACAGCACACATACGTACACATGTCCTCTCAAACACTGGCATACACATGCTGAGGGCTCCTAACTTTAAAAACAAAACAAAACAAAACACAAAAAAACATTGGAAGAGAAAAATTGGATTGGGCGGTGAATGATTCATGTGGTCACATTTAAAATTTGAAATCTTCCCCTTCTTTAAAACTTCAAAGCCGACTAAGTTCCGTGCCTTGTTCAACACTTACCTCTGCTACGAGGGTTCCCTAAGTAACTAGCTAAAAAGGACAACATTTCAGCTCAAGTCTATTTCAAACCTTTAAAGTTCTATTAAACACAGACAAATAATTCGGTTTTTTAATTGATTTCAGTGCTTCTGAAAGCTACTTACTAACAGATCTGGAGACAGGATGTCTTTGTTTATCCACAGACCCAGGGCAAACTCCTCCACACCATTTCACAAACTTATAAAACACTCCGCTTGGCATGACCACCCCTCAGAGAAGCCGGCAGATTTCAGACTTCCTCGGAGTATTAACTCTAGCTTCAGCTGAGACACAGGCATGCAACAGAGCAGCTTAACTGAGGCGATGGCTCTTGTGATAGGGTACCCCTCTTGATATGGAGGGAGGGTAACAAACGGCCTCATACAGGCCATGAAATAACTACTGCTAGATTAGCACCCAAATGTATATGCAAGAGATGGAAGAGCTGATTTTTTGGCTCATTAAGAATTCTCTTTAAAAGAATGTCACAAAACCAGACTTCCATTCTCAGGAAATGGGGTGTGCTAGTTTTAATACAAGGTTCTGCTATTTGTGGTACCAAACACGTTCTTCTACGACCATTTTTGTGGACATCATGGCTTCATGAACATTATTAATAGGTCAGTTATCTCTTTTTAAAGTTCACAAGTGGTGACAACAAAGGTGCCCAGATTCTGAGGAGCTAACAGAGTCTAGGTGACGTAAGAGACCAGATGAGCAAGCCTTCAGCTGAGAGCTCAGTCCCCGTAAGTCAAGATAGTTAATGCTAATCTTGGCACAAAATAGTAGTAATAACAACAGAGGGTTCTGGTTTCTTTTCTGAAGTAACTATTGTTCCCATGGGTTTTCCAGACTGTCCTCCATTAAATCTGGAAATGGTTTCCTGTTCTACAAAGAAAATATTCCTCCATTCAAGTGGATTTACAAGGGAAGAGAAGAGGTGCAGGGGAGAACAAAGAGAAGGAATTGAATCCAAAAAAGTGTGGAGAAGAACAGAACTGAGTAAAGGAGCACAGCGGGGTTCATTCCTCCAACTTTCTATGCCACCTCCTTTGCTTCTTCAGTCTAAATAACCCAGGTGGGCTAAACCTAGTAACACCATTCAAGATAGAAATTTAACTGAAGTCCAAGTATTTGCCATTGTCAGTGTTAAAGAAGCACTGTTCATGATAACTATGGTACAAAATAAGCATAAATCTGTGTTAGGGAAAGAGCAGCTTGAAAGCAACTATTTACAGAAATCTCAATGCTAAACAACTCGTCGAGTTTTTCAAGCCATGCACATTCCTCTAGAAGACATGTTAAAAGGAATTAATAAAATGCATTCAAACTGAAGCTCCTATGCACAGAAATGTGTTCAGAAAAACATGAAAGCATTACCTCTGATGCGATCGTAACAGAATAAAAAAAGGTCTTGAGCTATACATGTGCCAGATACTGGAATGGTATCTCCACTTGTGGTGCTCATTTAAAAAAAACCTTTTAGTCCTAACCAAACAGAATAGCTCACGTAAAACTCTAAGAATCAAACATAAATTGATGTTAGAGCAATCTTTTACTACTAAGGTATACTTCATCTATTCCTCTTAGTGATGTTCCTTACAGAATCCCATTGACTTGACTTTAAATCTCCGAATAAGAAATCCTCTGATGCAGCTGTTGCCAAGTACACAAGGCAAAAACTTTGTCCATCTGGAAATCTATCTTTGTTGGCCATCATGATTGGATCCTAGTTAGACGTCCGAGAAACCAAGGTGATCAATTTACAGATAATTCTTCCTGGCTGTTTACAATACTAAAATCTAAGTGAGGAAGACAGAATACAGCAGCATTTTCAAGGGTTATGTGATTTCTCCTTCATTTTTATGGATTAAAAAAACCCAAACCCCCAAACTGCCAAGCAATGCCGAGTGTTTTTTAATCCTCTTCTAGCTGCCTCCAACTGATTTTCAGAACTAAACCTCCAAAAATTCAATAGTAAAAACCAAAACCAAAATATAACAAAATATTCATACTCCCTTTGTGGTGCTAAATCCATGTGCATATATACACAAACTTAAACACATATAGTAAAAAGGAATTGTTCTTTTTCTCCTGCTCTGCCTTTTTTTCTTCCCAAATATTTTCATTTTTTATTCATGAAAAGATAATATTTGTTTTCTTCCCTTCTTTCACTTTGGGGTTAAACCTTCATTTAATTTTTTTTTCTGAAATTCTGTTAGACTTCCACACTCTCTTCTTCAGTTGAAGAAATGTAACTGCTGGTGGAGCGATTTCTGACATTGAAAGAAGTTATGAATTCTGTATGTCACTGTCATCTTTTCCATTTGCTTGGATTTCGTTCTGCTTATTCTTATTTACTCTGAAATATATACCCACTACTTAAAATCTAATCTCCCTATATTTTCTTTCTGACTGTACCTTGTCCTAATTTTCAACTGCTTTTCTGTTTAAGAAAGAAAAATCAATACGGTGTTTAAAAAAGAAATGTAGAAGTGCTCCAGAATTGGAGAGAAGCAGCTCTTCTCTGGACATTTGCAGATTACTCTCTGTGCATTGTGCACTTAAGATTGCTCCAGTAAAACGGGATTTTACCTGTGTGCATCACGTTAACAAGATGACAAGAGAGATTGTGTTCAACTTGCTTAGCTTCACTATGAAGCCAGTGAAATTAAGTAAATGCTGTTCTTGAAATACAGGGATTTATCAGCATTTAAAAGACTGCACAATTCTTTGAAAAACCCCTGTGTTAGGCTGACACATAGGGCACTCATTGCCTTGAGAAACCCGAGTGAAACACCAATAGTTTCCACATGAACTGATATCAGAATTCAGGTCTTGTACCTATAATGAAGGGTAAGACAGAGAATTATTCTGAATAACAGTATATCTATTCCTGGGATGCATACCATAAAGGTCTCTGATATTAGCATATGTGCAGGCCACAGACACCTGTTCAAGGTACCATGCGCCATCATCACAAATGCAGATTTTTCATTATCTTCTACAAAGGAACTAAGAACTTTCCTCATGGGATGAAATTCAAAGCATTTACCTTATTGAAGAACTTAAAACTTTCCCCTGAGAGAACAAGTATGGAAGCTGTCACTGAAAAGCAAGAGTTAAAGCAAGAAATAAGAGCAGAAAATGGCAATGTATTCTGCTTCTGATAGTCAATAGGAAAGAAAAGGTAGTACTTCAGGCTATAGGCACAGCCGTATGAAGTAAGAAATAGTCCTACCTGAGAGAACAGAGGTGTTTTAAAAAATTTAGAAGGAAATAAAGGCCTAAGGAGGAGGAAGAAGAACAACCTAGCCAGAGCCCCGGCCAAACTCTCAAACCTATCACACCGAAGGAGGGATATTTCCGTTCCTCATTCTTCTGCAGAATGAGATGTGTGTGCCTGGAGGCTTAGTCACACATTCACTGCACCCAGAGGGGAAGGGAAAAGAAAAAAAAGGAAATTAAACTTTCTGTGGGATTCTCTCAGATATCTGGAACGGGGCACTGAGGCCAGTGGGTGCCAGGACAGACAATGTCGTGCTCAGAGATGGCTGCGCACAGCCCAGCTCGGCCAGACGCTGCTGCCTCGCATGCCCCGGCGCTGAGCCAGAGCTGACAAGTCCTGCTGGGGACACGGCCTGCACCAGCTCGACTGGAGGCATCTCCGTCTGCATCCTCAGGGCTTACTTTGGGTCTTCTCTTACTGAGCTGCTGGTGTTCTAGTTGAATGGTATTTCAGGTTCTTTTAATGCAGTAAGATGTGTTTGTGGGTGCTTTAATTAGCAGATTGACATAAACAGGCATCTACGTCTGGAATTATTCATTAGGAGTTGGGTGCCTAATTTCCTTAGATACTTCTGAAAATCTCACCCCATCATGTTTAATTAAAAATGTCAGATGATATCAATACTCAGATGTGTCTGCTGTTGGTCTCCCGAGAAGATTTCCAAAATCTACTTCTCATTCCATCTGTTCCTGACAGAGGAAGGACTGACTTGGCCCATTCTTGAACCAAAACGTCAACAAATAATTTTAAAAGACTATAAACTGCAAATGATATTAATCTCCTGAGTAGACTTCTGAAACCTTGCTTGGATCTGCATGTTCCCAAGTATCTTGTAAGCTAAGAAATGGGAAAGCAGGCTATCCGTGAACACTGAAGGAAAGCACACTTAGATGTAACCTACATTAGAAAATAATTTCCAGCTTTGCTAAGAAAACTACTTATCTTACAGGAGGGCCATGAAGCAGATCCTTTTAAAATCACTTTTAAAATCATACACACACACAAGCACACATGTGTGCACACAGACATCCAAGTAGCCTCACAGCGTTCACTCTGACAGACATCCATAAGATTAAGCTCTTTAGCACAGAGATTTGGTTTAGGTGAAATTTCAGGGGGTAGGGTGGAATTCACTACATTGTTCCTCAAAAGTTCCTTTATCCTCCTGCTCATGTTTAGTCCCCTGGTAAGAAATAATCTCATTCCTCAAGTATGACAGATAAGATTTTGTTTGTTTGTTTCAGGTACTCTCAGCATCTCCTTTTCTCATGGAAATGCCCCAGTTTTTCCAGATCTGCCAGTTCAGTGGCATCAGAATTAACGGACAAACTCAACCCCCACTATTCAAGTGTCCCAGCTCTCTGTTGGTAAATCTAGGGCAGTTTTATGACAAAAAATCTAATGCGCTGCCACTAGAAATCAAGCAGCCTGTAAGGCTGAGCAACATCTAATTTTTCTATGTGCATTACTTTATCTTTCCTCCTGTTTTGTCGGTTTTTTAGTAGCACAAGTAATTTTATAAGGTGACAGTTTAAAAAAAAAAACAAACATCAGATCAGTTCTCAGTCACATTGAAGGTCTACATTTTATCCCTCAGACATTTAAAGTTCTGCTGTACTTACTCTGGGAACAGGGGATGTCTGGGTACCTTTCCTTTGGCCACTAGTCTCAGGCGTCAGGTCTCGGTGGTCTACCTGAATGTGGCTCTCTAGGTCTTCAGCACTTTCAAATTTGACACTACACTCTGGACACCTCAGACTGCCACACGGTCTCTCGTTCACCTCCTGTGGAGTCAAGCCCGAAGACTGTCCATTGGTGCTCCTGGTCATGCATCCAGCACACAGGCCATAGGGAAGGCCATTCACATCTAACTTTACCAAGTCCTGCTTATTCCGGAACTCCTTCAAGCACAACGCACACTTGTAGAGTTTTTGCAAGGCCTGGCCATTGGGCGATGAGGTTGCAGAGTTTCCTGCCAACTTCTGCATGTGGAACGTCCCGTGAATTTTCAGCTCCAGGGTAGAGGTGACCGTCTGCATGCAGACAACACAGCGAAACCCAGTGAGGGAGTTTCTGAGATCTGGATGCATCTGGCAGTGCTCAATGAACTCCTCCTCGCTCTGCAGCGGCATTTTGCAGATCCGACATGTCCCTGTATCCAAACTCTTGCTGTGAGTGACTTTGTGCTCTGTCAGGGTCAGGAGTGATGGGAAACGTTCCCCACAGATGGGGCACATGTAGTGTTTAGCTGGGCCTCGATGGGTCTGCATGTGCTCTCTCAGGCCATTTTCTGAGAAAAAGGTCCTTGAGCAGATATTACACTTGTGACTACCTTTGATGAATTCTGCTTTCTTCCTAGAACAGTCATCCTCCCCAGGCCTGATGTTATGATCTCTCAAACGATGGTTCTGCAAGAGGACCTCCATAGTGTAGGCAGCCCCACAAATGTCACAGCCATACATGGGCTCAGAAGCATCTACATCATCTTCACTGGCTTCATGACTATTGGAAGTATCTGGATTCTTCATTAACATGTTCTGGATATCTGCCCCTTCTGTCTTCTTATTTGTTGGGGTCATGCCATTAGCTGTACCATTCTCAGTGCTAGCATCAAAAACACAATGTTTTTCCCGCAAATGCTTTTCAAGCAAGATGATGGCATGAAAAGCTTTGCTACAAAACTTGCAGTTGTATTTTTTGCTGTGGGTTGTGATGTGGCACTGCAGTTCTACCTCTGTGCTAAAGGTCTCACCACAGAAGATGCATTTGTGAGACTTTGACGGATTCCCCAAGTGACTATGCTTCACATGGATCTGGAGATCCACCTCCTTCCTAAAATCCCAGTTACAGGCTGTGCAACGATACATCTTCTTTTCATTGCTATGCTTGACTGCCAGATGCACTTGGATAGATACCTTGGAATCAAAAACTTCTTGGCAAAGGGTGCAGTGATACAACACAAAAGTATGCATGTCCAACAAATGCTTCTGCAAATCATCCACTGAAGAAAACTGTTTGTCGCAGCTCTCACATACATAATGAGTTGAAGTTGTCATGTAATGTATGGTGAGATGTTGCAGAAGAGACTCCTGGGAATCAAAGTCCTCTTTACACTGAGGGCAAGACTGTTTCCTCAACAGCAACTCCAAATGCAGCTTTAAATGGGTTTGAAAACTTTCAAAATTTGAGAACTTTAGATCGCACTGATTGCATGGGTATTCACCATTAGACACTGAGTTTACGCTAGCAGAAAGCCGTTGCCTTTTAGGGGAAGAGACTTCAACATCGGAAGAAACTGGACTCTGCTCTGCTTTTGACTTCTTATTGTGTGCCAGAGGAATGTTCTTGTGGTTTTCTTTAATATGCTTTGTCAGCTTCAGGATGGAGCCAAAAATGGGGGAGTTTGTGCAATAAGGGCATGAATAAACTTCCATAAAAGACTGCGTTGGCTGAATGACAGGGGAATCCAATTTTGAATTTCCTACATTGCAGTGAGTCTGCTGAATATGCTCAGTCAGGGTTGCTTCGGTCAGAAAGCCCATGGAGCACTGGTTACAGAAGAAAGCGTTGTTGCCATCCTGAGGGGTAGCATTTGGGCCACAGTGAGTAATACGGATATGTTCTTGTAAGCTATTGATATCTGCAAACATCTCTGGGCAATAGTTACAGTGAAAGGCAGAAATGTTGCTAAACTGCATCATGGGATAGGCATGGTTTTTGTGCACCTTTCTCACGTGTTCATTCAAGTTGTACAGTGTAGGCATGGAATCAAGGCAGATCTGGCACGTGTGGCTTTGCTGAGGTTTGTCTGCATGAATGGTCTTCAGGTGGATCTCCAGAACAGCAAGGCTGTTGAAGTCGCGCTTTGAGCAGTAAGGGCAGCTGTAGGTAAGTTTAGACCAGTTCTGGCCTTCCTCTCTGTCCATAGACCTGATCTTCTTTTGTCCTCTCAAAGGCTTTAAGGTTGAATCTGGGGTGGAACCTCTTTCCACTGACGCGCTGGAGTCAGGCGTTGCGCTGCTCATGGACGCCACGCTCCCCAAGACTGGGTCAGGGCTGATGCTGTGGTTGCTGGAGTCAGGTTGTCTGTGGCTGTCCAAGTGGCAATAGACTTCCTCCACCGAGGAAAACTGCTCCGGGCACATAGGGCACTTGTGTTTTTTGTTGGCATGGGCTTGATGAATGTGTGAGAGCAGCGAGTTTTCGTCTGCAAATACTTCAGGGCAATGAATACACTGCAAATCTGCCTTCTCGGAAAGCTGTGGGTGGCGTGTCATTACGTGCTTCTCCAAATCTTCAGTCTGACTGAATGTCTCTTCACAGTAATCACACATAAAATCATCCTTCTTCACCTCTTTCTCTGACTTTGCCATATGTTCCTTGTTCTTTTTATGAGCTTGCATGTGACTCTGCAATGAGCTGGTAGATGAAAACCCACGTTTACACACAGTACACTTGAATGGTTTGCTGGAGCTGTGGGTTTTCAGGTGAATTTTGAGGTGGTCGCTGCGAGAGAACGCAGCCTCACATTCATGGCAATGGTACTTTTTATCCCCTGTGTGAAGCTTTATGTGGCGATCTCGACTTCTCTTGTGCTTAAAAAGCCGGCTACAGTAGGTGCATTTGAAAGGTAGTTTGTCACTGTGGATCTGCTCGTGCCTTTTAAGGTAGCTCAGGCGAATGAAGGACTTATCACAAAACTGACAGGGATACGGCAGGCCAGTCCCCCCTTCCTCCTCCCCGATGCCGAGATCACACCCATCTCCTATCATCTGAGTGGGTGATGCAACATCTTTGCTGGAGGGAGATGAAGCCACCCAGGAGAGTTGTGGGTCGTCATCACCATCTGTAATGGGAAAGCAGAAAGCAGATTAAAAACAATTCCCAGTGCATCTGTGAAATAAGGACAAAGCTCTCAACAACACTATGGGCTTCTGCTACTACAGCACAAAAAAAAAATCAACTAAAAAAAAATGTCTCTTGAATTTCAAAGGAGGCTTGAGAAAGAGAAATAAAAACATATTTGTGCACATAATTCACAAATATGCCAACATGTATTAATAAAAATAATTTTTCTTTAGCAGATTTAACACCCGCTCACTGTACTGTAAAGCAATAAACAATGAATAAGAAAGCAAAACACAATGTGCAATGAAGCAATACAAACATTTCAAAAAGCTACAGTGTTAAGTGATCACCTGTGATTTTGTGGGTCTTTTTAAACGCTACATCGAGATAATTTTAAGTAATGTCTCCATTAAACAAAATCCTTCAGCTCTGTCTCAAAACTGTAACAGAACGAGAAGCTGCTCAAAAGCAGAGTCGAACATCTAGGCGAAATAAAAGCATCAGATTTGAGACATCTCAAGAAAGTCAGAGAAGAGGTCTGCACCATTACCACATTCATTCGTATGAAAGGTAATGTTGCCTGCTTGGTACAAAAACAAACAACTTGAAAAAGCCCAGAAAATCACCATTGGAGATCTCAAAACACCACGAAAGAATCAACTTCAGGATAAACCAACAATGGCCCAGCCTCTGTTTTAATAACTATTCCCTTTGCTCAATATGAGGCTTTGGAAAATATTTTATAATTTGATATTATCATAAAGAAACACAGCACCAACTCCAGCAGCAAAACGGTCATTTAGGAAAAAAACATAAAATGTTGGCAGCTTTCATAAACAGAATTGTTAACAAGAAACAGAAGAGAGCGAGTTCAAATATCCCAATTCCAATAAATGTGGAGATGTTGAGTGAAGCGAAAATGCCACTAGTCCGATATAAAAGTGAATCACGGAACGAAGCAAAAATAAAATTCATGTAAATGAGGCAAGGCGCTGGCCACATATACATTTGGAGATTCAAAAAAGGAACCGGTTCTCCAGATACATTGTCCTTATAAAACATTTAATGTTCCTACTTCAGCTCTTACTAAAACAAACCAATAAAAAACTCCCCAACTGTGCATGTAGGCTGCCACACGCACACTCCTTGTGCCTGCCAACTACAGAGTCACCAGACGGAGAAGAGCACATGTATGGCAGAGAAGCTCTCAAAGAAAGGCTCGGCTAAGGAGGATATCACCACCGTAAGAACCTAGCTCCTGTGGCACCGTTTCTCTGCCAGAGACCTTCCTTTTCATCCCAGGAAAAGAGAGCAGAGCTACCCTGGCCAAACGAAACCAAACACACCAAACAACTCTTCCGGCACGACGGGTCTGCCTGTCTTCTGGGATGTGCAGGTCAGGCGCCCGCTCCCCTCAGAGCTCTGCTCCTCCGTTTAACTGAACCTCCTGCTCCCAAGTGAAGCCGGACACCAAGAACGTGCTTCCTCCTGCTCCCAAAATGCACCCCGGCTCCCAGCAAGCACCCGTGCTTCTAAGGTGCTCAAGGTCTTTGTGCTCAACTAACTCCTCCGAGCCTGGCCAAGCCTGAACCTAAAACCCAGGTGACAAGTCCCTGGTTTTTACGTAAACTCTTCTCAGGCTTCATTAATGTTCCTACTTCAGCTCTTACTAAATTTTAAGTAATGTCTCCATTAAACAATTGGAGATTGGCTCCGACCGTGAGCCAATCTCTCTCTGCGGCTGCAACAAATCCTCACGTTCCCAACTGAAGCCACCTCTGCCGCTCGCCCCGCAGCCGGCGCAGCTTCGCTGTGCCCCCGGGGAGCCCCCGTCCCCCCGTCTCTGCTGCCAGCCAGATCCAGGGCTCCGTCCCCCCAGACCTGCGGCAATGGGCCGTCGGAGGGAAGGAGGCAGCCGGCTGCCAGCTCCGGGATTAGGGGCCCCGGGGAGGTGCTGGTAGCTCAGGGCTGGCTAATTCCCTCCTCTCGCCAGCTGGGCTCCTCCAGGGGAACGGAGACAAAGGGGAGCAAGAGGGGGATGCCGGCTCCGAACCAGGGCAGCATGCGCTGCCTTCGCTACGGCTACTGCTGTCTGCTTGGGGGGGGGAAGGAAGAAAACCAACAACAACAGGAAAAAACCCACACCACCGTTGTGTTACTTACTGCTCGGGCTTACTGGCTGTAATGAAAATAATTAAAAGGTCCACTTTGCAGAATTTATTACAAAAATATATGCATTTTTAAATATCTTCCATTCTGCAGCCAGGCTAGTCGTGCCTTGTGCTGGGCAGTGGCACACAGAGGAAGGACTGCACCGGGAATAACCCGGAGCACTTAAACCAGCTCCAGTGAACAAAGCTTCACTGTTCAGCTTCGAAACTGGAGATGCGACGGGCCAAATCCAGTGGTAACACAGGCTGGGCCAACTGCTTTAACTTTGTTACATCCATATGAGCTTACGCTAACCATTACACTGGCCCACCATGGAAATCGAACAAATCTTTTAGAATGTCTCTCTTTCCTCTGAAACGAACCAATCTACCTCAAAATGCACTCTAACATTCAAATAGGACCAGCTCCCCTCCAGCTGCCGCTCTTCAAACATATTGGGCTATTCACAAAACAAAATCAAAGAAAGCTGGTATTATTTGGCGAGCGATGCACTAAGACGTGGCTGTGCTAATAAAATTTGGATTCAAAAAAATTAACATTTCTCAGATTGAAGAACTGGGTTTGTAACAAAAATGGAAGCATTTACACAGACAGTTGAAAGCAAAGATTGTCTCCTTTCATTAGCTTGATTTAGATCTTTCACTGATTTTAATGTTTAACTTCTGGATTCTTTTTATTGCACCATTTTTTCATACTTTTACAATTTATAAAGAATTAGCAAACTTTAAGCCCCAGAAACAACCTACCTTGACTTCCTTACAAACAAGATACTAAATTACTAAAGGCCTAAACTGAAGAAATTAGGGAAAACTCATTATCATTAATCTCTTTATGGAATGAAAAATAGCTCTGTTAATTTTAAATTGCCATATTAAATCCAAGAAAAGACCTATAATGAACTGAGAAGGAAATTCTAAGGTATTTTACCAGAGTAATATTTTAGTGGGAAGATATATTTCAGATGTGGTGTGACATGTCTGGCAATGATGGTTAGAATAATAATTCTACATTAATGCAATCAAAGAAATGTAGCAGAATGAGAAAAATCACTTTCAAAAAGGAGATTAAAGTCATTAAAAATGGCTAATCCTGCAAAGTGGGACTGTTCTAAAATAGAGAATCACATGGCTGGTGCAAGGCTTTTGTCATTTGTGCATAAGAGAATCAAAACAAGTATTAAAGGGTAACAAAATTCAATAAAAAGTTTAATTAGAAAAAAAAGAGCATTAAGGAAGCTTCAGGATGTCAGTAGTCCTCAGGATATATGTGCAGGTCATGAAGCTTAAAGGGCCAAACTTGATAATCAATCTCAAAGTGGTACAGTAATTTAGCAATTTAATGTTCAGCACGTTTACAGGACTGCAAGCATTTATCATCATCACCGAGGAGCTAATTCCAGCCTCAATGCATTCAATGAATGTATTTTTCCTTCTAATAAGAGCAATTTGGCCAAACGGCAGTATAAATCATACTTCATTCTGTTTATCTTCCAGATAACATGAGCCAAGTTCAAAAATACACTTGTGAAGCTAAAACAATACAACAAAGTTTTAAAAAATGTGATCTCTCTTAGAAAGGAGACAAACAGCACATCACAGATTGCCAGGAGTACGCCACGCCGTGCTGTCGTCTCAGCGTACAGGGATGATGTAGATATATTTATCATTTCATAGTTATTTTGCTCATAGAAATAAAATCGACCAGACAAAATTTCACAGTCCCTGCAAACACTTTCCCCCATCTTCCTGCTCAAAGCTAGCTGGAAACGTTACACTCCCACCAGACTCTGAGCCGCATCTGAAGCAGATGCAGAAAGACTGGCTTGCTCAGCTGCCTGGTCACCTCTGTGGCCCCAGCCCTGGGGTCAGCGTTTGTGGGCAGGGGCTGCACAGACCCTGCTGCCCCCCAGCCGACTGCCTTCTCTCTTTAGAACAAAAGGTACATGCAGGGACCCCCTTCACTGGCCCGCACCTACAGTTCATCCTTGCCTAAAGTCTCTTGTTTACCAGTGTAGAGCATCATGGGGTTCCCTTCCAGTGAACTCCGCACCGTCACCCCTGTGCGTGAAGGGCTCAGGTGGCTCTTCCACAGGGCCTCCATTTGTGTTCCTGCACCGTGGGCACGCCACAATGCGGCCAGTCCAGCATGGTTTAATCCAGCTGGTTTGGGTGCAAACAGGAGCACACATTGAGCACCATGGGGCTTGGAAGAGGCCACACAACTGCCCAGGCATCAACAAAATATCCAGCGTCTGGCCGAAGACGAAGCTTCAGGATTCCCCTCCTGAGCCCAGCAGGCATCTCCATACAGGACAATAAACCAAGAGGATAGATCTGGAAGGTGCTCTTCTTCTATCAGCTTTATTCCTCTAGCACAGAGCTAGTACACAAGAGAAATAGTGAAACTAACAGAAACAAAAACCAGAAATAAATTGTTGAGGAAAGGATTGCTGTTTGATTTAAGTCAGACTCCTGGTTCTCTCCTAGCCTCTCCATGGCACACAAGTTAAAAATGGTAAAAGCACTCAAATCAGGTCAGACTATTGAGAGTTGATGGGATTCTAGCACCCAGAAAAGTAAGTTGCTTTTGAAAACAAGCTTGGCATCATAAGACACGCTTCTGAACTGTGTTTCAGTTCCTCATCTCCATAATAGAAAAAAGCCATCTGCTCCTCAAGGGCAAATTGTAGGGCTTAATTCTGTGTAGCTGTGAAACACCGAGACATCCTCAGATGGAAGGCCCGATAGAAATGCTATCAATTTCAATAATTATTATTATCACAGATGCTTAACTATGAGACTACAACACAGAGATTGAAGACTGAGAAATCGTCAGTACTGGTTATGGGAAATTGTGCATTGCTTCACTACGTATTAAAGCCAGGGATACATCATTACAATGGATTACGGTAAGAACCTCACACAGCATACGCTGCTCATTTACACTGCACCGCTGGTGTGAAATAATGCAAATCAAGTTTACACAGCAAATGTTTAAAGTTTCGGTATTTTCAGTGCACTGTAACAGCTTTTTACCTAAATTTTTGGTTGGAGTGTTTAGCCCCATTTTCCTGCACATTTCCTGTACAGTTATAACAAAGTAAATAGTAAAAACTATCCTTAATACTCCAAACTCAATTTTCTATGCATATATTAGCTTCACTGAACGTTTTTGTTTGTTGTGTCACAGAAGGCAGTAGTGGACTGCGAACCACCAGTTCCTCTGGCAATGAAAGCCTTTTTATGCTGACGCTGCACCTATCTCTGAGCAGCGTTGTAGCTGCTCGGCTGTGACTAAAACCCAGCATTAATGCACACTCAAACACACTTCACTAAACAATGAAAAAGATCGCTACAACTTGTTTATAATTATCCCTACAAAAACAGCACACAACTGTCCCCCGACACTGGGCAAGCCACCCTTATCCAAGGCACTCAGGAGGGGCCCTGGGACGTTCAGGCTGCTCTGAAGAACTCCATATGCAGCTTCAGTCTTCAGCAACATTAGCTTCTGCGCAAAGCAGTCTTCATAGTTTTTTATTTTACGACACTATGCCATTTTTTATATATATACATATGTACATAAAAAAATGTGTAAAATGTTCAAAGTAAACCTAAAATTGGATAAAAAACTAAGAGGTGCTAATATAAGTGGCACTACAGACAGTGCTTTCATGATTATCTACAACTTGAGAAAAATGCAGCTATACCTAATTGTATGGTTATGTGGTAAGCATTTTTGTTGGACTAAATTACTAACAGTTAGTGACTCTTCTTCCAACTTCTCAACTTTCCACTGCCATTCATTTTTAAGTGAAGTTTTTAAAAAAGAAAGACGTGTGGCTCAATGGAAAGTATATATAATCTAATTTTTCTTCTCATGCAGAGAGTAACTTGGTATTTAGAATACAAAATTAGCACAAGATGTAGTGCAGAATTTCAAACATTAAACTTGCTGGGATGTCTACTGCAGATAAAGCGTCACACATAGACAGTTTAAACCTCACTATCTTTGTTTAAACCTTTCTGTAGTGATCACAGATACATCTAATTAGTCTTTTTTATGCCGCAAGTTAAAAGTACACACTAAGATGTCTATTGAAGCTTAGTTGATATACAGAAACTTGTTAAGCCAGAGTAACACATGTCTGAGCGCTTGTCTTGTGTCAGCAGAGATATCGGCTCAGTAATGACCATCGATAGGATGATACATATTGCTATACAGATGACAAAATCAGAAAGTTATTTTTAATGTTATTTTTTCTTATGTCAAACAGTCTGTATGTTGCTGGTAATAAAAAAATTAACGTATCGTTAAATAAGTTATTTCACACTTCAATAAATGGCATAATAAGGGGTGGAGGAAAAAGTTTTATGTTAGATCTAGGAATAAACTAAATGCTTTCAGAGTTGAATCACTGTTTTTCTTTACTCCCTTTGGAAAAGCAGCAGATACTATATTCTGCTGTGCATCATGGACTTGGGACTGAAAACAGCTGCACTCTAATTACATGTAAAGTGTACCAAAACATTCCTTTTATCACAGACTGTAAATCTGTTAGCATCTGTCTCTCCTTTGTTTCTTCCACAAGATACAAGCTTGTTTCTACATTTTTCTCACCTGTAGCGGTGATTAAAATTCATTATAAATGAAAGGAGTGAACACTAAAACAAGTTCCTCTGTGTACAGTTCTAAACTCAAATTAGAAACAGCTGTTTGCTAATTCATGCAGTGATGTTTTGTCGTGCTCTGTGAATCAATAATAACTCACCCTATTTCTACTGAAATGTTAGGATTATACATACATTTTGCTTAGCAATTTCCTCTTCAGAAATGTTCAAATGCACATTCAGTCTTTTTAAAGCAAAATTAGAAGATGATACCAGCAAAATCATTGCTGAATTAACAGAAAGATCTTAACAGCTTACTGCTCGTGCTTACCCTGCTACCTACAGGGTCCTGTGCCGTTCTTGCCTGCCGTGATACCTACAGAGCACTGAGCAAGCAGGCATGTTGTAAGACAGATGTAAAAGAGCAAAACTCTACGGGGTCACACGCACACATCACGGATGCAACAGTCACACTGAAAGAATACTATAAAATTAAGAGTTTCAGCTATGGCATGTACAACTTTCAAACACAAGGAATGACAAAGCCCCAAGGAAAATAATCCTAGTAGAATAATTATTACTTATAACAATCAGTTATAAAATTAGCTATAATAAATGGTAATACTTGTGCTAATTGTTACTAATATGTCTTCATATTATGTTAGCCAGAGCACAAACTTCATATGACCCTATTGGCCTTACACTCACACAATTATGTTCTGCACTTCTTGCTACTTGATGTCAACATTTATCATGATTTCAACACTTGATTATACAAAACAAAAAGACAACATACAGCAGTTAAGAGCTTTGCCTGCTTCATTTTTTATCTAAACCTAAGGCTACAAGCTGGGCGGCTGCAACATTTTGAGCAGACCCCATGGCAGATTTGCAGAGCCTGCCCTCTTTGCAGCAGGATGGGGGCTGCCTGGCCCCTGTGGTGCTCCCTTTGCAGAGCCAAAGCTCCAGCCCAGAGCAGTGGAAGACCACCAGCCTCCATAAGGGTCTGTGATACACGCAAGGAAAGTCCTTTCCTCATCTGTATTTAAAGATGTTTTCCCTTCCTCGTATCTTGTTACTGTCAGCAGGGCGGGTGCTTCCCTACAGCCCAAACCCGAGCATCCAGACTCTGAACCACTCGTGAAGATGTGGCCAGTGGCAGAGCCTTTCTGGTGGGACGAAATGCATGAGATTAATTTCCTAGATTTATGATTTCCTCCCTCCCATCTGATCAAGGAGCTCTCAGATACAGCAGGCACCTGTTCTCAGGCTGTTTTGCTGAGCACCCTCAGGCACACACGGTCAGACAGACTCGGCTCACGCTCCTTCCCTCAGTTCACACCCATAACTGGGCATCAGAAATACAGACTGGCTGCTGTCTGGAGAAACTCAATGAATACAGAATCCGAAATTAAAGAGAGACAGACTGTTCTCCAGGAACTGACCAGATCGGTGTGATTTAATTTAATGCTTACGGTGCTCATTTTCATGTTTCCGAATTGTACTTTGAAGTGAAGATTAAGTCATCAATTACAATCCACTTAGCTCATTCATAAAATTCATTTAAGGGTCATATGCTGCACGGTGAGCAGGGAGCGCTGGAAGCCAGTGCTGACAAGGACAGGCAGCACTTTCCCACAGGATATTCGGCTTGTGCAGAATCAAGTCAGAGCTTGTTTTGATGGAGTGGGCAGCAGTCTGGAGGAGCAAGCGCCTTTAAAATGGGGGCAGTGGCAAACTAGGACAAAGAGAGTTTTGCCAAGACCTCTGTGATAAGCTGCTGTTACTGCTAAGGAGCTACTGGAGAGAGTCCAGCGGAGGGCTACAAGGATGGTGAGGGGACTGGAGCAACTCCCCTACAAGGAGAGGCTGAGGGAGCTGGGCTTGTTCAGCCTGAAGAAGAGAAGGCTGTGAGGGAATCTTATAAATGCTTACAAATATCTGCAGGGTGGGTGTCAGGAGGACGGGGCCAGACTCTTTTCAGTGGTGCCCAGTGACAGGACAAGGGGCAATGGGCACAAACTGAAGCAGAGGAAGTTCCGCCTG
>Ga0065711_1036229_pt1 | contig 21279 bp, 21 predicted proteins | sample Hoacrofraction12_FD_59098 | JGI IMG/M metagenome (GOLD analysis project Ga0065711, IMG submission 59098) | Hoatzin crop microbial communities from Cojedes, Venezuela - Epithelial fraction 12 v2 (version 2) | ecosystem: Host-associated > Birds > Digestive system > Esophagus > Crop | place... | reverse complement strand
AAAAAAAAAAAAAAAAAAAACACCAACCAGAAAAAGGACTGGCCATATTTTGTCAAAGGCAAGCCTGGCAGCGTGTATTTGGTTTTCATCCATTATACTGAACAGCATCGCAAAGTTCAGGCCAAAATATCCCATTCTTTATGCACTCATTTTCCCTGGTGGCAGGAATCAATTTCATATAAGAATGAAGGAAATACTGAAAATGGAGTTAACATACACTGAGCTTTATCCATCCTGTGGGAAAAATCGCTATAACACTCCACATCCACAGGCTCATGGGCATTTCATAAGGCAAAAATAGATAAAAAAAGCTACACCCCCATTGCTCCTGGGAGCCTCGGGCTGGCTGCATCCTCTGGTCTCTGCTGCAGAGTTTCCCTGCAACCTGCCCCACAGCCTGCCCAAGACAGTTCTGATCTCAGGACATAGTTTACATCTAAGCAGTTTGATGAGCCAAACACACGCATCTCCGACTTCACCAGAACAAAGCCGAATTCAATAAGCCGCCCTCCAGACTGCATTCCAAGCCCAGCACAGAGTCAATGGGTCCCCAAAAATCAAGGCTTAAAGAGCATGAAATTCATGCTTCTCTTCATCATACTCACTAAAACATTTTGTTTTCCTTTTGACTAATTATGTAATTAGTATCACTAATAACTCCCTCCCCTTGCCTTGTTGTTATACTCAACAGCACAGTTAAATCTTGACTGCCTGGAAGAAAAGGTGAGGGAAGGGGAGAACGGAATAGGAAGTGTCCTTTGCATTACCAGCCCTCAAACTTCAGATGGGGGATGTCCTGACTCTTTTTCTCCCCCTTCTTTTTGCCACGTTTAATAACAACAGCAATAATCAGGAGCTAAAAAAGCTGTTAGCTGACTGCAGGTGTTTCCCTCTCTGTTCAGTTCACCCCAGAGGCGCGCACACAGAAACACAGCAGCATTTACAGCCACCGCTTCTTCGGACAAGGGGCACGTCACTGGACAAGCGCATTCCTTCACCATCTGGACTCTCTTCATGGCTGATTTACAAGCATCCCCCGCAGGCTTGCTTCCAGCAGTACATCGCATTCGATACTTCTCCTAAATGCTGCTTTTTTGCATAAATACTTGTCATGTTCAGAGAAAACCTGCACTGGATTTCAGAAAATAACGCTACATACACACCAGCTAGAGTCCTGCACCGTGGAAGAGTGTCAGCCACTGGCCATGAAGTCTCCCAGGCATCCTTGAAGAAATGTGTATCACAATGGAGAAGCTGCAACCACTGCCCACGTGCTGCTTCTTCCTACCAAAGCACACTCTAATACATGTGCATAAGGAACTGGTTGTAGAAATCGTAGGAAGAGGGAATACAACTTGCGTTCATAAATGCAAGGGCAGATCCATAAAAGGCACTGGTAGGGATCAATGCAACAAAAAATGTGTAAGTCCTGAGTTTTGGGAATGAAGCTCCCCTAAATATGTCCAGTGCAATACAATCTTTAAGGTGAGTGGGGAGAAGCAGGTGCTCAGCAATGGCCATCGCCACAGCCAGCAGAGGGACAGAAACCAAACTGAGCAGGACAGGCTGGAGAGATCGGATGGAAAAACTTCACCCCTCCTTGTGGACTTCGCAACCCACCTGCCGCACCAGTCAAGGCACAACACTTTACAACCCACACACACGCTTAAAAAATGACAGCCACCACCCAAACCACGGCCCATGACCAAAAGCAGCAGCACTGTCACCTGCTTTCTACGTAATAGACTACAGCTTCATTCACTTAGCGCATGATACGGGCTCAGAGCAGCAAGGCTGGTACGGGGGTGGAGTAGGGGGTACTGACTGCGATTTGTGCTAACTCGGTGCTCCTAGTGTGTGCGAGACACTACTCGCACCTCGGAGCACACTACAGGACATGGTCCTTCAAGGCACCAAAGCACAAAGTTTGCAAGCTCTTAAAGGTCTTAGGCTAAGGAGCGCAATGCCAGGGGCACGCAGTGGGTGGCTAAAGTCTCAGGACAGTAATACAATACACAGAGACAGGGGAAACTATAACATTAGGGACTTTATTACTGAAATAGAGGGGGGAACAAAGTCAGAAACGAATATTACAACCACCTGCCAGCTCCTTGAGAAGGAAGTTGGATAGGGACTAAACAAGTGTGAGGTGGAGATGGTGCTTCATCACTTGCTGCACACAGGGACAGGCAGATCTGTATACCTCTCTGATGTGCGCCTTGTCCACGATCTGCTGCTGGTCAGCCCGTGCTGCGTCCAAGCCCATTTCTCCTGCACTTACACTCTCTTGGTCCACGGTCCCTCTTCCAGACAGCCTGGACATGGTGGAGTGAGTGCCCTGTTGCAGTGGGCCTCTTCATCCTTAAATCTGCCATTGTCCCAGCAACACTTGAGGTGACAGCAACACCAGCAGTGAAGGAAACCAGAAGCAGCACCCCATTCCACAGCCAAACTGTGAGACATCATCCCATCTGTGGTACCACAACTGACACAAGCTGTGATCCTCTTAGCTCCCAGGACATGCTCCACTCTCCAGTGGTGGTGCTGGGATGCAGCCTGGCAACACACTTACTTGACCGGGTCTTTGTCCTTTTTGCTGGGTTGGGATGCACAGACTGCATGTCAGTGACAAGTGAAGGGTCCTTCACAGCAGCAGTTGCAACAATAAGATGGCACATCATGCCCTGGCCAGAAAAGTGGCACGCTCTGCCTCTGGGGCTATGATTGACCAAGCATCTGAGGAGAAAGGGTTTGTCCAAGAGCAGTAGCATCTTGTTTGGAGTCCATTTGTGGTAGTAGGAAAAGGGTGTAGATCTAAGGGCTTCTGGAGATCAAATTCAGCATCGTCCTGTTGTGGGAGGAAGGCCTACGGAGAAACAAGTAGCAATAGGAATTGTCTGGAAAATTATTCTGTCTTATAAGAAAGGGAATCCAGACATTAGCACTGCTTGGAATTTTCTTGGACAGGTATGGTAAATGTTGGATGGTAGACGTCCACTTGAACCCAGGCATAAATGGGCCATTCCTCTTGTCCTGCTGCTAAAGGATCCTGTGTTAGACTTGGCACAGTTGTCATTCAGTACCATATAACACTTAAAAAAACCTCTGAGCTTCTATTCCAGCTAACCCACACCCATGAGGTGGTTTTGGTGTTGGGATCTGATGAGTTCTGGAGTCCTTTCTTTTCCCTACGTGGTAACCTGCAAAGGCAGAGATGATAGTTTTTGGGATCTGGGTAAGGCTACTGCCCTGGGTCCTCTGGAGCAGCCTCCCCCGGACCCTTTCGCCTACTCCGAAAACACAGGGTTCCCCCCAGCCCATCCGTCTCCTGTACCAACGTCAATGTCAGAAGGAGGTACTCACCACTTCACTTGCGGAGAAGTTCCTTTGCCCACTCCTGGGCTGTGGTAGGAGCATAGAGCAACTTCTTCTCATCAGCTGTCAGAGAACAAAGCTATCAACCAACATTTTGGAAGATGGTGAGCATTGCCTTATTTGTCACCTAAAACCGGCCAATCCTTGTCATCTCTGCTCCACGAAACTATTGTTTCCCAGGCTTTGTATTACACTGGAGTTAGAAGAAGAAAAAGAGGCTGCATGTACATGATCTTTTTGCAAAAAAACCCCACAACTGTAACGCTGAATAAGCAAGATGTCAGCCAGAAAAGAGAAAAGGTAGTGGTATGGAAAGACAAGTTGGATGAAGCAGTCATGGTATAAGTCTGTACAGCTGCCCAGTGGAAGCTAAGACAACATATTCAGATGCGAGCCCAGCTATCCAAAATATGGCCCATCAGACATTGCGGAGACATCACCATCTGGCCTGATGAATCGAATCACTCCTGAAAGGCAACTGGACAATTTGGGGACATAACTGAGCCTTTACTAGCTCACTTAGGAGGCAGAAGCCCTGGGGTTTAGGTGTCTAGGCAACTTGTTAAGACTTTTGTGAATTCAGACACCCAAGTCTTTCTTGTTTTACTTCTGAAAATTTGGCTCTTATTTCTTAAAAATATTCCAAATTCTCGCGCTCTTTCTCTGAAGAATAACAACAAAAAAGGAAAAACTAACAAACAAAACAGTAACACTAGGAAGCTAGATTCAAACCGTCATTTAGCACTCGTATAGCACTTCACCAACAATTAATAATTTAACTTTGCTGTATTTACTCACACTACTTATCCCTTATTCACCTGTATGAACAGCATTCAGGCAACCTTGATCTGAGAAAGGCTCATGAAGGTAAGCAATTTAGGCCAAAAAAATGAGCTGGTTGTTTTAGTTAAGTAGTAATTCTATTTTTGCCGAAATAGGTCCAGTTCTAAAAGTCTTATTTTGAACATGACAACATCAACAATTACTAATAACAGATTTTTTACATCAGGATTGTTAGAAGTTAACAGCTCATGCAGCTATGTCTAAACGGGTACGTTTCTCCAACCTTCTGGGAGAAATGCGTAGGAAATAGGGGAGTGGGAAGGTACCACCAGCAAGGAGCAGTTTGCAATGGTGCTGGCACCAGAAGGAGGTGGTTGGTCAGGGATGGAGACCACCTGACAAAGTCATGGCTTGGAGTTTCCACCTACGCAGTTTAGAAAATACAAAAAGTGGTGGCTGAAGGTTGCTGGGAACCACATCACCTCCCACACTGGAGTCCATGCTCAGATGCTAAAAGGCGGTACCAGGGCTGCCAGTAGCCACAAGCTCCCCTGGCTCCATTTCTCTGTGTCGCTTAACCACCGCTTCCTCAGTGTGGCTCCACGATGCAGAAGGAGAAATTATCAGCTGGAGAATCGTTGCTTTACACAACGGCCCAGGGATGGCAGTACCCTAGCAGGAAATGCCACAGGGCACAAATTTACACAGCAAGGGATTAAAACACAGCGTTTCAAAGCCTGGTCTCTCCCCAGCTCCCTGGGCGATACAGGTGCATATAGTTTCTCCAGTGCAAAGACTGGGCCCAGTACTGTGCTGAAATCATAAAATGTTCTACATTTCCTTATACGATGCCCCAATATCACAAGTGTAGACTCAGTTTGCAGAAATTTCATTGGATCAGCCCTTCAAAGTTTACAGCTTTTTCACCTTTTTTTTTTTTAATAAATAATGTTAACACTTGGACTCCAAACTCTCCATTTATGTATTGGAATAAGCACAGGCAGCTTTTCAAAGTCTGGTGTATCTCACAGCTCATACAGATTTCGCTTGGCCAGCACTCTTCCAAGACAATACTTTAGATGAATCCGTTGGATACTAACATATTTCGATGTCTATAAATGGAGTCACGATATAACTGTAGGCAACCTTTCCTTTTCCCTTTTTTCTTTTTTTTTTTTTTTTCTTTTTTAAAAGAAGCCTTGGACAAAGGCTTTTTGAAAGCAAAGGCCTCGGCATACTTTTCTCCCTGCAGTAAATGTATTATGAAAGTTAACATATTTCTATTAGCTTGACTGCCTCCAGATTTTTGGCATGCCTTGGGACAACTCTATTTTTAAACTCTTAACTGTGCACAGAGAACTTGATAGAGAGGTTTAAAATTTGACCAGGCAGTATTACTACCAAAATGTTTTTTCAAATGCATGAACATTTCAAGGATACAAATGATTTTGCAGATCTCAGCCAGAGGAATTATTCAAAAGTCAAAAGTTTAGGCTACTGGTAGAAAATAATGTAAAGCTGTAGAATGCCACAAAAAACAGTTCTTACTTTCAAATAATATAAATCTGAAGTTAATTGTGCACATCAAATCTTAATGTGAATGAACTGCAGGGAATTAAAGACTTTGGAAGACTTATAATCTTCTTTAAAATTGCCTGACTAAATTGCTGACTTGATTTTGCAGAAGCAAACCTACATTAAATAGCAAAGAATATTAAAAGCTACCCAAACAGTCAGTCCCGTAAGCCTTGGAAAAACACAGGGGTCACAGCAGCACCGTGCAAAGCCTTGAAGCCTGGAGTGCAAGAAACCCATATCTACAAGATTTGGAAGACCTGAAGAATCTTCTTCTGCCCACTGGTTCTCCTGCATCTCTCCACCAACTCCTCCGCCCTCCCTGTCCATTTTCCAGTCTCCCCAACCCCTCCCTTACTGCCTCCCCTTATCTTCCCTCTCTCTGTCATTCCTCTCCCCCCACCATTAACTCTGGCTTAGCTCCCTGCCTTGTGTTAGTCCGTCTGCCAACGCTGCGTCTCCTCTGCCCTCCCGCTGCCCATTGCTCAGCAGCCCCCAGCATCCCCTCTGCGCAGAGCGTGAGATGCCTGAATAACAAGCAGCGTGCCAAAGGCAGGGCTCAGCCAATGCAGGAGGAACCATATGGCATTAGCCACAGGTACAAGCCAACCACAGCTTCTTCCAAAGCAAAAGAAGGGGAAAAACAGGGACGGTGTTAACACGACGTCATTTCTGAATCTGACCACGGCGGCGTTGGTGCTGTTCCTCCCGTGGTGCGCGTCGATGGAAATCGAAAGGCACAATTGCTCGAGGTCTGAGAGACCTCATCACTTCAGCAAGGCCCAGTCTGCACTTGCAAGGCAGCAGTATTTCCATGCAGGATCATTAGTAAAAACACTAGCCCTAGTCTGCCAGTAGCAATGCAATAATTCATACTCTCACAGCTGCCACATTAGCATGTTGACGTAGGATGCTTTCAAATGCTGTTTTAAAACCAAAAGCAATCTAGCTCATATATAGGCTCAGGATAATATTCCCTTTTCATTTGCTCCTGCCTCAGTTTTTCTGGCAATCTGTGACTTCTGTTGCTGAAATACCAATCAGAAGTATTCAAATATCAAACTGTAAAAAAAAAAAAAGGTCATAATTACCTAAACAACAGGTCAGATTAAATAAAACCTACAATTACTTAAAAATGAGGGGAAAATAACATCCTCAGGAGTTTTTTTGCCTTTACACTTGTTTTTAATAGTTTTGAATGAGAACTCTCGCCTGCACACACATCTAGCTGTCAGAAACGGTGAGTGGATATGTCAGCTTAGTACTAGCATACTTGAAATCAGGACTTGAGAAGATTAAATCTCTTCTGGACATTTTAAAGAGGTAGTTAGTCCAGACAGTTAGAATACCATGAGATTAGCCTAACCCATTTGCTACCACTTACCCCCTTCTTAAAAGTACAGATTTTACAGATATTTTAGGTGAAATGTTTTAAAAGATGCCCTTGTCTTACAAAGACCCTTAAAGCCTCAAATACACGTAATGCATATCCAACAAAAGGATCAAGTGCCTTCACTCTACAGAACTTGAAGCAGGATAATGTATTCCTCAAGAATTTTTATGCCTTTAGAAAAGTGCTACATAGGGCTATTAATCTGGTAACATGACTAAGAATTGGAATTTTAAAACCACATATTCATATTTTCCTTCCCCACCACAATCTTATTTTCTCCATTAAATTAAGGTAAATTAACTATTTTACTTTGTGGAAAATTAACAACTCCCATGTGCATGACTATAAACTTAACTGGTTTTATTGCTGCAAGATTTTAGTGAGGTACCACCACCAGGGAGAAGGCGGAATAAAGTGAGAGGCATTTTTTATCAGCGTGGTTATTGCCATGAACACACAATCTCAATACACAAGCCCATAAAGGAAGTAAAAGATAACAGCCTTTGCAAAAGCACACTCAATCAGCTACTGCAAGTTTGACCACAATACCTTCTAGTTATGTATCACACCTACCGTTTCTTAAATGATGCTAGAAAGCGAAGACGCAGCAGTTACACCACCACCTTTCCTATTAACGGCATGATGTGGGGTGGGCAAATCATTTCACCCGCCGGTGTTTGCTTCCCAGCCCACCACTGCTCAGCTGGTATATGTGAAGCATAAACCCTTCCCTCTTCCTTACTGTGGATTTGAGGTTTACTCAGAACAAAGAGATCCACTTCCATGATACCGCACCCTTACAACTACTGACAATAACACATCTGTCTCCAGCAAATAAGTTAAGAAAACGTGCTTTAAAAATACAAAAAAGGCTATATTCTATTTTTCCCCAAAGGTTACTCCAGCTTCTACCAATATCACCGCACAGATGAAAACCCAGACTATGGAAGCTGATGGAGGTACACAAGCATAAAAACAGCGAAGACATGCACCCAAGCCCATCATTTTATAGCACAAATTATTTACTTGAGTTCTTATCTGGAAGCCTGTCTATCTTCCATACAACAGCCCTGTAGGCACTCTCGTATTTTGCTGTTCCAACCGAGACTTGTATTACGGGATCAGATTCAATCTCGTGTAAAGAGCCTAGGCATGCTCTCCTATTCATTTTCGCTTTTAGGGACTTCTGTCTCTGAAGGTTCATGGTCCAAAGTGCTTTGACCCACTGCGTGGGAACAGGAAAGAGTATCATAATGTTTTCACAGTATTTCACAGAGGGTAAACGCGTTGGGATGGATGACATGTTTATAAAAGCCTGAAGTTCAACATATGCCCCCTGAACAACTACCACAGCCTTCACAGAAAAGGGAAGGTCTTGCCCATTATACCGTGTCCTGAAACGCATCAGTTCCAGCCTACAGGCATCCGGGGGCGTAAACTTAATGATTCGCGACTGCTCGAATTCCCACGCTTTGACACAGTTATGGAAATGGCAATCGAGAATATCGATCCATTTCTTCTCGTCCTCCTTCTCGAAATATCGCTCGTCCCTCTTCTGGAGCTCCACGTCGTTCAAGGTTAGAAAGCAGTCGGCACTTCCGTTCACAAAACACAAGCAGTAAATGTGCGTGATGACGGCACTTTCTACGAGTTTTCCTTCTGCCTTCGTGACTTTTCCCCAAAAGTTATCCACTATTTCCAGAGTCATTTCTTGTTCTTCGTAATTCCTCTTTTGTCGAGAAATAGTAGGAAGTTTCATCAGCTCTTCCTCGACCGTTACGAGGAAATCGGTGAAGTCGTTATAATCTGTGGTGCCCAGCTTTAACATCTGCTCAATCTCCGGCTCATGGATCACTTCTGCTTTGGGATGATACCTTCTCTTCTCTGTGTAAGACACGCACTCGATCTTCACAGTATGGATTTTTCCTGAGACATTGTAGCTCTCTAATTTGGGTTCAGACAGCTTGCAGTGTGCTTGCAGCTGGAATTCCTTGAAAGGCTTCTCCAGGCCCTTTTCATAATACATCTGCAGTACACCTCCGGGTAGGACACTGAGGTAAATAGGGCCCCATTGCCGAGAAGACATCATGTTCTTCTTTTCGGGAATCCTCAGCATGAACGGCCAGCCATCGGCTTTCCGGCTCCTGAAGAGGCTGCGTGGGATGGCGGGGGAGAGCTGGTGCCACGCGTGAGTGCTGGAGACGGGCGGGCTTCCCGTGGCGTCGCAGCTATCAGCTTGCAGGTGTTCAAGCCTCTCGCAGATGTAGCTGAAGGAGCCCTGGTTAAGGCTTTTCTGATCATGGCAAGTTTCTTTGTCTTTAGGATGACAGACGCTCCTGTCGAGTGCTTTGTCCTTCCTGTGCATGCCAACGTTAGCTGGGGACGTGCTGAGCGAGCATCCTTCCTTCCAAAAGGGGCTAGAAAAAGCACAGTTGTTCTGGAAGTACGGGAAGCGCCCCAGTGCCGACGACAACTCTCCTAACTCCTCACAGCTTCCTGGTGGGTTAGGGCTTCCTTCGTCTGTTGGTTTGGAGACCGAAGTCTTAACTGGATGGTCATTAGGTGAGGTGCTCAAAGGAAGGCCGCCCAGTTTCTGCGAGGTTAGAGATGAGCAAGTCCCAGGTGATGGAAGAGGGTTAGCGTTTGATGGCCATTCAGGGATGGGATAAAGGATGTGAATCCCAGGCTTTGGGATGCAAGGACTTGCTGGGTAGTCTCTGGTAGGTGTAGTAAGTGGAGAGTTGCTGGGAGGTCCAGGACTTACGTAGAAGTCAACTACAGGAGACGAGAGTGGAGTGCTACCTGTAGAAGATGCTCTACTTGAAGACTCATGCATGCTAGACAGATTCAGTTTAAGGCCGTTTGCTTTACAACTACTCTGATTATCAATCAATTTCTGAGGCGACTGGAAGAGTGGCTCGTCATCGAAGGTGACCCAATTTGCTGGATTTGTGGAACACATCTTGCAGGAGAAACTTCAGGCACTTGCACACATATCACCCATGAACCATCTACAAAGAAACAACAGACATGAACAGAAATACATTCCCTTGAAAGACAAAACAAAGAACCCTTATAAAATTCAAACCACACAAAGCTTAAAAAAGTGTGCACGCCGTTCACAAATCCAGTGTACTTGGTGTTTTACATGTGTAATATGAGACAGCCATGTAGAAACAGCTGAACTCCCCATGAATCCCCACTAGCCTCCCAGGTTGGGGATCTAAGGGAGATCTAAGCTTTATGGGCTCTTCAGAGTATCTGATGCATGCGGCCTCTAGATCAGAGAGAGCAGAAAGTCCCACAGCTGTACAGGACCACATGCATAATACTTTCTACTACACCGCTTATCAGTAGCTTGTAATATGGATAGAGATTTCCCATTCCAGGCCTCTGCTCCAGGTGAGGTTTCCCCTCCATCCCACCATTAAACAGAACAGTGTTTTAGTAAGAACGGCGCAGCTCTTTCCAAGAACAAAATTAGGAGGATGAGGGGAGATATTTTTGTTGTTGTTGAAAAGCTGTAGCAACTCAGTGCTGATGGCAAAGGTAGACATACTACAGCTGTCAGGGCAAAACCAGCCTGCCAAGGTAACATGTGCAACGAAGGGCCAGCTCCTGAGGTCTCTCCAAGGCAGACGTTCCCCTCATGCGATGGGCACAGGCAACAGGGCGGTCGCATGAGCCCCCGTGGGCGAGAGGTAGCATGGAGCATGTTGTAGCCGTCAGAACCGGCCTGCGACTCACCACCTGCTCCATGCTGCTGTCTGAGGTGCCTCCTGCCAGGAGCGGGATGTGCAGATTGGTTTCAGGCACTTTCCAGACCTGGCCAGGAATCGCTTCACGACAGTTCCTTCAACCCTGACTTATGCTCTTAGAGACCGGACACATCAGAGTAAGGTTAGAGGCAGTGAGGAAAAGCATTGCACTTACAAACAAGGAAGAGTTAGCCCTAAGGATGAGCAATACGTCCCTGCTGAAGATGACTACAAGCATCTGCCAGAGAGAAATCACTGGTGAAACACAAGTCAAGGCCAAGTAGCAACATTCGCATCTGCTAAGCACTGAAATTGGCTGGCAGCCTGGAAAAAGTACAGGTCTTTAAACCAATTAATAAACTGCACTTCATCAAACAAAGCATCCCTGGTAAGGAGCTCGGCTAGACGTCCTCGAGGCAGGATGGCAACCAGTAAATAATTAATGTTGCCTTCGTGGTTTTAAATCATGCACTGAAACGTAAACGCTCACTGTATCCTTACGCAGGATATGTCATCCCCAAAGTTCTTCCTCCCCACTGCTCCTGACTGATGAAGAAGCGAGCAATAAATTGCTAATGACTGAGGAATCAAGTACAATGAAGCATCACGGGGCACAGACAAACATCATTCTTTTGAAAAAAAATTACTCTTGTTATGTCGGAACATATTCACATTTGCCTGAAAGCACAAGGCAGGCAGAGTTCATATAGACAAAACCACCTGCGCATATGTTACTCCGTTAATTAAGGTTAGATAATGATGACTTAAAGCCATTCCCCTTCGTGCATGCACAGCCATGGTTAGGCCATTTATTAACTGCATGGCACTACAGCATATAATCACAATAATCATATATAATCATATAACCACAAAAGCCATTCTTTATCTGTAGCGTTTAGAGAACAGTTCGTTTCGAGAGATGCCAAAGTTCAGCCAAGTGAAATCTTATGCTAGGAGCTGTTATTTTTACCATTTCCCCATTATTTCTTGGCCAGTTTATAGCTTTTAAGAAAGCACGATAACCTGTGGCACCACCCGCTCGCTCCACGGCCAAGCAAACAAGAGCTCGCAGTGGAGGAGGGCTCTGGTCCTTCATTAGCTTTTGAACTCTCGACCTTTTTGTTCAATAAAAATATTTGCACTATGCTAGTTATTTTATAAGCACTCTCCCTTCCACTTACAGAGAGAGCGAGAGAGAAAAGGAGCAAACAAGTCACAAATGACTATCATAGCTCAGGCACACACAGCTACCAGTGTATCCTTCACCCACACAATCACTTCATCAGAATAAAGCGTAGCAATGGAAAGAAAAATCACAGCTACTTGGTCTCTGACTTGGTCATCATTTTTTCCTCCCATTCCACACCCTTCTCCTCCTTTCCCTCTGGCTGCCGGCACTGCTCATCCAGCAGTATATATTGATTATTTCTAGATCGGGAAGTTTCAAGGTTTTCAGGTGGTGTTGCATCTTAACAAACCTTGTTTGTTAATGACGGCTTACGTGATGCTGACTCGGAGTGTGGCTTTTTGTGGTCACAGCCAGGACCGTGGGACCCGCTGGAAAACAGAGAGCATTAGGAGAGCAGCCTCAAAGGCTGCCATTAAAAACTCCTCTGGCATTTGCAAGAGACAAGGGACCATCAGTGAGAGAAAAAGCCCCGCTGAGCCAGGGGAGAGCAAGCCTTTCTCTGTGGAGGGGCTGCGGGGATGACGCCAGGGGACGGCGTGAAGCTCAGCGGGCACGACGGCGAGTTCCGCAGCCCGATGGGGCCCAGCTATTCGGCAGGACCGCAGCCTCGCTGAAGGGGCAGAGCACAAAGCATCGAGATGCGCGAGTGCAAAAGAAAACATAAAGTGGGAACATAAGCAAATACAAATGTTGTTTACAGTGAGGAACACATGCTACAGGCTGCTTCCCTTTCTCGTTAGAAATGAAGTTTTTCATTGTCTTTTATTATGTCCAGATGTTGATTTTTTTTTCCCCAGATGTCTGTTGCTATTCACTTTTTAAGACGTGATGTTACAGATTATTCAGCAGGTTTTTTCCCTGTTACAGAAGAAGACGATGTTTGAAATTCACCAGCCCAATATTTAACTTCAGTCAATAAATGTCTATGAGGCAAACCACTTTGGCAGATGGAGTTCTCATCTGCAGTTACAATACCCTTCACATACCTGTCAGAAGCTGTAGCTTTCACTTTATATTACTTTTCCAGAAACGTGTTTTTCAAAAAGAAAATGATACTGATGTTAACAAAAACACACATGCAAGAAGTTGAGTGTTGAAACAGATCGCAATTCCCCTACTATTGCTCACTGACCTCCAAAACTAACTACTAGGAATGGAGGGAAAAAATCCAAATGCTGGTTTTATAATATCATGCTAATAAAAGGAAATGCACCTCTTGTGTGTTACGGGCAGCACCATTCATCTAGTATTCAAAAGAAAAAACCCAAAATTTATAGTCTCACGCTACTGTATGTAGCTTGTTCTCTGATGCTGCTACATCTGCGCAACACCAGAAATTAGTCTTTTCTCTCAAGTTCTTTTTTGTTCTAAAAAGTGCTCCAATTTCCTCCTTAGGAATTAGGACATTCTTCCTCGAAATGGCTGTAAACTCAGGCTTTAGGATAGATGTGTTCTGACTCCAAAAAGCTCCTATGGGACCCACGTAAACTTCACCCAAACGTTTTGGGCAAGAGGAAAACAATACAGGATGCCATTGATCTCCGTCACCACAGATGCTATGCAGCCCATAACATTCAAATTACAAGCCCGTGTGGTATCTCGTCCAGATATGCAACAGGAAACACCATTTTTAGAATATTGAAACTGCACACAAAAAAAGCTGGCTGAAAGAACAGTTGATCCTAAATGCATCAATTCCAGTGAACCCAAAAGCTGCGACTCGTCTCAATTCATCCTCTTCTGTCTGAAAACAATCTTCCCATTTATCAGATTAACTCAGTCCCTCAGCACTTAATGAATGGTAATTGTGGCTTAATTTCTTCATTTTTAATACCTCGAGGACGTGAGGAAGCGAAATCCTATCCTGTCATTGAGAGATTTTATAGGCTGTAGCTATTACCGAGTCCTTTGTTGCTTCGAAAATCCCAGATCAAATCTGCAGCTCAACTTTTGTGCCTTGCTGGGGGATACTGTTATCTCTTCCTACAGTGAAACAGTAATAGCAACTTCCTACTCACTCCAAAAGGTGTTGACTTTGGTACTTTTAATCCAAACACGGCTTGGTCCTCAGCTAGCTGAGGATGCTGACCCGTCGTCCAGCAACGTCCCCACCACCCTGACGCCGGGGCCTCGCATCGCCTCCTCCACGGCAGGGACAAAGCCGCATCCGAACCGGCACAGCCACCCGCGAGCAAACCCCCCGAGCGTCGCGCTCCCGGGGTCTTCCCTAATGTTTGGCACCAGTTAAAACCCTCAGGCACATCCCTGCGGACTGAAACACAAAGGTCCTTTTTTCAAACACTGAAGGAGCATGGGGTCAGCTAATGGGGAAAAGCAGGGAAACACCTCCCTTCTGCAGAGCGTAAAGCAAGTGAATGCAGTGTTTAACAGACGGTACTCAGATTCCAAAACACACAGAAAAGCACAGTTTTATTAAAACATTCCTTATTGCCTATCTAGCTCCAGAGGCCATTGTGGCTTCAGAACTGTGAAGTCAGACATCCTCTAGACAAATGCGCTTTGTAACATGCGAGCCGCTTCCATGGTGGAGTCCTACTGGGCAAACACCAACCTCACAAATTGTTTCAAGCTCAAAAAAAACGCAGATTTACCTACACACAGTGCAACAAAACAGTTAAATAATGCCTTCAACGTCAGCTGAGCTCTTTACACAAGCTACTCCACTTGTGGACAACGCCTGGCTGCTGTATGTCCACCGCTCCAGCATGACTACAGGCCCCATACACTACTAAATGTCAATTCTATTTCCAGAAACAACATCATCCGTTACGCATACGTTAAATAGAAATTTAATGCAAAATTCTACATAAATGGTGCAGTGAGGCTGTCCCATAACGATACCATATGAGTTGTTACTGTTTCTTGCACAAATACGTAGAAATTCTTCAAGCATTTTGCCATAAAGTGTAATAGTCTCACAGGAAACTACAAGTTCTCTGCAGTTTAAGCAATAAAGCACATATGGTATATAAAATACCCTGAACATCTGTAAGCCGTTGTGATATCCAAGAAAATATGGCAGATTTATCTCTGTTTTTTACAGCCATAGTCTTTGTATCACTGTTATGTTTATTACTTAACTGTGCAAAAAACTTGGAATACCTTTCACGTAAATTACAGCTTGATTTATGTTGATTTGCCTCAAGTTTCTTCTTGAGACTACATATGGCTGCACTTTTACTTCACTCTGCTCGATGTCCCCTAGACAAAAAAAAGAAGTTCTCCAACTTATAACTCTGAAATCAACATAAGCGAAAGGCACAACGGACAGGAAATGGGAATTTCTTGGCGTTTGCTTGTATTTGGGATGTAGACATGGATTAAGTCTTCCACTGCATTACTCATTTCATTACTTGTAGAAAATAAGGAGCTGGTGTAACAGTCAAAAATATACACTGACTTCAAAGTGTAACGTGAACCTGTATTTACATTGCTCACTCTCTGGGGCATCAGCACAGCTGGGAGAAGTTTGGAGCTCGCAGTTAATCTGTTTAATTTGGAATTCCTTACTCCTGGCCCCAAGAGCTGGAGGAATTAAAGCTTTCAGCTTTTGACAGCACGCACGTCCCCAGAGCAAAGGCAGGCATAACTCCTGCAAGCGCCGCTCGCCGTTCCTTGTTTCTGCTTTGAGTCAAAGGGGAGTTTACAAATAAGGTGGCTGGCACTTGCAGGCGCAAGCATGAAAAAATTAGCATTTTTAAGGGCAGCAACACAACGCACCACAGTACGCTCCCAAGCGGAGACAACGCCTATTTTCCTTGCTGGGGAAGAGGATACGGCAGAGGCTGAAACAGCCTCTAGAGAGGACGGTGTCACGTGGTTTGGGACGTGGGGGACTCACCACCACAAAGGCAATTACCAATGGCTATGGCACCGATGCTCCCCGGGCGCTGGGAGAGCACCCAGCGCTCGGGGGGATGCTACACAGAGGTGCCAGACGAAGGAGGCCTGAAGAGACGCCTGCTCCTCTGCCTCTCGGAGTCACTTCTCATGCTGTAAAGGCTGCAGCAGGTACGGGATTCACAGAGGAGGGAAAACTACGGGAAGGTCTCAAAAGAAAACAAAAGCAAAGCAGCAGTGCTGCCAGGTTGACATTGCTGTGCATCGCTATTCTAGCCTACTGGGCTGTGGCTGAAGCACGTCTTCCTCCAAGAAGTAGCTCCTCTGCTTGCTCACAACAGAATGAGGTTAGACGGTGAGTACCTTCCAGTTTATATGAAATTCCAGCGTGGCTATTCAAAACAATTCCCATCTTTGCCATGAAATAATCACCCAAACCTCAGCTGCTGTGCACTGCAAATAAACTCCTTTCTGGAAGACCTTCCCTAACGCTCAGATGTGAAGTCATTTCAAAGCTGCCTCAAAAAGACAACAAACCAGCATGCATGACCGGTCTTGTGTGTAACACGATCAGCTTCAACTCACCCTCCCATGCACCGTAAGCCCCGATTCCCACACCCGCCCTCGCCCCGCTCCAGCAGTCACACCACTGCGGGTGAGCCACTCCAGCTTGCTCCTTCGCTATTTTCTTCGCTGGGAATAGAAATCAAGGTGGAAAAGCCTAGAGACAACATCTACTGGAGGTCCTCGTAGGATTTTACAGGGATATGCCAAAGATGCTTCCTACGGGAACTGGGATTCTCATAAATCACCACAATGCAGTCACCTGGGATCCGCACCACCATTCCTCTCCAGGCTTTGCTGCAGAGTTTATTGTCACAAACTTAACTTTCAGAATGGGATTAAATAAACTAAATAAACTAAAAATAAATAAACTAAATAAACTAAAATAGCAAGCGAATTTAAGTGTCATTGGGAAGGATACTGGAACAGAGACCAGAGACCACTCCTGGAAGTCACACAAGAGCCTCTCCATCAGTGCACGCAGCCAAGCACTGAGCTGCAAGAAACAATACCAGTCCTCTCACCCTAAAGGCCACCTCACTCACCTGAAGAGAACCGTAAAGTTACTTGCAGCAGTTCCTATGCTGCTTGCTGTGACTTAGCCAGCATTCAGACACATTACAAACCACACGAATCAATGAATGCAACAGCATGGAGAAGTCAGTCAAAAGCCAATCTCCAGCTACAAACAATTTAAGGATCACAGGCTCGCAACAAGCACTGCCTAACATTAAAAAATAAGTTTTCCCAACCCACAGCTACATGTAACCATTTTGCTTCAAGGAGATGTAATCACATCCTGCATCACCCCACCAACTCTGGATAATTACAGTGGCACCAGAACACTTCTAATCTGTTCTGCTTTTTTTGAAAAATGTACCAAAAACAACAACCAAAGGTGCTTACCTCTGGTATATCATCAGGTCTAACCACAAGAATGGCAAACACCAGTACTCAACACAAGTCTAAACATCTTTCTCAGGTCCATCAGTTCTAACTTCTCAGTCAGTTCCTCCAGAAACAGACTCAGAGCAGAGTCTCATCTCAGCCGTCCAGCATTTTCCAGTTCACAGGGTGGACTCCTACCTCAGCAGAGTATGGACTGTGCCAGGTCTAAGCAGTGTGTGTCTGGCAGTGTGTGTTTCTGTGCGTCTTTGGACTCCAGGTCGGTAACTGAGAAGACAGGTCAGGGTCTACCCATGCTCGTGCCCCACTGGCTGGCAAAGAGGGGATGGTCAGGAGAAACCTCAAGAGGACAGAATCTGCTATCAAAGGCAGTAGGAGCATTTCTGCTAACTCAGAGCACAAAATGTTACACTGAACATCTCAACAGACAAAAGCTCTCTTTTCCTATAAGAAACTACAAAAAGCGTGATCAAATCAATATTAACTACTCCGTGTTTTTATTCTCTTCCTTCCTGGATATCACAGTGCCTTCCAAGACACATCACTTGTGTGCAAGATGTAACTGCACCTTCTTGAAACAAAATAGTTACATGTAGCTGCGGATTAGGAAAACTTTTTTTTTTTAACGTTAGGCAATGCTCTTTGCAAGTGCTCGATCCTTAAATGGTTTGTAGCTAGAGATTGGCTTTTGATTGACTTCTCCGTGCTGCTGCACTTGATTTCTTTCTATTATCTGGTTAGGCAAGATATGTAAACCATTTTTAATTGACTTCACTGTGCATACGAATATTTCTCTTGTGTACACAACACACCTTTCCACAGGGCCTTTCTTCTTCCTACAAATGAAGCCCCCCCCATTTAGAAGCTGGATGGGGGAGAGGCGGAGGTTGCTGGGCTGTCCAGCTGCGGGGAGCAGCGCGGGGGCACCCCTGAAAGGTGCTTCTGTTCCCGCTGCCATTCAGTTTACTCAGCCAGTCCTGCTTTATCCTCTCTGAATCGCACTCCTCTTCAGCATCACCATAGTGACTGCATAACTCACGCTCCCTGGGCAGATTCCGGAGAGCCAGCACACAGTTGCAGAAAAGTCTCATGTAAACTGTTTATTGACACTAGCTGACATTTTACTGTGCAGAAGGTTTGGGGTTTTTTTTAATTGAAAAAAAAAAAAAAAAAAGCCAGCAAACCCTCGGCACAGTGCTCTGGCCTGGAAGAGACAGGAAAATACATCTATTTTTATTTACAGTACTTCTGCAGGTCACAAAGTTAATGGAATGTTACTGCATCTACTGAAGGAATTTTTAACCGTGTTTAGGAAACATGTTATTATTAGAACGCACAAACATCCCACAAAAGCACTCTGGTCACGGCAGCGCTGCAGAGGGCTCTGGCAAGGAGCTGAACATCCCAAACGCCTCCCGCTCCCCTCTCCCTGAGCAGAGGCAGAGATTTGTAGTATGCCACCAAGCTGCCGAAACGCAGTTACGGGTGGCTGTGCCACTTCCGTAACATCAGCAGCCTTTTTTTTTTTCTTCTTCAGGATTAAGCAGCCCTCTGGATGGGGGGGGGGGGAAATGAAAACAAAAAAGTGAACGCTTTGGCACACAGGTCACACATCAAAATATTTAACTGGTCATGGTCAGAAACAAAGTTGAACCTGGTTCCGTGCTGGTGTTTGCAGTGCCCAAGGGAAGTGATGGGTGAAATGCCACAACGAATACATGACGCGAAAGCACACTTCAACAACTCTGCCACTCATCTCAGCAGGGAATAATGAAAAGAAGGGAAGCTAATGAAAATACTGTATGTAGCATCTTCATTGTACAACATAGTACACTTTTTTATTTCAGTCCAGAGTCAGTTTTTAAATCCGCATTTACATCTGCCTCATGCTTTCGTGCCCAGCAAACCAACACTAGGACATTCCTGGAGATCAACACATGACATAAGATTTGCAGAGCTCTTCTAAACACAGAAAGTACTGCCTGACAGCTATCAGTAACGTTTTCTGACAGACCAACTCTCCCTTCAGCAGTGGGATACTCCCTTTCTCCCTGCCTTAGAGCCTTGTAAGAAAACCAGCACTAATGCGAAGCAGGGTCACACCTGAATCCTTTCTTTGTTTCTCTGGATAGAGGTATTTTTAATAGCAACTGAGGACAGTCACGTCAGCAAGTGTAATTTGCAATGCTGTCATCCAGAAAAGCCTCATCTGGGTTCCTCTCCAGCAGCTTTCCGAGACAGACACGTGGGCAGCCTGGCTTTCTGAAGCGAAAGACTTCAGCTCGTATTTATACCCATCAAAAACATAAGAAAAGGAGCGGTGGACTAGAGGAATCTTGTTTACCAAAACATGAAGTAAACCACTGCCCATCACAGCGCATCACTATTCGCGTAACTGGGTGCTTTGCACAATGGGGTTAACATTCACACACAGAAAAACGTGAAAGTTTACATTAATTTGCTATTTCGAGATCTGGATTTGGGCAGCGATATCAAAAAGCTGGGCCACTAAGCTTACAAATCCCAACAATTTTTACAGTGATAGAAAATAACATTCATTATATGTGCAGCAGGAGATGGGGAGAAGGCGAATAATCAAATCTGAGGGTGGAACAAGGACCTCACACCTGCCTGCGGGCACAGTTTCCCAGTGGTGTGATTCACAGCTCCAACATCAGTTAAGTGCAGTCACCAGCCACGCTCCCTGTTGTACAAACAACCCCTGCGCTCAACTACAACGGGTTACAGCGCGCAGTGCTCAGCCCTCCGCTGCTCACACGCACAGTCGAGAAAGTGGCTCATCTTTTCTCATGAGGTTTTGTGCCTTCGGTGCACTAAACCAAAGAACTCAACATTTTGTCTTCAGCTCTCTATTTCCCCTCTTCTCTTACAGCCGTAGAAGTGTCTCAGCCCCCAGACAGGGAGAAGCAAGTTAACAGCAAAATGAATAGTTTGTATTTAAGAGCCTCAGGCTCCAAAACTCCCTCCTCCCCACACAGTCATTAGCACTCGCCCAAAAAAAGCGAAGTCCTGTTTGCAGAGAAATCAGTGCAGGTTTCTAGTGCGCTCCACCTCAGAGAAAAAAACATCCCTACTGGGGAAGGCAAGAGTAGACTTTTGTAGCCTAACTTTGGCCGTGCTCATACATAATACCCGAGTCAGCATTTTTCCCAGCACATTTCAGAAGTGCTCTTATTTGCCAGAAGTATGGGAACACCTACATATTAAAAACCCAACAACCTACTGAGAGTGAGTACTTATTTAAAACCAGAAAGTGACAATTTTTGATATTCTTTCTCATCTACCATATGCTTGAAATCCCATCTGCGCAGTTTGCACCAAGGGTCCGTAAGGGAAGTGCAGCGGAACCATCTCAGCCCCGTGAGGGAGATCCTTCTCCATCCACTCCGGCTGTTTTCCCCAAGCCCTGCGCCCCGCTGCCCATGCGGGAGGGATTTCTGCAGCCATGGCTGCAAACACCGTGCGCCTACATGCACAGTTTAACATCATCAGCTCAACCACCAGAAAATATGAGAAAGGCTCCAGGAATTCGCTTCCTTTCAAGTATTAAATAAAAAAAACCTCCTCGCTCACCCCAGTCTCCTCCCTAGCAAGGCACAAGTCATGGGAACTTGATCCTGTGGGATGCCCGTCATCCAAACCCCACGGATTTCCGCAGCGGTTCAAAGCTCTGGGTACCCCACGCAAAGCCATTCCCTCTTCACCACATTCACTTTAAAAAAACAGGAAAGGAAAAAGAAAAAGGGGAGAAGAAGGGGAGAAAGGATGAAAGAGAGAAAAAGAGAGGAAAGGGGGGGAAAAAGAGAGGAAAGGGGGGGAAAAAGAGAGGAAAGGGGGGGAAAGAGAGAGGAAAG
>Ga0065711_1005112_pt1 | contig 21279 bp, 9 predicted proteins | sample Hoacrofraction12_FD_59098 | JGI IMG/M metagenome (GOLD analysis project Ga0065711, IMG submission 59098) | Hoatzin crop microbial communities from Cojedes, Venezuela - Epithelial fraction 12 v2 (version 2) | ecosystem: Host-associated > Birds > Digestive system > Esophagus > Crop | place... | reverse complement strand
AAAAAAAAAAGGGGGGGGGGGCGGAATCCTTGTCATTCATACCCAATGCCACTGTAGCGTAAGGGAGCTTAACAAAAGCAGATCTGTAGAACTGACTTCGGCAAGAGTACATTTTCAGGGTAGGAGGTGCTAACTTGGCATTAGACAGCTATTTCTCTGTGCGCTTTCAAAAATTGTAACGCATTACCTGCAACTGTTGGGAAGATGTTGAAGTCTATTTTTTGGTCTGTACTTCAAAGGATTTGCAAATTCTTTGAAGGTGACTTAACAGCTATTAAATGATTCTGAAGGGGGGGAAAAAATCAAAAGCTTTCAAAAAAAGTTTAAAGGATATGTTTAATATTAGTGTTGGAAATGTACTATAAATCCTCAAAGTTTATGTGTATCACCGTCTCTGAGATGGTATTTATCATAGCAAAGGGAGAAGGAACAATTTGCAGAGGGAAGAGTCTATTTTGGAGTTTAACATGTTCCTCCCTGTGTCGTATTTAAAAAAAAAAAAAAAAATACATTTGAGCAGAAACCCCCAGCTACACAGATATCCTTTAACAGTAGCAACATCCTGACAGTCTGTATGTTGACAGGATGCTGCTGCTGGTTTTTTAAGGCAAACTGTACTTGTAGCCATATTTTTAGCAGTTTGGTGTCTTTCATAAGGTAATTATAAAATAGCAAGAACCCCACAGTACTAAGTAATAGGAAGATGTAAAAAATGTCACTTAATACGTGGAAAATACAAAGTCTGAATAATGAAAGTAAAAATGCTGCCACTTTGAATGGGATACTGCTATTAATATTGTTTCTATTATAGGCTTATCAATTAATTAACTGTAGGAAATTCTAAAAAGTGCCAGGAAGAGAAATGTGATTTACCAGTTGGAAAGATGTTTCTCTAGAGCCGGTTTTAGATTCTTGCTCCTTTCAAAACTCGAGCCGGGAGTTTTGTCAAGAACTCTGTGTTCATCTTTTCAAAGTGAAAGCGTTTAAAGGGATATTGGAAATAATTTTTTATAGCACTAGCTTCAAAGAAGTTAACTGCATTTAGTATCCTTGGCTCTCAGCTTAATTTGTTAAATCATGCTGCTTCGGAAATTTGTTGCAAAATTATTGTTCTCTGGGGAAATAATTACCGTTCCTCTTACTAGTATGGGGGAGGTGTGTGCATATGTTTGTCTGCAGAGGAATTCAAGTCGACAAGTTCAAAGGAAGCCTTTCATTCAGTAACACCGAGTCAGTATCATAGAAAGAAGGGGGCGCTGATCTATTGATTCTTGAATAACAGGGTTGTGTCCTATTGATGGCAAACACTGCTTTGATACAGTTTTCCTGCAGGTGAAACTAGACTGACCAGTAAGGGTTTGTATATGAAATAGGGCTGGTGAGTCTGGGCTTCCTGTGAATTTTTGTCTTGCTGAAGGGTAGCAACGGGATTTGGGCTTTCAGGGCTATCGGTTGGCAGTGTTCATCAAGCAAGGAAGAGGCGTTTAGCATCTGGCAGGGTTCAGCCTGTAGTAAAAGCCTTGATTCTGGGTGTCCTTGCTTAAACTATTCCCTAAAAGAAGGAATTTAGTTAACGTGTGTGCCCTGCAAGGGTTTTGACAGAGGAAAAGAAGTGGCAGGGAAGCTCTCATGGCAGAGTAAGTACCTGACCTGAGACTTCGTGAACTCTCTGGGGAAGGATTTTGGTGGGATGCTCTAACAGGTGTGCATCCCACTTCCGCAGCCCCCTGAGTCTCATCTAAACTGACCCCTGTCATAGAATCATAGGTTGGAAAAGACCTCTGAGATCAGTAACTCTAACTGTCCCCCCAACACCACCATGCTTACTAAACCATATCCTAAAGTGCCACATCTACATGTTTTTTAAACACCTCCAGGGATAGTGACTCAGCCACGTCCCTGGGCAGCCTGTTCCAATGCCTGACCACTCTTTCAGTAAAGAAATGTTTCCTAATATCCAATCTAAACCTCCCCTGATGCAACTTGAGGCCATTGCCTCTCGTCCTATCGCTAGTTACCTGGGAGAAGAGACCAACACCTGCCTCACTGCAACCTCCTTTCAGGTAGCTGTAGAGAGCAGTAAGGTCCCCCCTCAGCCTCCTCTTCTCCAGACTAAACAGCCCCAGTTTCCTCAGCCGCTCCTCATAAGACTTGTTCTCCAGACCCCTCACCAGCCTCATTGCCCTTCCCTGGACACGCTCCAGCACCTCAGTGTCATTCTTGTAGTGAGGGGCCCAAAACTGGACACAGTACTGGAGGTGCGGCCTCAGCAGTGCCAAGTACCGGGGCACGATCGCCTCCCTTCTTCTGCTGGCCACACTATTCCTGACACAAGCCAGGATGCCGCTGGCCTTGTTGGCCACCTGGGCACACTGCTGGCTTGTGTTCAGCTGGATGTTGACCAACACCCCCAGGTCCTTTTCCGCCAGGCAGCTTTCCAGCCACTCTTCCCCAAGCCTGTAGTGTTGCATGGGGTTGTTGTGACCCAAGTGCAGGACCCGGCATTTGGCCTTGTTGAAACTCATACAGTTGGCCTCAGCCCATGGATCCAGCCTGTCCAGATCGCTCTGCAGAGCCTTCCTACCTTGCAGCAGATCGACACTCCCGCCCAGCTTCGTGTCATCTGCAAACTTACTGAGGGAGCACTCAGTCCCCTCATCTAGATGATTGATAAAGATGTTAAACAAGACCAGACCCAAAAATGAGCCCTGGGGGACACCACTCGTGACCGGCCACCAGCTGGATTTAACTCCATTCACCACCACTCTCTGCACTTGGCCATTCAGCCAGTTCTTTATCCAGCGAAGCGTACACCCATCCAAACCATGGGCAGCTAGTTTCTCCAGGAGGATGCTGTGGGGAACAGTGTCAATGGCCTTACTAAAGCCCAGGTAGATAACATCCACAGCCTTTCCCTCATCCACTAGGCGGGTCACCTGGTCATAGAAGGAGATCAGGCTGGTCAAGCAGGACCTGCCTTTCATGAACCCATGCTGGCTGGGCCTTATCCCCTGGCTGTCCTTCACATGCCCGGTGAGCGCACTCAGGATAAACCGCTCCATAATCTTCCTTGGCACCAAGGTCAGGCTGACAGGCCCTGTAGTTCCCCAGATCATCCTTCAGGCCCTTCTTGTAGGTGGGCGTTACATTGACGATCCCCTCATCTGGGACCTCTCCTGTTAGCCAGGACTGCTGATAGAGATGGACTTGGCCACCTCCCCCACCAGTTCCCTCAGCACTCTTGGGTGGATCCCATCTGGCCCCATAGACTTATAAGTATCCAGGTGGCATAGCAGGTCATTAACTGCTTCCTCCTGGATTATGGGAGGTTTATTCTGCTCGCCTTCCCTATCTTCCTGCACTGGGGGCTGAGTACCCTGGAAATAACCAGTCTGGCTATTAAAGACTGAGGCAAAGAAGGCATTAAGTACCTCAGCCTTTTCCTCATCCTTGGTGGCAGTATTCCTGCCTGCATCCAATAAGGGATAGAGATTCTTCTTGGCCCTCTTTTTGTTTTTAATGTATTTGTAAAAACATTTTTCATTGTTCCTTACAATAGTGGCCAGCCTGAGTTCTAGCTGGGCTTTTGCCTTTCTAATTTCCTCTCTGCATGACCTAACGAGACCCCTGTACTCCTCTTGAGTTGCCTTCCCTTGCTTCCATAAGTGGTAGACCATCCTTTTTCTCCTGAGTCCCAGCAAGAGCTCCCTGTTCAGCGAGGCCAGTTGTCTTCTCTGCCGGTTCATCTTGCGGCACATGGTACAGAGACACGTCTCGGTACAGAGGCTGGGGACTGGAGTGTTCCTTGGGATTTTTAGGAACATAAGTGTTTTGTTTCAGATCAGCGAGGGTAGGCACTTACTGGGGAATTTGTAGTAAAGCCCACAACCTCCAAAACTGGAGCTGACTGTTTTGGTGAACTCCATGTCTCTTGTGTGTGTTGTCCTCCAGTTAGTCATTAATGGCCATAAAGCTTTCAGCCTGGCCATATACAATATCTGTATGCAGAGCTTTCTGCAACATACTCTGAAGGGATCCGTTTGCATAGTTTTCCATCATCTGAACTGAATTTCTCTCTTCACCGCATCATGGCATTGGCTGAGAAGAAGTATTGACCACCTGGAGTAGTTTGAAGTCTCAGTTCAAGAGTACAAAGCCAAACTGGGGGTTTTCTTAGATCCCCTCTGGGTAGGTTTAGCAGCACGAATGAGAGCCAGTTGGATTTTAATGATTGTCTACGGCATGCTGTGCCTTGCAATGCACGGAGGAAGGGGAAAGGAAAGGGTGGCTGTGGCTCAGCAGCTCCTGGCTTCCCGGTGGGCTGCAAGAAGCAGAAGCGCAAAGTTTTGTCAAATCCACTAGTGGCTACAACTGACAGAAGCTGGAGTTTCCAGCACTTATAATAAATAGATGAGAAGCATGGACTCTGGCGTTCTGCACTGCCTTTTGGGATGTAGCACAGCCCTCAGACAGGTGCTGCCTGGCCAGGGTTCCCCTGGAGAAGGTGAGGACCAGGATGATATCTCTAGTACCTTGGAGGTTGGCTTGGCTCTTGGCTCAAAACAGAAGTTTTAGACACATATAAATGACTGTTTGTGTTTGTCTCTTTCACTTTTAATGCTTAACCAGTGTTCCTAGTGAATCTAAGGAATTGCCTATAAAAGTGTCTACATCTGTTTCGTTAGGCTCTGTAGGCAGCTTGTCAGTCGTTGCTTATATCCCATTCAGGGCAGGGGAGGAATACTGTATTTATTTATATTTATTTGGTGTGTCTGGAACTTATCCTGGACTTAAAGCACCTCACAAATTTTTAAAACAAGCCATTAACAAATACTAGATGCACAGGTTTCATGTTTCAGTTCATCCCTTTTCCTGGAACTGATTTTTAATTAAAAGCCTTTTTCCCCACAAAAAGCCAAGCACCTTGCCACACCAGCAGGAACCTGCACCTCCCCGAAAGTGCTCCATCCCAAGGCTGCTGGAAGTGGCCCTGCAGTGGTGTGTGGACCTAGCTGTGAGAAAGGATGGAATTTGCTGCACAGTCTAAGCTTTGAGAAACTAGGACTGGAAGAGAACTTCACAATCAAGGAACTTTTAGGAGATCCTCTTTTCAGGTACACGTATGTTTGCCAAGCTTAATCATTTTGGTGAGATGCTTTCCACTCCAGGTATCTACTCCAGACTGCAAGATTTTAGCAGAAGCGATCCCCAAAAATAGGGCTGGGGGTGGAGCAGGGCAGGGGGGAGGCTGGAACAACAGTGTTTTGCAATAGTAGAAAGAAAAATAATAAAGGCAAAAAAACAATTCTGGTGAACTTTTCTTTAAAACTGCATGACACGCCCATGCTTTGGAGCAGAGGCATGAAAGCTGGCAATGAACTGGCTTTTGTTTCAAGGATATGCCTTTTGCAGTTTCTGCCAAAATCCACCCAAATTTGGCAAAGCTGTCAGGCTTTTAAGAAACTCGGTTCATGCATATTCAGCAGCAAGGAGTTGGATTTTAGCGGCGCCTAAGACCCTCTGCCCAAAGAACCTCAGAGCCTCTCTGAATCTGCCTTGGCCCCAGGGCAGGAGCATCGCGGGGTGGAGGATGAAGATGTGCTTTCCATGCTCTGCCCATTTCTTCAGGGCTTTTAGAGGATGGCAAACACTTGTGCTAGGAAGCCTACACCTCCGTGTTAGTTTATTTTTTCCCAAACAGTCTTGAGGGCTATCCAATCTGGATGTAAATGAGAAGAATGGCAAGGCAGGCAATGTGAGACCAGAAGGCTGGGGTTTGCTTGGAAAGGCTAAGGACCAGGAAGGTGGGAGAGGAGCAGAGAGATGATGAGCCCTGGGGAGGTCTATCCAAGGTACCAGGGCATTGGACTCTGGGCAGAAAGGTGGGGAATAAGGGAATGAGGTCAAGAGACAAGGCTGGAGCCCGGAGGGGCAAGGTTGTGAATTAAGGGACACAGGTTTGAAGGGGTGAGGGCTAGCTGGGAAGGAGAATAGAGATAAGAGTTGGTCTGAAGTAGGTGAAGCTGGACAGGGTCTACCTTCTATTATTCTCTCGCTATAAAGTTTATCGGTGCTAATTCCAGTTTAAATGTGTTCAGTTAAATAAAAATGCCAAGTGCCAGAATGAAGGTTGCCCTAAAAATTCAAACATCACTGCCTTTGATCATGTCCCTCTTCCCCTGTCAGCATATAGTGTACAGGAACTGGGATTTAAGATATTTGGCCAGGCTCTCAGCTAGTGAGAATTGGTATAACTTTGTTAATTGCTCTGTACTGATTTATACAGATAGCCTGGTCCTATAAGCATCTTCCCACCTCTGTTATTTCCTAACATGGCTTATGTCTTTAAAGGTAATAAAGATGTTGTCTGGTACTCTCAGACCTGTCAGGAGGCTGAGGTTACTTATTAGTAGCCAAGAGCAGAATCTTTCTCTTCCTCTGTAAATTATATTCATTTTTCTGTGTTTTAAAATGCATCACTTGAAAGTCTAAAATATTTGACAGTCTGTAAATGTATTTAAATTATTGCAGCATTTAGCAATGGTCAAATATCTAGCTATATATTACATACTGTCGCATATATTTAATATATGTGCAAAAATGTCACCGGACAGAATAGTTATGTGGAAAACATTATAATAAATGTAAAAACTGTCATCATCTACTGATGAAAATGACCCTAATTTATCTGGATCACCGACATGCGTATATATCTTTGCTTTGATTCTTTATTCTATAGTTTTAATAAATAATGTAGTTTTACTCTCCGTTTCCTTCATGCGGGATGCCCTGGGATGAGGTGGGAGTTGGAATGCAGAAGGTATCAAGTGGAAATTAGTAGGTGCCTTTCATTTTCTGAGTCCAGTGAAGTAAAGTTTGAATGAGTTTTAACATTCTTGAATATTTAAATGCCCTCGGACATCTTGTATTTATGGGGGAATTTTTTTTTCATTAGCTTCTTTGTGTATTTTCTGCCTTTTCCTCTTTTTTTGTGTTGTATAAACTTTCAAGGTAGCTTTCCACCAGAGACTTTCTATGAAATCCTGGAAAACGTTCGTAAGGTCAAACTGGTTGCTTCATTGGGGTGCTTGGATGTTCATTCTCCACGCAGTAACAGAGTTGGTTTTGAAGTCAACAGGGCTACGATAACATAAGAAAAAAAATAATTTAAAATTTATCCCCTCTTTCAGTATACCAGCTAGTTAATACAGCCAATTTGTTATATGTTTTTTTCTCATTGATTTCTCTAGTCTACATTTGACTCCAGACTCGTCTGATGTTGTCTAGGGACACAATCCAGCAAACGTCTAAATATTCTCACGACTGCTGTGGAGGTCGCGTGGGAAATCAGTGGATTGCTCTTTGCGGGTACGGAGTGTTAAAATATGAGATACTAGTGAATCTTTCTGAACGGGAGTGAGACTCAGTGTTAATAGTAAAGTAACAGTTTTCTTTTTCTTCTGGTAATTTCTGTGTTCTGATTGTTTCTCAGCCCACCAGATTTAACCATTTTACTAATGCGCTCTAAGATGTTCTGTACCAAATGTTAATATCAGTATTATTATGGTGTCAGCACTTCTCCGGTGTTAGCAGATTTATTGTTTTCATTATATAAATCTAGTCCCCACACTCTCTGCTTTCCAGTTTAATTAATCCACTGTCACACCAACATTGCCAAGAAACCTGTAGTTATTTATAGAATGGCATCATATTTTAATACACAAAGGATAAATATGACTTGGAATGTTAGAAACTGTGTGACAAGTGAGATTCAAAGATAAAAAGTTAATCTAACTCAATATTAAAAGCTATAGGCTACCTTTAATGCTTTTTACCTCGTGAAAAATGTTAACTGTCATTAAGCAGATAGCAGATTAGCTTGAATTTTGTGTTTAGCCTGACCTTCAGTACTCTCAAACTAGTCCCAGCATACGTGTGTGTAGAGGGGCCACATTCCAACAGGCTGGGCCAGCATGAAGGTTGGCCATCACTTTGCGGAGGACGTGGGATGCCCCGGTAGGCATGTTGGAAACGGCACAACAGTCTGCTGCCATTTGCCACTTCTCTTATGCATGCATTTGTAAAGTGTAGCACAGGATAGAGGGGGATTAAGTAGGACAAAGAGAACTTCAAGTACTCTTCTGTGCAGTAAGAGTGCAAACCACAGGGATCAGACGCTAAAACTTCTTTGCAGAGAATTTTTTTTGGGAAACCATTTTGTCTGCCATCCATAAACCTGGATGGATAAGTTTTCACGAGTGAGCAGCCAGCATTTTCCAAGACCCACCATACAATAAAAATAATCCCACAGCTCCCCAAAGGTTCCCAAAGTTTCCTGATTTTGGTTGTCCTGAGCCAGAGCTGTCTGCATCAACCCCCTGCCATGTGAATGTGTCAATATTGAAAGAGTGGCTTCAAAGAAAACTGGGAGGTTAACCTCAAAATAATGGGCAGAGAAAGCTTACGTACTATGAGTTTAGAAACTTGTATTCATGCCAGAACAGTAATGTTTTCCCGTGATGTTGCTTCGGGCTGTGAGTTTGCAGGTTAAAGGCACCTGAAACTGGCCAGGGCTTGTGTCGGAGGTCTCTTTGGTCCTTGTTTGCATCCCCCAAATCCCTGGGATGTTCTAGGAAAATATTTTAGTAAATAATCTTCAGAATGGGTACTTCTCCAAAGAGAGTTGGATGAGCTGGCGAGTAAAGGGTGCTGGCAGGAGAAGGGATGCAGGCAAGGATACCTGAAAGAAGGCAGGGTTGTATCTGCTCTTGGTAAGAAAGCGAGGCAGGGAGAAAGTGGTGGATAGAAAGAGGGAGGGAGTGGATTAGCCAGACACCCTTTGGCATTATTGGGAGGCAGAGGTGAAACAGGAGAAGACATGTCCTCCATGTAACCTTTTCTCTGTGAATTTCCTAATTCCTTTTAGAAACCATTTGTGCTTTTGGCTCCTGGGGTGCTGTGCTCTGCTGCTTAATTACGAATGATGGCACAGAGGCTTCCTCCTTGTTTTTAATGGCTGAGAGAGCTGGGGCTGTTCAGCCTGGAGAAGAGAAAGCTGTGGGCAGACCTTACAGCAGCCTTCCAGTACCTGACGGGGGCCTACAAGAAAGCTGGACAGGGAGTTTTTATAAGGGCCTGTAGTGATAGGATAAGGGATAATGGCTTCAAGCTGAAAGAGGGTGGATTTAGACTAGATATTAGGAAGAAATTCTGCACCGTGAGGGTGGCAAGGCACTGGAACAGGTTGCCCAGAGAAGCTGTGGCTGCCCCCTCCCTGGAAGTGTTCAAGGCCAGGCTGGATGGGGCTTTGAACAACCTGGTCTAGTGGAAGGTGTACCTGCCCATGGCAGGGGGGGTAGAACCAGATGATCTATAAGGTTTCTTCCAACCCAAACTATTCCTTGATTCTGTGAATATCCCCTAACTCTTATGCAGTAACCAATGATGAATCATTTTTCTTTACATCCTTTCTCTATGCTGTTTATGGTTTTGCAGACCTCTACCGATTGTCCCCTCAATTATCTCTACCCAAAGGTGAAGGATCCTTACCTATATAAGCTCATCTTGAAAGCCTTTCCACAGGTCCTCGTTGGCCCTCCCTAGATGTCTTTGTGTTCTTGTAGATACTTTTTTGAGATGGACTGACTAGAACTATAGCCTACTTAAAAGGCAGGCTGCAGATTTAAGTAATGATCAGGTTTTCCTTTTGGTCCCTATTCCTTTCCTCAAAACGCCTAATCTTTGTTTTTCCTTTTAACTTCCTCTGAGCTCTCATTTCTATGAACTGCCTACTTAGACCCCCAGACCTCTTTCCTGCATAGTTATAGCTAACTTAAAGCCTATCATTGTGTATTTATGACTCCTGTTATTTTTCCCAAGCGCGTTACTTTGTGTTTATTGACACAGAATTTCATTTGTCATTTTATCACTGAGCGCATGGAGTCCTTTTGCAGATTTTCATGGTTACCTTTACTTTGGCTGCTGATATAAAATTATTGAAGTAGTGAAACCTTTCCCAGACCATTAATAAATGTATTAAACAGCAATAATTATTGGAGATTTCTTTGAAATATTCCTTCCACTGTGAGAAATGACCATTTATTACTGTTTGGTTTCTAGTCTTTTATGCAATTATTTAATTTCTTGTTGCACAACTGTCTAGCTTCTGTAAAAGCTTTTGTTGAGGGACTTTGCTGAGAGCTTCTGGAAGATCCAAGTTACACTATATTGCCTATATCACTTTTCTCCGCACTGACTGACTCCTTCAGAGCTCTCTAACAGATTTGCAAGGCACGATACTCATTTACGAAAGTCAGTGTTTTCCTAAGCTTATCATGTTTAGCCTTATCTTGAATAATTCTATTCTTTGTTGTAGTTTTGACAGCTTTGGTCCAGAAACTACTTAATGCTCTGCATTTCCCATGAGCCTTGCTTCTAGAATTGATAGTATAGTTGCCATCTGCAATGTCTTTGGTACCAGGTGGAATATGAATGGTAGAGTTACAGTACTGGTAAGTGGTATTTTCATAGTCTGGTATTTGAGTTCCTTTAGAGTTCTTTGGGGAAGCAGAAATGAGAACTGATGTGGTCACTTGGCTACTGTGCCTTTAAGAATAAAGACATTTGGAGAAAACTCAGTGGCTTTGTACAGATCATAGTGTTGGACTTTGTTCATGCTATAGTCTTACTCTACAATAGCCAGAGGGGCGTTTAAAGCAAGATGAATTTTTCCTCAGTATACTAGTACATGGCAAAAAAACTTTGCAAACATTGATTTGAAACAAATGATTGTGTATTTACATATGCAAAATTAAAAAATCAATTGTATTCATAAGAACAAATACAGGCTAGTAATCCTATTGAAGAAAGCGCTTGTGGCACACTCGCTCTTAATTTTTTTGTTTAATACCGCAGCTGTTTTACTGTTCCACATTTTTCTTGAAAATACTGAAAGTGGGAAAGCCATGTTTCTATATAAAAGGGCCTGAAAATATTTTTAACTCGGAGGCATTCAGGAGCAAGTAAATGCCATCAAGTGTCTTCAGCCAGTAGATTTCAATTTGTATTTAATACTTGCATAACTTAAACATTAGCGAGAAGAATTTTTAAGCTTTTTTTCCTTTTAATTTAGCTTAAAAAAGTAAAAAAGACTCCTCCTGGACTGAGATCTTGTATCTCAAGTTTCAGACCGAAGTAAACTTTTACAGCCGAGTTGTAAAATAGCAGTTTATGAGACAAACTCTGCCAAAACTTTAACTATAACTGTGCCAATGTGCCATTATAATAATCCAACAATAATCATGGTCCATTATATTAAATCACTCGCACAGACAAAGGCTGCTAACCTTTCCAAGTGGGAAAAAATGTTCCTTTCAAATCAGGGATAAATTCCAACTGAGAAGACCAAATGCTCCAGCCTTTAAGTAGTGAATACATTTACTTCTCCCCAGGGCTCAAATAACCCAACATTTGGTAAATGTTTAACAAGGAGGAATTCTCCCTCCCATTTGCCCTTTTCTCATATACACTAGATTAACAAATTTAGTTTAACAAGAAGATCTGTGTTACCCCCTGGTATCCCTCAATTAGATCCTTCCTTCTGTTATTGGCGTATCATCCCAGTCCATTTGCTTGATAAGAGGGCCCAAGGTAATTAGCTGTGCGGCAGAAACAGTGTCTTCCGCCAGCCCTACCGCTTGCACAGACGAGTCTCCCACACATGCGAAAAGGTGGTTTTGCTGTTGCTCTTTCCCTTTTGCGTGTATCTTTTAAGGGGGAATCTCCTTTTTGTAGGACTTTACAGAGGAGATTAAGCGAGCATGGCATGTAACTCTTGACTCTGGTTATGCCTCCCTGCAGCATGTCAGGAGCTAAATCAAAGCCTCTGCAGGAATTCACAAATCCAGCTTAGAAATCTTATATTTAGTCCTGGATAAATGGACATTGTTGAGGACAGAATACCCGCAGGCGCTCTGACACATTCAGATAGTGGTGGGAGGCTGTGCCTGCATTGGCTCCGTGGAGCCACCGATTCTTCTGTTAGCCTTTTCTATTTTCAGCTGGTTTTTGCCACATTTGGGCGTCTTGGTGTTGCTTCATGTTGTATCTGGTGAGCTGGATCGATGGCAAAACTATATATCCAGGCTCACACCGATGAACAGGTTTGAGATTTGGTGAAACCTTCCCGGTTGTGGGTTTTGTTTTGTGGGGTTTTTTATTATTATTTTCTTTCAGTTTGTGAAATGAATGGGCTGATGCTGTAAAAGGAATTTGGGACGTTCCTGTTTTTCCTGGGAATGTCTTGGGATGAAGTTTGTAGCTCTGAAGCTTCTGAGACATTCACAGAAGTTAATGCCTGTAAGGGCTACAGGGAGGACAGAGTTAGGATAAGAGGGAACTGAATCCCGTATTGGTGATCTGAAGTACACCAAGTAGCTGCATCTAATTCTAGAACTAGACCTTTTACCAATGTTTGACTCTCAAAAGACAGTGGTGACAGCTAGCAAAAGTGTCTAATGCTTTTAACAGCAATCAGTGTCACTGATGAATAAAGCACCTTCCCATGCCTTAATCAGAGGCAAGACCGTACATCTATTGAAACCTGGGTAGAATATTCTCCTGCAAGGTTCGAGGTGTGTGTGTGTGTGTGTGACTGTGCGCTGTTACTGCCACCACGCTGGTTTGTGCCACATGTAGGATTTCCCTCTGATCCAAAACGTGAAGTCGTAGATAAAAGTCCGACAGCATTGTTGGTGTGCAGGAGGAGACCTGAGGCAGAAGTGGTGTGATGCTGCTCGGTGTGCACTTCGGCACCGCGGCATTCCTCCGTTAGCCGCTGAATTCCATCACTTCGCTGGCACTGATGGCTTCATGCCTGATAGTGCTCAGTGACTTAAATATCCATGTCAAAAGAGCCATTGGATCAGCTCAGGATCATGGCGATGACAAGGACTGTGGTGGTCTGCTTTACTGTGGGGATACGCCTGCTGTTTGGGTTGGTGGGTCCCCAGCTGAGCACTGAGCTGTTGTCGTTCCAGGTGGCTTCTCCCTTGTTTCTGACCGGCTGACCTTCTGGAAGTGTTTCTTTTGGGACTTGCTCCTGTCGTTTCTGTCTCTGACACCTCAAATTAGATAATGGCAATGTCAGACTCTAGTCAAACTGGCTATTGAAACTGATAGTGAACATGATAACTTGCTTCTTGTGTGATAAATGCCACCAAGGGCTCGATGCTGAGCCGCTTGCTGTAGCAGATGGGGATGGTGCTGTCATCCCTGTGGGAGAGGTCTCATGTCCCAGGAAAGCACAGCCCTGTTGTTCCTTCAGCTTCACACAGGGTGGTTTTACCTTGACCAAGCAAGCATGTCACCTGTGTCAGTACCTTATCATTTTGGCTGTGATTGCCACAGTGATGGGTTTGAGGAGACTCCTCAATGGAAAGGAATTTGCCTGTGAGCTCTGCAAATACATTCACATCTAAGGATTTTATGCATGAAAGGGTGTCTCAAATGAAGGCATGTTTTATTTGTAACTAGCTCCTTTAATTGTTGGCAAAGGAATAAATTCTCACTTATTTATATTTTTGTGGATCAAACTAAATGAACTAATACAGCCTAGGTGCAAGAAGGCACCAGAGGACTTATTTGGGTAAATAGCACTCTTCATTCTCAAGTTATTCACACAATTGTTCTGCTGTGCTGAGACATGAGAAAGCAGAACCATTGAAGTGCTTCAGCAACTCTAAGAAAATGGATTCAGTGGGCGGATGGTATAATAGAACTGTCACAAGGTAATCACTCCTCACTGCTACACAAGTGCTACTGCAGAAACATGTCCTTGTCATAAAGATGCAATTAGCAATGTCTCAGTAGTTTGATCAAAAGGTAAATACCCAGATGATGGAGTAAAGAGACAGTATTTCCATCAGATCCCTAACCACCTCCTTCTATACACATGTGCAACACTTCCCATTTTGCTCTGCTGTCTTCCCAAGAAGAGAAAAAGGAGTATTTCTAAATGCCTGGGAAAAATAACTCTTACAATAGACATGTGCATTCATTTAAGGAATTACAGAAATAAAAAAATGATATTTTGTGTTCTTGGCAGATTGTTTTCACTTTTGGGGCTAATACAGAATAATGAAGTCAGATCTGCAAGCTCCCCATTCTAAAGGTTCAGGCATTTAAAGACGCTTTCCTTTTTTGAAATCTGCTTTGTTGGTAGCCTGTCCACTCTGCAGCTTTCATTCCCAGGGAGCACTGAATGTGTTTATCCAAGGGGACTTCCCAGAGCAATTCTCACTGTGGGCAGAGGAAAGGACATGAGGTTCAGAGAGCAGGAATTCAGCAGCGTGAGCGCAGGCTGGCCTCGGGGCTTGCAGAAAGGGAGACTTCTCCCAGTGCCCCAGAGTATGCTGTGGCTCAGGAATGTGGTGAAGGATGGCTGGGTTGAGAGTAGCCTGGCAGGAAAGGACCTGTTCTGTTAGGATGGGACGATCAGTTTACAAAGCCCTTCTTTATTCTCTGCTTGTCTCACTGATTTTTAGCTATTTTTAAAAGTCAGTTACTCTAATTTATGTTCTGATAGCATCTAGTGCTAGAGTTAATGAGTGCCTTTGGAGTTGCTGATGTGTTAGTGGCTCTTTAAGGAGCACGTTCAGCTCTGGCTGGCTTGGGGCTCCTTCAGATGTGCTGGAAGTCACACTGTGTTAAAACAAGGAAGGTGTTAAAGCTTTCCAATGCTGTCTGCTCCTCTTGAAATTCACCGAGCAGAGACCTGAGCAGACGAAGTGTCGATCTGGTTCAGCAGTGTAAGACTGAGGAGATGCTAAAGGAGTCTGTCAATGAGCCTTGGACCATCCTGCATCAGGGCCAAAGTCCTTGTAGAGGTGGAGAAGGGTCAAAGGGATGTGAAACCCTTATGTGTTCTCCAGAACACAGGGTTTCATTGCCTTCCCTAAGAGTGAGCCATGCTGTGGTGATGCAGGCTAATTCTGGGAACAACTGCGTGTTTTGTGCCATGAAGACAGGCCACACTACCAGGCTAATAGGAAAACTTCTGCCATGAGGTTGGTATTATGCTGCCCATGGAAGGAGCTAGGATCTGTGGTTATCCAGAAAGAATGACAGAAAGTCTGCTGGCTCTGAGGTTGCCTAAGTACTCTCCTATAAAACTGGGTTTTGTCTGAGAAAATGATGTGAAAGATGTATAGGAAAATGCAGACTTTGCACACTCTACGTGTCCTGTATAAAATGGCAGCTTTCCAGTGTCGCTTGTAAGTGATCGTTTGCTTGACGTGCAACTAGATGCCAGAGAATTTGGTACAAGCTTTTGCATTGCACTGAAGGCCATAAAAACACCAAAAATTCCTTTTTTGGTTAGAAGAGAGCTAGCTGTCTAGCTTGCTGGGTAAGGCTGCCCCATCTTTGCCTGTTTTTATTGAATCTGTTTTTAGGTATAGATTCAAAAATACCTTCCTCTTAACTACTTCCAAAAGGTCAGCGGAAAGCGCTGCTTCATCAGTTATACCAAACACTTTGGGGGATGGGGAAGAATAAGAAATGAGTTGTCCTTTGCATTTCTCATAGCAAGCGTATTCAAAACCGGCCAATCTCCCTCTGCTCTGCTGTGAAAATGCCATGAAACTAGTTTGTTTTCTTTTTTTCCTCTCCTTTTTTTTGATATCTGACTTCAATACAAAACCGTATTTTAGGCAGGGTTTGCTATTAGCACCACGCTACCCTGAAACCATGTAGACCTCATCAGCTACTCCCCAGCCATCCCAAGCTGTGAGATGCCAGGGTAGCCTGGGAACAGGAGATGGAGCTCTGATCTGTGCACTGCTCTGAGCACTTCTGCACAGCTCTATTTTTGGCTCCTCGCTTGCTCAAATGAAACTGTCTGATTAGGTAACACGTAGGAAATAGATTTTGGTCCAAGTCTGAATCATCGAGTTATTAATTTTAAAGAAGTGGGTTTTTTTAATCCATGATGCTTGCTCCTTTCTGTGCTAGTTTGCACCCAAAGGGACACTCTGGAAGTTCATTTGAATTGGGTGCGAATTCGCACTGTATGAGCTGTGTAGACACCCTTGCACAGAATGAAAGCTGCCTGCAGTTGGCTTGGCTTTGAGAATGGATTTAATCCACCCTAGGTCTCAGTAAGTGTTTCCTTGCTGAGATATAATTAGCTAATTAGCTGACTTAACTAATCCTGCTTTAAAATTAATTTGGATTACTTTCCTTGGCCATCTCCAGAGAGACAGAAGTGCTTAGCTCTCGTGGTAACTAATGCCTTCGAATTCTGGGAGGACACTACATGTGAAACAGTACTTCTGTAGCATCCTATCTTTTGAGGTGTCAGGATGGGAACATAGAACTTGTGAGTGGATGACAAGTTGACCATGAGCCAGCAGTGTGCCCTTGTTGCCAAGAAGGCCAGTGGCATCCTGGGGTGCATTAAGAAGAGCATGGCCAGCAGGTCGAGGGAGGTTCTCCTCCCCCTCTACTCTGCCCTAGTGAGGCCTCATCTGGAGTACTGTGTCCAGTTCTGGGCTCCCCAGTTCAAGGAAGATGAGGAGCTACTGGAGAGAGTCCAGCAGAGGGCTACAAAGATGATTAGGGGACTGGAGCATCTGTCCTACGAGGAAAGACTGAGGGAGCTGGGCCTGTTTAGCCTGAAGAAGAGAAGGCTGCGAGGGGACCTTATAAATGCCTACAAATATCTGAAGGGTGGGCGTGAAGAGGATGGTGCCAGGCTCTTTTCAGTGGTGCCCAGCAACAGGACAAGGGGCAATGGGCACAAACTGAAGCATAGGAAGTTCCACCTGAACATGAGGAAGAACTTCTTTACTTTGAGGGTGACGGAGCACCGGAACAGGCTGCCCAGGGAGGTCATGGAGTCTCCTTCTCTGGAGATATTCAAGACCCGCCTGGACGCGGTCCTGTGCAGCCTGCTGTAGGTGACCCTGCTTCGGCAGGGGTGTTGGACTAGATGACCCACAGAGGTCCTTTGCAATCCCTACCACTCTGTGATTCTGTGAGAATTATCTAATCTAGACTTGTCACCCATTCAGTCTATGCAGTTAACTCCCAAAGTCATTACTGGAGCCACGACTTGCGATTCAGGTACCTCTGACCTTTTGCTTGAGTAATTAGGGCTCTAATTTCAAGTTAAGCCATGAGGTATTGGGAACGTCTCAAGTTTCTTCTTAAATTGCCAGGCTTTCGTGCTGGATGCACAGCTAAATTCTCGGACATCTTTGAAAATTCACATGCAGTCAAAGTCAAAAGACTTTAATAAATAAATTGGATATAGCATCAATGAAGATCTTGGATCTTAGCCTAGAGCAGGGGACGAGGAAGTACCTAGACAGAATGGACATTCCCTGCTCTCGTAGGGTCTGATGAACTGTAGCTTTTGAAGCCATTCCTGAACCATTAGCACAGGTTGTTTGGTTTTTTTTGAGGGGGGGAATCCACTGAGAATGAATTGGAAAAGGGTAGATGGAATGCATGGATTTTAATGGAGAAAGGAAAAGAGATTAAACCAGATGAGACTCCTCTGAGTGCAAAACTAGTTGGTTAATTGTATCCAGAGTATCGTTATCAGCATCCCCCTATCCAATTGGAAGAATGCGATGTGTAATATTCCACAGCTATCTGTCCTGCTTCCAGCTCTGGTCAATGTTCTCATTAATGACTTGCACAGTGCAGTAGACAGTATGCTTATTAAATTTGCAGACTACATGAAGCTATAAGGGTCTGCAAATATGCTGGAGGACAGGATTAAGAATTTAGAAAGGAATGACATTCAACTGGGGACTAAGCTCAGAAGTAATCAACTCCATGAGCGTGGGATACGAGCCTCCTGGGCAGGTGATGACACTTCGGAAAAGTGTTGGTGAATTATGGTGAGATCACAAGCTGAATGGAAATCTAAAAAAAAGCCATAGTATTGCAGAGAAAGGCAGTCCTTGTAAGAGGAACTGATTAAGCATATACCTCTCAAGACACCATATGTACTACTCGGCACTGATAAGGTCTCAACTAGTTTTGCTCCTATTCTTCAGAGATTGCAGGTCAGTTGGAAAGAGTCCAGAGGATAACACTGAGAATAATCAAAGGTCTGGGAAGCACAGCTTATGAGGAGGAACTGGGGAAAAAATTAAGTTTGCTTGTATGCTAAGAGACACTATCTGCAGTTAGACAAAGATATTTTCCAGTACATTAAAGGCTTTTGAAAATACTAAATTACCTGTTTTACAAGTTTGTGTTGGGGCCAAAATCACAGCAGGAAAGTTCCAGGTTTAGATGGTAGGAAAACATCTCCAGAAATAATGGTAGCAATGAACTAGAGTAGATTGCCTGGTGAAGCCATGAAGTTTCTGTTACTGGGGGTCACTAGGAACAGGTTAGAAAAACATTCATCAACAGTGAACATAGTCGCTCCTGTCTTGTGGGATGGCTGGGGAAGGATGCATTAAGGACCTCTTGAGGTCTTTCTGATTTGAGAGCGATCAGTACGGTGCTCAAAATGGTATCCAGAGGCAGCAGTTGTCCAAGCAGACATTTACGCTACTGTTTTCATCTTTGCAGTCAATTACTTCAATTTTGTTCTTTCCAGACTCTCTGTGAGTACACAGGTCAGGATCAGGACACTGAGAGCAGCTCAGGTGTGTACACGTGGATACCTGCTTTCCAAATGCAGCACTGTTTTCTATGAGGCTTCATTCCCAATCACATCATTAAGATCCAAAGAGGATCTCGGACTAGAACTTGGCAATATTTTTTTCCTGTCAAGTTCAAGTTGAATTTGGTAAACAATTTAAGTCAAAAAGCTTTATTTTGATATTTGTTGAGCAAAGTATTCTGACTCTGTGATGGATTGACAAAGAACCCATCCCTACTCACAAATGAGTGATCCTTGTGCTGGGTATTTTAGGCATTCTCCCAGCCTTAGATAAAATTGTGCTTTGAGTCCAGAAGTTGGAGGTATGAATCTGTGTACCGTGGCCTGTGTATTCTGATCAATGCTCCCTGAGTTTGAGGGCTCCTTGTTTGTGTAGTGTCTGCAGTATTCTTTCATTTTTCTGATTTATGAAATAAAATTATATGGTAGTTTAAGAACATATATTCTCATTCTATTAAACACATCTAGAGCACTGTATCAGACCCTCTTGTTCTCTTATTAGCTTCTCTTATTGCTTCCCTTCTACAGCTGTTACCTCTACATAAAACTAAAAGGCTGTGTAGGATATGCAGGTGGGATGGAGGACCCCACAATTAGCTTTTTCCTCTCTGACATGAGGCACGGCTAACATTAGGATCACACAGAATCACAGAATGGTAGGGGTTGGAAGGGACCTCTGTGGGTCATCTAGTCCAACCCTCCTGCCGAAGCAGGGTCAATCCCCTCTTCGGAGAGGATTTTAGAATCCTCTCCATCAGCACACACCCAAGAAATGCAACTCAGTGTTTTGAAAGAGAAAGCTGGCAGACAGTTCACAGTTGTTGTAAGATAAATACTAATTTATATTCCTTATCTTAACACGGTAAAATGTCTAAAAACTCGTAAATTGCCCAAACTTTCACTGCCCTTTGAAATACTCTGTTTTCTTTTCTTCTTGGCTTTTATGTTTAAAATATGGACAAGCAGTCTACTACCCTTAGGAAGAGGAGAACATTCTTTCTCCTGCATTTTGGAAGTAGTGAGTGAGTTTGGAGCAGTCATTTGAATAGTTCATTGTGCATGCATGTGCCTCTGTGTGTCTAAGTAATCACAGTAATTTCTTTTATACAATTCTTCAAAGTCCTGGATAAGATCTGGGCTCCGTGGATTTCAGTACAGTAAATGCATGTAATTCAAGATGTGAAGAAAGGAAAGAAGCATTTATTTTACAGATGGGGAATTGAATAGTACAGAACTAAGAGACTGTCCAAGAATAATACAGAAAAACTGTAGGCAGAACATGGATTCAAGCCTGAACTTTGTGATATATCACTCTGATCCCTAATTTCAAGGCTGATGTTAACTTTCCAAGTTGTTGTCTTGTACGTAATTGTAGCACTTAGACCTTTAACTATTTTGCTATTAAATTAAACCTTTCTTCACTCTGCTGGAACATGGAGCTGAAATGCTAGTGTGACTAACTAGAAAATGATAATTTCAAGCCAAAGGTAGGGAGATGTGGCCAAACGGATACGGAGCAGTCTTGCATCAGGCTGACCCATTAGGTGTTGCGCCAGTAAGTGCCACATTGCTGCCTTCCTGCACCTTGGTGATATATCTCACACTTGCCGCCGCAGCACTTGGTGTGACTACTGCAGCAGTTATCGCTCGGGATCCTTGGCTTGGGGCGCGGAGGCCAGCTGTGCTATTAGAGAAGTGCCATCGTGGGAAGCTGGAGCTGCAGCCAGCGTGGCTGTGATATCGGCACCGCTTCTGACATTCTTGGACACCTCCTCTTTGCTGCTTTCCTCTTTTCAGCTCTCGCTTCCCCCAGCCCATTAAACTGCACGGGTCAGATGAAAATTTCTACTCAGCAATTTTCCTCTCCCCCCTCCCCCCATACTTTCAACCATACCAACTTGTTCAAGGAGAAATATGTGCTATCTCAGATGTACGTGTGTGAGAGAGTGGGCTAAGTAAGGCCTTTCTTCAGGTTGAGAAAACAGCAAACTCGTTCTGTGACATTCTCTCATCCTTCAGTGACCTGCGCAAGGCACAGGGAGTGTTATACAGATACCCGAAGCAAAAACAAACCTGAAAAACATCTAAAACTCTGCAGTTGTTGGGTGGGGTTGCAGTGAATGAGCAGGTGCATACCAAAGCAAAATTATCCTGGGTTGTGTTCCTGTCCTGTTTCATAAGCGTAAGCAGAGTTTTCGAGAGGAAACTTCCAAGGAAAAGGGAAGAAGAGTGGAAAATGGTGATTCAGAAGTCAGTGGCTTGCCCTGAAGCAGCCTGATAATTGCTGTCTAGCTGATTGCCAGTTTCTGGCAGAGATTTAAAAGCTGAGTGTCTGTTGACTGTCAGACCAGCGCTGTCAGTCACCTGCGTTCAGGTTAATGCTTCAGGGGAGCTGGCCAAACTCCAGGGGACAACTTGCCTAAATAAGGATGTCATTGCTCTTTCATTGGAACTAGACGCTCTTCTCTCCTACCTCAGTCTCTTGCTCCTTTGTGCTGTGGAAGAGTGAGGTGGCTGCACACAGCTTAGGGATGTTCCGATCCAGACCAAAATTCCATGTCCCTGATTTAAAAAAAAAAAAAAAAAAAAAA
>Ga0065711_1036228_pt1 | contig 21280 bp, 8 predicted proteins | sample Hoacrofraction12_FD_59098 | JGI IMG/M metagenome (GOLD analysis project Ga0065711, IMG submission 59098) | Hoatzin crop microbial communities from Cojedes, Venezuela - Epithelial fraction 12 v2 (version 2) | ecosystem: Host-associated > Birds > Digestive system > Esophagus > Crop | place... | reverse complement strand
TGTACTTGTGTTTGGGATTGCCCCGACCCACGTGCAGGACCTTGCACTTGGCCTTGTTGAACTTCATGCGGTTCACACAGGCCCACCTCTCCAGCCTGTCAAGGTCCCTCTGAATGACATCCCTTCCCTCCAGCGTGTCAACCACACCACCCAGCTTGAACTGTCTTGTCAGCTGTTCTTGGGTTTCATCTTGCAGAGATCTAAAGGGAGTCTGACCATAACATAACATAACATAACATAACATAACATAACATAACATAACATAACATAACATAACATAACATAACATAACATACATAACATAACATAACATAACATAACATAACATAACATAACATAACATAAAATAACATAACATAACATACATTCAGGATGGAAAACCAAGGCCAATGGAGCAAGATACACTTGACCACGTGGATATCTCCTTGACTTGGCAGAGCCCATGCCCTTACTCTTGCTGAGCTCAGTCTCATGCTCTTGGCCATGGTCTGACATCTGCACTGAGCCCCCAGCACATCTTGGCCAAGGAGCAGGTGCTCACACAGCAACTGCATTGGCTTCAACTTTGTCTGGACAGCCTGGGGCCAGCGTGAGTGCTGGCGACTTCTCCCCATGTTGAGGGAAGTGGACGGGAGCAGGCCACAGCTTCAGCCCAGCCCATACTGCCACTTTCCATGCTTTCAAGAACAGAAGAGAGAGGGGCTGGCATGCAGCTGCCTCCCACCCTGATGGCAAGCTGGGCACAGCTGGAACTGGAAGCTAAGAAACTGGAGCTGGAAGCTAAGAAGTCCTCAGGTTCCCACCACTGAGATATTAGAGGATCTAGTCCTCAGGGGACCAAAATGCCTGAGCAAGCACTAGCAGCCGCTCAAAAAGGGTTTTGTTACAGTTCTTATAATTTACTGAAAGGCTATGTCACTGTATGCAGATACCATGGCATGAGATACTACTCAGTATTTTCTACTTAAAAAATATGCTCAGATTACTGATGGACTTTGTGTGAGTTTTGGAGGTGCTCCCAAGCCTCCCTTTCAAGGGAGAGAGAGGGGGTTGAACAAACCAAGCAGCTTTACAGACTGGAGTCCAAACAACTGCATCTCAAACAAACAAACAACATTTTTGTTGTTGCAGCATTTCTTCCTCTGAGGCTTGTGCTGTAGCACTCAGAGGTGGTGATAGGAGCTTCTTGGTGAAGTAAGTGGGCAAACAGGTTTCTGATTTCAGTTGGACGCGAGGCAAAGGAAAATAGCCGGCAGTCAGCACACTCGGTTCTGCTGTAAGCCGCCAGTCTCCCTGCTGCCTTCTCATCAGACTCGAGGACTGGGGTCTCCGCAGGGAATTTTTCAAATTATACTGTAGCACCTGCTTGCAGAAGAAAAAGGGATCGGATAGAGGAATGGCAAGAGCTAAGCCAATGGGATTGTCAATTTTATTGCTTTCAAAGGAAATTTCTTATTTCTCCAAACATTCCTATAAGCTATAAAAATGCAGTGACAGGAATGCTCAGGAGAGGGTGACAAAATAAGCAAAGAGTATAAAGCTGTGTATACTGGAGTAAAGTTACCACATCCTATATCGCTCTGCTGCATGCACATGTTCCTTCTGGTCTGCATGATCCTCTCCCTATTGCTTGACTCATCCCTGTTCTGTTCCTCTCCCTGCATTCCACGTTGCTGCAGGAAGGGCCGTTCCTTGCCATGGCCAGGGCTTGCCCAGCTGCCTGCTGTGGCAGGTCCCGCCTGTCAGTCTGTCTAGGAGAGGCATCCTTAGAAGCCTGCAGGCTAGCTCTCGGGTGCGTACGCTCTTCTGGTGAGGGAGCACAAACATTTCAGGACAGGTAATCTGTAGACGAGATCCTATTAAAATGGGAGTGCTTAGAAAGTGTTATCTAGGTATAACCTGAAAGAGGAAACAACCGTTTTAAGTTCATTTCTAGACGATGGAAACTGCCTTCTCCTCACTGTACTTCCATTCAGCTGAGGTGCTGCATTCACTGCCAGTGTTGCAAATTCAGTCAAACGGTGAACCCATGGTCTCATTTCTCACCCCCAGGACTAAAGGTTTTCAAGACCAATTTACGCCTTTAGCTGCATCTACTTTATCTCGTGGCCTTCCAGCTCCGCATCAGAGATACCTGTGTGACCTCACCGTGATGCGAATCTCTTGGTGTGCCTTGCTCTCAGGAGGACCCTGAAATTAAAGATTCAAAAGCTCTGGAGGCTCTCCAGCTGTCATAAAATATCTTGAGGGAAAACAGACTGGGGTCACTGACCAAAGTTTAGCATACAGTCTGGCTGATGTGAAGGAGAGATTTTCTGAAATGCCCCTGAAGCGCTTGAATAAAACACAGTGGAAGTTTGTGTGTGTGGATAAAAGGGATGAATAGGAGTAAATCTGTACAAGGAATTGATGTGTTCAGTAGAAAAGGTTTTTCATCTGCTTTTTAGGGAGCTGCACTTTGGAGAGAAAGGATGTAGCAAATCTTCATTTCTTATCTTGTTACTTCACTAGAAAATTTTTAACAGGCCACTCTAATGGGTTCAGATCCATTTCCGAGTTCATTACTGTAGGGGGGAGCAGGTCAAAAATATCACTCCCTAAGAGACCTTGGCTTTGTCGGGGACTTTGCCAAACAGGCACTTCTCTGCCAAGGAGAGAGCTGCTGCCAGTGCTCACGGCACAAGCTGCTGAGTATCAGGATCTTTGATAGCAGCGTTTCTCTGAATGACAGCTCGAAACGATAGCGCAGAGACACCGCCAAAACAAAGCTCTACCTGCAGCCACACCAGCTCTTGCACTTGACGACCTTACACGCTTCCCCGCTCCTCTCCCTCACGCATGTTCTCGCTCCCCGCGTCAGAACACTGATGCTGCAACATCCCGCACGTTTCACCCAGCGTGGAGGGAGATGACGTACCCTGGGAAATGCCCGTAGGGTCAGAGCCTTTTCCTGTGAGCTACAGTAAGCACCTTAATACTTGTTCCTGGGGACAGCACACACCTAGGTAGGTCTTTAGGGCTGCCGCGAGGCTGAGCAGTGACCACCATGTGGAGCAGGGAGTGCCACTGCTGGTCCTCAGCAGGTCACCGGCAGGGCTTTCTGCCTTGCCTAAAGCAGGGGGGTGGGCAAGGGGAAGGGGACTGGTGTGAACCCCGCTGTCCCCTCAGTGTGGAGCCGGGAGAGGGCCAACACCCAGAGCTGAGACCTCAGGCATGCTCTTAGAGCTACTGGCTTAGAGTAATTGTAGCGTAGCTGGGAGAAAACGGTCTGTTAATCACAATCCAAATGGCAAGGCTAGGGTTTTACAAGGCTCCAGCAAGGTATGGGAACGGGACTTATAAAGGCTTCAATCTGTCTATGCTGCAAGATTTAATCATGCTCTCATCGCCTACTTTGTAAACGATTTCTAGACAGTAGAGGTGAGACCTGGGAGATCCCCAAAAGCTTCTGCCTCCCTCCTCCAGCAGACTGCTTTAAAGGTGAGGACTGTGCCTGGGACTGGAAGGAAAAGAAAAAAAGCTAATTTAAAGGTCCTGCCCTGTTGATCTGTGAGCAAAGAGGGGTGAGAGCCAAGGATCCCCCCGGCAGGCTGCCCTCAGCAGTGGGGCTCCCAACACACCAGTGCCTGTGGGGTATCTGAGCCCCTGCATAAACTCTTCCCCCTCCAGTTCAAATTCAACCTCAAGCCCTTCACCCTTGATTCTGAGCCACGTTCAGTGCTTGCAGCATATTTTCCTAATGTGTCCGGAATGCAGCAGGGCTGTAGTAACGCCGACAAGACCAAACCTTTTTATACCTTGCTTAGCTCACTCTTACAGCTAAGCAAGGCGCCTAGGAGCAAGCATCTCGCCAGCAGCCCAGATTTACACCCTGCTTATGGTACTGTTTTTCCGGGAAAAAACACCCATACCAAACCACCTATTTCACCAATGCATTTTAAAACCTTAATAGAAGAAGTCCAGTGATAGCTGAGAGTGACCGTCCTCTCTCCCTGCTTTCTGGAAAGCTCCCGCTTGCTACCGCTGCACAGAGGCAGCAAACACCTCTCGTCCATAGTGATGCATGTCGGCAGTGCTTTGTTGGACACCAAAAAAGCATATAAGCACAGCCTGGCAAGGTTTTACTAAAAGAGCCGCCTGTCTTGTGCAGTCGCCAGCTGCCAAAACGCCAGTGGAACAAACTACCCCCTGTGAACGGGTGAGAGCCTCCGCAACGACACCCCAGCTCTGCAGCATTGTGTCACAAGCAGCTTTTCCACCCATGGTTCTTCCCTACGAAAAGGTCAGGACCTCAATCCATGATGCCGACCACTTTGTTCTGCAGCTGAGAATTCAAAATATTTGTCTCCGGAACTGGCTGGTCTGTTGTTAAACCGGTTTCAGTGCACCGGGTCTGCGGTAATCGGCAGTCGGCTTTTGAATGGAAGCGGTGCTCTGTCTTTAACTTTACTATTAAACGCTGATAGTATGGGTATGGGGTTAAAAATATTAGAACCAAAATGCCTGGCAGGCCAGCGTGGAAACTCCGGTTACCTACACACCTGCAATTTAGGAAAGGCAGGAACTGTAGGATTCGGTTGCTGCCGTTCAGGGTTAGGTCTAAGGAAAAAAAGTGAAAGCTTTGAAAAATTCAGGGAGCTGAAAAGAGAGAGGGTAAACACAGCTAAAAGCAGCAGCGAGCAGGCCCCCACAGACCTTCTCCCAGCACTCTGTTTGGAGGGTGCTGCTCTCCGCCCCGGTGCCATCGCTGCGGGCACGCAAGTCTGTCCCACCTCGGAAGGCGAAAGGCGCTTTCTTACTCACCGTTCCCGTCGGATCCCCCGGCCAGCGGCAGGGCAGAAAGCAGCGCGATGAGGCTTTGCTCCCGCATGTTCCCTCGGCGGCGGCCCCAGACGAGGGGTGCTTGGGCTGGCTCCCGGCTGCACCCCGGCATCTACATTTCCTGCTTCCTGCCGGGGTGCATCTGAGCTGCATTTCTGTAGGAGATGGACTCTCTTTGATGGCTTTTAGGAAGTGATGTAATTCCGCCTGGGCCTGTCAAGCGAGCAATGATTGCAAAAGAAAGAAGAAGAAAAAAAAAAAAGAAGTTGCTCTTCAAGCACCAGCGCGGCCGAAGCACCTTTTTGCTGTAGGTGAGCGCGCTCCTGCTCTCCGCTGCTTTTTTGACCCCCAACTTTACCACCACCTATCTTCATCTACACCCAGTGTCATGAGATGGACACCATGCAAATACAAATCAGACACAGAAGATCACTTATGTCTGTTAGCAGGAAGGTTTTAGGTTGCTTTTTGGGGTGGTTGAGCGAGCAGATTTCAACAGTGCCTCCCTCCCGCCTCGGTTTTCAAGCTCTAATTCTCCCCCTGGCACGGTGGGACACTATGTTGGGATCCCAAAAGGCAACTCCCATGCGGGGCTGTCTCAAGCAAACGGGAAACCTGCCTGGTTTGCTTTGCAGCCTGTAACTGAGTATTTTGGGCTGGTTTGAGCCGGGGAAGAGGAAAAAGCAGAAAACCACATCATTTCTTGTTAGAAGCAGCTGGCTTAGCAGGAAAGCACGCAGACACCAGTGTGATGATGGCTGTAGGGGACGGGGAACAGAAGGTCTCGAGCCCCACCAGGACGCAGCACCTGCTGTGGGGGTCTGCGGTGGCACGGCTGATGGAGGTGGCAAAGGGCCAGGTGACTCCTGCCTCCCTGCCTTACTCCCTTCTCTGGATTTTCGCTCCCCCCCACCCCGTCAGTCTGTGACTGGGCGTGCAGACCTCGGGGCACGGCTGTGCCCCCCACGCTGCCCCGTCCTCTGTGCCCACCGCCCCAGCAGCACCAGCTCACCCCGAAAGAGGCGAGGGTGCACCGGGGCCCCACGTGTGGCCTGTCGCTGGGTAAGAGCGACGGAGGAGCTCAGCATCAAACCCAGTGTTTTCAGCCTTCTTGCTATATGAGGTGAGCCTAGCCAGGGCTCAGAATTTGGACCCAGACTGAAAAGATACCTGTCCCCAAGCAGGGCAAGTGGTTGGACCGTAGGCTTGGTTTGTTCCACTGTACAAGTAAGTACTAGGTCTGAACTTCATCCCTCTGAGTCCAGGAGAGTCTGCACCCCAGATTTACTCTGGGGCATCCCAGGTTTGAGCCATTGTAAACACTCGCATACAGTTTCTGAGCAATAAACTGAGGAAGAAGAGACGTGTACTGCCAGTGTAGCAGCTTCATGGTACTTCCCCTAGACATTAGTTTGTGTCAAAATGTGATTTCTGGTGAATTAATTGCAGCTGGCAATGGTGAATCTTCCTGTGCAGATTGGTGGGAGCTGCTGACGTGACCCAACTGTTGCTCTGCTTCCGCAGCTGATAATTTCTCTTAACACACTGATGCTTTTATAGGTCATCAGTTATAGTTTCTTATCTTGAGTAGCTGAGAAACAGGTCAGTGATTCATTTAATGAGCAACTTGTTAATAGATTTAAAACAGTTGAATGATTTAGTTAAGTAAAAATCTGAACTGGTTACTTCATATTGGCAATGTATATTTATGCACTTCATAAAACAGTGGGGGGAAAAAGCAGAGCAAAGTTACAACATTGCAGCTACAAGAAGATCAAGAGGAGCTCCGAGTTATGAAGCTGTTGACTGACTAATTAAATATTTCTAGGAGATATTCTTTAATATGATGTCATAGCCATACATGACAACACTGACCAGACCAAAGTGTCAGAGGTGACTTCTGAATGCTTTTAAGATTTTCCTGTTTAAAAATGACAGCATTCCAAGTATTAGTAATAGTGTCTAATTGATAAAGATACTTTCAATTATGAAAGTCCAGAAATTGAGGCTACCCAGGCATCTCCTGCGTGCTCGGAGGTACTGCGGCTTTGTCTAGTCTGGTGATAGGAAAACCAATAACTGGCCATCAGGGCAGCGCAGGCAAGGGCTGTCTGTGTTTTGAGGAGCATGGACTCACTCAGGTCCTAAGCCTGTTACTGTTGTCCAGCCTCAGCTTTTCTTTAGCTTTAGTCAACAGTAGGCAAAGGCACATTTTCTAACAGTATTTTTATTGCTTTAGTGTAAAAAGGATGGGCTATCCTCCTTTCCATTTCTTCCCCATCTCCTTCCCAAGTTTGCCACTCTCTGTCTTTCTAATACTACACAGGCTAGAAACCTGCTCTCCCAGTTTATCCTGCCCTGCATATTTGGCTGTTTTGCCCCATTCTGTAGATTTAGCCCATAAAAACATAAACCTACATAGAAAGACTGGAAGGGAAAGAGGAAAGGACTTTTTTTTCTAATCTACAAGCCTATATCCTTTCCTCTTTTCCCTTCCAGTCTTTCTATATAGGTTGTAGTATTTCCCACTTGGATTTTTGACACACATTTGGCTAACAACTCTCCACTGCCCCTTGAAAGCAAGGTAGCCACTCACTGGTGTATACCAAGTTAATAATTTCTAAGGCAAATTAAAGTTCAGGAAACATGACTTTGTGCCACATTACATTTTAATTAAGACTTCAGAGCGATACAAAGGCAGCTTGGCATGCAGTTGACTATTTTAATTTTTAAAAAAAATGTAGAGAAAGAGCAACAAGATATTTTGGATGGTGTCGAATCGGGCTGTTGTGGAAGGGCAGTTGTCTCGTTCCATCCCTGCCAGCGCTGCGATTGTGCTCCCCTGAAACACTCCACCGGGCTCCCTTTCGCCTGCCTGGGAAGCCAGGTTAGTACCTCTGCCTCGGCCATCTTCTTCAGCTGCATACTTCTCTCTGCAAAGCAGAAATACAGAAGCCGAAAGCTGTAGTGACAACCTTGCTGCAGAACAAACTTGTGCATTTGGAAACGCAGGTGGCTTCAGTCACAGATGATTTTTGTAAGAGGGGTAGATTGTGTCTGATAATTTCATAGGCCTTAGTCTGTTTACTGGGATCCACAATGCACCTTAGCAAAAAGAAATGTCTTTTTGGAGGTGAGACAACTACGTTTCCTGGGTGTTTTCAGCGTGTGTTACCCAGCTGGAAACATCTGCTCATGCTTTTGGTACCGCTTCATCGATTTTTAGTTATAAAGGGTATTTCTGACTGCGTCGCTAGGCTGTTTACTCATGTTCTTCCCTACTCAGAGAAAGGTTTGCACCACTGAGATTACAGCATGCCATCAGCGTGACTTTTTCAGAAAACCAGAAATGTTTTGTAACACTGCAGCCACTTGACTCACACTCTTCTTGTTCCTTTTTCCTATGAAAACTCCAACAACAACAGCAACAACAACAGCTAAACTTTCGAGACGGATGGTGCAAGCTGCTGGTTAGTTATAGGGCTTATATCGTTAGCGTGGGCTGTCTGCCGCCGACGTCGGCAGCTGATTTGCCTGCTCTGAAGTGCAGGCAGGGGCTAGCGCCAGCCAAGTTCTGCCCGTCCCTTAGTGACTGCTTTCTGCCTCTGCCCTCTTTTGTTGGGAACGGACAGAGGAAACTTTCCCACAAGTCACTGTGAAAGAACTGGAAATTGCACTGTATTGAAATTCACTGCAGCATAAAAAAGAAAAAAATACAAATCCCCAAAGCAAGGGAGGGTGTGCAAAGCCCACAGGGAACTGCTCAGGCCAGCCCGAGTGCCGGCTGCAGCCGTGCTTCTGCGGGCGGCAGAGATAAAGAAGAGTTGTGGAATCAGGCTACAGTCTGCAGCGCCCTTGTGTAGAAACCTCACGTGGATCTGGAACGGTTGCACTTGTTTCAGAGCAAGCTTTGCCTGGGTGAGTGACAGAAGATAAAGCGCTCTCTCCAGTAAACTCTCTCAATTCTGGACTATATGAAAAGACAAGTTACATTTTATTTCAGCTGCAGAGGTGCTCAAGAAATAGATTTATTTTCTGAAACCAATGCCACCAGCATAAATTAGAACAAAGCTTAGAACAATGAGATACTGGCCCTAACTGGGTATCATAAAATAACATAACTAAAATGAAAGTGACAATAAAAGCATAAAAACAAGTACCTGCCAGTTTTAAATACCTCTTTGCTTAACTGGGTTTGTAAATTTCTGCCTTCCTTTATTGTCTTTTTCTTTATTCTCTTTCCCTATCTGCAACACAAGCCGTTAAATCATGGCTATAATGCTGTGGAGACCTTAATAGGAGCAGAAAGAAAATACAAAACTATACTTGAAAATATCCAGATGTTTGTGTCAAAGTTCCCTTTCAAAAAATTGAGAAATGGATTCAAAGAGGGACTTCTAACATTGAAAAGGTCCTCTGAAATGAAGACCTCAGGGTGCAGCTAGGGTGCTAGCGGACACGTCAAAGTGTAGCTGGACACTTCATACCCACTCTTTTTTTGGAAAGCGGTACATGGGTTTTAAATTTTGCACATGCCAAAAGCTTCTTAAGTTGTTTGTAACTTGTGTAAAATTCTAAAACAGATGATGCCTGTATTATATGGTAGCACTGACTGTGTTTGGAAATATGCTTCCTCCTGGGGACTCAGCTTTACTCTGGGCAAAATGCACAGCTGAAGACTGCCCTGCTGAAAGGAGAGTGTCTGGTCAGCAAAGTCACCTTGTTATCCAACCGCTAGCGAAACACAGCATTATTCTGTGATGCAGGTAGTCCCATGCAGTGCCTTCGCCTAGTCTAGTGCAGGATTTGCCCATGAAATCCTTCACCCATGATCTTGCAAGACTCCTACCATTGAAACCTAGATGAGACTCCATGAGATGTGTCTTTGTCTCAATGCAGGCTGGATAAAGGTGGGATGAACCCCCAAAAGTACAACTTCAGGATTTGTTTTTGGGGAAAGCCTGTGCTTACCTCAGCGCTACCAACTCCACTTTCCCTTTGGTGGTTAAATAATAAGGGCTCTGTCCCAGCTTTGCAAGGTCCGAGTGCTCCCAAGCTCTGGCAGCAGCTGTGCATCCCCACCACCACCCTCTTCTGCCCCCAAAACTCTCTGTTTTAACACAGAAAACCTAGGCGATGGGGCCAGGATGCTGTGCCTCACTTTATTTCAAAACTATGCAAAGCACCCTCGTGAGACATGAAGCCATGAGCATCTCAGACAAGCAACCAAGGTCTGCCTACTGTAATTCTGAGAACAGATTTTTCAGGCACTTTTATTAATTCTAACAATATAACTATTGTGACAGCAACTTACAATTTATTAATCTCTTCTATCTGGATCCCTCGGGGCCAATGGCAGAATGAAACTGCATCAGTTTTAAAAAGGCCTCGGGTCACTTTCCTTCACATCTTTAACGTGTGAATAAATCAGGGTTTCGTTTCTTTGCAGATCAGCACAGGGAATTATCAGGTAGAGGTTTGTCTCATTCTTTGAAAAGAATTATGTAAATGACATATTACAATGCTTAGGGTCTAAGCTGAGATTAGAGACGGAGTGATTTAAATATACATTTTCTGCAGAGTTGCAAAGTATCCCAAACACCTCTGGTATAAAGACTTCAATATAAACCAATTTAAGGAACAAGTGAAGAAGAAAGGGTCCCCTTCTACTCCCCAGCAGAGGCTTGGGAAGTCGCCTGACCAGAGGTGGACCCCAAAACCAGAGCTGCATGTGTATGGATGTAATAAGCTACGTCTTGTGCTCAAATGCCCGCTCAGAAGCGGAGCTGACTGCAGTCTCCAGTATCAGGAATGAAGTCTTTTTTGTATGGAAACAACTGCGTAGGCACAGGAGGAGAGCAGAGCTCGCAAGCTCACAGTACAGACAGAGACCCATCGGACAATACAATCGTAATGCTAAATCTAGTATCTGTGCAATTTGCAAAAACACTTCAGAAAATGGAAATCCTCTGCGGCTGCTCCCAGGAGCAAGAGAAGAAACACTGCCTGGGCGTCCGGCGCGAGGATCAGAGCCTTGTCTGGCCACAGGCTTTCATGTCCCAGCTCAGTTAATGCATGCGCAGCCAGCAACTTAAACAGGGGAAGAAGCCGACGGCTGGTGACTTCTCTTTAGATGAAACGTCAGCACTGCGTGTCTTACATGGAGGTGCCTACTCATTAGCTGTCACTTTCAAGTCAGTGTTAGCTTAAGATCTGTCTTGAAAAAACCCCACAGTGCTCTGTAGAAATTTTTCTTAAAGACATAATAAAAAGTGAGACTGATGAAGGAAAGGATTGAAAAAACAATCATAAACCTGCCTTGGCTGTAATCACTGGTGAATTCAGTAAAATGAAGAGTAGAGAAACAAGGTATTTGAGGGAAAGTAAAATAGATTTTTTTTAAACCCTTCTTCTTTTTATTTCTAGGGTGCTTCAGCTGACTGATTGAAGGTTATTTCTCATCTGTGAATGATTCATAAGAAGAGAACGAAAACTGAAAAGCACATTCTTGCAGTAATACTCTACCATACAGAACACACCAGCACATCCAAACTGTAACGCGAGTACTGAGATTTTTCCAGCCACACCTTAAGTATCTGAAGACAAACTTTGATGCCCTAAAATAATGCTGCTTAAATGTTGCTTGATACTTTTTTACGCTGTGGTAGCTCCCATTTGATCCTCCCATGTAAGTCCCTTTCCCTATTATTGAATTAAAATGTTCTCTACTTTTTCCTTTGCATATTTTCAGTGTAATTACTGAACCTTACTTCTCAAATAGCTAATATAGAGTCCAGACTATAAACAACAAAGCTACTCAGATACCTAAAGATGCAAATAAGCACTAGCTACTTTCAAGAGCATGGATATCTGATCTGGGGCAAGTTTGCTTTCTAGGTACTTTGAAAACGTGTATTTTCCTAGTAGGTCATTTAAATATCTTTAAAGGATCTAACCCAAGTGCCTAGTTGTAGTCTGGTGTTATAAGCCACCCTTTAAAATCACAGAGGCAGCCTTCAGTCCTGTGTTAGTCCAGCTCTGCAGAAGCTGTGCACGTATTTAAGCATATAAATAGTCCCAGCAGTATCAAAGGGACGGCGTCCGGCTGAAAACCAGACAGATATTAAAGGAAAAAAGTGTGACAGTCTGTAGAGAGATTTTATTTATAATGTGTATACAAGCAAGAGGCTAAATTCAGGCTGTGTGGATGGCTGTCAGCCTGCGTTTCGAGCATGTGCCTTTTTAACTTCAGGCCCCTGTACAGAAAAGTGTTGATGCTCCTGAAGGCACTTTGCCCACTCTTCAATGCCAGTGGAAACCAGGACTGAAGCAACGAATCATAGGTGGTTGTTTTAAAATGGACCTAAGTATATTTTTGAAATGTAGGTTAAAAAAACCCCACCAATTCAAGTGTTTTCTATAGCACTTTATTGTTAATATTACATCGTTAATATATTCTATGGCACTACATTGCTAATACTGGTTTGACCATCACAGATGCAGTATGTGCTACGTCCCTGTGTCAGTGTGATCATATTAAGCACATGGATTGCTAACTCTACAGGTTTTCTACAGTATTTGCAATGCCAAGGATGCTATTTCAGGAATTTGTAAACTTCTGCATGGTATCTGAAATCATTCAGACGCCATGCTCAAACCTTGAAAAGTCACATACCTGCACCCTCATTGTCAGTACGCAACACAAGTAGCATCTTGCCTACAGCTCCTGTTTCTCTGGAAACAGTGCCCTGCCACAAAACATGGTGTGTTGAATCACTGCAAGGTTTTCATGCATATGTGATAATATTTTTTTTCTGGTATTTTACTCATCCAGAATACCGTCGGTCACAACCCAGGGAGGGAGATGCTGAGTGGAGTTATGGCAGAAAGCACCACTTCTCAGCACCCTGTGTTTAAATCTAACTTTCAGTTCAGTAGAGCTGACTATAGTGCTGCAAGACTACCTGAAAAAAGAAAAAATCTGAAATTTTGCCTTGTCTTCTCTGCTACTTCATTTTTGTTTCTTCCTCTCTGACATACGCTCTTCTTCATTCCCCATGAGAAACTATGCCTGTTGACTACATGGTTAAAGCAAGTTTACGTGTTTATTCACTTAATTTTGTCTGCATATACAGAATGGCTTCATATTTCAGTTGCAATACAGCTGTCACTTAGTGAAACCTTAAGAATTTAAAGAAGTTCTGAAAGTGCTGAGCTTACCAAAATGTCATTTCATTAAACCTGATGAATTTGTATAAACTGTAGAAACGTTGAGTTTGCCAAAATACAAGTAGCTGTCTGTCCCCTTCCTCTTGCTTGACTCTGGTATGGGGAGAATTCCTGTCCAAACAGCTGGGTTAGATGTGCTGTAGCTAATTTTCAGTTAGATCCATGTTTTGACTGGTATCTGTGACAGCGGTGCAAGCTGGCATACCTTCACTACATTTATTTTTGTTGCTGCAGTGAAATATACTTCAATATGGGCTAGCAGCCCAATTACATATCCTAACAGCACCATACAAACTGAAACCCTTTGACTCCTATGGCTCCATTTCCGTGTATCTGGCCCTGCCACAGTCACATCTAAAGTGTAGGTGCACCAAGCGTGGTGTGAAGCGAGAAGTTCCTGAGTCCGACAGGCTGCCACATTGCCTATACGCTGCTCTCTGAAGATCGATCGACTGTCACAAGGTGCAACTTGTACACTTAGGTGTACCCTATGTATGAGGTAAGTAATAGTAAAATTCTGCAAGAATTGGTATTCATCTAGTAACAGGCAGCTTCATCAAGAGTAAAAGAGGTCAATGCTAATGGCTGCTAATGAAACCCATGAAGGAAAGAATTGTAGATATGATCCTACAGGAAATAGAGGCTTCCTGGAAGCAAAAGTATAATTCCTCTGTTAATGCATTTTGACTCTCACTACTTAATTGTGAAGTTTTACATCTCCTACCATGTCTGCAAAGGTCAAACCACACATAGCCTGAGTCTACAACCCCCCTGAAAGTCAGTGAGGGCAGATCTCTGCTTGGTGTAAATTCTTCTAATTGTATCTCTACACGGAGAGAGGAACGTAGAGTTCATGTGAGGTCCACAACTCATTCTTTTCCCATTAGAGCTGGAAATGCTTTTAGATAATGCAAATATCTGGTATGCAGAAAAAGCAAAAAGATGTCTGCCAAATATAGGAGCTGTATTTAAAGCCCGTAAATCAGGCAGGTGGATGGCATGGAACTATCTCAGGTTTCCGAACTGGGGGACTGATCAGGTCAGGCAGGCGACTGACGGGAAATTTTTAATCTCCAAGGAGCTGGAATGGCAGGCAGGAAGGAGAGTGCAGGATGAATGATTGAAAGCAAACCAGTACTTGCACTTCTGTTTTCTGAAGATGTAATCTCACAAATATGCGTCTTGCCTGAGGAGTCAGCATCCAAGTTAAGAGGCTGGCTCAGCCCACTTGGGAGGCAGCTACACCTCCCGCTGGCTGGAGCATAAGGGCTGTTTTTCATACATTGCAGCATTTCCTCTTAATTGTTGCAGACTAATATGCTGGCAAACTCTAGCAGAGCTCCCCACAAAGCAAGCTGCTCAAAACGATCACGCTGCCTGCTGCGAGACTGCACCAGTGTAAGACATGGGTTCTCCTGTCTTTGAGATGAGGTGAGAAGATGAAGAAATCCCAAGGAAGTTTTGAATTCATAAAGCTCCCTAATCCCCATTGTAAATAATCTCTTAGGAAGCTTACATTAATGTAAATTTCATATAATCTCATTGTCCAGGATGATATCTGCCATCCTGGTATTAGTCCTCAACAGATCAACGCTGGCATTTAAGTAGGAATACAGGTTTGGAGTCGCACATGTGCGTTAAGGCTGGCTACGGATAATAGTGTAGGTATTGTTAGGGAATTATCAAGTCCTGTTATTTTCCTAAAGCCTCTTGGTTGCTATTTAACCATGAATATTTAAGATGCAATCGCAAGAGGGTTTCTAACCATCCAAGCATTAAGTTTGCCAAATGCTCTTCTGTTAGTAGTAGTGGGCAAATTGCGGGCATTAAAATAGACTTTGACAAAGCTTTGAAAGTGCTGTCTGATTTAGGGGACTGTACAGGTGGCCTCTTGTAGTAATGCTGCTAACTCCACATGGGCTGAGTAAAGGCCCGGTGAGAACGTGACATAAAAACCTACAAGCTTCATTTTGCATTTACTTCAGCTTTACCTTTTGTAGTTCTGGTTTCTGCTGCCAACTTCTACGTGTTACGAGGGTATAAAGCACAATATTGCCAAATTGGCAAGAAATTATCAAGTCTTAAGCCTCTTTCAGTTCATAAGAGGGTTTCCTTTGCTTTTGGAAAAAAATTGGGTTGGTAATGGGGCATGCAGGGAAAGCATTTCTGATGGGGCACAGGACGGTCCTTTATAGTGATCCAATAAGTGGAGCTGACAGCCTGTAGCTCTGTCTGCCCCTACTTGTCTTTTCTGTCTTGCTGTTGCATGTCTACAGCGTATGCCACATCTGCTCCTGCTTCTCTTCAGACGCTCAGCGTGTAGGCACTGCGTCTGGTCACCCTCAGCTCTCACAGGGAATTGAGGGTCAGTATCTGCTACAATGTGAACTGTCATGTTTGTCTGTGCCATGTGTTGAATGCACCTGTAATGCTCTTTTCGCCACTGTTTCTCAGAGCAGTAAAACTGATGTCCATCAAGCCAGCTTTTCAAAAACTGTTCAGCAGTTGTGGGGAACTGCACATAGTAAGTATCTCTCTAACTCAGAACCCAAGTATGTACCACGAAGTCCCTCTTGGTAGCTTCTGGAATGCCATCCCAATTTGCATGCTCACCTGACTCTTCTTGCAACTTCTAGACTATACGGAACTACTGCTCTCACACAGAAATGCTGTTTCAGCCTTGCCTTGTCTCTAGGCAAACTTCTGTTTGCTTACCGAACGTAGACGAGCCCTGGGCAGTGCAGTGACGTACAGTTTACACAGAGCATGTCTCATCAGCACCCGGAAACAAACAAACCTTGTCTCAACTCATTTTAAAGTGGAGCTGAATTGTAAGTGGCCATAGTTTGCCGTCCTAAACTTAGACAACCCGTGAGGCTACCTCTCGTATCATTTGCTGTGGCTAATTTGTGTATGGATGTGGACTTTCAGAGGACTCTAAATATTGATTTTGAATAAAAAGTTCTGCTTAACCTGAGTTACAAGTTCTCGTCGAGTTTCTGCAGGGGAATGTCAATGCACCAGGACCTTGCCATTCAACTTCTCCCTTTTTATGATCTACCTGCTTTTCTCCACGATCTCAGGCCATTTGGGCTGGCTACAAAGCCAAACAGGGCATAAATATCTGAAAACTCACGAACAACTACTGAAATAGGAAAAATCAGAGTGAAAATAAACAACAAAAAAATGTAAATTCAAATAAAGACCTTGATAGAAACTAGCTAATGTCTGAGCTGCCTTTCAATCTGATTTATTTTATGCAGCATTGTAACATGGTTAGCTATGTAAACAAACAGCCTCAAACTCCTTCTTTGTGCAGGTTTTATTTGTGGGTTTATTTTTTTTACACACCCAAAAAATGAATCAAATTCATGCTGGTGATTAGGAGTGCAGAAGAAAGGCTCAAGCAAAGGAAAGACTTCAAAGTGCTAGGAATCAAGACTGGGAGAAAACAGATTGCAAAAAGGTAAATTCAGGGAAAATAACATACTTTTAACCAATACATAATCTTTGATCTAAGGGTATCATGGAGACACAGCAATTAAAATAGAAAGTAAAAGACTGGTTGTCTGCAGAAAGAGTTAAATATTTAGTTTTGGAGAAGAGAAATAGACATCAAATCATGGAAAGGAGGAAAAGGGAGTTTAAAATGTAGTTTAAACATTAGATGGGGTGAGGGAAGAAAGATCCAAAGACCTGAGGTTAGGGGTATGATATTTAGAAATGGAAATGTAAAAGTGAACTGTGGCAAGGATGCTATACAGGCAGATAAGGGTAAGGGATGAAAGAGAAAAGGGAGTAGTTTAGATGAAAATACTAAAATGTCAGATCGAGAATCTAAAAAGCACAGATCAGAAGGGACCACTAACAGAAGGAACAAATGGAGACACTTGAAAGTAGAGAAAGATTATGTGTTTTATTACCAATTCTCTCAGATATCCCAAATGACTGCTGGAAAAAGCACTGCTCACTCTCTACAAAAAGACAAGACAAAAAGAAAGATAGACATGCTAAATGTTCTCAGCTAAACGAAGCAAGGACTTGGGAGGGCCACTAAATACAGCAATGGAGAAATTAGGGTCTGAGATCATGAGCATGTGTACCAAGAGGATGACACTAGCTGATACATGAGATGATCCAGAAATACCACCTGCAAAAGACAATATTAGAAATTGGTAGAGTAAGGAGAAACGCAGCTTGCCAGCAAATTGTGCCAACTATCCAAATTTTAACACTAGAATTACCAGGATATCAATGAATATAAAACGATAGAAGGCAATGGATGAAAAAGATGGAAGAAGAAAGAAATACAACTTTGAATAGCAAAATATCATATTGCATCATTTATACAGCTTAGAAGTATGAGGCACCAACACTGCAAGAAGAAAAACAGTGGCTTCAGTAAGTTGTCTCCTTGGATTCATGGTATGGTGGCAGCCCCACAGCACATGCCTCAAGAGAAGTGGCTGACTTCAGATGAGAAATCCAGCAACTAGTTATCACACGTCAAAGTGATCCTTCTCGAACAGTGGGTGGTTTGCCAGAACTGCTCCAGACAGCAGAGCTCTTCAGCTTTGCCACTGAGCAGGGGCCAGGAGAGCTGGGACCTCTCACCACCCTCCTGGGATGTCTCTATCGGCAGTCCCAGGTCCCGCAGAGTTTTCAAACATACATGACGAACGATGTTTCATTTGGCGTTTGGGGTGAGGTTGCACCATCCTATCGGACCACAGCTTTCTCAGACAGAGTCACTACCCCAGTGATCATAACCAAGCGCTCGCACAGGCACATGAAATGACACAGATGTAGAAGTGGAGGACAAAAACCAGCTCTGAAGCTCACCTTCCCAGTGATGTGGCCGACGACCTGCGTGCAGGCTGACAGCTCGCATGGATTGTAGCTACGTGTGCCGTGAGGGGATTGACCTGCTCCCCTTGGTGCTCTTCACACTCAAGGCTGGAAAACTGTGCCAGAGGTAGCATGGCATGAAAGCTTAGGAAGAACATGGATCTCAGCTGAAACATTGCAAAACACTGTAAGGCATTTTAAAAATTGTTGTAAATATGGCATCTTCTCATTCAGCAGATCTGGTAATTCCATGTGGTATTCATTCACTTTACTGATCACGGTGACTTGTAATTTACACTCATCCATTCCGCTCAAGGAGCAGAGGTGACACAGCTACGGGAAAGTTAGCAAGACATGACTGATTTCCCATTCTGCATTCACCCAGACGTTGTATGGTTTAACTAGACTGACACAGGTAAACAGCTGCAGTTGTAAGAGAGAAAATACATCTGAAATGGAGTAACTCGACTGGCAAGCAGGGCAATGAGCTATGCTTGAATTGGTAATCTCAGGTAACACTTGTGTGCTTCTACCACAGCTAGTTGTACCAGTAAAACAGAGTCACATCTCTATACATCGCTGCTCTAGCAATACAAAAGCCGTGTGTAGAAACAGGCTGTCAGACATAAAACTGTCATCTTTTCATCTGCTGCAAAGATTTTTCTGCTGTTAATGAATGTATCGATAAGAAGTACAGTCACTCATCACATCACAAAAATTTCAGCTGGAAGAGAGTTGTGTGCTTATGAGTTGACTGATTTTGGTTCTGGTTTTCAAGAAAGGAAACACCAAAATAGCCGTATTAAAACATCTACATACAAATACTGACTTCCTTGCTTAAATATAAAATCTCTTCTCCGGTGATAGTCCCAATAGGAATGTTGCAAAGTCCTCCTTTGTCTATTGCCTCCCAACAATAGGAAGCGCCAACTTTTATTGACATTAAGGGAAGAAAATAATGTGAAATGCTGTCATCACATGCCATGGTTGCCTGGTCACCGCATGTTTTAGTTTACTGCTGAGTAGGCCAATATTCACTCTACCATTTCAGTCAACACAATCACCAAAAAATCTTGAAGGTATTTTACTGTTATAATTTAATTGACATATATGACATTGCTGCAGTTAAATTTGACTAAATCAGTTCCTACTGTTCATGAAAAACTGGTTGCCTACCTGAGCCAACATACTTTCCAGGGTGGTAGAGAAAACAAAGAAAAATGCTCTGAAATTAACTGAAATTAATACTTGCATATGGTTGCTGTTTTCTACTGTAAGAACACTAGCTAACAAAGTAGTACGGCATTTCTAAAATTCAGAATCACTGAGGATTCACATGTTTGAGACTATAATTCTCAAGCTTTACATAATAAGTAATAAGACACCATCTACTTATTTATTCCCTCCAGATTGCTTGGCTATCAAAATGTCATGGATCTTGGGTACAGAGGCACGTATGGAGTGCTGTCCTATAAATCCCTGACCACCCCCTCTCTTCTGTTTTTGCCAAAAGTTGCAAAAACCTGTTAATTTCCTTTTACCTTTAGAGGTGAGTAACGTTCCTTTGAGTAACAATTTTAAAAGGAGATGTAGTTTTATAGATCTGAAAAGTATCCAGAACCACACAGAACAGTAACACACAGAAAAATCAGAAATAGTGTAGTATTTATTAAAATTTTCAAATGCAGATGTATTTTGAAAAGCATACTTAATTCTACATATTACTTGTCTTAAGAATGACTCTGAGGATGCTTTCGATTGCATCAAATATATGTTCCAATTTTTTTTTCTCTTTTGGCCTTGTTTGGCAGTTATTTACACACTTCAAACCTCATATTTTCAGTTCACACTTCTAGAAGCAACTTTAAGTTACTTAAAGTGACCTCACTGACTTCATTCCAAAGCACATAATTACTATCTAACTGTAGGCTAAAGTAGAAAAGCTTGCAGGAAAAAGCACATAGTTGTCCGAACTAGTATCTGAAGTATTAAAGCCAATGACAGCCTTAGTAATGTGCCTTTTGTAGAAAAGGTTCCTGCTTTTAAATATGGTGCAGGCTAAAGCAATATTCTTCCTCTTCCTCCAATAGATACCACCCCAGAGATAAAAATCCAGCGTCCTGAAGGTTTACCTGGACAATGTAAAAAAACTCTCAAGCTCAAACTGTGTACAGAGGCTGAAATGCCTAACATTCACATGGCGTACCGCTTCCTTATTGACTGCTACCATTTCGGGTCCGAGGAGCCTGCATTTCCCCGTGAACAAACACCTGGAACAGCAGCAAGCTTCTACAGAGATTTCACCTTCTCTTTTTGACTATAAATGTGATCAAAATCCAAGTGAAAAGAAATATTTGGGCCCCTAAATAATTTTGAAAGCTATAGCGTTCAAATATAAAGTGTCTGACCTAAAAAAATAGTTTCAGTGAGTGCATTTTAGCTTGGCTTCTCAGAATGAACTAGAAAGCTAGGAAAAAGTAATATATTCTCTAAAGATATGGGATTTAGATGGGTTGTATGTTTTTTAAAGCAAGTTCCACAATTCACCTTCAAAGTCCAGGTTAAATTAGTAAATCCTTCCTGTTGTTTTCATGAGGAAGTACGACAGCACTCTAATTTACTTTCTTCATCATCAGCTAATGATGTTATTTCACAGCTCCTGATTTTCTAAGCCTCATCTTGCAAAGAGTACGCTTCTTGTAGAGCGAACCCTTGTTTCACCAAGGTTTGCGGCTTACTTACACGAGTCTTTCTCACTCAGATCGACACTTTCACACTCAGAATTCTCTTAGAAGGAAACAGTCTCCTTATCTGGATCCCGGGCCGATGAGGTCCACATGGAGTCAAATCTTCAAGAATATACAAATATACTATATGGATAATATAAAAGTTTTCCTAACCTTGCCTTTAGCAGGAGAAGCTGTTGCAACGAAAACCACGGGTTTTAAATCAAGAGAATACTGTAGGAAAATTATCCATAGGGCTCTGTGGGATTTATATGAACTCCAAATAAGCCTAGTCAAAATAAAAAGTACTTTTCATGAGCTTGTTCTGAAGTATTTAAGCAAGCAAAACATGTTGATTTATTTGACACAGCTTCTGAATTTAAAAGACTTTGCATCTGTATTTCAACAAAATAAATAGTTAACAGAGATAATACAGAGGGGTACCTCTTCCACAGAATCCGTAAACCTCTGTGTGGGACTTCATTTACTGGAATTTCAGCAGAAATTTCTTACTTCATCAGAACATCCTTTGGATGGAATTCACATCACTTAGTGCATAATAAGAAACCAGAAGTTCGTGGTGGTTTTTTTGTCAGAGTTCTAGTGAAACATCCACACAGTTTAGCCATAGGCACTTTCTCACTCTGCCCCCCCCC
>Ga0065711_1007033_pt1 | contig 21281 bp, 9 predicted proteins | sample Hoacrofraction12_FD_59098 | JGI IMG/M metagenome (GOLD analysis project Ga0065711, IMG submission 59098) | Hoatzin crop microbial communities from Cojedes, Venezuela - Epithelial fraction 12 v2 (version 2) | ecosystem: Host-associated > Birds > Digestive system > Esophagus > Crop | place... | reverse complement strand
AGCCCACACTTCCTGAGCTTCCCTAGGAGGATGTTATGGCAGACAGTGTTGAAAGCCTTGCTGAAGTTGAGGTAGACAACATCCACGGCTCTCCCTTCATCTGCCCATCCGGTCATGCCATCGTAGAAAGCTATCAGATTGGTCAGGCATGATTTCCCCCTGGTGAATCCATGCTGACTACTCCTGATAACCTTCTTTTCCTCCACTTGCTTGATGATGACCTCTAGAAAGAGCTGCTCCATCACCTTTCCCGGGATGGAGGAGAGGCTGACTGGCCTGTACTTCCCTGGGTCCTACTTCTTGCCCTTTTTGAAGATTGGAGTGACATTGTCCTTTTTCCAGTCCTCGGGCACTACACCAAATTTCACAGTTTTGCCATCATTCTCAGCTAACTCAATAACTTCCTCTGTTCATGGTCAGATCCATGAAGGCCACTACACTGGTAACTCATAGAGTGGTGCACAGATCACTGTTGGGAGTCCCTGAAGACATCTGAAGGGTAACAGTATTCCTTGGTCTAAAATAATAGGGATTCAGCAGCCTACACAACTGAAGTCCTGGCTTCATATTCCAATATATGCATTGTATATTCTGTCTCTCCCTGCTACTAGTGTCAATGGGTCTTTTTAGGTGTGCCGATTGACAAAGGAGACTGATGGTCAGCAAGAAGTAGGAGAAGAATACAAAAGATCTTCCAGGTGTCTCTGCTGTCTTTTGCAGTCAATTCTCAGAGACGACTTGAGGAAACACGTTACTTCTCTTCTTCCTGTCCCATGGTCAATTAAAATTATATTTTGCTCTTTGCTCGTCTGAAATACGTGAGCTCTTCAAGTGTACAGTTTCAGCAGATATGGATAATTGGAAGCTGTAGTTCCCAAGATGTTTAGCTGGTCATGTTATCTTCTGGTATAATACCACTGATTTTCATAGGAATTCCTTTTGAGGACCTGCAAACTAACTGTTTAAATATAGTAAGCATGACCTAAATTTCGGTGAAATACAAAATAAAGAAAATTAAATATGTAACTAATTTTTAAACTTACAGAAAGTGTGTATCAACAAAAATTTTTTTACTAGATTTAGCTGTTAGAAAGTAAGGATAATAGTTTCGAGCTAGTAACAATGGTCTGTTTATTGGTACTATTTTCTGTAACGGTGAAATGCTTCTTTCAATTGTGTCCTAATCTTACATTCTAGTTTGTATTTGCATATGCTAAAAGATGCTGAGGATAATGTCTCCTTCACAATGCTCTTCTTTGCAATGATCTTTTGGTTCCCAGTAAGGATCTTTAAGCATTGCAGCAACGATCATGACTTCACATAGAGGTGCACTGTTCAGAAAACTATCAAGAAAGCAAGTCATTCCAAAGATTGTGTTGAATTAAGTTGGTTTTCTTAGTAACTCTGCCACCTGCAGCACTAAACAAATGTCTCCATGATGGACAGGTCAAACATAGTTTTTCATAAGCTGCCCACAGCTGTTCTTTCTTTTCCTAGTGAATTAACCACTTCATTGCTGTTCATTCATGCATGTGTCATTGTCGTTTTAAGGAGAATGTGTATTCATTGAATTGAAAATGTAGCTTGAAGGTCTAGTCTTACTGAATCAGCCTCATTATCCTGAACCTACTGATATGTCTTTTAGTACTGAAGAAACTACTTCTGCCTTTCACTATATGTATATGTGAGAACACATGATATTACTTAGGGAAAAAAATCTGAATTTTGAATAATCAGTATTGGCAAGATCATCAAGAAAATGTAACAATGTTATTATTTTTGTAACTAAGCCATATGCCCTAGAAGACTGAATACACAAAGAAAGTTGAAGGAAGTGTTGGGTGATGAAAATGAGACTTAGAATATAAGCATTTTTTTCTCCCAGTGTTGATAGTGAAGAAAATTGAGACCACATATGAAGGTTATGAGGTAATCTAAAACTAAATATAATCTGCATGTCAGAAAATGTAATTTAATAAGTATTAGCAGCAGAGAACACTGTGTGGGTTATAAAATACAGTTCTATATATCACTTGGAGCAGATGTTGGTTGGGTGTTCATCTATAATTCAAGTTTATTGTAGTCATATGAATATAAGATATTATCTATTACATTATAGAATGTTTGTTTAGCAGCTAGGAAGGCTAGTTCTACAGTTCCAGACACCATATGGCAAATAAAAAATTTTATTAAAATTCTTAAGCAATGAAAAACAACTAGTTCAGTGTTTCAAGAGTTCTCCAGCTGTCACTTTGCTCTGTCCTGAAGATCTTAATTCTAGGATGCTTCTCATGATAGTAGTCAGAGTAAATGGTTAGGATTTTTCTGAATAATTCTTTCAAGTCTTTACAAATCAACTTATTTTATTTGTTCACTTTCAAATTCACTTTCAAAATAATTAACTTTCAAAGTATTTTAGAAAATTTAATTGAGGTTTTGGGGGGTTCAGTTTTTTAAATTTATATCCATTTGTAATTACTGAAATTCTACCCTTTTCTGGTAATTCCAAGAGATATTTAAAATTTTAAAACATTATAAACACTGCAAGGAAGGAAAGTAATGATCATTCAGAAATTTCTGATTTTTAATGTATATGACGGAGTGTAAAATTTTTCTTATACCAAAAGATTTGGTTGCAAAATATTGTTTCTTTTTCTTTAATAGTGAATCATCCATTAGATTTCAAAAGTAAAAGGAAACAGGCTTGGGGATTCTTCATTTCTTGAAAATATCTGTCGACTTACCTAACCTGGACAAGTGAATGTGTTAGATATAATATTAATATCTTGCCCTTATACTTTGCTTCCTGGATTCACTGCAGTTGTCCTGATGTCCCAGTCTTTAAAGAATCCTGCCAAAGGCCTGCTGGTCATTTCTCATCTTCTTTGCAATAGCTGCACACAATCAGTGAGAGGTCATGAGTTCAACTGCCAACAATATCCTGATAACAACTGATTTAACATCTCTTTCTCAAATTGTATACATGAGCTCCTTTTCACAGATTTAGGCAAGTATTTATTCCACCTGAAGTGGAACAGGCAGTCATCTCCAAACATGTAAACCCTCAGTGCTCTGTAATGGTTGCTTTTCATCTATGAGCACAAGAGATGTGATACTGCTAGGAGTAGTTAATGGGTAGTAGTGAAGCCGTCTGGTTATGGTCTGTTCACTCGCAGCTTCCTGCTGAGGAGCCACTACCCTGTGGTATACTGAAATACTGAAAAGAGACAGAGGCAGTATGTCTGGTTGAGGTGTACTTTATCAACAAGCTTCTTGCAGGATCTACCTCATGTCATAACAGTCACTTTCTGTATATTATCACTTAGGCAAAGCAGAGTGCTTTGGCTGCATTTGTCAATGCATTTCTCCTCATGGATGACAGAAGAAAAGGCAGTAACTTTAGTTCATGGATTATTTTCCATTCAAATTTCAAAGTCCTTGCCTACCAGCACATGGGTGTCTTTGTGACTCTTCAAAAAACTCTCAGAAACAAAATTAAATTAGAATGTTGTCAATGGCCATTCTAAAATTTTACCTTTATATTTCTGCAGACTGTTTGGTTAAAACAATACATGTTTGCTTTTAAAGTTTATTCTAATATTTTTGCTGTGTCTAAAATTTCAGAAAATACCAGAACTTTCTTCCTTCATATCATTATTTACAATGGAAGTGCTCATCACTATACCATTACCATAATGATACTCCTGTATGAGGACCCAATGTTGTGTGATTGAAATCACTGTGAAATTAGCAGATAATTCAACGAGAACAGTAACAGGTCCAAATAACAGAGCAATTTAAAACCAACCAACCTCAAATAGTACTTCTATCATGCCAAAGAACAGTAAGAGAAAAAGATTTCCTGTGGCATTAGCTGAATCACCAGGGTGTTGCTTGAATACCCAAACTCACGGACTCACATAGTAAATAATGTGTATCATCTATCACTATATTTTATGTTTAGTGAGAAAGATCTTTTAATGTAATTCACAAAATTTACATTTTCATTTAGCAGTGATGTTTTTGCATTGTACTTCAAGGAAGAAATGGTTTAATTTCAAGCTGTAATTAAAATGTTTTTTTTATCATCTTTAGCATAGTTCACAGTGAATCTGAAATAACAGCAAGCCTGTTAAACAAGACAAAATATGGTAACATATGCTTTTTCTGACAAGTAGTTTACCAGTTTTCATAATCTCATGTGAATAAACCCAGAAATCTGTGCCAACGTTTGTGGACTCTCTTATGGAATGTAAAATTTTCCAGCTGGAGTAAGCAAGCATAAAGCAATTAACGCTATCGCTTTTTTTGTTGACAATTGCTGAGTAAGATATAAAGAACAAATTATTCCAGGTAACGCATTCATCGAAAGATCAAGGATCATTGTGTTTCCATTTAGCCTAGCTGAGCATGATTATCTGCATTTAGAATAAGGCCATGCAACTGAAGTGAGCAACTTGTTTCATAGGCTCTACTTTAGCAACAACTCAGGAGCTGGTATTTTAGATTGATAATTTTAATTATAAGAGGAACAAATTTATTTATCTTGCATATGTTATTTTTTCTGAGAACAAGATAAATGAGTGATTATTTTACACTTTTTTATGCACACTAACACAAAATGTTGAGTGCTGCTTGGCAAATGTTGGGGCATACTCAGCCCTACTTAAAACGTGTTTTGATTCATTTCACAGGGATATTATCTGGAAAAAATTTATGGACTAAGAAAAATGACATTTATTACAGTATATTGAATTAGCTGCTCTGATGTAAATTTGTTTAAGCTGACTATTCCTTGGTTACTCCCCAGAGGATATGAAACCTGGCCACTTTAGGACTGACCACAGGGAGGTAACTAAAATACAACCTGTATTTATTTACCTGTACAAAGTCCTACTTTAAAATTGCTGTTGTCAAAAATACACCAACTGACTTAAAACACAATTTCTTTTGGTTTGTTTGCTTATTTACTCTGACATTCACTAGCTCTGCATAAACACCAAGACTTTTTTAAAACTCCTCATTGCCCAACACAGTTAGTATATACTTTAGTGCAGTGTTTCCATTACTGCTATCAGTAATGTTTCAGGTTTTCCCAATGGTAAGGAAGTAATTTGGTCCCATTTTAAAGTGCCTAATCCAACAAATTCAATCTGGTGCTGAGTTTGAACTGAGTTTCTCTACAGGGAGCACTTGTTTATGTGGAAAAAGGTTTACAGAATTTTGTCCACTTGTATTCACAAATGTGGACAGTTCTTCAGTGGTCACGGTTCAGTGAAGAAGAGACAGAACTTTAAAGAGATTAGGGCTAAAATGACTTCTGGATTTATTTTTTTTTTCCCAACTAGTAATTGGACAGTTTGTTTGATTACAATAAAAGAGAAATATATGCAAAGTAAGGCAGCATAATTATTACCACTATTTATGAATAGTGTCTTCCAACACATCTAAATAGAATTAATTATTATTGATTCGTTTTCAAGGGAAAAGCCACATAGCAAATTCTCAGGTTGGGCTGAAAAATATTATACTTTGTTCTGTCTATATTTTGTTTTCATTTAATTTGTGCTATAGTCCCTTTATGACATAAATAGATTGATTACTCTGACAGTATTCCATTATTCTGTTTGTTTTCTTTTTTTTTTAAATCAGGTCATAAACTCTTAAAATTTGAAGGTGTGCTTCCTCACATTTCCAGATGTCCGTGCACCTGCCTATTCTGGAGGTTGTATTGCCTAAGAGATCTTTGTGGGTTTGGCTCATTTCTGTTTTTCACAACACTTGGCAGACAGTTTTACTGTGGTTCTGTTTCGTTTTGTAGTTGGGCAGAGTGGCTACAGCATTATCTTGCACCCAATACATTGAAAGGTTAACAAAATACACAAAGCTTGCTCTTGCTGTCAGAAGAGCATCTCAGCGTCCTGTTTTTCTCAAAGCTCTTGTGAATCAAGTTTTCTCTAATTTGTAATGGTCTTTGTGAGAAAGTGGCTTACTTTCAAAGACATTTGCCAAAACAGTATTTTGGAGCTCCATGCAGATCTCAGAGGTTGCAACACGAGAATCTACTCAGACAGGATAGACCTTTCAAGTCACCTCTTTCCATGTCTCATTACAGAAGTGGCAGAAGGTGAGCTATTGAAGGCTGATACCTTGGGAGGGCTTCTGTGAGCACAGAAAACCCACAAAGAGGGATTTTCTCTATCCTCACCCTTAATCTCTTGTTTTCAGAAAAAAATGAGGTCTTGCTCTGATCCCATGTGCCAGATCAGCCAGCTGTTGCCTAAAAAGTTAATAAGAACTCCTCTTGGCTGGGTAAGAGTGTGAATTTGTTCATCAGTTCTGCTGTGTGTGAAATTCACTCTGTGACAGATCCTGCAAAGTTGTCCCTGATTTTTTTGACCCCTGTCATTTCCCATTGTCCTACAAGGAGAAGAACTTCACTAAATAGGAATTTCTGTGTAGCTCAAGCTTGGATAACATAAATGCATAATGTTATTTGCAGTTTAGCCTGTGTGAAAATTCATATGACTGCCAACATTTAACATGATTTATTTAATATTACCAATACCCCAAGCTACTGACTAAGCTTAAATTTTATACTAGACTGATTTTTATATTTCCAAGAAGCCAGGACTTGATCAGACATTCCATCTCTGATTTTATTATTTTATCCAATAATAGTTAACAAATATATTCATTGTATTTTTTCAACCTTGCTTGCTTCTTGAGCTCAGCTGATGATTTCATAAAGAAAATAGATATGCTGTACATTTGGTACAAAATGTGTAATAAGCCATGGTTCTCTCTTTCAAGAAACTAAAAAAATCTGCTTCTGATTAATGTCAGTACTTTGATGGATTTGGCACTGCTACATCATGTTGATACTGGCAACATTTACTCTCAAAAATGGATTTATAAACTGTAAGCAATTCAATCCTCACTTTTCCTTGTATTCTTTATTTACATTATGGTAGCATTTAGAAATTCTGAACAAGACCAGAAATGTATTAAAAGAGAGATTTATACAAAACATTTCAATTAAAGGAGTCTGTGTCTTCAGTTGACAGTTGAATGCAGGAAGGAAAGGAGAGGAGGAAGAAAATCTCTGGGAAATGAAGTCTCTGGCTCCTGTCACACAGAATGCCCATGGCCAAGAAAAGAAAGATCCCAGTCTGAAATTTCAATGCAGTGCTTTATCAGCAGGTCTGTGGTCTTAAATCAATAAGGTATCAGTTATTGTAATGTGCAAACTTCCAATCAAAACCACATGCCTTCATTTAACCACCATGGACATCCATAAGAACTTTGGTAATGACCTTCAATAAGGAATAGATCAGCCCCATGAGGCTAAGAACTGATGAGGTGAAGGTTTGTTACTTGTCCCCCGAAAGACTATGTATTTTTTGTCAAAACTTCACTCAAATTTTATAAAACCTACGGCACACATAAAGTTATATACATAATACATTATGGTGGAGCAGAAAAGAACGTGAGGTTGCAGTGATAATACTGCTGCAGTGATGAGTACACAACAGCAAAATAAGCAGCTAGAAAAAGAGAGTTTTGTGCTTCAGTTACAAACAAATTTTATTTGATGGTAAATTTTTTGCTCCCTGACTGAAGTGCGCAGATTTTATGCTGGCTGTAAATTCTACAGCTTTCATTGCCATTATTCTTCTTGATTAGCTCTTTGTTGTTGTACTTATATTGCAGCTGACGGCTTGATTACAGTTGCCTGATTGTCTTAATTCCCACAGATCCTTTAAGAGCAAGCTCAAGTGAGATGTCCATGCCTTTCAATATCCCATAAGGTCCTCCCAGAATGGAAAAGGTTTACTGGGTACGTACGGTATACTTGATTTGCACAGGGAGTCCAGACACATTGCACTTGAACAAATGATCTGCACAGCACACACACACGGGAGGTCTTACCTCTATCCAACCCATAAACAGCAGGAGAGGTGTTGTGGTAAACAGTCCTCAGTCACAGATGAGGTGCTGGTCTAGAAAGCTTGGCACCACAGTTATAGATACTCAGGATTTTAATGATCAAGAAGTGAGATTTTTTTGTTACATTGAGTGCATACATATGCATAGAAGTACTCTGAGTAGGTAGGTTCATAGAAGCAGCCTGACTTGACACTGAGTAGAAATACTACCCCTTTAATCCACTGTATTTGCTCAATAAATACTTGCTCAATTTGATGCACCTTCTGCTTACCGACTTCCTGCACAGGCACAAACCCAGCACTTGTTAAATAAATGATAAGTAATAATAGTATATTTTAATAATAATAGTAATAATAGAAAGCAAAAAATTAGAAAGAAAATCCGAAGATAGACAGTGCCTATCACCCTAGAGTTACTGTACACACTTACGCTTGGAGATCCAAATCCTAAACCCCTCAGATTTTCATTTGAAGAGAACTGGATATACAAAAAGTTGTAATATATAGAGGGGTAAAAAGTATGATTGGAAGCAGTTCTGCACAAACCATTTTTTCCTAGAATATTTTTAACATTTTGTACTTCACATTTTAAAAAACTTTGAACACCTAAATTCTGTTGCACAGACAGGTGCAGAAAGGTGTAAACCAGCAAAGAACTAAGCCTTGAATTCCATAAGTTTCCATATTCCCATGCATAACTTTGAGGTGAGTGGAAACAGCAGATTGACATTTTCACAAAGCTATGCCTAAACCAGCAAATTAATAAACTACTGAATGAGCGCCTGGCCACTCACGTAATTCACTATTAGGGCTGTGCAACTTGTAATTGTTTCTGTTACAACAGCAGACTCAGGAGTGTCTTACCTTTTGATATTCAACATGAGAAGTATTCTTCAGCTGTGACTTTGGATCAATTTTTTTTTCTGAGGTGATGTATGCAGAGCAAATAAAAGAGCAGTTAATAGTGTGAGACATTCAGAACATGTTTCCAGAGGAGCAAAGCAATGTATCACAATTAACAGCCCATACTGAGCCTTTCACTGCCCCTCAGACCTTGAAAGATTGTGCCTCACTGCTTTGTTCTCCCTAAAGAAAGAGCTGGTATACATCACCTCAACCGAATCAAGCTTCTGACATATCTTACATGGTTATGTGTCAAACAGGAGATGTTGAAAAATAGCCTAAATTACTGTCCTAAAGTACTTGTAGTTTGCATTAGCTCTTTAAACAGATGTGTTGCTGCTAGTGTTACTTTTATTTTTGTCACTTTTCTATTTACACAAACTGATACTTAACTGGAATTCATGCTGGGCATCCATTAATGTCTTTCCGTCTAATCCAAAACTGTAACAGATGTTATTAGTCCTCAAAATGGATTAGGGATTTTTTTTTTCCCCATAGACAAAAATATCATACAGGTCTGGGCAATAAATCCATTAACAAGCTGAACTGATCCATATAGCCATGAAAAACTGAGAGGGAAAAGGCAGTTATTGATGGTGTTATATAGTGTTATATATGGGGTATGCATATATAGAAGATATATACTGTAAAGAAGACCTAAAAATTTTACAGAAAAGTGTTTTGTTCTGGTTTTACCATTCTCCTGATGAGAAATAATGATCTAGCATCTGCTGTGCAGTCAGAGAAAGCTTTCTGTGTGTCACCTGTTCACTATAGTGTTTGCCACAGTGTGTAGTTATTAGGAGTAGGTGGAAGAAATCACACCCCTTAGCTTTAGGAGCCTGACCTCAGTGATTAGGCCCCCTATACTCTGTGAAGAAAGATGGATATTTTCAAGAGGCTATTCAGAATACCTGTATTAGGCAGCAATTAGGATTCCCACTTCAATTCTTTGAATCACCTCTAAATGTAACTTTCCCTGTTAACTGTATAGGGAGCCTAGAAGTCCTCAGGCTTGGCAATCCCTCTTCTGCTGCTGCATACCCTTTCAGTGGGACAGAAGGCAACTAGCTGTGAATGAAACTTTTTGATCACATGCATGTATTTATTTTATAGACACTGGATAACACAGTTCTAATTTAAGCAACTGTCAGCAGTCTGAAAGTTTTTCCTGAGTGGCTACTTTTAGAAGATATGTCTGTAATCGTTATTCAGGGTTTAATTTCTCTGATTTGACATTCATGTCCTTCAGACTTCTTTGTGTAACGGAAACCCATGGAGCTCTAGTGAATCCACAGACTCATTTTGCTCAGGCCACTGGTGTACATACGTACACCTCTTTGAGGCAATGCTAAACTCTGTGTGGTCTTACTAAAAGAATGCGGTAAACCTTTATCAGTTCATTTATGCATACACAAATATTGTCATGATAACATTCATTGTCATATATAACAATCGTAACAACAAAATATATTTCTAGACAACAAATAAATGAAGAATTTTAATATCTAAATTTAAAAATTCACTGTAAAAATGCATTTTAAGAGTTAGTGTGTAAATCTAAGTACTGTCAAGCTATAGATTAAAAGTATATATCCAATCAAAATGAATATTTCTCAGTTTGGGACACTGAAGTATCTGCTAAAACTTCCCAAATATGTGCTGGACGAATTCTGGAAAATAAAACAAATTAACATTCTATGATTTAACAAAATTTCAACAAATTAGGTATGCATGTTAAATTACTCTCCATTTCATATACATTTGCTAAATGATATTTCACAAGCAAGAGAGAGAGCTGCTGAAGGTACTGAGACAGACATACTAAAGTTACTGAACAAGCTGAAGTAACTGAACAGTGTAGTTAAAAATGCTAAGCCTGAGAAAAATTATATGACTCCTGTTGAATACATTGGATTTGGTGCAAACCTAGAGTCCCCAAAATGTACAGTAATGTAGGTTTCAAAGACATCAACCAGGACAAAAAATCTATAAAATATTCAGTACTAAAACTTATGGCATTACTGTAGGAAAAATGCTCTATCTATCTTGGGACTTGCAATAAACTGCACAAGAATTTTCCCCCCTCTATGCCAGTAAACCAGCACCATCTAACACCAAATGTAATTAGTTACAAATTGCCTGTTGCAACTTAATTAAAGTTGCTTGCCTCTCTGCTTCTTAAGCAACATGTAGATTCTTTTATGTACTTGCCAATTAGTGCATGGGGATTCTGCTTTCTAATTGGATAAAAGAGTAATAAACCGAGCAGTGTGCTGTTGACATCCAGAATCGACTTTGTTAAAAAAATAGTGGAGACAGGTTTAATGCTTCAAATATTTATCTCAATTGAAATTGATTAAAATAATTTGAGGTTCCATTAGATATAGATACAATCCTTTTGTTAACAAAGTCCATCTGGTCTAAGACAGAAAATTAAGAAACATTAATTGAAATTTGGAAGCTTTTTTCCAAACATGCATAATTCATACTGACAGAAAACAGAAGCTGCTTTTCACCACAAACTGTCAAGGAGATGAATGTTTCATTTAGATGGAATTTAAGATTTCACCCAGCAAGAATCTACAAATGCTTATAGTAAGTCACAGTCTGAGAAAAGAAAATCTGTTCTCTTTTTACTGGTGCAGTATTAAAATGTTCTCTTTTTCACTGTGAAGCCTTCTTAACCTTAAATGGCACCACATTTGACCTTTCTTGTTGCCAGTACTGGGAGGACCTTTCTGGACCATGAGCATTACTCAACTGTGCAATCCTGCAACTTTATCAGCCAGCGATTCTCCTTTTTTAACTTGCCATATATTTGCAGAAAGCTGCTTTTGTCTCAGGATGTAAATCCATTTTATAGGAGGGTTTCATTTAAGAATTTCTCTTCTTGGTTACTTTTCTTCCCCTCTGTCTCTCAAAAAACAATCTCAGATTAGATCATTTATTCAGTCTACAAAGTGGTGCTGCAAACAGTTGCATTAAAGCTGCTGGGCAGACTGCAAACTGAGATGGAGACTGGGAACACGTAGCTGCAGAGAAGATGGTCCAGGAAATTTTAGGTCACTGTGGACACCATAGACTTCACATCATAAGACTATGGCAAGAGGTACATTATCATAAATCCTCTGCTTCAGCTCTGCACACAACTCTGGGACAGCCACAGGTGACCTTCTCTTCCAGGTGTGGTATTGACCTTTATTTGTCATTTTTTGACATTTTTGAAACATGAATGAAACAATTACTTTTTCCTGAAGAAGTGTAGAAAGTATCTTGTATGAACCATATTATTCAACACAAAATCATGTTTAGATTTTGAAGGATCTTTTCCTCCATAATTATCCACAAAATAATGAAAAATCAGCCTCCATGGAAGACACTGGCAGTTCTATCACTGATTTTATTGGTGTTATATTGTGTTACCCACACACCGTTCACTGCTCTTGAGAAAAAATTTTCAGTTCTGAAACACAGTGATTATTAAGTGGTCATGGGGGAAAGAAACTGGTGAAAGAGATGCTACAACTGAAAATTTCCCCTTCTGCTCTATAGTATGTGCTGGATGTACTTTGTATCAAAAGAGAGTTTTGCTGAGCTGAGATAAATAATCACTCAAGTGAGTCTACTCAGGCAAGAAAAAATCAAAGTCATAGCACTCTGAAGGAAGCACAGGTGTTTTCTGTTCTCAGTGAAACACGTGCTTATGAATACATACAGTAAAGGCAGCAGGAGAGTCCTCTATCAGAAGTGAGACCTGATTTGATGGTAATTCAAAGATGAAAAAATGATTAGGAAGACAGATATGAATAAGTGCTGTGTAGATTCAGCAGAGTCATGTAATAGAGTGGAAAGTAATCCTCCTTCAGTCTACATAGCTACAGTAAGGAATTAATACTCAAAATGAAAAAATACAGTGACTCTAGAGGAGCTGAAGAATAAGATTTCAGCCAGCGGCAATGCGGAAGGTGCCTGACCTAATTCAGGTAGCTTCAGCAGCTGCCCAGCCACATCCACAAAGAATTCCATAGTGGCTAATTTAGCCTATTCCTCAGGTACCTCGTCCCGTCTAGAAAAATCTATCCTATGCTTCTGGGATATCAGAGATTCAGATCTTCTCTTTTTGTTTTTTCCCGTCTGCTGGACCCAGAGGATGGATACTGTATGATCTATAAGCTAGGAAATGTCTTTTTCTGCATTTTTCTTAGCAGCTATAAATCCAGCTGGACAACCATAAATGTTGTATTTCAGAAACAATAAAACTAGTTTAACAACAGTGACTCTTCACAAAAAATACTATATCCTATTCATGAAAAACTTTTGCTTACTAATAATTTTGGACTAAAAAGGATGCAAATATTTTTCAATAAATATCCTGTTCAAGGAATAACACTATCTTCAAAACTGAGGTGCATTTATAGAGCCCTGAGGAGAAAGCTGAAAGATCTGTCAAAGCATACCTTACCCCAGTGAATGCAATGATTTTTTTGCTTTCTCAGCTTGTAATTTTCCCTGGAAAGTGTTACAACCATTTATATATATATATATATAAATATATATATATACAGGGCCAAATTCAGAAACATGTGATCTGAGATATATTTGAGATTCCTCTATCATGATTATTTAAACTATGCATCTGGTAGCTAGAAAAAGAACATGTCTTGTACAATACATGCATCAGAGCAACCGAGAGCGCTTCTCGGCCCATATTAATCTGGACTCCCACATATCCAAACAAGACATAAGAGACCCTAACTCAAAACAGCCTTTAGGTTCTAATTTTGTGACACACAGCATCAAGTAGTGGGGGAAGAATAAGCCTGCATCCTATGGTGCAGGACCTTGCGATTTAAAGTGGGAATTTTTTCTTTTTTAATTTTTAACTGATATTGATTATTTCATGTTTTTCAGCTATATTTTGCATTAGTGGAAAGATGGTCTGCATGACCTAAAAGCCAGTTACACTCTTTTACTTCTCTGAAAAGAAGGATGTTTCTAAGGGAACCACTTGCAGTCCTGTCATCTGGGCTGTAGCCATTTAGCCACTGCTACCTTGAATATATTTGAATATATTTTCTCACTCTTTGCAAATTGTCTGAAAGGTTTCTTTCCTTTGTGCCCTCAGTCTCGCTTGCTACCCGCCCACCTTCCTGGTCTTTTTTCAACACTTTCTTGCCAATATGAACTCTATAGCAAAAAGCAAGTACAGGCCTTTTCCACCACAAGCGTGCTTTAATTGCCACGCTGCTGTCAGACTATGGAAAACCATAGCTAGATTCCTACTGCAGCCTTAATGAAGTGACAAGTGGCTTAGTACAAAGCTCACATCATGGTTAACACCAAATGGTACTATTAATGGACAATACAAATCCAGTTTTCCCACCTTAACTCATAACTATCAGTCTAAGGTTAATCACCTATTTTTCTCATTTATGTCTTCTTGCACTGACCTATTTATAACTAATAGCTAGAACCTCAGCCCCTACACTTTACAATAAAAACAAAATAAATAAAATATTCAAAAATTAAACAGCTAAAACAGATTTACTGAACAGATACTTTCCACTTGTGACATGATTTGAGGTCCCAGTTTTAGTGCATGATTATATATACACATTTCAGTAGCTGCATGCAGGCCTGGTAGATGGCCAGGAGAAATGATTTGTGATGGACTTGTCTTTCACAAAAGTTGTCTTCCCTCTCCTATTTTACTCCAGCAGCTTTCAGCAGGGACAGATTTCTTTTGGTAAGCTACAGTCTAAGTATCAGTCCCAAGTACCTGCGGAAGACCAGTCAGATTATTCAATACACATAGTGCCAATGCTGCCTATGCTTAAGGCACAATCATAAAGCTTCAAAGCCAGTTTAAATTCTCCCATTCAACTTAGAGCTTTGTATCAGACCACAGACCTGATACCACAAAAGTGTAAGCATTTCACTAAACCTGTTGAATGACCAAAGTTCAAGGTGTGACTTGGAGCTCTGCTGGATCAAGGATGTATTTTGTTCCTACAGAGAGAACATGCATTGATACCTCCCACAACAGACAAAGCCTCTAGATATTTTTCAGGCATAATATTGGTTATTTCCATACTGGTTTTAAGAAATAGGCCAAATTGCTTCATAGTTCCCTCAGAAATCATTCATTAGTATCAGCTGGAGATATGAAAGGATAAAATTCTCCATGGCCTCATCTTCAAGAATTGTTAAAGGTCAAATGTTTTTTCTTAGTAGCCGGAGAATGAAGTGCCACAAATTACAGACCACAACTTTGCAGCCAAAACCCTCAAGGGCTGGATGAAAAGGACGAAGTCCAACTGAACTAATGCAGAGCCTACACTGTAAGCACACAAATTTGAGTTAGCTGTTTGGAATCCCTTTACACTTACTCAACAGTTGAGGACAAAAATTTGCACCACAGTGAATTGCAAAAATGTCTCTGCTATGGTTTCTGCTAAGCTGCATCCTAAACCAAAATGTCAAGCACAGTGAACATCCTGATTGCAATTATCCCCTTAGAAGTGAGAAACGCAGCCAGACTTGCAACTCCAGTCACAAGCTACTGAAACCCCTGCAGCAAGGTTAGTCTTATAAGGAATAAGGTCACACTGAATGGGTAAACATTTTCTGTTGCAATTTAAAAATCTTGTTTTATTATTTACCCTCAGAATCATCCAGTGTTGACCAGAGTAATCTGATTTTTTAGCGAAGTTTATAGAAAATATGATATGGTATGACAGAAAATAGATCTTAGCCAGAATTTAAACACTTGAAAGAGAACTACTAAGAATACAAAAGTGGATAAATGCTCAATAGTACGCATTGTATATAATACCCTGCATAATAAGAACTGAGGAGAACATGAAGTATTTGGTAAAAACCATGAGATATTCTGGTATTCCAAAAAAATATAACACTCCTAATTCTTTAACTCTACCTTTCACAACTAGGAATTACTTATTAATGGTACTTCTTAGGTATGCAGTACTTAGTCCATCTTTCAGCCTGGAAATTGTAGAATATTCCTATGGACATCCCAGGCAAACTTTAAATATGTAGAAGGGAAAGTGTCCAGGACATTGGGTCAATAATATTCTCTTAGACATAAGTGGTCAGAAACTTGATTTCTTAAGGTCATCTTGTCTTACAAACACCCAATAATTTTATAGTTTTTTGAAGTGCAGTAGGCTAGACAGTGTGATTTTAGCTACTCTTGAAATAATTTTTTGTATAGGATAGCTTCTGTAAAATGTTAGATGATCTTGGTTATCCTTGTAGGAAGCTATGCTGTCCTTTACAGATATAGCTCTCTTTTTCCCAGGAGAAAAAAAAAAAATATTCAGAATATTACCAGACTACACCATCATACGTTGCAATTAAGATACATAGAAATTAAAGGCAGAGACAGAGTGGATAACATGATCTAAATTTTCATTTGGCAAAAATGTGCCTCTCTGTTTGCAGAGAGACCACTAGCCCATATCAGCCCATATGACTTGAATAGTAGAAATCTAGTGTTCCATAATAGTTGAAGTTTGCGAATCAATGCCCAAATATCTGTGTCAACAGCACATCATTATTCCAAGAAATAAATCCAAGAGAGTGAAGAGGAACTCAGCAGGTCTGTTAACATTATTCCTTCATTTCCATGACCTTGCATGTGGTGGCCCAAAACAACTCCCATGGTCTTACAATTGCTGTTTCAGATAAATCAGCTGCAGATGATAGATAAATAGATAAATAAAATTATATACATTTTATAATCAATTAAGCTGGCAAAGCATGATGGAAACAGGAAAATCAAAAAGGTCATGGTATCAATGATCTGTATTACAAAGGAGTAAATAATACAACATTGCATATTAACTTCCAACCAGATTAATGGCTCGATGATAATGACTGGAATAGAAAACTGAAAACTTGTAGATAGATTCACAGGGTCTGTCAGTGATGATATAATTTCTAGATTCCTTCATATTTTTTGCTTGTGAGCTGGAACAGTATTTTATTGTGACTCTGTCCTTACCTTAAATATAGTATGTGCAAATATTTGTATGTGGCCTCTGTGAAGACAAGTTCTAGGTCAGATCATACTGGATATTACAGCTGTACTTCATATGCTGAGGTATCCATGGAGATGGCTGTATGCACTTCTATAAGGTGCTGTGGTTGTATAAGGTACACAAAGTCTTTTAAGGTACTGTAATGCTTGTTATGGGTTTTTAAGGCTAAATAAATAAATATTAGCACTGCAGACTGTATTGTGTAGAGTACAAAGCTGTCATGGCACAGCACCTTAAAAAGTCTAAACCTCATTAAAGCAAAAGAAAGTTAAGAGTGCTTTCCAGCTTGCAGGATCAGGTCTTGCAGAAGGCACTGTATAAATGGGTTATTAACCCTAAATAGTTAACTATATTAATACCTGTTGCACTCTTTTATCAGGTATCAGACTGTCAACAGATTAACTCTTAATACTTAGCAGGGGACCTGTGAGTCAGTTGTGAAGTGTCTTAGTATTTGCCAAGCTGGACTGAACAGACACCTAGTCACCAGACCCGCTAGATGTGGCCAACCTCAAGTGATCGTTGCTGTGGCTTTAAGATGGAAGGAAGCAGGACAGGAGAATTAGGAGAAGAGCAGCACACAGCTGACTGCACTGCTCTGGTTTATACAAAGATTCTGAAAGAAGCATTAAAGTAGAAGAAAAAACAGCATTCCCTGTGCTACTGTGAGTGACATCCATTGGAATCTGTGAAATTATTTAAGCCTAGGTCTTAATGTGCAAGAGTGCCAATCTAGTGGAACCACATGTTGCTGCTAATTGGGATCCTTCAGCTCTGAAGACCATTAGTCTCACCGAATAAGAGAGGGAGCAGAAAAAACATTCTTCTAGACTAGATCAAGTTATCAGACATTGTTCTTGTAAGTAATTATATATATAATGGCAAAGAATTCTTGCACAAGCTGCCCAGCCCTCTTCAGTCTAAGATCTGATGAACTATGCTAAATTTTCACTAAACTTGGTCTAATTTTAGTTCAAATACTTCAAAAAACCTGCAGTGATAGTCCAGGCACTTATTTTTCTCCTTTAAATACGGTTAGTTCAACAATGTTAGACAAACTGGCCTCATCAAAGGAACAGAAGATCACAATTTCTTTCTAGCTGGTAACAGAGTAAAGTTGGTAAATGAACCAAGCATCGTTTACTTGTTAGCGAATGAATGGGATGATTACTTCCTAGATTCCAGACTATATCATTAAGCCAGATAAAATAAAAAAAAAACCAAAGGCAGAGTCCATGTTTAGTCTCAGAAAATGTCAGCTTTATTCTGTTTTTGTCATATTGAGTGTGTCTTATTTCCCAGTTAAAATCTAGGGGAATAATCTGTTGTCTTTTCAGCTGCTTATTTTGCTTTCTTATGTTTATAAATAAGAACGAAGCTTCACATGGATAAATTAATGAAGTCCCAAGTCCTGATTCAATTTCCTCAAGGCTTTATTACTGAAATGTAGCTGGTCATATTACAAGACAGAACATTCATGGAAAGTGCAGCGTTATTAGCTAGTCTGAAAATATCACATATATTCATAATATTTCTTTCTTCAGCTTGAGCCAGGTACAGAAGCCCAAGACTATTTCTGTAATGTGGACAATTTTAATCAGCCTAATGAAAAGATGAGACTTAACTCCATTTTGATTTCACAGTCCTGCTTCGATGTGGTATGTGCAGTGACGGTCTTGGGTTCTGCTGCCTTGCAGATATAAGGAGAGATTACGTGTTAGAGTCCTATGTCTCTGGACTTCCATAAGGACCAGCTCATCTCCAAGTGGGTTACGTACTCCCTTTGCTGAATGCAGCAGTCCCAACAGTCCTTTCCCTGGCTACCCAGGCATGAATAGCTGAGAATGTATGAACAACTGTCACTATGCTGCTACCGCTCTACATCCTGGCAATGCTTCTGCTCAGAGGGCCAGAACTGGTTAGTAGGAGGTTGAGCAACATGAATTTGCCTTATTGAAATAATGGCATGTTTTCTTAGTTAAAAACAAAAATAAAACCTGTTCATTTTACCCAACAAGAGAGGCATTTGTGTTCAGTAAAGACATAAAGATTTTTTGTCATAGCCATTGACTGCTGTGAAACGTTTATTCAGCTGCCGATGCTCTACCATCGCTTCATAAAATTCCTCTATTTAGTCACTAACCAGTAACTCAAGTAACAATTAAGCATGTTCCTTTCAGTTGGATAATTAAATGCCAAAAAACCTCACCACTCAATATGTAATTCAATCAGCATCTTGTTGTTTGAAGGGACTAGTGTTCACAGATAGGATGGATTGAATTCCTAACAACATCTGGCATGAGCAATGGACTTGGCTGTCTCAGTAACAGCATTACATTCATGGTAGGAATGACAGCTAAATGCAGAGAGATGGATGGGCCTTTTCTCTGAAGTGGCAGATTCATGGTTGTAGCCTAATGAATCAGTATGTTGTAACCCCTGGCCATGTAAATACTGGCCTGTTGGTAGTGACAAGCTGCATCAGGAGGTCCAGAGAAAATTGTTGTTGTCAGATCTAATGGAGAAGGATGCTGGCTTAGAAGTTACTGGGAAAGCTGAGTATAGTTTCCATTCCAATAATCTGGATCAAAACACTTCCCGATTGCCTTGGTCAATTTATTCTGTCACTTAATTAAACAAAAAGCATTACAAGTTTCTACAGTAAGAGAACGGGACAAAAGGAGACCCTTTAACCTTGGAAAAAACTAATCTAGATGTTAGGTCTCAAGTAAAGTTTCTTTTATCATAGGATCTGAGTTTATATAAAGATTTAGAGCACCTATGTGTTCTAATGTTCCTGGATGTCCTAATTTTGTAATGTGTTCTCTACACCGAAATCACTGAGAATGAAAGATGGTCAGTGCAAGCCACGCTTTCAACAGCATCCTACAACAAGACACACAAAAAATCTACTTAAAAATAATAATTCTTCTAAAATGTAAATGTATTAGATCATGATCCAGCTCCTGAAGAAAGAGTGTTGCAGTTAATAGGTTAAAAAGAGTACGTCCTGGTTCTCTACCTGCTTCTGATAGATTGAGAGTGGGGGAAGGGAATACAGATAAAACAGCAACAAAAGAGGAGGGGTTTTTGGATTTGTTTTTGTTTAATTATCTTCTGCTTAGCAACTAACTAGAAGTGATGGCTGGACATTTTTTTTTCAGGACTCCAAGGACACAGAAGAGAAATAATAGATGTTCTGAATGTATACTATTGACACTTATCAATATGATCCCTTGTACCTTTTCCGAAATTGCACTACACTAATTAGCTGAAATCTAGAAGGAATGATGCCTGAGTAGTCTGGGCTGAACAGCCTTGTCCCTTGAGAAATTAATTTGTTATATATGTGTCCATTATTAGCATTTTCCTGCCTCACAGAAATATATTGTGCTGAACTATGAAATATCTAAAGCAGAAGCCATTGTGCTGCAGACCATAATGTATTCTGCAAAGCTACGAAGAGTGCATTTTAACCAGCCCTGTGTTTGCACAAAATTTTTGTGTCTGTTGTTAATATGTGATGATTCAACTCTGCCCCTTCATTTCTCTGTCTCTAAGCCCTCTTAAAAACATGATGATTTGCCTCAGGAGAAAAGTTGTTTCCTCATGAAATATGTTTCTTTACTAGGGAAATGTACATAAGCTCTTGAGGAATACAGAAGCTGTTTTCAAGACAACTCTCAAGTGAAGTTAAAAAACAACTACATTTTTCCACAGAAACTGTAAGGTGGACACAGTTTTTTCAAAAGAGACAAGTTTGTGTTTTAGGTTTGCTAGTGATGCGTCATCTAGGAGAAAATCTTGTAGCAGCATTATTTTATAAATTGTCAGATTGTGACTAAATGTGTTTGTCCATAGGGAAATTTTGTTCTTATTTATCACCTGAAATTGTACATTGCAAGTCCTGTGAAACTGGCAGAGATACTAATTAAAAACATGCACACACATTATTGTTTAGTATTTTTCGTTACTGTTAAATACATTATACTGCATAGTTATTTATTTCAGCAATATTAAATTGCTCAAGCAATGGGGATGCTTGTGTTTTACCACTGTAGTCTGAGTGCCACAAAGTAGTAGTCTTTATTTTCTTACAAAACGGGCCTGTTAGATTGTAAGATTCCTGTACATGGATTAGAGAGACTTGTCTTTACAGAGTGCCTGAAACAAGAATTCTGTTAACTGTTGAGGAAAACCAAAGTAATAAAGAAATATTTATTAATAATCTACCTAAGGAAAATCATATATAAGCATCACATTTAGGGTCATGACAGCTGGTCTCAGACAGAATTTTCCATGTATTACAGAAAAACAAAGATTGAAGATGCCTTCAGGAATCCTAGGCCCCAGAGCTAAGAGA
>Ga0065711_1036227_pt1 | contig 21282 bp, 9 predicted proteins | sample Hoacrofraction12_FD_59098 | JGI IMG/M metagenome (GOLD analysis project Ga0065711, IMG submission 59098) | Hoatzin crop microbial communities from Cojedes, Venezuela - Epithelial fraction 12 v2 (version 2) | ecosystem: Host-associated > Birds > Digestive system > Esophagus > Crop | place... | reverse complement strand
ACCTCCCAGTTTGGTGTCATCAGCAAACTTGCTGAGGGTACATTCTAACTCTTCATCCAGGTCATTGATGAAGAAGTTGAACAAGACTGGGCCCAGTACTGACCCCTGAGGGACACCACTTGTCACCAGCCTCCAACTAGACTCAGCACCGCTGATGACACAAGAGGTGCATAATCTTTGATGCTGGAATGCCTAGATACTGATTAGACAATGGGCAGAGCTGTAATTATGCTCTACTCCTGAGCTGTATGATGGGAAAAATACAAGAAACTCGCCTTAGTTTTCCTATGTTTGTTACAAGTCTTATTTACTGTGTTTTTTACTTATTATGCTAAAATCTATTTAAATTTGCTTTTTTGTATATGGACTTTCTTTGCTTGTTTGTAAATAACAGGTTTTGAACCGTATTTGGCACTGGGTTTCAATCCGTGCCCAAATAAATCCAGTTTCCCAGTTAATGTAAAAAAGAAATGTTCTTCTTTCTCTTGGTACAAGTCTGGTCAATGTGTCTTGTTAGAGTAATTGTTTGTAATTGTCAGCTTTTCCTCTTTCAGAGCTCCTTTGGTCTATTGGCACTGTAGTAATAATTTCTAACCTCCCTTCTCACCCCGATATGAATGGGGTTCATATGACACTATTGTGACTTATTCAGTGGTGTGTAACTTGCACCGATCTACCCTGTTTCTGCCTCCTCTGCTCAGAGGCTTCCCAAAGGACTTGTTACAAATTTCCAATTTAGCGAAATTAGTGTGTGATGTACAATGACCAGTCTGTTCTTGGTCCCTTTGTTATTGAAGGAGGTTTGCTGTCCGCCCTTCTAGATCCTGAGGCCTCAGAGAACCCATTTTCCTGATATTTTTTCTTATTCTCTGTAAGTAGTGGCTTGTATTAAACGTAGGTGCAGAGGAGAAATAAAGTTGTTGTAAGAGGAAACTGGTCTGTTACAGCCCCTGATCTTTGCTGGAAGTGAAATACTGCAAAATAGACCAAATCAAAGCTTTGGGAGGTGAGATATGAAGAGAAGACCTTTCCTGGCTTGTAAAATATCAAGGGAAGTAAACAAATGCATTCTATTTTCCTTGCTATTGAAAGCCAGAATGTCCTTTTTCCATTAAGAGTGTTTTGCTATTCTTTTGGAAATCTCTTTTAATTAAGGCTGTATAATATGTTTCCAAGGATATGAAAGAAATAATTCACCATGGCTCCAGCAGCTACTGTTGCTTTCTGATGAAGAAAAGCAAGTATTTCTTATTGCTTGGAGAGGCAGAGAAATAGGCTATAGTTAGGAATCAATTCGTCTGTCTCTGGGCAGTTTGAAGATATTGTTGGCTAATTTGCTATGTTATTCAATTGCGTGCTGATATTGTGCTAAGGTATCATGATCCTCACTGTGCTGGGACATTTCTGGCAGTAGCTCTCTAGCACGTAAACTAATAGAGGCTTGACTGAACCCTTTTACAGGTTTCTGGGATGCTACAGACATGTTTGCAATATCATCACAGCAGTCAGTGTAGTCTGTGTGATGCAGGGTGAGGACATCCAAACAGCGCCAGAGTTACTATTAGCTCCCCAGCTCATATAGCTGCCCGCTGGCCTAGAAGTGGTGTCAGTGTGCGCTTTTATCAAGAATGAGTAGAGTCCAGGTTCTGCAGTGTCAGATGGACAAAGAAGAATATTTTAAGAGCTTCCTATACTAAAACAGGACTTGCTCAGAGTAATTCCTGGCTAGTCCTTGTCCCAGAAAGAGCACGGGGTGAAGTGAGAGCCTTGACCACTGCCCCAGTGACCCTGGAACTGAAGAAGCATTTTCTGTGCACTCCTCAGAAGTACAGCAGGGTTTCAGCTCCTGCCCATGCTGTTCCAGGACCTGTTAATGCCTGTACAGGCCTCTGCTTGAATCACAGTCTTCCCCTTACCTCACCTTCAGAACCCGACCTGAATTCCTCTGTCTGGCTTTTGGTGATTACCTTAGTCTCCTTCACAATGTAGGTTTATCATAGGGAAAAATTGCCTGAGAAGAGAGAAGGTGAACCGCTAAATATGACAGTGCTAGAAAGTCAAATAAAAAGAACCTCTTTGAATTGCAAAAGGTGACATCCTTGTAAAAGGCTTCAGTCTGCTTTTTGTTAAACATTTCTTTGTCCGTCTCATTCACTTCCTCACTGCTTACAAAAAGGAGCAGTGACAGCACTGGCTCCAAGTGTCTGTCAGGAGAGCAATAAAAGTTTCAGCCATACCAAGAGTGATTGTGTTTGATAGGTAAAAACAGACAGACGCTAATTTCAAAACTTGACTTTCAAGTAGACAGTTCTCTATATGTCAGGTTAAGGAAAGGAGAGGTATATGTTGCTTACAGAAACAAGTCATTTAGTTTTTATGTGATTGAAAGTATCAAATTAATCTTTCACATCATCGTGCTGATCAGAATTTCTACCGTTAAGGCATGTGCATTTATTTTCTGCAGGCACTGCAGTTTTACTGTCTGTCTTCAGAATAGAAATGTTGGAAATGAGTCAAATGTGATTCACTGTACGTACAGTGACTACCTTTGAAACAGCACTAATAGCTCTAAGAGCAGGATGTATCTGCTGTCATCGCCAATGCAAAGACCCTATAGTCAGTGGGGTTAAAGTAGACATAATCCAGGCTACTATGTCTTTTCCTCTGTTTTCCTTCTATTGCTCCTGCTTACATTTTATTTTTAACTTTCATTTTAGATGCGTTCTGAAGCTGCTTTTGTCAGAATTATTGCTTTATTTCTGTAAGGGTTAGAGATTTGGCACAGGACTGAACACCAGTCCCCACTTGTTACTTTCCCTTCAGGGGTCCAGGAAAATGTCAGGAATTGATGAAGGGCTGCTGAACCAAGTAGATTCAACAAATGTTTGGTGTGAATATAGCAGCTAGTTTCACATTTGAGATATCTCATTTGTCATGTAAGCAGTAAACTTTTTAGGAGCATCCTTAAATGGCACAATGAACTGGCCTTCAGGTTCTCAGTGGACCACCATTCATGGTGAAAACCACTATAAATAAAATGTCTCAACACATAAGTAAGCACCTTGCACATAACTAGATGAAGTTATTTGTTTACTTTTAGGTGTATTAAGAATTAGATGTGAGAGGGGCAGTATTTTTTCCAGAATGTACACTTATTCTCAATATTCTCAATATTCTATTCCATATCATGTAATTGAATGAAAATTTAAAATTGATAACTGGCAATTACATTGATTTCGTTTTTGTTCCTTGGGTATTCTTCCGAATGACAGTGTTTGTGGCAAATGTCACTTTATCAACAACAGTCACACAGAACCTTGTTTCCAGTTATAAAGCGCCATGAAGGTATTCAGAGAAGCAGATAAAAGCTCTGAAGACTTGTTAGGACAGACAACTGCAGCACCATCACCATCAAAATTACCCTGAATTCGTTGCATGGTCTGGGTATTTTAATTAGTTTGCTGGTGAAATAAATGGGGACATAAGTTGCCACGGGAAAGCAGCAGGAGATGACAATCCGTTAAACTCTGACAGGTATTGTAGGCTTGAGAATGAATAATGAAAAAAGTGACAGTAATTAAAACATGTTTACTTAAGATGACAATTGCTTGAAATATGGTTGCATAGTAAAGACCTCATTATGATCCGGACTCTGTAGGTAAAAATGATACTTATGTCAAGAGGTAATTAATTTGCTCTTGTCGGTGAGTGATAGGTCACTTGTGGTACATTTGATGGTTCTAGTAGTGCAGATGGTATTGTACTTCGAACTCTTGTATGCTTTGAGGTTCAACATGGTAGTTTTATTTCTGTTTTTAAATGAAAGTATCTTTATACATTCTAATTGAAGACATGGTCAAGTCCTGAAAAGTATGTGGACTTTCAAACAAGGTGTTCTCTTGCATGAATTAGATTTCCTATAGCTGAAATAATTGTTGCAGCCTATTTGCATCTTCTATATTTCAGTTTTTATTTCAGCAATGTGGAACTAAGAATTGTAATTGAACTATTGCAAACAGGTTCAGGAGAGCAAGGACTTGACACATGTAAAAAACATCCAAGAAAAAAGCGGTTGATATGTTTTATCTTCCCATTGATAGACAGTTCGGATTATGCTTGCACTCAGACAGGAGTTTCGATGAAGTCTAAGTACTTTGAGGTTTGACCAGAGCTCGTGGAATCACTGGACATGTAACATTTCACAATGTTCTAAAAGTCCCAAGTGTGATTAATTTTTTTAAGAGTTCCGACGTCAAATGTTGCTGAGGTGGCTATTAGTCTTTAGCATTTTCAGAGCCTTGTCTAAGGAGGTGATATAGATTTATATTTGTGAAGAACCTCAGAAGGAGAGCTGAAGATTTTGAACTATTTTTACATTCACTTTTTGATGTCGTTTTATTTTCTTTTTTTCTTATTAGTAGATGCTTAAAAAAGCCTTAAAAAAGACAGATGACCACTTAATTTCCCTTCTTTTCCCTCTCTCCACCTGCCATCCAATGTAATAATTTTCTGCTGGGGTTCAACTCTTCTTGACTGTGAAAGGTAGGCCATGTGCAAAAATTGAACCTTATTAAAAATCCCTAAAAGATTTTTTTAATCACATTTGAAATACACTGTGTATAATACAAGACAGTACAATAATGATAATATACATTACAAAGTACACCACAATCCAGTACAATAACTGTATAATCCTCGTGTTTCAAATTTTGAGGACTCTGTGAAGATTTGATGTAGCTGATGTCACATTGCAATATACTGACTTAGTTTAAGCAAGTTTTTAAAAAGAGTATCTGGTGCTAAAATAATATGTCCTCCTTTCCAAATGATTAATATCTTATTCCTCACTACCTCTTAGAAATGGAAGATACTGAGACGCCAAACTGGTACCAGAAACATCTCTCCTGTTCAGTGTGTAATGTTGTCTCATTTCTCTTGTGTGTATTAATTGTTAATCAGTCATGGTAGTGTGAAGTCTGATAAACAGACTGTGCTTTCACTGATTCAGTGAAGATCTAAAAAATCCTTTTAATATGTCTTGGAAGTATCATGCTAGTGGTCTGTCTTGTCCATTATCCTGTTTCTCTAACAGTGCTGAAAATCAAATGCTGAAAGGTAAATTAAAGAATTAATTTCCTATAGCGTTATGGAATGACATGGTCCTTGGTAGAGGTTGGGAAGAAAAATTCTAACATTGTGGCTGGCTTGTAGCCCTTAAAATGTGTGTCCATACATTTCTCCCTCTTCTTACTGTCCTTGCGTGTGTGCTTCAGAAATAGCTGATCCATTTTTTGTTTCTATCAAGTTACTGAACCAAAATTTTGAGACTGTATCTTCTACGGGGGTTTTGTGCCTTTGGTGGGGGGAGAGGGAAAGGGGGCTTGGGGAAGTGCTCTTCTAACAGTTTGAAATATATGTTCTTCTTTATTAAAAACGAATGCATTAGGAATATCTGTGCTACATTTTATGACCTCTCACTTTTGTTTTAATTAGTGTCATCATAATGTCTGTAGTATTTTAGACAAATTGTGGCTGAAGATCATACTTTACTTCACATCTCTCAATACTTATTTTCCTTAATAGTCTTTTGTATGGGACTTTGAGCAAAAAATTGTATTTTCAAATAATTATTTCAAGCCATTTTCCTGCATGGTAGTATCCATCTTTCAGAGACATAGCATGTTAGTCGTACATTTCCACAAGCTTTTTTCTAACATGGGAATAACTGTAATTTGATAAACAGTTGTAATTGCCTACATAGCATGACTTTCATAAATACAAATTTTAAGTTCTGACTTGTTCTATTCAGGCTTTTGTTTGCTGGTTTCATGCTCTACTTTTCAATTGTAGCAGGGAAGAACAGACTTTTCCTTCAAATGTAGTGCCATCTGAAGCAGCCTCTATCTCCTAAATTGAAAGGAAAAAATTGATCGTGGCGTAAAAGATAACACCCTAGGTTTCCAGCTCTCTGAAGTTAACTGTAGAAGTCGGGGTGGAAGAATGTTGTCACCTTTTCTCTCTTCTGTGAGGTGCACAAAATACAGGATAAGGATAGGGGCAAACGAAAACTGCTGGAAACAGAAGTCACATTTTTAGTTCCAGAATGTGGATTATGAATTTCAGTGTTTTGTAAATCTTTGATATAAACTTTTCCACCAGTGTCAGATTATTTGATCTGACTGCTTACTAAAGTTTCTACCACTAGACTATTCTTTCTGTGTATGTATTCTAAGGATGAACAGAAGATAGCCTCTATAACATTCCTATTCTGGAAATAATTCCAGCAGCTAATAGAATAGGTTAAGGTTTTGTATTTTGTTCTGTGATTTTGAAAAGAAGTTCTCTTACTAAATTATTATTTCTTTGATAGAATTGTACACTTTCTACCTCAAAGTGTCAGATTCAGTGTGGGCAAAGTTCACTATACTGATACAGATGAAGGAACAGTATTTTGGTCTTAATAGAATGACAGACTTTCTGAGCAGTTTGTTGCTGGTATAGATCACATTGATCAAGCTCACAGTGATTTTTCTAATACTTGTGTAATTTAAAGCTAATATTTAGTAGAGCTACATCTTAGCGAAGAGTGAGCATACTGTGGTCAGTACTTACCCTGTTTCTGCATTCAGTCCTATTGATTCAAATCATTTAGTTCAGAGATTTTGAATTCCCAGAACTACTTCTTGACCTGCTATTGAAGAATAGGGTGGATTTGTCTTGGCAACACAGACTTGGAGTTCCTTAAATACCCATTAGCTTTAGGTTTATCCTTGTTTTACTTAGACACACGTACGCACATGGAGTAATTAGTTTGCTGTTAGCTTACTTTTTCTGGATCACATCTACTTATAAAGACTTCCTTACAGAAAGTGAATACTTATTACTATCTCAGTAATTCCCCACTAAGGTCTAATTGATTGCCTTGTAGTCCCCAAGTCTACACTGTAGAAGGTTTTATCCTATTAGAAATCGTTCACTTTTCTAGATGGCAGTACTGGCTGGCAAATTGCTGAATTCCCATTGCATAAAAGGGAAAACTGTCCTTGATGAAAGTAAAATTATTGTGTGACGTGCAAAACTGACTTTAATAGGAGATTTGTCTCTTAGGGTTTTGTGATTAATTTTGACTTGGTTTAATTTGTTGTGTTTTGGGTTGGGTTTTTTTCTGGGTTGTTGCCACCCCCCCAGAGTAAAATAATTCATCATGTCAATTTTAATTGCTAAAATTTATTGGGCTTGATCTGATATGAAAAAGAACCAAATCTGTCACTGAACATTTTTCTTAGTGTTAAATAAGCAAAATTCCACTGTAGGAAAAATCAGACATTTGGCCCAAAGTAAAATTTTGCTGTTTTCAGAGGGATTCTTCATCATTTTCACAGCCAGAGCATGGCTTCTGGGAGAGAGAAAGGAAAGCTGGAAGCGTTAGGCCTGTGTTTTCATAAAATCAGAAAGGAAATTTGAGATAAAATTGGCACAAAACGTGATTTTCATTTACCAGTTTTAAAGGTGGTAGGATTTGGTTTTGACTTTTTTTTCATATAGCTCTACCAGTCATTTAAATTTTGTTGTTTGAATAAAGACTCTCAGGGGCATATATCGATCTCAGTCTGTGTTTGAGATTCCCACTGACAGCAGTGGGAGATCTGTGTGTGAGCCAGCAGTGGTTTATGGCCTGTAGTTATTCTGTGCCTTAAAGGCACAATACACTTCTGCCACTTAACATTTAATTTACATATTCATAGTGCATAGGGTTATCCAATTCTTTCCCATAATAGTTCTTCAAAACGTGTAGGAAAGGAGAATCGCTGCTGTTACAGTGCCCTATTGACCAAATCCACGGAGTGACTTGGACCTTCCTACGCTGAGTTGTCACAGTGTGTAATTGGCCTTTGGACTTTATGCTAAGTTAGTGTTTGAGCTCCTACAGTGTAACGTGTGGAGGAGCGGGATATAACAGCCACTATCTTTGTGACCTGAGCTTATTCATACTGAGCACCGAAGAAAAAGTGTTGTTTGAGTCATGCTCTGGGAATTTAAGCATTCAGGCATGGGGTAATGTACTGATTTCTGACAGAGAATCACAGACCCAAACCTCTTGAAGTAGGATACCCATATAATCAAAAACTGAACTGGGAATGCCTGTTTCTTAGAAAGCAAACTTGGAGGGGATAGTGGTGGTGCTGTCTTCATGCAGTAGATGAGGAAGGGCTCCTTTGGGATGCCAGGCTTTGTCAAGCTGGTCCACTCTCAGCTCTTGTGTCTCAGGAAAGTTCTTTGTCTATCAGGACAGCCTCTGCTCTCCCGTGAAGGCCATCTTCATGCTTGCAGGGGAGTCTGCCTTTTGCAAAGGAAAAAAGAAGTGAGGATGTATTTGTACATTTATGAAGATTTTCAAGCTTCAGTCAACCAGTGAGAGGGAAGGGGGAGCCTGACGCTGTGTTCTAGAGATTGGGGAACTTGGTTATAGGCAGGAATCCCAGGGTCCAGTCTCTCCTCCAAGGGCTGCCTATGTATTTTACATTAGAAAGATGCAGAAACAGATTTACTGCAGAAAATGAAACTTCAAGTGATATTACCTGTAATACTTAGCAGCATCTGCCTTTGCTGATTCACAGGGACTTGACTGATGTGTTTTAAAATTGCTTTGAGGTAGCAAAATCCACATGGAGTAGGAGCTCAATATTTATTAAACAGAAACTTGTGGCCAGCTTCACATGATGGAGTCCTAGCTCTGCAAATATCATTCAAAACTGTTCTAAAATTACCAGTTGCCATTTTTATACATGATACTGATGTAGAGATATCCAAAACATCCCATTCAAACATCTTGTTTTCATTTGCGTGCAGCTTTTCCAGGTATTATCTTCAGGGCTAAACTCTTTCGTGCACAATACAGACACACTTTAGATCTTAGGCTGAATGGTTTCATTGCATGTTTACCCTTTTTTAGTTGACCATATTGCCAAATTTAGGTGAAGTTATTAATCTATATAGAAAAAGAATATTAAGGAAAATGTTCTTTTTAAAAATGTTCTAGTGGCCTGGCCTTTGCAAAATTCTTCTCGGCTCTATGGAATTCTGATACTGAGCTATGTCAGCATCTCCTAAGGGACAGAGTGTTGGAGAACAGTCTTTACTTCAAGCTTTCACACCCCTCATTCTGTTCAAAAATAAAAATGCAAAAGGAGGGAGAGAAAGACAGAGCACTGAAATTAAGTGCAAGAGGAGCTGAAAACCCAATCCATTTGGCCTGGTAGGTGAGATGAGTTTTTCTCACTGACGGAAGAGCTACAGTAGCAAAAAGCACATCAGAAACCTGTTTTAATTATCATGCAGTCCTAGTTTTTGCTGCTATATTTCTCTGCAATTTCTCTGTGTTTTCAACCTCTCCTAATAACTTTCAGACCCCTAGTGATGGGCTTCTGTGTACAGCCATTGGAAGAAAAAAAAAAAGCTGGTTAATGGATTTGGCTATGGAAGTCACAGAATTATGGAAAACAGGAATATTTATAGACAGCCTTGCCAGAGATTTTGTTAAATAATTACAGACAACAAGGTGGTCTCATTATCTTTGGTACAGAATTAAATCAAGTATCCAACAGAATTTAACCTTTCCATTAAATTGTACTGAGTTGCTCCAGACAGCAGTAACATCTCTTTGGGCCCTGTTTTGTTTTGTTTTTAACATAGTTCTAAAAGTTAACAACGAAATTTCATGCAGACAGATACTGGAAATATTAGTCTTACACAAATGACTAACGTGTTAAAAAGACTGCTATAAATTTTGTCCCTGTATTTTAGTTGCACAAGCCCCACTGATATAGAAAGTATATCCTTACTACCCCAAGTGAGCAGGAATTCCTTTTGCAGCTGAACGTGATAAGAGGGATCTTTACATTTGAAATAGTAAGTGGGGAATGGGGAAGGAAGAAAGCCCTACCAGCTAGTGACTGGGGATTTTTGGGGCAACAAAACTTTTATGAGACCATTCCCAGTTCACAGAGGAATCGTTATCCATTAGTACAGTTTCCACATCCTGCGGGAGCCTGGTTGGAGGCCCAGCTTTACCACATCCCTGGAAAGAAAAAGGGAGATGCAGACCTTAAATTAGGAGCAACCCTGAGCAGAAAGCCATTTTGTCTTCTCTTTGGGAGAAGTGCCAGATGCTGAATTTCCTGGACTTCTGTTGCTTTTGAAATGAAGCAGAGAATGCTGCAGGTCCTCTGGGAAGCCCTGGGGAGCGCTCAGGTCTGTATCTTTCTTTATTTAGATCTTGTGGACTTTGTCAGAAGGCCCACTTTGAAACAGCTGTTTAAGAGCATTAGTGCTTGGGATCTGCCTCTGTGAGTCTTTGCAGTACTCCTGCTCTTCGGTAGTGCTTGCTTACCTCTTAACTATTATCTTCTGGGGCTTGGGAACAGTGGGTCCCAAGACCTCCAGATCAGTGGTGAAGCCCAGACTCAGAATAGAGAGCTCTAAGAAGAGCTTCACCACAGGTAAAATATACAGTGTAAAGGTAAAAACCCCAAACTAAAAGCAGAATCAAAAGGTGGGAATCATAGGGTGGTTTGTGTTGGAAGAGACCCTTAAGATCATCTCATTCCAATCCCCTGCCATAGGCAGAGACACCTTCCACTAGACCAGGTTGCTCAAAGCCCCGTCCAGTCTGACCTTGAACACTTCCAGTGAGTGAGCAGCCGCAGTTCTCTGGGCAGCCTGTGCCAGTGCCTCACCACCCTCACAGTAAAGAATGTCTTTCTTATATCTAATCTAAATCTGCCTATTTTAGTTTAGAACTGTTATTCCTTGTCCTATTGTTACAGACCCTGGTAAAATGTGTGTCTCCATCTTTCTTATAAACACCCTTTAAGCACTGAAAGGACACAATAAGGTATCCCCTTCTCTTCTCCAGGCTAAAGAAACATCACTCTCTCAGCCTTTATTCATAGGAGAGGTGTTCCAGCACTCTGATCATTAAACTGTGACTGTCTCTGACTGAGGCATTTCTTGAGCCTTTGGGGAACTGAAACTCTTGGGAAAATGATGAGCTTTTAGTACACAGTAAGCCTTTGCTTCTTGTAAACATACAGTCTCATGCTAGGGATGTGCTTTTTGACTGCTGCTTGGCTAGCTTTCAGGAGATACTGTTGCATGTGGCAGCCTAAAGATGTGTCTATTCAGATAAACAGCATTTGTATTTCTTTGACTGTGACATATTCAGCCTCTGCCAGCCAGTAGATGAGGGAAGATGAGTCTTGTTTTAGCCTCTCACTGTGGCCTGAAGTAGAGTGCACTGTATCCATGCCACTCAGTATAGCCCAGATAAAATACAGGAGCACTGAGTACATTTTGAAACAAATATGTTTACAGCCAGTATTATTTGCAACGAAACTCATCATTGACATAACATAAGCTTGCCTCTGAGATGTCTTTTATCCAACCCTTTCATCTTGTTAAATATAGTTCAGTGTTTTCTTTTTTCTGGTGAACAGATGATTGCATTAATTTAAAGAATAACAGTTGGCACACCAGACATGCAAATAGAGCAAGACTATGGAGATAAAACAGGGAGTAATTGGTCCATTAAAAGAACTTGATTTTGTCCATTTAAGAAGCTAAATTCATGAAATCATAGAATTGTGGAATACTTAAGAGTTGAAAGGGGCCTTTAGAGGTCATCTAGCCCAACCCCCTTGCAGTGAGCAGGGACATCTTTAACTAGATTAGGTTGCTCAGATAAAAATAAAAGCTTGTAGCCACAGCTACTGTGTCTTTCATTCACTTCTATATGAGTGTGCTCAGAGATGTCTTGGAGTTGTGCTTCTGTAAGGAATAAGATAGTCTTCAGTGCTTTAAAAATAGATATGTTATTTAGAGAAGGTGGAAAGTTTTTAGCTTGCTTTTATTCTCTGCAGTCACTACCTGAATGAGTTCAGTTTAATGAGAAACTGATATTGTACTAGTCCAAATATATTTTGAAAAAAACCTGAAGTCATCCTGAGTTCAAGTCAGCTCTAATTTTTCCCTGTAAAAGACTGATGAAAGGCAATGACATCAGCCTTGCTAATAGCCCTTCCTTTAGCTTACTGTTAACAATCACCATCAAATCAAATGCACACTTGGTGGCATTCCAATGACTTAAACACAGCTGTACCAGAGATGAATTTTGCCCAGTTTGGATGCCAGGAATACAAGCGCTTAGGCCCATGTCTTGTCCAGTGAGCCACTTCCTGCACTAACAGATGCTTACTCTTTTTAGGGCAATGGGAATTTAGTAACTCTGTCCTTTCCTTGTAGAAAAAAATTGTACAAATGGACAGGTTTTACTAATTTCACTAGGCAGAACTAGTACATGTATAATATGTATTTTTTTCACCTTCTTTTCAATGTTTTGCCTATGCCAGGAGAAATCCATGTTTTGCAAGTATCATCACCATACTAAGTATATGTTGTAGAAGGAACTTCCTGCTGGGGACACATCTGTTGGCTAAATACGAAAGCAGATATCCTACGATACCCATTGTACTGCAGCATACCGTAACCAGGTAACACAATTAACTAAGTATAATTAGTTGCATTTTACTCATGATATTTTATCACAAAACATAAAACCCCTTAAAATTATGGAGAGCTCAGTAACAGGCTTACTAAGGGAGAATACTTGGAACAAAGAACATTAATTTTCCTGATTTCTCTCCTCCTTTTTCTGTTCTACAAAGCAAGGAGAAAATAATTCCTCGGCTATCAAACAGCATAGTTAGATTCACCAACTGGAATTAACTACTGTGGTGTTATTGCTCTAGTCACCTGAAGATGACTGATTGCTGGTGGGGAACAGGGGGGATTGGATATACACGTTGGAAGTCTGACACCTTGCCCTCTGAACTCTTTAGAATGGATGTATTGAATGGAGGAGATGTGGAGAGATGGGGTTTGTTCAGCCTGGAGGAGAGCAGCATAGGAGAGGGATCCAGCTGCTGTCCTCCACAACCTGGATGGGGCTGAAGACAAGGTGGAGCCAGACTCTTCTCAGAGGAGCAGCTTGGAAGGACAAGGGACAACAGGCACGTGTTGCAGCAAGGGAAATTTTGATTTGATGTCAGGTAAAACATCTTGCTCAGTAGAAGTGGTTACAAACTACAACTGAGCCTTAGAGAGACTGTGGGATACCCATCCTTGGAGATACTCAAAGCTTGGGAAGGCTCTGAGCTGTGGTCCAATTATTATTGTACTGTTTCCCTTTTAGCTACTGTAATATTTCTTAGAAACAGAAGATTGATCAGATGAACTCCACAAACAGGTTTTGTTTGCTGTTTGAAGTTAGGAGGAATGTAGGTATTCTGCGTGTGAGGAAGGTAATCCTATAACTGAAGCCTGTATTGTAATGCAGGTATGGAAGGTGTAGAGTTAAGAGATCCTGAACTCTGGAGTTCCCATGTCTAAGTATGCTTTGCTTTGTCATGTTCGTGTTTTGAGGCAGATTTCTGCAAAATCTTAGAAGTTATGTGTGGGGGGAAAGGTTTTTCAGCTCATACTGGTGAAGTGAGATTGAACTGTGTTGTTGTTCTGATGTAGAATGTTATTTACAGTCCTGTGAACTCTTAGTTCATTTAGGTGTGAGTAATTTTGTTTGCTGTAGTGCTCTGCTCTCAAAGTCTTTGTGTCTATTTGATGACGGTGCACTGATTAAACAAGAGTCATAGCAGTATGAAGATAAAGGAAAACTTTCTGTAAATTGAGGTGCTTACATAATTACCACAACTCAAATAGATTTCAAGCAGCAGACCTGAGTCACACCTGTGTATTAAATAATTGTCGACATCACTTAGCAATTACTGCAACTATTTGCCAATAGTACTTTGTATAGAGAAAAGGAATGCTGAGAAATAACTAAATAGGTTCCTAATGTATCTTAATTGACAAACATTTTTGAAGTTCAGTAACCTTCTTTCAGAAAAACCTTTTTTCAGTTGATTTCATGCTCTTCTTTGTAAGCTGTTTGAGTTTAGAACTTATGAATAATTTTTTCCGATGTAAGGTTTTTAAAACAAATGACATAGATTTCATATTTGACAAAATAAATGCATAGCTGTTGGAGTATTTTTGACAACTAAATATTATGCTTTTCCCTTTTATTTCTTGTATAACACCATCTGTTTAGTGAACATCAAAATGGATTGATACAAAACTTAAAAAGTTCATAACGACAACAAAATAATGCATGACAGATTAGATAAGAACAAGTCATTAAAATGGCCTATAAAAGGACAACCATCTGTAGCACTAAAATAATCTTTCTATTGATGACAGTAATAACTCTCTGTCAGTGACAATTTTGGATTTACAGCATAAATAGTAATCATATGAACCAAATAATTGGAATGTATTTTTTTGTAATTAATGAATACTCTTTTTTTCCCCTATTACTCTTGTGAAGAAACAAAATTTATAGAAAATGTATGTGTATGTGCTTAATAATGACTTGTATAGTATCTCCCAAGCTCAGAAAAAAGCAATTATAGGTTCATTTAAAATATTATATGTAACTCTAAGTCTGGGAAAAATAACTTTATGGTTACAGAAAATGGGTTGAGTGTCCTTTGTCACTCTGAAAATCTTAACAGTAGGCAAGAAGAGTCCAGAATGCTGAGGATGCAGTTTCAGTTTAAGATTCAGATACACATAGATCCCCTCTTGGAGAGGCCAGTGGGTGTTGTCTGAGCAGAGAACAGTCAGCAGATGACCCAGGAGGAGAATATCTGTGCGTTATTTTAATTAAAAGGGTACCTGTTCATAGTGGTTTGATTATTGGACCTCTTCAAGGGTACGTTATAGGGAAGTGTGTGCTTTTAGCTGCACAGAACCTCTGTCTGGGAACCAGCACCGGCCTCGCTTGCACCAGGATGCCAGCGTCACCTCTGTTGATTTGCATCTTGCTGGAGTTCTCCACTTCCTAGCACATCGATCCTGTTGGGAGCTGATTTAATTCTTTGTACATGAAAATTTATGTTCTTAGACTTAAAGCAATGCTTGTAATTCACTTTCGATGTGAAAAGGAATTCACTGAGTAAAAAGCATTACCTTTGCTTCTTTTATTAGGCATATAGTTAAAGCTTTTCATCTCCGAAGTACTTTAAAAATGCTAATTAACCTTCACAAAACTTCCCTCCCCTTAATGGTAGGTGGCACATGAATGACTCCCTGCAACATTATAATCTAGCCATTTTAGTAATTAGCTTTGAAGTATAGCACATGAACTAATTAGAAAATCATGCAACTACTAGGCACCTGTTGGCTACAAATTCCTGGGAACTGTCCAAAAACGTCACATAGTTTCAAGTGATGTTGTAGTTGTGTACCTCGTGGAGTAATTAATTCTTTGGATGCCTTGAGACAGGCCTCTGGGAGTCAGCAATGCTAGAAGTGCTCCTTGAAAGCTTTTCTCTCTTCCAGCCCCACGCTTCCTGCCCTCAGGCTTTTTCCCTTTGTTGGAGAACTTTGAGGTTGGGGAACTGGAGGGCTGTGCCAAGCAGCAGTGCATTTTATTAATTGTGTGTGTTGTACCCGAGTAAACCTGTGGCCAAGAACCTCGCCTGGCTGCTGAAAGAATGAACTAGTGTCACAGCCAAGTGGTATATCTACACAGATCCTACTTGTTTGTCTTGGGCCAGATTACATCCCTGCTTTTCAAGCAAAGATAGCCTACAGCCATCAAAAAGCATGCAGAAAAGTAAGCATGGACAGACTTTTCGAAGGTTATCTTTCTCTTGTGTGAGGGAAGTTTTGCATTCATATTAAAGGAGAGGCACGGTATGTTCATGTTGAGTGCTTTTTGACTATGAAGTTCTTTTTCTTCTTCATTCTCAACTGTAAAGCAGAGATGAAACTTGCAACAAATACCGAATACTTAGAGTGTGTGTATACCTATGTGTGTATGTGTTTGCACATGAAAAAGTACTTCACCCTGTCTACTCTTGTTACTCAGTGAACTCTTTACTTGTGAAGTAAAGCTTCTTGGTATATCTCAAAGACTGCATTGCTACCAAACCATAGAGCTCTAATTTGTGCAGGTCAGAAGTCCATTTGAATTGACTAAGCAATACCCTTGTTTGTGACGTAGGTTTAATTAGAGGAAAATATCTCAGATCAAATAGTTTTTGCCAGAGAAGATACAGCAAGCAAACTTTGATTCATTTTGAGGGTCAACATCTTCAAGGACAATAGTGTATTTCCTTGTGCTTTTCATGTTTTCTGTGCACAACCAAGCAAAACAGCCTGAAACTGGAAATCGGATGTTTCACTTCTTCAGGCTGGTTTGCTGCAGTGTCACAGTCCTCCTGTCTTATTGACACTTTTAGAGTCAGCGATGCTGTGATTTTTAATAGTTTCACTTTGATATATCACACTTTTAATAGTATAGAAGATAAACTCTGTACAGATAAGCACAGCTGAATTCCACTTAATTCCCATGGCAGGGGTGATGAAATCAGTTGCCCTTAGCCATATTACAGTGTTGTGTACAGTCTCTGCCTAGGATGAGTCCATTTATAGAATTTATAAGTGTGTGGCTTGTGATATGTGAGAATGTCATATCAGTTGTTTTTGAGTTGAAGAAGTTTAGTGAGTTCCTCTGATATTCTATCCTTTGAAGATACACCAAATTTCCTCAATTTTAAATTTCATCAGTTTGGGTTTGTAATTATGTCACTTTTAGATAAGTCAATATACAACTGTACACAGTGTACAACTGTCGCTTCCACCATTTTGATATTTTCCTTTTCTCCGCTGTCCAAACATCTCTCCAAAACTCCAGTGACAAAAAGCAAACAATATTATTTCATGCTAAAACCAAAATCATTGCTGTTCCATTGAAAACAGAGGACTAAACTGCTTAAGATTTGTTTCCAGAAATTTTTGTGTCAGATTTCAATGAATTTGTTCAACAGTTTTTCAAGATAAAATAATTTGACTAATTTTGTGTAATGATGAATAACTTTGGGCTTTGCATCACTGCAAGCATACACTGAATTTGCTATTCAATTTTGTAATTCTTTGAAAAATTTGTGGGTTTTTTTTTTGAAAGGGAGGAGAATATTCTTCTGTGTTGTCAGAATTATATTAGTGTCTTCAGAAGATGTTCAGCTGGGTGACAGAAAACGAGCTGAACACTTACCTGCCAGTTTATCCTGAAATTCCCATAGCAATCAGGCTATTTCTCCACCTTTCAGCATCTCTTCCTGTGCCAGGGCGACAGCAGAAGTTTCTGTGTTTCAGGAACTTCCAAACCTGCTCAAATCATGCTGCCTAGAACAGTCTTTACCCTGAGGGCAGAAGGGTTTGCCCTTGTTATCTGTTTTTATTTTGTAATTTCTAATTTCTTTTCTTAAGATGGTGATGCTTCTGCCTGCGAGGATTCAGATTTCCTGTAGCTGTTACATAAACTTGATAAAAAATTAACTTTTTGAAACCTAGTATTTCTGTGCTTTTGGTTTCCACACTTTTAAAGAGAGAACAGTGTTTTGGACAGAAAATCACAGAGACTCTCATCTGAATTCCTTTTAAACATTCATTCTGAACTTTGGTCCACAAAGTACCTAAATCTGTCCTCTTCCCCAAGAACTAAAGATTAAAATAAATATTGAAGAGAGAATTTTTTAAAATTTGTAACTGTATTTACTCCAATATAGCTGTACTTACCCATGCAGGAAATTTTTTTTTTTTATAGGGTTGAAGGCCTTCAAGTTTTTATTGACCTCAGTATGAGAGTTGGTCAGTACATTCACTTGGGTAGGCATTAGGTATATGTATTAGACTAACCTATATCAAAATTAAAACCAAGTAACTTTTTAAATCTTGTCAATACCAATAATCAGCTGTGGAGTCTATTAGAGATGAACCACAAAAAGAAAGGTGGTGTGTTTTTTTTTTTTTGTTATTAACCATAATTTTTAATTCTCACCTGCTATGGCTACACTAATTTAATGTAGTTGAGTTGCAGTTGATTTAAACTGTAAACGTTAGCATAGAATTTAGTACTTTAATGTTATTAATGAATTCAGTATTGGATTTTTCTAAGCACTCACCGGATGAGTGAAGCAATAAATTAAGAACTGTTTAGTGTAGTTCTTCAGCACTGGCTTTGTGGAGGGTTCACTAGAGGTGATTTTTGAGAGAACAGTTTAGAGCAACTGAGGTGGATTCTCTTCCTTTGTTGTTTCCCTCTTTTCCTTAGATGAGCTGAATTATTTAGGGCATTGGTCAAAGAGGACAGGATGATAGCAGTAGCTGTTGCCAAGGGAGGTAAAAGAATTTGAGAAGCTGTAAAATCTGCTGGAAATGCTGTTAATTCAGAATGTGAATTATCATAGTCCCCTTACTATATACCTGTCGTCATTTTGGATGCCCAGCAGCAGTTTTTTGGTTCGTGGTTTTTGTTTTCTTTTTTCATTCATGCTGAAGTTTCATTAGTGGTTGTGATAGGAATGACTTTTATATGTATTTTATAATCTTTTAGGCTAGATCCACCTAGTATCTAATGTATATTTGTGCGTTTAATGAAATTTTCAAAATGACAACTGCATGTAAATAATAGTGCATTTGATTTCTCGAGGATCTGCGTCTCATGAAAGTGATAGACAACTTGCTTGATAAACTGGTCTGAATTCTAAATTCATATGATTCATAAATGAATTTATATAATACTGGTGGGTTCCAACACATGTTTCTTAATGATGCTTAGTAAAATCCTGCCGTACATATTCATAGCGCTAAAAAAAAGGTAGTAATTACTGGTACCTGTAGACAATACTCAGCCTGTAATCTCAGGTCATACTCAGAAGTTTCTAATACTTTGTGTGGGGTATGATTTCCATCAGCTTGTCTTAAATGTTTACTAGTGACCAGAACTGACGGTACTTTTAATATGGTAGATCTTGAAAGTGCAAGAGCAAAAATTGGCTGATTCTTGTGTGATGAGTAATCCTCTAGCATTTCTCATCACAAGTAAAAGTTACAGGTAAGTATCTCTTTTACTGATTCACAGTCTGTAGTATATTTACAATATGAAGCTTATTAAATTATAATTTATTGTTTTGGTAACAGGTAAATTAATGTAAAAATATGTGTTTGTTCTCCTGCAGTAAGCCTGTAGCTCTAATGAATCAATTTATGACTCTCCTCATCTGTTTTTCTACAAATTTTCATGGTGCTCTGCAGTCTGAAAGTTCCCTTGTTCAAATGTGTGCAACCCTTGCACCGGCAGAGATGTGCACGGAGGTCACTGTGCCCTGTGTTGCGTCCTGGCCTGGATTCGCTTATGTTAGAAGCTGCCATTTGTGCAAATATGCAGGTGCTGACACTCCATACATTCTTGAGAACTTTATTTATTTTCTTTAATTATGTTGTTATTCAGGGGATAAGATTAATCTGTATTAGCCTGAGGGCAGCCTCACCGAAAATGGCAGGATCAAACTGGGTCACTTGCTTAGTGCTTGTTTCATATTTTTCTAGTTTTATTTATACAAAGACCCTTGGGCATTCTTGTACAGGCTGAGGCCCCAGTTGTACCCATGAATTGTCCTGAGACAAGGAACATCCAGTCTGAAGCCTGATGGTGATTGCCTCAGGCAGCTGCACGCAAACCTGGATGCGCTGAGCAGGACTTTCCTTGCCCCTGGCAGAACCTGCCCTCACCTAGAGCATTTCCTAGCCAAAGAGTTGCATCACGTGGCAACAATTTTTTTCTAGGGGATGATTGCTGTTTTCCTAAGACGTACAATTTGTGGCTGAATTTATTTCTTATAGTTTAATACTAAGCAAACAAACAAAAAAAATCACTTGCTGATTTATACTGATTTATCTTTCTGCCTAAATTGACCTTTAGCTTAATGGTTCTTGCCTCCTTTCATCTTTTTCTATCCAGTCCCCAGCCCTTCAGTCATAGATATTGTAACAACTCAGATCTATTTTACTCTGGTACACTTAACAAGTCTGAGTTTTCAAATAAGAAGATATATTGAATTAATGCTTAAGTATATGAGAATAGATTAAAAGATCAGCATTGCTTTTCTCTGCTCCGCAGTTAATGTTATCTTGTGTATGTGTTGGTAAGTTACTTAAACTTGCTTAACACAACGTAAAATGCTATAATCTCTTACCTCAGTGCCCCCTCCCCTTAAAAGACAGATAGAACATTTCTTACTTGATTAACCAGATGTCTTGGTGTGAAATAAAAATGGAAACACAACTTTCCAGGCTGTGGAAGTTTTTTTGAGGAATATTCTACACTAGTTTAGAAGCTGGTCATAGAAGATAACTTGAGGTCAACCTACTTTGTTTTTTCCTTGGTTGAATTCTTAGAAGTCTTTCATTTCTTAGAAGAAAAATCATGTCTTAGAAGAAAGAGAATTGATTAGAGAATTCATCTCTCAGAAGAAAGACTTTTCTTTCAGACTGCCTGAGCACTGGAACAGGCTGCCAGAGAGGCTGCAGAGTCTCCATTCTTGAAGAAATTAAAAAACCTCCGGGACGTGGTCCTGGGCTACCTGCTGTAAGTGACCCTGCTTGAACAGGGGGGTTCAGCAGGGGTGGATAAGATGATCTCCAGAGGTCCATTCCAACTTGAACCAATACTTGACTCATTGATGGAGCACCAGATCTATCTTTTTTGCATGTGCATCGACTTTGTCCACGGCAGTGTATGTCATACAATATGATGGTGTGCCTGTGTCTTCCCTGAAAACATTAATTGATTTCAAATCAATGCAATGTGTTCCTTCTGGCCACAAAAACTGTCTGTTCCATGACTGGTGTCAGTAGCAGTGTTTGATTTGCTGGGCTGATGTAGGTTTATAAGGAACTATTACACACGTCATGAGAATTCCAGAAAGGGGTAAATTCCCATGTCTTAAACTCAGGCTTCATCCATGTTCAGAACACATTCTAGTTGCTTGAACTCAACCAGAAGACTTTTCTGCTTTGGAGATCTTGTTTAGACTTGAAAACATCAATTCTGTGAACTCTTGTAATATTACTTGTTTGGGAGTTTTAAGTGAATCCAAATCATTCTGCTGCTTGTAGAAAACCTGTCACTTAACCCCCTATAACAGTACACAGGTAGGAGTTTCAGGAACACTTAACACCACCTCTCCAAACACATTTCTGTGCTCACTCTGTGGGAAGGTCTCTGGCACTTGTAAAAGTGTTTTTCTGGTTTGAGCGTTCGAGGGGTTTTTCCTTCCCCCCCTCCTTTTTTTTTTTTTTTTTTTTTTTTTTTTTTTT
>Ga0065711_1005109_pt1 | contig 21282 bp, 11 predicted proteins | sample Hoacrofraction12_FD_59098 | JGI IMG/M metagenome (GOLD analysis project Ga0065711, IMG submission 59098) | Hoatzin crop microbial communities from Cojedes, Venezuela - Epithelial fraction 12 v2 (version 2) | ecosystem: Host-associated > Birds > Digestive system > Esophagus > Crop | place... | reverse complement strand
CCCCCCCCGATACAGCAGCTGCTGATACAGACAAACAAGCCACACACCCAGCTCCTTTTCACACCTGTCTCCTCAGCAGCAATCATTTCAGCACAGAAGCAGCAGCACAGAGCAACTGTGCGCAAGCACAAGGGTGAGATTCTTCACATAGGGCAGTTCAGGAGTCATTTCTGCCATTTACCACCACACTGAAATGTCTCAGAGTCCTAAAAAGTATCCTTAGCTCCTTCGTATGTCCCACTCGTTGACATTCAAGCTGTATGAGCAGGAACATCATGATACAAAAATAAGAAAGGAAGACACAGGAGGTAATGGTCCTGGTGGGTATTCTCCCATATCCTGACTAAGCATCCTTCAGCACCCCAAAATCATTACTCTGCATTGTTCCTGTGGCAGCAGCGAATTTTATAGCAGTTTAATTCCACCCAAGACTTGCAGGCAATATTGAAATCATTCAGGTAGCTAGTACCATCTTCCTCCCACAGATCCGCAGCATGTGAGGCAAGATTCAAAGTCCATTTAATTATTTTCTGGCTAAACTCATGCATTCAAGAAGCTCCATAAAGAGCTGTCACAAGACCCGGACCAGGTCCAAATGTAGACATGTCCGGAGCCAGAGGCGTGTTTTGGAAGGAGAGGAAGGTGGGTGCAGCACGCAGTTGGCAGCTGTGGCACAGGGCACTGCACACCTGGCACAGCCCTTACGCAACCCAGCAGGCTGTCAGGCTCAAACCCCTTTAATGAAAAAAGTGAAGGAGGCTTGAGTATTAAATAAAGCAACCGATCATTATGCAATACTTTTGCTTGACTTTTGCTTACTCAAATATTAGCTACTTAAAAATCTAAGAAGAAAGAAATCCAGTAACCAGACACACCTACAAGTAGACTTCTGGAGTTACACATTTACTATTGCTGTATTCCCAAAGAACACAGACAAAGTTAAGCAACTGCAGTCTTGCAGGCTACCTTTTAAAATGTGCTTCTAGTAAACTGTGGAGAGCTGTGAATTCCCTTACAGTTCAGATGTTAAACCTGAAGACACAAAGGACTTCAAGTAACAAGTAGTTAACTACCAGCCAATTTTAAAATAACTAATACACATACAAGACAGCTTTTGTCTTGCAATTAGTTACATGCCACGTTAAGTTTCTCACCAAACTGTTCATTTTCAGCCGTTTCCCTTTTGCTTCTCAACTCCATCCAAACAAGGCAGAAATAGCTCTCTGATTCTTAAAATGCCCCAGCTCCCATCTCCAACCATTCTGCAACTCAAAGCAGATAAAGAGCTACATATTACAGTCCTACTGGCTACAGTCCCTACAAAGGCATACACTAAGCCAGTCTGCATTAGGGAAATTATCTCTGCTCCACCTTTTTCTGCCATCTTCTGCTCAGGAAACATCTTTCTCTGCTAGGGTGGAATAAAATTCACTGCACCAGCATTTCAATAGGAACATGAAGCAGAGAGGAAATGCATGAGGAGACCAGTACATAAGTTAAGCAAGGAAACAGGCCTGCATGGGATGAGGTGACCCAGAGCCTTGACAAGTAAAAGTAGGTCTAGTCCCACATCAAGCCTGGCTGCAAGGCAACTGCTTCCAACTTCTGCCTGGGACTGCTGGCCCCTAGGGCCATCACCATGGCAAGTAATGAAGGCATAAAAGAACAAAAACCCAAGTGGCAAGCACGGCTGAGTCCAGGGATGCCGTGCAGTCTTATGCGCAACCAACAAGCCTCTGTTATTAGCTATTCTGAATAGCTACTCTAAAAAAAACATCTTCTGTAGACCTTCTGTTCTGTTTAAAGGCAGAGACCTAAATTTGGATCTGTCTGCTAAGCCTGGCACATCTCTGAAATTAAGCTCACCAGCAGCAGCAACAGCAACAACAACAGAAAGCCAAGTGTGGGAGCCAGCAGGAAAACAGAAATGCAAGCTGCACAGTTCCAAGGTGGAAGAGATGCTTGCCTCCTTGCTGGCAGAAGACATACACTGTTGTTCCAAGAAAAGGAAAAAAAAATAAATACCAAAACAAGACAACAAACAAAACAGACCTGACCCTGCAAGCTTTAGGCACCCTCCTATTGAGGCTGATTATGCAAAGGCTGATTTTTTTCAAGGACACCGCCAGACTTATGAGGACAAACCCCACTGGTACAGGCAAGCTTGCTGAGAAGGCATTTAAGATGAGGAAGATAACATTTAAAGCCTCCATTTCCACAGGAGGGGAAACTCCCAGACTTTGTGCCTGCTAGGACGCATCAGCTTTCACTTTGTGCTGCTCTGAAAAAGTCTCAGTCTTGCTGCTAGTGCCTTACACGCCAAATGCGGTCAGCAGGTTTGGGCCCCCTCAGCTTCTTCACAACCCCCTTGAAGTGGGAGGGCACCAAAGAAGAAAACATTAGTCTCCTTCAATCTGCTGGCAATACTCCTCATAGTGCAGCCCAGCGTGTAGTTTGCCTTGTTCAGTGTCGGCTCATCCTTAAGACTGGGACCGCAAAGACCCTATGGTCCTTCTTGGTAGGGCTGCACAGTAACCAGCCAGTTCCCAGCCCAGCTAATGCTACCGTCCAGTTCAGCGTATGACAAATACTCAGATTTATCCAAACACTATATCCATTTAATCCCAGTGATGCTGCCTTTTGTAACACAACTGTAGCAGACTTACGCAAAGCAGAAGCAGCATGAGCCGTGACAACTGCTTTGCAGAAGTGGTCAGAAGATGCGGAAGCTTGCAGGACCTGGACCAAGGCAAGGACTTACTAGATGCTCAGGCCAGGTTTTAATTGGACTTAGTAGAGGCTCAAGCCAGGTTTTAATTCAAAGAAGAATACACTTGACTAACATTTGTCATGCAAACTTCTTACCTGGGATTTCCTAATTTCTATTTAAAGAAACCTCTTGTGCCCACTGATTGGTGAAGTTGGCTGTAGTCCTGCAAATAGCATCAAAAACCATTCTGCCCTGAAAAAGCACTGCAAATATTTCACAGTGGCAACAAAAACACTTTCATAATTGCTGTTTTGTTGGGGAAAACAAGATTTTCTAGCCATTATAATTCTCTTTTTTGCAGGCACAAACCTTTACCATTTCAGAACAAAACAGCTGGTGGGCATTGACTGTTGCTTATTATATTGCATGTGAATGCTTTCCTGTTACGCTGTTCTGTCTCTTCTTGATCTTGATATCATAAGGTAAATCCATACATTCCTAGTACAGTGAATACTCATCTTTAATAAACTAGGTCTACGTAATATCTAGCACAATGGAGCTTTGATCCCAGATCAGAAGCTCTAGGTAATACCATAGAAGTAAATAATAATATTCAGCCAGGATAATAACAGAAGCCTAGATAAGCAAGTCCTGGCAAATAGCTGCAGTGGGCAATTGCTTGGCAGAAAAACAAGCACACAAAAATGAAAAATAAGCCCAAAAGGATTAGACTGAAATTGCAAACTTCCTCTTGAATATTCTATTAGAGCTGACAAAAGACTCAAAACTCTCTGAACAGAGTCCCTGTGTAAATCATATTTCCTAATATTGCCTTCTAATAGCTGATTAAGCCCTCCAGCCCAACAAACCATGGCAGACCACTATCTGATCTCAGCTCACACAGATATTCAGACTGTTCTCTTGGGTACGTAGGCTGCCTCGATGGATAAACCAGAGCATAAACCACAGAAAATGATCAAGCGCCACATTCCCTGTTATTTGGCTTTTCGGTTATATTTGTACAAAATCACACAGGACAGCAAAATATTTTCATAGGTAGGAAGCATTTAACTATCACAGAACAAGTGAAGTCGAAGGCCAGAAAACTGGCACCCAGATGCAGAGCAGCATTACAAAATCAGTGGGCCAGACTTCCCCCACACAGCAGCAAGCACAACGTTGATTTTTGACAGTGTTTCTGAATTACAGCGCTTTCTCCCTCATTTATGCATGAATCCAGTCATTTCTACATGATCTCCAAGTAATACAGGCAAGTTATTAAATGCATTAATAACTTCCAGATATTCGCTTAGGACTAGGTGGTGCCCAAGCCTCTCTGACTTTAGCAGAGCTTTTGCTTTCAAGTCAGCGAGAAGACCCGAGTGGTTTAGTAAGGCTTTGGAGCTATGGATTCCTCTCTGACCATCATAAACAAGGCAGCAGATGGGACCATCTGCCACTCCAGCCATTATTCCTAGCTGAATCATTCTGTAGACTTAATTTTGTCCCACAAGCACAATGATCTGACCTTGTCTCCTTTGACTGTAGTAGGAGTTCTACTACTGATTTTCAGGGGAGGAATCTCAGCATCTCATTTCACATACCTAGAAGTTCACATTAAATAGCTAAATCTACAGGAGATTACCTGAAGCCAGCTACCTCAGCAAAACCCCCTGGTAACAACCCTGAAGTCCATGAGCAGAAAGGGCTCTTTCCATGTTCATTACGGACAACACTGATACGGGATCAAGCTAAAGTTACTCCTTTACTAAGATATCTCACTCAACAAGCAGCTGATCTTCAGCCAGGCGACCTCGCTTACCTGCTGCTTCACTTCTGCTAAGAAGTTACCAGAGGCTTTTTTTCAGTACCATACGAGAAGTGCTTGCTTATCTGGAAACACTGTTTCCTGGAAACCAGCTCCACCTGGGTCTCAGGCTCTAGGGGTGCACACCCTCGTATTCCCAGAGTCTAATGAGGAACACTTTCCAATTCCTCCTGTCACCCCTCCGAAGCCTTCACTTTCTCTCCTTCAACATCAAGGTTGCACCACAGTGTGATGCTGATCTGCATGCACTGCAGTGTCTATCAGTAGGGCCGTTTCCTGCAGCTACTACCAAAGGAAAAAAAAATCAAACAGGATTCTACTGCTGAGTTGGCTAGAACAGTCAATACTGAGCAGTGCAATGCTTCCCCACGTCTACAGAATAGATCAACACAAATGCCATGGCTGGAGTATACAATTTACTCGCATCAACAAATAATTGTTCACATAAGAGGGCCCCAATTTCAGTGAAATTACTTCCGCAAATACATGCACTCCAGTATGAGTGAGCAGCGCAACAGGAAGACTGAAAAAGCAAGAGACAAGGGTATAACCAATTTAAATCACTACGTCCGCACTTGTGGTACCTCAGGTTCTGATGCACAGGGCCTTTCTCCTCCCATCTTCTCAGGTACTTCTTACCCCCAGTCTTAAAGAGCTGCCAAAGTCAGGTCTGAGGAGGACACAGCGACCTGACCGCTACTCTCACAAATGGAAAGCAGCTCAGCTTTAATTCTGCCAGCTGCTGCTCTGATGAGAAAAAGAAATATCAAACCTCACTTGATTTCTTAGAGCAGCACGAGATGACACAGTAGTCTGAACTAGCAGACTAGGTGTTTGACAAAATGACGAATAGCAAGACAGAGGTATTTTTGTCTGAAACTGTATGGACAGCTTGGAATTAATATGCTGGCTGGCACCAATCAACTATGATCAAAGGTGTATCTTAAAACTCACCATAGCAACATGATGATCTAACCACTCACTGCCTAATTCTGAGAAGAACAGAGGAGGAAAAGAAAAAAAAACCTAAGTCACTACTAAATGAATTAAAACATTTCTGCTCCTCAAAGCACATCTCATTTAACAGAACTGGTGCAGATACAACAGAGGGATGCACAGAAGAACACTTCACTTGGAAGTTTGCCAGCTTGTATCTGTATTTTGGATCCATCTTGAGACTGGACTGGGCTGCGGAGGAGAGGCCAAGGCAGCAATGCTACCTCACACTTCCTACAAGCTTGCAATTGTAGGAATGTCAGATCATTCACCTTGTATAGCTGACAGGCTCAGCAGTGCAGCTTTCAGATTTCCGAGGTCCCCACTAATCATTTTCCCCAGAGCTCCACCATAGACAGCTTCATATTTCATGACCTTAGAGGAGATGGAATTCAATTTTTATGATATGTCTTCATATGGGACCTTTCCCTGTTGACACAGCAATACACCTTGACAGCTCACCGATAAACCCTACCACAACAGATTCATGTCAGCCTTGAGAGACAGGCTGGGTCAGCCGAGAGACGTACATCTGGACTCCCAGGCTCCTAGAGGTAGTGTCCAGACTCAGTATCAACCTCAAGGCACCAGTGTGTCTGACAAAAGGGCTGACAGCTTCAATTTATTTAGTTTAAACTCATACATCTGCTAAAACACCGCTTTACTTCTCAAGTTCCTCCATCCCCAAAGATTGGCGGAGGCCAGTCTCTATTGCCAGTGCCTGGATGGGAGCCCCAACACCAGGTCAGGGTTGCGCCATGGTCTCTCAGCTCAGCACCACTCATATCACCCTGAGGGGGCTTAAAACCTGGTGTTGTCAAGAACACAAAAGGGAGAGGAGCCTTTGTTCCACAGTAGCTGCAGCTTGGAGACTGTGTGTGTGGAGCAGTCCACAGAAAACAGAAATGCAGACATTTAACAAAAGAGCTTCCTTTTATAATGCAGATTGAGGAAAAGTAGATTTACTTTCCAGCAAGTCCCAGAGATACAGAACAAAGGAGGATGAATTCACAAAGTTGAAGAAGCCCCATCCCACACTTACCTTGGAGTTGTTTGTAAATACGCTGCCAAAATTCAGACTCTGATTTTCTACATTTCAATTCTCAATAGTAAGTCAAGATCTCCAAGAATCCTGCTGCCAATTTAGGCACCCGAATAATATGTGGAAGCATTTATTACCAAGCAAGTCCACCTGGGACATAGGCCATGTTCATATTCCAAAGCTGGCACCAAAGATGGGAAAAAATCAACCACTTTCAACTTTAGCTACAAAGGTATCGCATTCTAGTGCCTATTTGTACTTGACATGAAATCAGCTTTGGGATCCATGTTTAAAATGGTTTCTAACAGTGTCTGATGGAGTAGCAACAGCCAGACTGTAGAAAATAGCTTTGTTTGTTAATTTGATTTGTGCCTTACAGAGGATGGGGCATTTGGCCAGACGGAGCAAAGCCTGCAGTACATTTTCCTGGGAGTTGTGCAAGGATAAGTCAACAAGCAACAACTTAGACTACACCAGCCTGTTCCAGCCCAGCAGGAACAACCTTCTATTTGCTAACTGCCAGAATTAAAAAAAAAAAAAAAAAGACTATTTAAAAGAAAAAAGATCATATTAAAGAAAAAGAATCAGAGTGCTTCCTTACAGCAACCTCTTACTTACAATACTGTCTGCATAATAAGAGAGTCCTGAAGAGGGGCTCCATCGTTACCCCTCAGAAGTTCAGTGACAAGCCTTGCCACTTCATTAATTGTAAATCTGCTCATGCAGATTCAGCTACAGGATGCTCTCATGTCATCAGTCTGTGTTCCTGGTTCTCCCAGTGAAATTTAAAACAGGTTCACCCACAATTATGAAAATAAGGAAACTCAAGCAACTGGTAAAATATAACCTTTACACATGACAGCTGTGAGCTGCTTCTGGTCCATATGACATTTTACACCAATAAGGGCTTTAGCAGCAGAGAGCCACAGCACAAGATGATGATTCTGGGACTGAGGTCAGCTGGAGCTGTTCCACTAACACCTATGCACCTCACTGCAAGCAAAAGGACCTTACCGCACAGGTCCTGTGAGATAGGGGACACTAACACCCTTCCCCGTGTCTTGGAGGTCTGACTGTGGCAGCTCCCGCGTAACCAGAAAGGGCAATAGCCTCAAAGCAGATGGAGAGCAGAACCTGCAGAGGGTGCCCTGCAAAAGAAAGTCCTGGCATGGGACAATGAGCCGCTGAGCTCTCGCCCTCTTTCAGAGCCCATTAAAGGTTTTGGGAGTGTTGCTTGGAGCTGGCATGGTTAGATGTTTAAAACTTCCTGGCTTTAGAAAGGTATGTGCAAATGGTTCGCATGGCAAACAATTCCCTGTCCAGGGCCAAGCAGAAAACATGACATAAATGCTAAGGCATTAGTACTGACAGTGAAGCAGCGATTGCACACTTGCTGCTGGTCCTCTGCCCCCCAAACAGAAGTCTAACACTCTGGCTACTATTTTCTCTTTGGGGTTGGTACGGGATTCTTTTGCTCACACCTCAGAACATCTTGACCCTCTCCTACAGAGCAGACTTCCTGTCCCTACAGCTGATTTACACAGGACTTTGCAAAGGCATCAGTGATGTGACAGTGTTGGGGCAGGGCGGGAATAACAGGACTGGGCCCACAAATGTGAATTCTTAGGGGTATAGCTCTGGGGTTTCATATGTCACCAAAAATGATGGCCTAATTTCACTGGCACAGCCTCTGACAGTATGTGAGGATGCAGCAGAGTATGGTATGAATAGCTTGGTCAAATTCAACTCTGATCAAGCTAATGAGACCCTTAGTAGACTTCTCAAGCTTTCCACATGACAGTCAACCAACTACAACCTACATTAAGACTGGGGCAGGGGGGAGAAAAATTCTCTTTTCTTGCCCTAAAGTTATGCTTTGGTGTGAGGCTTTTACTTATCTTCCCAGAAACACCATCTTTCCATCACGTGTCTCATCCTGGAAACAAGAGCTGCTGGGTTTCCTTCAGCTTACTGGAAAGGGATGCTGGCATATGAAAAGGGGACTCACATGACATTTCTGAGAAGGGCATTGCAAACTCGCTCAAAAGAAACTACTCTTGTGTGCCCTTCAGTGCTGGATAGCCTGCCATTAACAGTGACACATCCACTTCCCTCTGCCACTCACTAGGAGAGTTACACAGTGCCCATGCCCTGCCTCCTGGTAAAGGGGGAAGAAGCATTTATGTGGAGTGGGGAGGTGATTAGGTTTGTACGTCTCCTTCCATGGAAGCAACCTGCATACATGAAGCTAACCCAGGAGAGTAGAAAAATGGTGAAATAAGAACAAAAGCAAAAAACTAAAACGAAACCTGTATCAAACTGCCCTTTCTTACCTGAAATTAATTGATATAGGAAAAATTCCAAATCTAAAAGGAAAAAAGCATATTTAGAGATTCAACCTACAAATGAAACTCTGCTCTTCATGTACTTGCTGCCAAGACACTTTTTAGTATCCCATGTTTCCTCTATGATATTTTTTAGCAATAATTACACTGAAACAGCACAAGAGTACTGTCTCCTATAAGTTTAGGTGTTAGCTACAAGAAAAAGCACAAATATGGAACTCCAATTTTGAGAAAGTTAAAAGCACTCCAGTTTGCCCTGGAGCATAGAAGACACACGAGAATGAAACTGAGCTCTGACATTTGTTGGTCAGAACTCAACCACATTAGAAGTGTCCCAGTCTGCTGGGGCCAAATTTAGGAGCAACGTGACAACCCACAATACTTCATCCTATTAATCTTCCACCATGCTTGTGGCAGGCCCTCAGACAACCTGTCTCCTCCAGGCTCCCACACAGCACATGGGCCAATGACTTTAACGCCGGGCAGATTTCCCCAAGACTGCTGATGGGCTGATGTCTTTCGCAAACACAAAAATCCAAACTCATGAACCGGAATTACTGAAACTGCAGACTAATCTAGATTGGGGAATCAAGTTACAGAACAGGTTTTACTCTGGACTATCTCTTCTGGTTATCATAAGCAGTTGGACCACAACTTAGTTTCACCTGAAGGTAATCCAGTTTGCACACTCCAGGACTGTTCCACAACATGAAATAGAGCACAGGAAGCGGAGAGTAGTCCACAAGAAGCAGAGACTGTATCTGCAAAGCACAATCCTTATCTGAACCAAAATGCTACTGGAAACACCCTGAATCCCCTCCCACTGCACCATGGTCAGCACAGCCCTCAACCTCAAAACCAGATGAGACCTTAAGTATGTACTACACTTCAGTACGTGCTATAATTCTGGTGGTACAAGCATGTATGTAAAAATAGAGACCTGTTTTTTCTTTCCTTTCTGAGAATTGTAACTCACACATGGACCACACCTCATCATTAAGACTTAGAAAATCACCACAGCTCAGATCTTAAGGGAGATCACAGCATCCTCTTGGTAACACCACATACCACGTTTTCACATAGGATCTATACATGCCTGACTGGTGCAGGTAAGCTGAAGGCAGAGAGCTTACTCACAAGCTCTCACAATGACTCTCACAATCCAGTCATTGCAGATGCAAATGTGAAGCCTGGGCTATGACCCAAGCCACCAAAGAAAGGTAAATTTAGGTTTTTGGCTTCAGGTGTAACTGCTCAGTAATGGCTCTCCTAGACCCTGCATACACAACATTGCAGTGGGCAGAGAGCATCCTAACACTGAACTGGGAGTCCCAAGAGCTGCCTCTTAGTTACCTGTCTGGACCACAGCTCAACTACACCCGCATGTCTTTGGTCAGCAAGCAGCTAGGAAGGAGCCTTTCTTTCTAGCTGAGCTTCTCCGTGAACTGCCCAGACTCTTTTCCAATTATACTGTATGACACAAAGCAAAAAAGAAAAAATCCCATTATCACGCATGGAAAAAGAAAACAAAAGCCTATTTTGGGTGACAAAGGCCTGACATTTCAAAGTAATGGATCTGTGGTCTTTGTAAGGAGTCAGCCTTGCAATTTGCAGCCCACACTACAGCGCTCCGAAGCTATTCGTGCCGCTTTGCCAATGCCGGTATTGTGTTAATTGTGTTTGCATGCTTGGCAATCCTGGACTATTCCAGGATTTCCCCCCAGCACTGACTGGACACATTCTTCACCATGCTAAGAAAGGGGTGACCCATCGCCTCAGGCTGGGGGGAAATGCAGATAATTGCTTTTGAGAAGCACAACCACGATATTTCTGGCCCATGGGGGAACAGTTCAATCCTGCTCTCCCACCCAGCAGGCCACAGCAGCTATGCTAGCTCAATGCAGCTGCGCACTGCCTGGTATTTATAAGGAATTTGACATTTATGTTCTGATTTAGTAAAGCACAGAGCTCAATCTGTTCAAGAACACTCTTCATCTGATTTGCATTGCCCTTCTACCCAGTTGGCTTTGGCCCATGCCATTCTGCCTTGTGGTGGTGGCGGCGAGTGCCTGTGTTCAGCAGCAGCAAAGGGAGCCCTGCGCCTCATCCCCAAAACTGCCCAGGCTCGTCACCTCCCAGGGACGCTTACACAGACCTCTCAGAGCAATGGCAGCTTTTCTGTTCACAAAGAGCTTAAAACACCCAAACCTCAAAACCCTAACAACACTCCTACCTCCCAGGATAAAGTTGAATAGACTTTGTCCCCCTTAGATTCATTCCGCATTTATGCGGTTAGAGGGTGTGTCTGTACTCGCAGCTCTCCAACACCAGCAGAACCCCGTGCGAGTGAGACGCTCTGGAAAAGCCTGGTTTCAATTACATATGAGCAATGGGGTACTTCCACATGAAAAATCCTACTGTTTCACAACAGTATTTTATCCCTGACCAAACACAGCCCTTCAGGTTTTCCAGTGCATTTGGTACACATTCATTAATCTTACAGTGCCCCAGTGAAAGAAAAGGGTATCATCCCAAACACACAAGGAAAAAAAAGCCCAAGACTGAGACACAAATAAAAATTACTTCTGGATAGGTTACAAAAGAGTCAAGTGGTAGTGACTTTCCCTGGATGGATCAGCAATAAGGAACGAAGATGCTGGGAGCCATTTCCCGCAATAAATTAACCTGGAAGGACTGATTTATCAGGCTGCACTGGAGAGTCAAGGGAAGAGTGGAAGAGAGAAGAGGCCAGCAGCCAGAGCATCCACGCTGCAAAGAGCAGGTGACCCTGGGGCTGGTGGAGGCACCTGCCAGTGGGGCTGTCTGGAACGCAGCAATCCTGCTTTGCAAAGGAATTCAGGGCCTCAGTGTTTGCTTTCACACTGCACTAGAAGCACTGATGGTGTCGAGCTCCAACAACACTTCATACTTGAAGCACCAACCTAACCAACTGGTGCTTTGCAATGAACAAGCCCTTAACGCTTGGAAGTAAGTATCGGTAAGGCCATCAGTTCCCTTCTACACACACTTTGCAGGAGAGGCAAGTGTAAGCTGTACGATAGCACTTTATATACTGAGGCCTTGTTCTGTCAAGCACACCAGTGGAAGTGGATAACGAAGTCAATGAGATTCCACATCCAGGACCTTACACACTCATCTGTATATGCAAATGAACACATAGCAATCTCTGCATGAAAACAGTACTATTTATACAAAATGACTATACTAAAGAAAAAAGCTATATACAGAAAGTAGTGTATTTCTACTCTGCTATGGCTATTAAAATATACAGTACTAGTACATACTAAAATGGTGTGATTACATACCAGCAAGGCCAACATGATGAGATAGAGGGGCATCTCTTTGGTTAGCATCACAGACCACATGCCCTACAAACTGTACTCTATCATGGAATTTATAGCATTATTTTTCAGAGACTAAAATGAAATGTCAGTTTCTGGATAACCTATATATGTGCCAATGACAGAGGAGAGGGGAGTGGCTGCGGCAGGGGGATATGGACAGACACATATAACCCAAATAGGAAGTGAACTGAAAATTATTTCCACAGTGTACAAGACGGCGTCTGGTTAGATACAAGGCAGAGAGAAAGGGGAAAATGACCTTGTTCTGTGCAATAGAGTGTTTCATATGGATGAACCAGATACCCCAAATTACCCACTACCAGGAGAACTGTATTGCAAATGTAGTTCAACCTCAAACATATTAAGTGCTGACCCAATCCTATTTGAGAAATGAGAAAACATGGGCAAAACAAAGTCAGTCACCTTTCTAACTTGACCATTTTCCACCTGGTAAAAATGCAGCAGCATACTGAGCAGGAGCTCCAGGTGGTATAAATCACTACAGCTCTATTGTCACCACAGATGGCAAAGGATAATATATTTTTGTAATAGTCACTCTCTCACAAAAACAAGCACACACATTGCTTGAACTCCTCTGGCAGCCTGTGTCCATACACATGCACATGGGCATACCCACACTAGGACAAGTTCCACAAACCCACTGTGTTACACCCCTGCATTGCTGAACACTTCACATGAGGGAGTCTTAGCTCTGCTCTGCCATGGTCTTTTTCTGGGCATCAAGGGGAGAAAATTATATGGATGACAGAGTTGAAAAAGCTCTGCTTCGATTTATGCAATAAAGATGTTTTCTTCTAAGGAGCTTTAATCTGCTAAGACTAACTTTCACTCTCCAAACAGAGCTCAAATTCCTGACCTTGGCACAGCATCACAGAGGACTTGTTTTCACTCACATGGATTAACTGTCACTGAACAACTCATCCAAGATAATTGGCACAACCACTCCTCTTCTTCAAAGCTAGCATTTCCTCACCTATTTTCCCTTCTTTCTCCAATAAGTACATAAAGTACAATAGTGAGTACATAATGTGTAACAGTGACTTTAATTACCACCACATCCATCGGCTAGAGCGTTACCCTGAATACAGACTGCCAATTACATTAAGTGAAAGGAAGCACGGCACAGCGCTGTATAAAAGACACCTGTGAGTACACCGCTCCAAGTACCAGACGCAGCCATGCACATTGCTGCCTACTCTGCCGGCCTCCTGAGAATGGAGACACAGCAGCCCAGGAGGACCGCCTGGCACACACAGCTACCTTCCCTCCAGACTACAAGTAAGTGCGCCGGTACTGACCGCTGCCTATGCACAAACTGCTATTTGTGCTCTTATCTGCATCTATCCACACAGTTTACAGGCTAACAGAGAGGCCTATGACCCATCCATAGTACTATCTTGGAGTTAAGTCCAATATATTTTGTTCTACTGAGCAAATGGCTTCCTCTGGCACGAAAGCTACTATTCATAAACTTGAAAGGTTTTGCAAATGTAAAAAAGGACACTATACTAAAGAGATGTTGGCTCTGCTTTGTTTTATCTAGGGCTGCTATGATTTGCAGTTTTGTAATCAATTCAATAGTATTTTATTCCTTTTAAACCTCAGAGGATTGCTTTGAAAAAATGTTATTTGTTAGTAAAACCTAAAAAAAACCCCACCTTTTTCTGGTTGGAGCAAAAAGCTTGGAAGTACACATGGAACACGTTAGAATTTTAAAAAATTAACAGTAAAAAGGGCTCCTGAACCCTCCTCCTTCCTAAAGTTTCTAGTTTTAAACTAAGCTTCACAATTTCTCACAACTTCAGGATCTCCAAGACTGACAATATTGTCCTGGATATTTAATATTATCCCTAACAAATGGATGAATAAAGTACTTTAAGAAGCCCTATCCCACCTATTTTGACTATACCTTTACACTACAGCTTTAATTTTTAATATCTAGTGGTGCACACTCTGTCTCTCCAGCTTTGAGGTATTCTTTGTCTCATTTAAATTTGGAAAAAAGCTGGAAGAATGAGTAGAAGCTCTGAAATCAGGCAGTTTTGACCACCTTCCCACCAGCAATTTTCAAAGGGCTGTAGTTCAATGCCAGACCTAACTACACAAACAGACTTTCCCCTCTCCCTCCCTCGGCACATTCCCTCCCCCCTCTTGCCTTGCATCCAGCAAGAAGTGGCCTCGGGGGAGGTCCCTCAGTTTACCCGACAGAAAGGAGGTGGGCCAGCTTTCCCCTGGATCAGCTGAAGCAGTCGCTGGATTTTACATGCAGTGTTCTTGCACAACTGGGTGTGCAGAGGAGCCCGATTACCCTGGCTTAGAGGGAACATCAAATCACCTCCAGGAGAGTTCGGAACCCAGTGCCTGGGTTTCGAGGGATTTACACAGCTCAAGTAGCTTCCCTGGGTAAATCCCAGCCCACATTGATTGAAAAGAAAGCAGATGACTGAAAGAAGTTAAATGCTGCTACTGTAAAGCACCTTGATTTTGAGCACACCTCTGAAGCAAGTAGCAGCAATTAAAACACCAGCCTTTGTAATTACAGTACAGGAGCCTGTGTCCACCCTCACAGCTAGCTGTGACTGCTCTCACATCTGGAGAGCTCTTCAGCGGCCACACTCATCCATACCGATGCTCCACCTCTCCATCCAGCTTACTGTCCTCCACCACCAGTACTCTGGGACCTGTTCAAGCAGCATCTTGCCCTGATCAAGGATAAGGACTCTGGGACACTGCTGCAATACCAAATCTCAACAGACGCGTAACATGCCATGGATCTTGTTTCAGATGAACCGAGACAGCTGTAAGAGGAAGGGAAGGAGCTGGGGGAAATTTTTGTCACACAATGAAATCTTCCCTGACTTCATCCCCCAAAGACAAAATGTTAACATGGCTTGATCAGGGCCCACAATTATCTAGGTGCCAACCGGATTTCTCTATAGTGATTTCTCTTGCTATACCAGCTATTCAAGTCTCTGCTGGGCAACATGATTGGGAATTTTATACAGTGAATGGGCCATTTCAACCACAGTGTACTACTAGCTTCTCACAAATATTCCTCTCTGCTTGGGGGAGGAACGCTCATCCATCAAACACCTTGGTGCCTTCTCTGCTTGCCATGTGCTGCAGTTATTTGCTTTGGCACAGCAGATCTATGGACAATGAGCAGGCACACTGTTATTTTCCCCAGGGACAGCACTGAAAAAGGAAAGCATGTGAATTATAGCAGTCTTGGGGCTACCTTCATCTGTCTTGTCAGGAATGGGATTTTTCTGTGTGTCTAATGCTACTTTTTGAAAAAAAGATGTAGTATCGCTGCTCCCAGCTCTCCTTGCCCCAAGAAGGGACAGCGCTGAATACATACCCAGCTGAGGCTCCTCAGTGTGCAAATAAAGCTTCATGGAAGAAAACCTTTTCAGCACAAGGTACCTGAGCTCTGCAAGCCCTGGGGAAGACAGGGAAAGGTTCTCTGCCCAAATTTTATGCATATTTTCCATAATTTTACACTTCTAGAGCAGCTGCTGTCTTGCATACTGGAAAATTCATAAACACTTAGTAAAGGGCATGTCCTGCTTGCACCTACAAACACAGCAGGTGCCCAGCACCCTACAGGTCCATTGCATCACACTGTCAGTCCATGAAACTTGCACAGCTCAGAAGAAACAAGACTACAATGAAAGCTGAAATATGTACGAAGGTGATGCCTTTACACATTCAAGCCATGAGTACAACCCAGGGGCTTGATTTACTTCTTGCTCCCATCATTTGTTTTGCATGTGTCCGTCCCCCCCGCCAACGATTTCAGTGGGATTTAGATCAGGGCCTAAATGGAAATACAGAATCAAAAAAAAACATTTCAAGCTAAGGAGAGATTGAAAACAATTTATCACTTACACTGAAACCATTTAAACTACCTCTCCTGGGAAGGACTGCACCATAGGAAGGAAAGTACCATACATGTCTATGTAAGTGGGGTGTCTGAAACAGTAGGAAGATAGCTGTGGAAATAAAGCAAAGGCTCTGGACCACTGCAAGTCTAATTAAACCTTGATTTAATTTGGGCTGCAATTTTTATTCTGGATTTTATTACTACTAAGAAGGAGAGCTGCTGAAGAAATCCTTACGTTTGCTTAACATCATTCTATCCATCAGTCCCTGGAACATACTCAATGTCAATTGGTATCTCTTCCCTGGGACAGACATCTACACTGGTAGCTTCTAGCACTGACACAACACATCAATTCACATAAAGGAAAGTCACCACTAGCTAAAAATATGTGAATCAAAACAAAAAAGTGTTTCAAATGCCATGGTATTACCCTGCCTTCCTTTCCTCGGCTCCGTCTTTCTTTTCTGTGACCACTGATATAGCCTCTGATATCTGCATAACTACCTGACACATTATTAGTTTTTAAACAGTAGAAGTGGGAGACATCCTTGAAATATGTTGATTAAAAAAACATCGCCTGATCAATGTTTTTTAGTTAACAATCCATCCAAAGTCTATGAAGAACTAGTGAAAATATCAAGAAAAGGCCCAGTAAATCAGCTGTGAATGAAAACAGTGGCAGGCCATGATGTACTTTTTTCCCTAATTTCCAGAAACTGCTTAAATCCAATTTTAAGCTGGGGTGGAGACAAGCCGCAGAAATTCCCAGGGTGAGATAACATTGGTATCTGATTAACAAGAAATGTAACAGACTTGCAAGAAAGGTATCCCTGTTGTGTGTACACAGGCACCAGCATTACACAATGTGTTTGCCCCAGCACATCCTGCCCACTCGCTCCCTTCCTGTTCTCCTTGGACCTTCCTGAAATTAGGACCATTTCTCCAGTCTCATTCAAAGTTTCCACCTTTATCTCTCAGCCTGCCTGAAGACAGTGCTGGCTAAAGAAAGAATTTAGGAGTGGAAATTACTGTATTTATAGAGAGATGTACTCCAGAGAGCAGGAGCACCAGCACACAAAGCCAAACAGAGCAATGCCGGATGCTTTCACAAGGGAAAGCTTCTGTAGCCTTTGTTACAGTAGAAATGGTCTTAGAGAGGAAAGAACAACTTCCAGATGTAAGTCATCCTAAGGAAAAGATACTTTGAAGGTAAAACTCAGGATTTTTGTACTTCCTGTGCTAAACAAACCCTTAGGGGTTTTCTAACAAGTCTATTTAGGTACCCCGCACACATTTGCTGGGTGAAGAGCAGTAACATGTCTGTTTNGTAGAAAGCAAGTACAGAAACACATTGTGTTATTCTGCACAAGCATGATAATCTTTTAAAACTTTTAAAAGGCTAGAAAAGCAGGCATGAATGTGACTCTCCATATCCCTTGGGATGGCAGGAAGCTGGGAATGCTCCTTCAGCCCTCGCACAGCCAGCGGCTCACTCCAGCACATTTCAGCATTTTATAATGGAGCAACGGCTGCCGGGACCAATACATGCAGAGTCCCAACACATACAAAGCTCTAGTAAAAAAGTAAAACCCACTGAGCTGCCCAAGAGTACTTTGGCTGGAGTAATTTAAATGGTAAAACATCACTTTTTGAAATAAATCCATTTCAAGTGGATCTGGCTTGTTTCCGACACCAATTAATAGCAATATTGAATTCTTGGGCAGCAAAACATGCAGCTTCTGCCCACTGGACTTTAATGTAATGACACTGTAAAATGCTAGAAAAACCTTACTCACTTAGCCAGGAACTACATATGCTGTCTCCCCCAATACAGACCATTTGACACTCCCTTTTTTGAACGTATTTACATTCAAATTCATTTTGAGGGTGGTTTGGCAGCAAGAACTGCAACACACAATTCCTCTGTCCACCATAGCCGTATAGTTGTTATCATTCATCTTTCTAGGCATGCGTTCTTAGGTATCTACAGAGATGTTTTAAGGAGGAGTCGCAGCAAATGCCCCGTTACAAGGGAAACAAGCCAGCATTCCCCTGCAAGACACTTTTGTTCATTTCCTTTAACTAAAATACACCAGCTGTGCTGTCTCTGTGCAAAGTAACAAACTACCCTAATTCACAGCACTAATGCTCATCAACCTGCCACAAGTGGCTGCTGCCCCCACAGACAGTAACCCTGAGAGTAGCCAGCATCTTTCCCTTCAAGCTCCCACGCGCCCACCCAAGGTCTGATGACAGCTGGTGTTACAGCATCTCCAATTTGACAGCAACGCTCATCTGCTGCCCAGCCACTACAATTATATTTAAGCCACAGCCTTGCGTCCAACAGTATGATCTCTGTATCAGCAAGGGACACTCGAGGTTACTAGAAAAAAAAGCACAACAGTTTCAAACTGAAGCATCTCAGAGACAAAAATCAACAGGAAAGTTTGGAGGCAAAGGAAAAAAAGGATGCAATGTTGTATTTCACTGAATTATTGTATTTTGGTCATAAGAGAGGATTCTTAATAGGTAACATGGAAAACCATTGCTAAAAATTAGGAATCTATATAAGGTCTTGTGAACCTGAGAGCAGAAGGATGACTCTAGCAGCCTTTTAAATCAACTTCATGTCTTATTTTCCAAGTATCAACTTCCCATCATTTCTTTTCGCTACTGTATTCAGTGTTCAAGGCACACTTTCCTCGCATCTTCCCTATATCACAGAATCACAGAATAGTAGGGGTTGGAAGGGACCTCTGTGGGTCATCTAGTTCAACCCTCCTGCCGAAGCAGGGTCACCTACAGCAATATATCCTGCTTCAGGAAAGGACAAATCACTGGAGCAGGGACCAGTAGCATACAAAGGATGCTTAGGAAAGCTGCTCTAACTTGTATTTTTATACATTTGTACCAGCTGGCAATTCATTTTCTACAAAGCTGTGGATAGCTGAAAGTTTGTTACAAAGAAAACATGCTCTGTTTAACAATAAGAACAATCAAATGCCATGATTTGTAGGAAGTAACTTTTTTCCTTGACCTTTTTATCACTGGCAAAATGTCAGCAGATTATTAAAGTGCAGAGAGCACAATCTGTGATAAATAACCTTGTGTTGCCACATACCAGACCAAAACGCCCCCTCCTCTCTGTCCAGACACATACTTTAGCTTTCCAAAATGCCTCTGATTTATAAAGAATTACAGATAACCAACAGAGTTCGAATGCCAAGTGCATTACCATGGGTGAACAGGGCTTGCTGAATTCCTGGAAGCACAAACAAGGGGGGTGGAAGGAACAAAATAAGTGAGAGTCAGAATGTGGCCTTACTTCTGTACGTGGCAGCTGCAAGATCACTGCTGGCATAACACGTGCAATCTTTATCTTCACCTGAAATACACCATGATGAAAAATCGGAAAGGACCCAGTAAAAAACCACAAGGCTGCCTCCAGGTCTTAAATCAACTGCGATCAGAAATTGAAGGTGTTTAACCTACTTAACTAATCAAAGATACTTAAAGCACCACCTGAGCATAGACTGCAATTAGAGGGAAAAAAACAGCAGAAAGCTGGAAAAATGAGGCTAGAAAAAAGCGAGATTAGAGAGAAAGTACACAACTTTTATTGTAATTACTCTTTGCGCACATCGCTGAAGAGCACAAAAGAATCACCAACAAAAACTAAATGCACTGCATGGCTAAGGTACCTACTGTAATTCAGCCACAAGTTACTAGACATGAGGTAAGAATCCCAGGCTAAAATCCTGTGGCTTGCAGACACAAAGTCAAATGAGATCAACAGGACTGACACTTTTGGCTTTAAAATCCAGGATACAAAGAAAATTTGAATTGTCCAAAAAGCAAACTCCAGCCTTCCTACCCGAGCCCACTTACTCACCAGATAAGCACCTTACGAGATCACCACGCCAAGTGATGCAGAGCCATTGACCAGGCTGCCCAAGTGCTGTACCTCACTGCGCTGTAAGCAAGCAGCAGGGCAGCCTGCAACAGGCAGATTGTGTTGCTCATTAAACATTTCTAGCCCCTAAACACTGCATTTATTCTCCACTTCATTATTCTGAGGTCCATTTCCAAATCAGCCTGAAGAAAAAATTGCTTTACTGACTTCAGTACAATAAACCTTTTTATTATTTCATGTGTTGTTTCATTTTCTGGTACTCAGAACTAAATGGTACAGGTATTTACAGTACTGGGAGTCTCATCTGTAGCTCATCTAAGACAGACTCACTGAGCCAACAGCTTAGAGCACAGTAGGACTGCCCATTAAAAATACCACGGTATAATTCAAGGCTTCCTGCGGGCAACCGTCTATGCGTGCAGCCCAGCTCATTTTCAAAACATTTTCAAAAGAGCTACACTACTTAACTCACCATTTAATTTTGACATTATATGAAAGCAAAGAGCATGACAAAAAAGTGTCAATGAGTAAAAAGAAAAAAAAAAAAAAGATGGGCTTGAAGATTTCGCCCTAGCTTTACCCAGAGTAAACAGGCACACTCTGGCTGGGACAGGGCAGGCAGGCAAAGCCAAATAACCCGGACAAGAGATCAGACCCTGTCCTCACCCTCACAACAGAGTCTTGTAGGCCAGCAGCACAGGAAAATAAACAAAAAAACCAATCGCAAAACTTGCTTTTTATTCATTATTTTTCCAGTACAGACAGAGGCACAGGGGTGCAAGCAATATCCCTGCAGCCACACGAGGCCCGTGATGGAAGCAGGAACTAACACCGATCTCCTGAATTCAAAGCCAAATGCTTTAACCACAAAATTATCCTATTTTCATTGCCTCAACCTGTCTGAATCCAGAAGTACCTAATTACTGGGAGAAGGAAGGAGGGAGGGAAGGGAAGAAAACAGAACACGTGTCAGGAATATTTCTGACCAACCTAGAAACAGACACTGCCTACATTGGTGTAAGTCTTCCATATTGCAGTTCAAGGAATTTGGAACGAGGGTATCACAGAATCACAGAATAGTAGGGGTTGGAAGGGACCTCTGTGGGTCATCTAGTCCAACCCTCCTGCCGAAGCAGGGTCACCTACAGCAGGCTGCACAGGACCTTGTCCAGGCGG
>Ga0065711_1036226_pt1 | contig 21283 bp, 11 predicted proteins | sample Hoacrofraction12_FD_59098 | JGI IMG/M metagenome (GOLD analysis project Ga0065711, IMG submission 59098) | Hoatzin crop microbial communities from Cojedes, Venezuela - Epithelial fraction 12 v2 (version 2) | ecosystem: Host-associated > Birds > Digestive system > Esophagus > Crop | place... | reverse complement strand
TTAAGGGTTCAGCGATTTTTTTTTTTTTTTTTTTTGAAGTTCTGCAGGCTTAAAAAAGGAACTGATTTTGCTTACTTGTCTCCCCTGATGAGTCATTATTTAATTGTCATGATTCTTAAATTTTGTGTCTATATTAAACCATTGCTGAGTGCACACATTACTTGTTTTGGGTTTAATTTTTTTTTTTTTTTTTACTTGTCTGAAACTGTAACTACTGCATTAAGAATTGGCTTTGGCCTGTTGCACTCCTTAATTCTCAAACCCCAACACCTTTGTCTAATTCAGCTTCATGGAAAATGTTAGAGCAGAGTCAAGCTCTCTGAGCATACATCTTCACACTTTCTTAGATTATCCTGCACGCTGTTTCACAGGTATAATAAACTCACGGTTACTTAGAGTCACGGAATGCATAATTCTCTTTGATTTGCTAGGTATTATCAACTAGTAAAATACCTTCTAGTTTGTAAAATATTCTTATACCATGCAAGGCTCATGATGTTAATGATAAAAGCCTCTACTGGAACATGAATTGTCACAATTTGTGACAGTTGTTTTGGACACTACTGCCTAAAGCTCTTCAGTGATTGATACGGTGGTGGTTTCTATCTTAGTTCATTATTTGCCATCAGTCATTGCTAAGTCAGTTAAACAAGATGTATCCTTCTAAGCTTCTTCCTATTTCTGAAGAAGAAGTTTTCTACCAACCTTTTTAAGATTTTGTAGGTTTGATTTTCTTTTTTCTTTCCTAATGAAAAACAGAGTTTGAAAAAGTGTGTGGTTTAGGTTAACAAGGACTCATAAAAGAAATGTTTTTGTAATTCCCATCCATTTAACACTCAAAAAAATTGTGCTGGTTCCAACTTCAGATAATCATTGCTTTTGGGACCAGGCTGCAGTTTTACTTTGGTTTCACTCCATGTTCCCCAAGATGTGGGACATTTGTTCTCCCCTTTGAAATTCTTTCAGAGGAACAGAAGAGGAAAATGTTTAGTTCTTTGATTTTTGGCCTTTGAAAGTGAAAACATGATCCTGTGTTGCCAGTGTGTAGAGCACAAAAGCAGCAGCATGGAGGCAGTGAACTGCATTTAAGCACGTTTTCACATGATGCCAAATCTCGTCATAATTCCAAATCTGTCAGTGCAAAGATGATCTTTGGTTGGTAGGACATGATGGTAGTTTAGATACTGCTAGAGAGCAATTGATGAAATCCATGAAGTTAAAAAAATCCAGAGTGTAATACTTCTGATTGCTAGAGTATATGAGCCAAGAGATAATAACCATGGCGTCAGTGTCAGTGGTGCTAGTTTTTCACCCTCAGTATTTGAGACATTCATACCCGAATCCTGAAGGCGTTGCTTGTGTTAAGTTATGCTAATACACGTTGTCCCACTGATATAAGCACCGACTGGGGTTGTAGAAATGAACCCTTAAAGATTTCAGGGACTAGAAATGACCGTTAAGTGTTTATTTCAACTATTTTTTCCTCTTGTCTCACTGTTCTGTGACAGCTGTTATCCAGAAACAAATTTCTGATGGAACTGAGCATTCACATTGATTCTTTTACATTACTGGGACTTATAGTTATTAATTAGCCATCTAAAAATGGCATTTAATGGTTTCCCAAGAGATTTCATTGCCATCATTTCTTTTGAAGCAGCTACTGAGGGTGATGTGGAGTAAGCCTTCAAAACATAGCTGGTATATGAACAATTAAGATAGCCTGTCTGTTAATTATATGTATTTAGCATACAGTTTAATCTTACTATTGCTACAATGAATACAAAAGGAATTAACAATTCACTTATCCATTGTAGGCTCAATAATTTTAAAGCTCTAATACTCCATTTAAACTGTGTTCTGCTGTGTATGTTTGTGATCAGTAACTGCAGGACAGGAGAAAGGCAAATTTAGTGTGGAAGTGTCAATTTTTAAAGCCCTTGACTGACTAATTCAGCAGACAATCTGAGTCAATAAAAACCAGGCCAATCTTTTCATAACCCCAAAAGTTTCAGAGAAAAGATGATCTTTGGTTGGTGTAATGTGGTGGTAGTTTATATACTGCTAGAGAAAAATTGATGAAACCCATCATGTGGAAAAAAGTTCCACAGTATAACACTTCTGATTGTCAGAGTATATGAACTAAGAGGTAATAATCCCAGCTAAGAAATAGCCCTCATCCTCAGAAATGGTGTTTTTTTTAAATAGTGAAAACCAAGTGATCACTTTGGACAGAGAAAGCAAGTAGTTGGAGGAATTCTCTGCTGCCTTCTAGTCAACAGAGTGTGCTGGTTTTGAATTAGGTAAGTAGTGATGGTTGATTGAGATAGGCTTTTCTAAAGTAGGACTCATCTTTCAAAGTATTTCTTATTTTTTAGAATCCATAATGTTTCTAAAACCATACTGTGTATTATAGAGAATATCATCCCAGGCCAGTTTTATTTAATTAAGCAATTGCCTGTAATTACAAGAAGCTGATGTGTGTTTTGTTCATTTTTGTGAGCAAATGCTCAAATTCTTTATTTGAAAGGTATTGGATGCCTTTATGAATACTGGCCAAAATGAAACATCTCATCTTTCAGTGTGTTAGAGTTGTTCTGAAGATGTTGAAAATGTCGGCTCAATAAACCTAAATCATCACCAATACTAGCTCTTCCTCAGAGAGAAAAAGTGGGGCCAGAAATACCTGAAATTAACTTCAGAAAATACGTTGTTGTTGTTGTTGTTGTTGTATGATGTAGGAGAAGGATTCCTTGTCAGGAATGGGTTGGTCACGTGGCCCTGGGTAAGTGCAGGATGCTTCCCACTGCTGTACATGCTTATTGTCAATATTCATCCACAATGCAATTTCCATTTCAATTCCAAACCTCAAAATTGCTGTGCTCTTGTATAATACACTCCTGGCACTAAATCATGCTACCTACTGATGTTTAGTGACCTGAATGAAATTGTTTCAATGTAATTGACTGGCATGCTTTGTGTATAGAAATAAGTCTTCTCAGCGAAGGCTAAATTATGTTTTTAAGTCATGAAAAAAGAGACTTGGCTATTTTAGATTTTGAAAAACAGTGCGGACCCACCGCACTGAGGTAAAATATATCAAAAAAGTACACAAGCTTAAAAGCCATTGCTCTAGAATTGTGCTCTACTGGTTCTTCCTGTTTTCATATTACAAACCATATATTTTCCTATTGTGATAGACTTCTCTGATCAACACTGTGCTGCTCTTAACTGGTAATACAGCCTCGGTTCTCTTTTCGAAGTAGGTTAGGTACAGTTGCCAGTCTGCAGCAAGAAGAACATGCAAAGTGGGAGAGTACGGATTGTCTGGTGAGTGTATTAAAATCCTGTACTGTGTAAAAGTCTTACTGTTTAGAGGTGCAGCAGTGTGGTATTTAAGACTTGTTTGGAAAACTTTGTTAGATTAGATATAAACGCGCTCTGTGCTATGTGTCTTCCTATTCTGAGCTTGTATTCTCAGTGCCAATGAATTCCACTACAGTAATCACAAGAAGTTTTGTCTTCATGTGGAAAAAAAATTAGTAGTCTGTGTTTTCTCAGATTTGGGAGGATGTATGTATGATCTGGTCAGAGGAGAAAAACATTTGAATAAAGAGAGATGGTGAAGTTATGTCATGATTTGTATTAATTCGCTTGGAAACTGGCTAATACATGGTAAAAGTTGATTCCTTTTTTAATGGTTTTGTCTAACAATAAAGAACTACTATTGCTCTCTTTCCCTCACATGTGTCATCAAAGCTGGTCCTCTGATTGTTGTCAACCCACTGCTGGCTTTGAAGGATAAGCGTGGAGGGAAGTGATTGCAAGAAAGTAGGAGTCCCAGCCCCAATTCCTACTTTCATTAGGTGTATTTCTGTGAGACAGCTTTTAATTCTGGTTATTAAAGAAATAGATTCCCTATGTCACTGAGTGCTTCTTGCTGTCTGGCTTTACTGGACAGGTCTCTTGTGTTACGCAGAGATACAGAATCACAGAATGGTAGGGGTTGGAAGGGACCTCTGTGGGTCATCTAGTCCAACCCTCCTGCTGAAGCAGAAGTTTCTGGGTGATAACCAGATGTGTCTGAAGGCATCAGTCACTGTTCTTCCCTACTCACTATGACATACTTGGCTTCTGGCCTTTACAGCCATGAAAGGTCTGGGAGTTTACTTGTAGAGTCTTTCAGGCTGGCTTATTTGCCCTCTGGAAAAGATCCCACATCTGCCTGAAACCTGCACTTTGATGATTACATGAGGTCCTTCAGAAGATCATGAAGTTTTTGCTGAGGAACACAGTAGTAATTTCATTTCACTCTTTTAGCAACCACTGACTGCAAGAAGTCAGTCCCTACTTTCTGTGCCACCTCAGATTTCTGTTGCCTCTGACGAGCAGCTGTAAACTGCTCTCGGACTGGGCTCGTTGCCCACGTGGCTAAACATTTGCTCTCCTGACCTGGCCCTTTGTTCTTTGTAGTATGCTACTTGGTGCCCCTCTCCTCTCTACCACCCTTGGTAATGTGTTCTGTTTTGATCAAGAAGTCCTCCTTCTCTGTAGCCAGAGTTCCCTTGGAGACACCTTATGCTAAAAGAAAGCCACCAGCGCCACTGGATCTCCTTGTGCTCTCCAGTGCTCTACACTAAAGTAAAAAGTACTGCCTGCTGCAAAGAAAATGGTCTGTTTTGGTTTATTGATGCATAGAGATATTGAACTAAAATGTTCACATGCAGTATTTTAAGGCAAGCTGATTATCTGAGAGACTTCTGAAAGATACTCTATGTTATTTACTAATAAAACCACAATTTAAGTCAATTTGTTCACCAAGTGTTCCTTTTAAGCCTCAGTGCCATCTTTCTTCTAAAGAGTACTTACAAATTTTACCAGTCTTTGACTGTTATTAGGTTCTTGGAAAGTAATCCTAGTTGTTTCTGCACGCAGTGTGTACCCACTTAAATTAGCACCTTAACTTTTGATGTGCTACTAGAATTACATGCATGTTTCTTAAAATATGAGTAAAAGATCTGTTTTGTGTCTGTTTGTGATTTTAACCTCACAAGTGTGCAAAAATACAAATACAACCCCCCATAATTCAGGCAGAAAAGATTCTTCATGCAAGATGATATATCAGGCTATGATTAGCTGGAAGTGGCTCACTTTAAGCAAATTCCTTTCCCCGCCCTGCCAAGAACAGAAGGTGTGCCTTGAACTTCCACTAACTATGCAAGCAATGAAGTCGCAAGGATGCTGGGTCAGTAAGCTTCTCTTTAAATATCTCATTGGAGTTTGCCTGCTCCTAATATAGTCAGTACAGTTCCATCTACCTCCTCTTAAATGTAACTAAAAGTCTGCATTTGTACTGTTTTCTCCAGTTTACATGTTTGGCCCCTAGACTCTCTCTTCTGTGACATTTTCAGGTGATGATTTTTTGACTGTTTTGCACATGTAGAGATGGTTTACATTCTCCAAGCTCTGCATGGAGTCACCTTACTATTTATACATTTTTTTCAGAGCATTTCTGCTGCTGTGTTAATAATTGCCACTTTTTTCTTTGTCCGCTTTAGAGACTGTGAAAGAAAAGGGATATATTTTCCTCATCCCAACCTTGCCTTGCCAGATCTTACATAAATTTAGAAGCAAGCATTAACAAAACTAGAAAAATCACAGCACAAAACAATTGAACCCTATAGTTTCTGCACCACTTTCTTGGTTTGATTGCTTTACTGCCACTTCACTATGATTAAAGGCAGAAGTGCCAGCCTAGTATTCTTGAATGGAGGAAGCTTGTTTTCACAATTCTTTATTCCTATCAAATGCAAGCAAGCACATTGCTAAGGAATTCACATGTCCCAAGGAAAGCAGGATTTGTTCCTTCTTTACCAAAGATGGGTTTCTAGAAAAATTTAGATTGACAATGTGTTAGTTATTACTTAGATGAAGCCTTCAGTCCTGTGGATGTTCACAGTTCCAATGGCCTCTGGTATAAAGGTATGAACAGTTACATTTGATGTGAGTGACACTAGAATAATTAAATTTCTTTCACCTCAATTTTTTTTCCTAGTTCCTTCTCTTTCTATCTGTTCCTGAAAGTAAAAGAATTATTCTGTTCTGGTAGATCATTTGCTCTCTTGCTTTGTATTGCATCAGTAGTGGATGAACATCCAAAAGCATGGTCAGCAAGCTCATGGAAAAGTCTAACTTGCCACAGTTAGATGCCTAACAGAATACGTAGTTAAAAGCCTTTTTCTTTTTTTTTTCCTAGCTCCCAGCTATGTTGTGGTCTCATTGGTACACCGAATCAAGTCATAAACGTGACTTGTGTATGTCATTCACATGCATCCAGCTTGTAGCTAGACTTTATTGTCCAGTTGCCTACTGACAGAAGTCCACAGGAGCCAGGGAGATGTGCCAGCTGTACAGCTTTCCTGTGTCAGAAACTTGTTGTATCTTTCTCCTTTTGTAGCTTTTACTTGCCTGGCATAAAAGCTGAGCCATAGATACTCAGTTTCTAACCATATACCTGTAAAACCGCAAATGCTTACTTTCACCTGTAAGTTGTTCTGTTAACTTAGTTTATCAACTTCCACATATAAGTATATAGGTATTGGCAAGATCTGCACCACAGATATTTTTTTTTTTTTTGACCTATTTTAGTCCACCTCTAACTTGGATGCTATCGAGAAATATATAGAACAACTGTTGTCCTAAGAAAAATGTTTTGGAATGGAGCTTACACATACAGGGTGTAACAGAACAGTGGAGAACCGAAGAATACGTGCTTGGGACAGACATTAAAGAGAAGTGAATAATTGTTTGGAATGGTCTCGAGGAAAGAATTTTTATGACAAAGATCTAGACTTAAGTCTCTTTATCCTTCCTTGTAAGGAGTTTTGTATGGTGTCAAGGTCCTTTTTAATGTTTAAGATGGTCTCATTCTTTTCAAATGGAAATGACTGGGAGGACAGAGAAAAGACTGATTATAGGCAAAATGATTTCCAAAATGTCAGCCAATGAGGATCACTTCAAGGCAATAATGAATTAAAATACTTTTCCATCTCCTAACATTCTGTGGCTTAATCTGTACCTGCATTTAGTGGAAAAAAAACCCTCATAAAATGAAATACTGTGTGGTAAGAGTCACACAAAAATGTGATTTATAGGAGACAACAAACTTCTAAGTTACTACTTAACTTTTTTTTTCTTACCCGAAAGCTTGGATTAAAAAGTAGGTCAACAAGCCCATTTAAATAGCTTATTCCACAGTGTGGCTTATATTCTTGCTAGTGACAAGTGTATGAAGTACTGTGCATTTTGTTTTTATAGCATACTGGTTAAATTTAGAATTGTTCAAAGTGGTAGTTATGCATAAGCCTCTAGGCAAATCCTCAGATCCTTCAGTCAGTGAACTTTGCTGTTTTTAAACGCGTAAAACGTGTTGGCATTGTATTTGTAAACCAGGTGTTTTATCCGAATGTGCAATTACAGTAACAAGCACGAATGCTAGTACTGTGGTGGAACCTCTGAAAGTAAGGAGCTACAATTCCGGTTCAGAGGGTAACGCATGTATGTGCTCACATGACTCCCATTCCTAGCTTTGTCCAGGAATCCCTCTAAAATAGGGATTTTAAACTAGAGACAAGCTGAAACCTTTAAGTATCACCGAACAGAATTGCCCTTGTAATGTTATTTAGTAATGGTAGGTCAGGCAGTTTTGATCAGAAAAATGGCCTGAGATGAAAGAGTGATTGTAGGCATGGAAATGGCTTTTGCAGAAGCTCTGTTCTTGCTTCAAAAGCCGTTCTTTGGCTTGCAGTCTCCCTCTCTGCCTCTTGAGAATTGCCAGAAACTATTCTGGCCTTTAAATTTGGAGATACCTAGCGCCAAGGTGAAGAGAGAGGTTCCCAGCCCAGCTAGAGATCTTTCTCTGTTTCTCCTGCTTTTGTTGCTGTGCAGCAGAGACTTCTCATCTGCACCCTGACTGTGAAGATACCAGCAGAGCCAAGTGAATAATGAGAAAATCTACTCACTTGTGTTTTGACAATTGCTAAATAGAGTTTTGCTTAGATCATCTTTGCACCTATTTTATGTGCTGTGGAGCTTTTTGTGAAAAGCTGTGGGAGTGAAGTGTTTGCTCTGAAGAATACTTGCAGGGAACTATTTCTGGACTGTATTCATGATTAATTTAATCAAAACCCAGTTTCTCTCACTGTAAAAGTAGCTGATTAATGATTACGTCATAAGTGAGGAAAAAGAAACAGAGAATAAATCAGTGTGTTTAATTTGAGCTTGTTCTTTTTCAGAGCTCTACATAATTCAGCTGCAACAGCATGTCTTCAGTAGCTTTTTTTGTATCCTGATCTCCAAGTAATGTTATCCTTGTCACCGTCTCCCTCCTGCCCTGCTCCTGTTGTATGTCATTCTATTTTATGTAGGTTCTCACTCTGCTTGCATTCTGACGTACAGGAGTAGCTTGCAAGTTTATGGTACATGAGGTGACTAGCATCTGTCATATTTGGCTCATTCCTTCCCTATGTGAAGAATTAGATACTTAGGAGTGCTTTGTTTTGATAGGATTGTTTTCTGCTTATGGGAAGCCAGATAGAGAAGAGTAGTGATTTGCATTTGGAGTGAGAATTGATACCATTTGTGATAGTCTTTAATTCCTGTGGGAATTTGTTTCAGAGCCTTGGCTGGCTGCTGGCAAAGCCTTGACTTTTAAGCCTGTTAGCTTTATGTTACATTTTTGTACCTGCGTACTCCAACAAAACTTCTTTGTCAGGTCTCCATCCTCACTTTGCTCCTGTTTCTCCATAATTGTCTCCTAATTGGAAAGGACAACAGAAAAGCCTCAGAAACTGAGGCACAAAAAGAGCTGCCAGTGCAGTGAAGTGCTTGTCCCCCGTTGCTGGTCTCTTTTTTTGATGTTGCAGCTGTTGGAGAGGCTTCTCATTTGTTATCTGAAAGCTGAGACGCTGACAAAGATAAGTGAATAATGAGAAAAATTAATGCTTATTTTCAAAGTCATCTGTCAAGTGTGGTTAACTGTTTCATACTGAGCACTGTCCTGTCAGAGCGAAATACTCAAGCCATGACAAACTTTGCCTGGTAATGGCTATGTGGCTCTTCAGTCATTCCTAAGGTCTAGGTAACAGCCCACATGTATTTGGGAAAAACACTTAAAGCGCATATTTGAGTTCTTTTGCAGTGGACTGAAGCAAACAATTAAGCATACTTACAACCAGAATTGATTTCCTGTATTGGACCTGTGTTGCAATTAGATCTTAATAGAAATTATCACATATTTCTCTTTCCTTCTCCTTGTGTGAAGAAAGAAATGAGTTAGGTACAATATGGCAGGGTTACACGATGCCATAACTAGCTATTAGTAAAAAGTAATTTGAATGGATTGATCTGGCAATGCTTCACAAATTTCTGTGAGAAGCTGAAAGGACTCTAAAGACTGTTCATAAGATATGATGCCATCTTGAAAGGCTATTTAAATTGAAAGAACCCATTAAGAAGTAATTAAATTTTGAGATACTTTTAAGAGCTTGAGAGATTTAAGAGCAGAAAGAATAAGCCTTGATTTGAAACAGTATCAATTCTTACTATATTTGATGACTCTGAAGGATATTTCAGGGATACCTACTGTTTAGCATTGAAAGAGGAATTCTAAGGAGGCTCTGAGAATTTAGCACTACATGAATATTGACAAATAACTCTGTCTCAGCACTAATGGAGTACTTATTCATGAGCTGAAGATGAATATCCTGTTTTCTTGTGCAAGCAAGCAGACAGGTAAGAAAGCCCAGAAAAAAAGATTCTGCAATACAGCATGAAAACAGAAATCCTTCCTAGTGCTGTGGTGACCTCATCATGATCACATGCTCATGACTGAAATTATGAAGCTTCACTAGAAAACTGGATTAAAACTTTAAGATAGTGTGTTAAATCAAAGTTGAAAAGTGACTGTGATGTGTAACAGTGGCAAAACCTGTATGACGTAAATTTACGTAAAACATGGTCCTATGGAGGGGTTGTAGATCAAACTGAGATTTTTGGACAAGTAATAAAGCTTGATTGGAGCTTAATAGGCATATTAATGAATGACTTATAAAAATTCAGGTACAATTTTGTTTCTGATGTCATAGGTCTTGGGTACAACCACAGATCTTTGCTATTTATAATTTATTAGGTTTTTGAATAGAGGCCTTCCACAAATTATTGAGATTTCCTTACCTATCTCTAAAGGTTTAGTTATTTAGGATGTACCCTAACATGTGATTCAGTTTGGAGAATTAAATATCTTGAGGTTAAGGTTAACATCATTGTCAGAGGTCCTGTCTGTGACTATAGGTTTTCTCAGGAAAAAAGGTATAAATGAGGTAGCTGTTGTTTGTGGTTTTCTTTATTGCAGTCCTGTTAAAGAAAAGAATCATAGTTAATCGCTGTTTAGCTGATCATTTTGCTTCTTTTTAATTGTGAAGTTTCTTGAGTTGTACAGCCAAATTCCATGACGGTGCTATCCGTGAGTTTTTCTTGAGAGACAATCATTAAGACTTGCCCTGCTGTGTCTTGTTGCTCTACGCCCTTTTTGGTAATCTACTGGATAAAATTCCTCGATACTAAACTGTATGAAGCACCTTCTTCTGCTCCTAGTATCTCACCTAGGAAACCAACTAAGTAATCCTCAGTGTAATTCCTTAGGAAAGCATTTCTCTGTGAATGGGTTGAGTGAGCAAGGCTTGAATAATTGAAGTTGGACTTTACAATCCATCTTATCTGCAGTGATCTTACCATGCGTGATCCACGTAACTTTGAAATATTTAAGTCTCTAAACTGCTGTTCATTCTGCCTCTATTGTGTCACAGCTTGCTTTTTGTCTCTTACAGTGCTCTCGCGGTAAAAGAAAATCAATATGCTCATGCTTTAATAAGTGATAAAGCTTTTTGTTATGCCATCACTAGTCTTTCCACAGAAGTGAGGCAAACTGGGCTAGTCAAAGAACTGTTTCTTGCTATGCTGAGATGGCTCTAGGTAAAACAAACACTTCTATTTTGCTTCAGGTGCTCTTGACATGTGCTGCCTATCTTAATCTGCAACTCTGGAAAGAGTTCAAATCACATGGAGCTTGGCTCCGGAGAAAGGGTTATTAAGAGGGTAATTTGCTAACTTTTCTGCTTTTTTCACTCCTGTTATTCTGTTTTGATTGTGGGTAGATACACCAAAATGACACTGTGTGGTACCTGGCCAGGAAAGTCAAACTGCCAAGACTTTTGCTCGTGAAGCAGTTTTCAGTTAGATATGGATGTAGTTACTTTAAGATACATCTATATAATGCTTACGTTCTCATGTTTTATGACTCTTGAAGCTTAGTACAAGTAAAACTAACAATTTTTATCTGAGGAAATTAATTCTGTCTAACACAAAACCAAGGGATAGAAAGAAGTAGCAAAGCATAAAAATAAATTTCCTGGTGATTCTCCTATCTAGGTATGATTCAATTATTCCAATTATTCTCTCACAAATTTGGGTGATGATTCCCAAACCCTTATTTCCAACTGTGTTTTTAAACCCTGGTGGTTTCACCCAACACTGTCTAAAACCACCTCTTGTGAGCAGACATATATGTTTTTGTGGTGGTTTGCTAGCTGTGTTTGGAGACGTCTTTTGCCTTTGCCTTTGCTCCTGTCTGTCAGAACCAAGCACAATGGAGCTGATGTATTTAAGACTCTGGCTACATAGTAAAATGACGAGTGATTTTTTTTGGTGTAGCCAAGGCTGTGTTCCCCCAGACATACAGGCCTGGGCTTAACCTGACTCATCTCAAATGGCTCTGCCATCCTAAATGGGGCTGTCCCTGCATATGAGTAACCTTATACCTAAGTACCTGCAAAAGACTGTCTTGAAGTTTGACCTCAATCACTAACAATATTCTGGAGGCAACAGATTCCTTAATCATTAATTCCCTGAGGCATTGTGTTTCCCTTTATTTTTACTTATGTAGTTTACATTAAAAATTTTCTTCCTCTTAGGAATACCTTCGCTGTGAAAAAAAAAGTGCTACAAGCCGGCTTGATCATAAACTCTGGGAGGCACAACTTGGGGTAAAACCTAAAAGTTCAAAGGATTACAACATTTCAAAATTCCTTTGTCAGACACTGTCTTTGTTTTAATTTCTTTTCTTCTTCCTACACTATTACTGTCCCTACTGGAGTGACGGATGACAGAGAATGATGTTCCCATTAACTTAAATTGTTACCCATAAACCCTCCAGAGATTTCTAATTAATATGGAAGTTTACTAGATTGGGCTCATTGTGAGAGTTTGCTTATGGTTCTCTGTATTCTTGCCAATGCAGTCAAGCAGTCCATAAATCTTGATAGCTCTGGGATTCCCAATATGTCCCATTAAGATGAAAAAGTGCCTTCTGATGCAGGGAGTGTAAATACTGTATAGATATTCAATAAAGTGTTTCATTCTTCACTGGTGAATTACAGCTTTATGGCACATAAATAAAGCAAAGCAAGGAGAACTAAAATATGAGGAATAGGTGTATATCACCCGTGTTATCTGGAATGAAAATGTTCCTACTGTGGTGACAGATTTCTCATCTTCAATTTACATTTACGTCTTGTGTCATGCCACTCTAAAGGCAGCTGGTTGATGTTGTTATACACAGACTCCAACAGTTAAATGGTAGGTTCTGCTCTCCTCCAACTTTTCATGGGAGAAAGAATTCAGACTAGGTTGGAGACCAAGGGATGCGTTGTTTATCAGCCTAGTAAAGTTTGAGAAGCAACAGTATTTTTTAAGAATTGGCTTTATATAGATTAAATGAATCTTCTGGGCACACAAACTCTTAGTTGATTGATCAGAATAAGAATCTGTTGACCTACCTATATGTTTTTGTTTGTGGTGTTACTAGTTAAATTAATTTTGAAGACTTTGTATTCTGGAGTATGCTGCTCTTCCTCCTTACTGATTCGCAATAAAAATACTGTCTTGAATGTAAAGATGTGGTGGGTGAAATTGATGTGGGACCTTACTTCATGAAGGAATCTGGCTGCCTGATAAGAAGCTGGAGATTATGGACGGTTCAGTGTTCAGTTCTCTATTAAAAACAAAAAACAACCAAACCACAAAAACCTGCCTGCCTGCATTAGATACAAGAAAGCTGAGGGACGTAGCACCCCTATCCAATTATGTGGGCTTAGTCTTTGGTGCGGTTTAATTCTGAAACTGCTTTCACAGGGAGAGCTAGGTTAGCTGATGAATCATGGAGATTCCTTTATGATACTTCTGAAGGTATCCTAAAACCTCAAGTATGCTTGGCTGTCTGGGAAGGTAGCCGGATGCCTGGGCTGTCTGTGATGTGAGAATGTGTCTGTAGGAAATAGTGTCTGTAAGGAGCAAGTGATCTCAGACTTTCTTCTTGGGGAAAATGACTTTCAGTGATGGTGGTGACAGCAACAAGGGTGTCTGAATCGCCAACACCAGTGCTGCTCTGCAGCTTAGTGAAGCCCAAGCAGATGAGTTGTTGATGTGGGGGAGGTAGGCATAGTAGACACATGCAGATGTCCCCAGGCAGCAATGATGAACGCTTTCTTCCTTGTTCCATGTTGGTTCTTAGGCTGTGTGTAGTACAGCAGCTGCAGAGGACTGGGTCTGGTCTATGCTTGTTTATGGCCTGGTTATATCCATTGGCTCTTCAGTCTGCAGCGCACTTCAACTGCTCTTTTCTCCCTTTAGTGTTTGTATCATCATTTATTTATATACAGTGGTCCGAAGATGGCTTTTCTCTGCTGTTTTTTTTTTCCTGAATTTTGTGCCTTTCACATAATATAATCTGCATTCCTCTGATCATCTTAGCCCTTCTCTGACCTGTGGTACTATTAATTCAACATGAAAACAGATAACTGTTATTTGTAAGCTTAATTCTAGAGAAGATCATACAGAGTAATACACAGTGCTTTGACTCCTTACACCATGTGTGATGCGTAGCAGGGCTGCATTTGTCTTTATGTTTGTACTTACAGTTCATGGTCATTTTAATCTGTGTGACCACGCACTTCCAGTTAGAGAACTTCAAGTCTTTAGCAGAAATTCTGGCTATATGCCATGACTTTATCTCTATGATGAGACGTAAGGTTGCTTTTCCTCTCCCGGTTGAAAGGAAGGCAAGCCCTAATGGACATGTGAGAAGAGATGCAATGCACTCTGGCTGTGTTGCTGACCATCAAGCATCAGGATTGTAGGCTGCAGACTCTGGAATGCCCATGCTTATTTTGTGAATTATTTTTTCACTTTAATTGCATTTATCTCATATTGCTTCTGACATCCTATTGTCATCAATACAACTTACTACACTCACAATAGTAAGTGGCTTGAAACGATTTAGACAGATGCCCCAGTCTTTATGGGTGAGAAACATGTTGAAATCTTGGATGAGGCAGATCCCCAGGTAATTGCTGGCTAGATATGAAATAGTTTAAAATCTGCTTTGGCTGGTATGTTACACATTTCTTTTTTTCCTTTGTGTTTCTGGGCTTAGATGAAGGTAGAGTATATGTTCAGGTGGCCTTTTTGGCATTTTTTGGGGGCGTCTGTTTACCTCTGGAATGGAGTTTTAGAATTAAGATAACTTTATTTGAACAAACTGACTTCTTCCTAGGAGATCATACTTACTCTTAGTGTTTCAGACATAACTGTGAAAGAGCTGCTTCATATACCCAGTGTGTTAGTGATCTTGGTTAACAGGCAATACAATAACTTTAGCAACTGCCTCCACTAAATTTATAGGTTAAATCAAGAGACACTGCATTTGGCTTACATGCAAGACTGAGGTCAAGGCATGTGTGCTCTGTTCTCATCTCTGCCACAGATCTACTGCATAAGCGTGGGTCAGACTCTGCCCTCTAGTTTCTTTGTCTACAAAACTCAAACATACATCATCAATTTAACAGTCCATGACACCTTACAATTTGAGTTCAGCCATGGCCTCCGCCTCAGGGGTTTCTGAGCAAGTGGCAAGTGTATCTGGCAACATTGCAAAAATGCGGTAATGATTGTCAGTGAAAGGAAAAATAAAAGAAATTAAATATATTCTGTATGTTCCTTCGGGTTCAGCAGCTGAGAGTTATTGAATATGGGGTTTTAAAGTTTTTTTTTGCTGTCAGTCATACCTTGTGGCAGATACGCTGGCAGTGCCTGGACTGAAAGACCATAACCACTTGTCTGGGCTTTAGGAAGCAGAAAGGTTAGAAGCATGTCCATAGTTCACTTCTGTTGAGTGTCTCGTTCCTTTCTTTTTTAAAGACTTTTGTCGGCTTCCCTCTAGGACCAAGAGCTCTAATGTGTCTTCCTCTCCCCATCGCTCACTGCCAGGAGGCTAACGAGGCCTGACTTAGAAATGCTGCATGAGTGGCAAGCAGCTGAGCAGTCTGATTCAGTATATTGCTGTGTACAACACTGTAAATCTGGCAAACCTAATTATACTCAGAGGGATAACGACAACTCCATATGGAATGGAAAATTGTTTGCAAGTAGATTTTGCTTAACTGTTCTGGTCTTCCTGTAGTTAGTAGGCAGGCAGCAGCCTCCAAAGTTAACAACCATACTACTTCTTGTCCAGCTGGCATGGAAGATTTAACTTCACATGAGCCAGCTGGCTATCTCCTTGCCTTCTTTCACCCAAGAGACTGAAATATGTCATTCTTGAGATACGATCAGACTCCTGGAACTTATAACTCTTTCTGGGAAAGAAGTGGCATTATTAGTACTCTGTATATGCTTTTCTTTAGAGATACATAAATATAAATTAGGTAAATGTACATACATATGTATGTATATGCTTTATCTATCTGTCATTATGCACAGATGTTAAAACTAAAACGTATACCAAAGAAATGTCAAGCCTACAAATTGAAATTCAGAAAAAGAACGAGGAAATGAAAAGCAAACATACTCTGTTTTCATTTTTACAAGATTGTCTTAGTTCCCCTACCCTGTATGTGTGGTAACTTTAATTATCAGTTGGATTGTTTAAATATACAGCTAAATTAATTCCATATATGTACACGGCAGCATTGATATTGGGAGAATCATACTACTTTCATTTCCTGTATTTGGGGATTTAATTTATTATTCTTCAGTATTGCACTAGTGGTTTTTGTACTTATTTTACTGCTTTTAATAAATACAAATAACATGGAGAAAGATAAAAATGGCTTTCTTAATAACGTTGTTTTGTAAGTAATCCTGCTAGGCTCTGAAAGCCACATCTGGAACAATGAATCATATGGGACATTGTAACATGTACTGATGCTGCTGTTTGGCTGAATCTTGATTTTTGCAGAGGCAGCAATGTATCAGTCTGAGCCATGAATCTTTCCCAGGAAAATGTAGAATTTGGAGAAAAGTGAAAGTGATAAGGGTAAGGAGTATTCCACCTATTTGGGTGTGGTGCTAGAGCAATATTGGTGATAATCTCATTAAGTTACATGTGTTTCTTTTAATGTAAATTGTTCCAGCCAAGAACTCAACCTGCTGAGCTCTTCTTAAATAACATGGGAAGCAAATGAGGTAATTTTGCATCTCCCCTTTGGCTGCTCAAAATTCAGAAGATACTCAAACGAAGCAATTTTTAAATTATCCAAGCTTGCAAAAATATAATTAAAAGCATGACATAGAAACACTTTAAAAAGTGTTAACTGTGGATTCTTGTCTCGTATCTCGTGAACAGCAGATGTGGCATAAACCTCTAGCAATAATTGAGATGCCTACAATGTAGAGATTTATTAGAGCAACAAAGAAAAACCCTTACCTCATGTAAGTAACAGACGTCGTTTGTCCACTGAATGCCTACTCCTGGTAGCACTGAGTGCCTAAGTTTATATTGACTAAAACAAGAAGGCCTTTATTCAAATAAACCTTTAAATAAGGCTAAATATTTGCTTAAAAAAAAAAAGGCTAGAAAATGCAACTTTCTTCCAGGGTAAGGAATAAGGATTGTGGCAATGAAATTGTTAGAATCCACCCATTAATTGAACATTAACAGTAAATGAAGGTAGGATTAAGAGTAATTGAAACAGAGGCACTACAAATTTTATGTTATTACAGTCTAAACTAATGTACTGCTACCCTTCTTGATTCATCAGTTTCCTTAGAGCAATGTGTACAGTGTTGCCTAATGACTATAACTAGATATAATGACTATAACTAGATAACTAGTCTTGGCCGTTGATCAAAGCAGGGGGATCACAAGAAGGATATCAGATATCTCAAAGGATATCAGATGCTGTTTGTGCCGACGTTGCTGAGCATGCATTGCTCAGTGCTCTCATCTGTTCTGAACGTTTGTCCTCTGCTCTGTCATTTGAGATCTATGATCGCCATCATCTTAGGTGAAGAAAATAGTCCCTCAATGTTTATTGCAACTGGCTTTGTGGATAACACATTTTTAGGATATGGAAGACCAAGTAAAATACATCACGTGATATCTAGAAAAGATCTCAAAGGCCATCATAGAAGACTGTTTTATAAGCTAAATTTGGAAATTCTTGTCTACATTGTCAAATTTATAAGCTGAAATAAATAAACATGAAATAAAAATAGAGTGTTTGCTCCTAATGAGATGGCCAACTTCAGGTCTTTGCATCTTTTGCAAATTTTAACTGGTTCCTCTGGAGGCAGTTCTTAACATTGCGTAGCACCCAAATTATCTGCAGTAGTTTTTCAGCCACAGCATCCTTCAAAGGGACCTACAGAGATACATCCAGGAATGTGTCCAACTGTACTGAGCACAGAAGATCTCTAGTGCAAAGTAAGATGTCTCATGTTTGGATTCCATCCGTAAAATGTGTTGTAGTGCAATTCCTAAGACTTCCAAACCATGGATTACATTCTGAAGGTTCTTTTTAAACCTTTTAAGTGAATTCTGTTGCAGGAGATGACTTCCTGAGGAGATTACTGTCAAATACATTGTGTTTATGGGGGTACTCCACAATTTAGATGGCACAGACATAATGACTCTCTCATTCTATTTCCTCTTTGTACATGGTTTCTAACACCCCCTCCCCCAAATTACTTTTTGTGTGCAATTTTTCATGCCTGTTCTTCTCTCAGAAATGAATCTTTTTCAAAGTATTTCAAAGAAAATCGGTTTAGCTCTGAGTGAGCTGAGTGTGAAAAGAATTGTTTTGACATACTTTTATGCTCTGGTTGCTCCAGAAGCATTTAAATCTGAAAACTGCAATTATGATGGGTAAGTCTCAGCCTCTCAGATAAAGTCTTATAAGCACACAGAAATAACATTAAAAGGACATTAATTAAGATTAAGATTGCAAAGTTAAGTGCTTGCAATAAAGTTAAGCAATGACAGAACGTACATGGATACAGCCCTGCTCTGTGTATATGTTATGCCAACTTTTAAGTGATAGGGTACTTTTTTTTTTTTTCTTTTTTCCATGTCCTGTCTTTTTCTCAGCTGGTATTATCTTTGCTTGCTGAGTCTCTCTTATCACATTTGTCTTTCCAGGTCCAGTTTTCTTGCCTAGTAATTCTTTGGTTTATCCACCCAGACCTCTCACTTCTACCCCATCCCTGACATTTCCTTGCCTCATGTACTTACTTTCACCTTCACTCCTGAATGTTCCTGCCTCTGTCTTTTTCTCACTCTGCTGCTTTATGTCATATGTTGGCCGGGAAGAAATGAAACTGTAAGGAACAGCGACGACGACAAAATCCACATTCTATTTCTTATGTACCTGTCTTAAGTTGTAGAGAACTGATTTACATATGAGAATACGCTTGGGAACAAACTTTTGGCGGAGGGATGGAGGGGATCCCTTCCACACTGTGGCCACAGTCCAATGTCTCCCATCCTTGTGTCTTTCAGGTCCTTTTTGCTACGCTGTGTGCTTTGGGATTTCCAGTAGGAGTTCAGCTTATTCATTTTGATTCCTGTTGTGTTGAGTTTTCTAAGTCTGTGTTAACAGATGAAGTAAAGATGTTAGAAAGATCCGATGGAGGAAGGTACGTAGAAAAAAATAATCTGAGACAAAAGACAATACTGATATTCTTCACATATTTGTAGTTCACCAAATATATTTGAGCAAGCTAATTTTGCATGCAACTCTTCTGTGAAACCAAGTGCTGCGTTCACTCTTACCTGCTTTCTGTTTCCCATCCTCTCCCTCCCTCTGTCTTTTTATTAAACAACTTTTTATATGTACTCTTAAGTTAGACTAGTTTAGGCCTATGGGGCAAGTTACTGTTTGTATGTCACATCAGCTGGAACAACCCCCGGCAAGTTTGTGGAGCATTGCTGGTCTGTGCTCTGTACTCCCACCGTGCATAGTGATCAGTGTGCTGGGAGGTGTGAACACCGCTGAACAAACCAATGAGCACCGCTCACTGGGTGAATTTTAATTTAATTCAGAAGTTTCCAGAGTTTTTTCACTGATATTGCAAAAAGTTAACTTAAGTTCTTACTCTTCTATACTGTAAGTAGGTCTGGATAATTTGTTCCCCAGCTGTTTAATCTGCAAAGGAGGCTGTCTTTCTGTGTTAAAGAAAACTGGAAAAGAAAGAGCTTGAGCAAGATCTCTGTGATGATGAAAGTTTGTTCCAGTTCAAAGCTGCTGTTGATATTGGGTGCGATCCAACATCTCCTGATGCCAGAGGAAGCGCTTCCGTTGATGTCGTTAGATTTCAGATCAAGGCCAGCGCACTCAGCCCACTGCTGTTCTGGCATACTCTGGTGCCTGAATCTTTGGGAGAGTGGACTGTGCCAATGGCTTTTTGAAAGGCCCCACTCTTAATTGTTAGCTGCCTGGTACCTTGTGCAATAGATGCCTCCTCCCACTTGCATAATTCACTCTTTGTTTTCATGAGGCCAGGTGTGCATGGTTTTGAGTAATCCACTGGTGTCATGGACCAAGTCTGTGTGGCTCCCTCTGCCTGGTGGACAGTTGTCCCCTAAATCTGAGTTGCTAGCTCAAGAACAGATTCCTGGGTGATCTCATTGGACTCACTGTTTAAGCCAGGTCATCCTTAGTGGTCCCGGCATTGACAGTCTCTGTGCTTCTACATTAAAAGAAAAGAGAGGGGAAAAAAAAAAAAAAGCGTTCTGAGAATCCAGGCAGTTATATGAAGGATAATGGATGAACTGGATTTCTAGTGATTTGCTCTGGTATTATCATACGTTATAGGCTCAGGACCCCCGAACCATGGTCTTGGCAAGCCTTACCAAAGTGTGGCCAGCCCTACAGCTGAGAGCAGCTCCCTGGTGGAGAGTTTGAGATTGGTGGTCTCCTTTTGACTCCACTTTCCAGGGAAATGTGCCTCTTGGGACAGTCTCATGGCTGAATTGATTTCTCAGTTGTCTTATGATCCATGTAGCCCTTTTCCCATCGTACTGTTTTCTCTTTTGTCTCATCTGCCTGTTTTCCAGGCTTATCTGTCTTTGTACTGCTGAAATTTCCCATTTAGTCATCCAGTTTTTTTTTTTGAGGGAGCAGGACAGAGACCCCTGACAGATAATCTCTCTGCTGGTTAAAAGATGTCATTGCCCTTAGCTAGGCAATCTCTTACATCAGTTCAGTGGATAAAGACATGAAAATACTTTTCTCACTGTCAAAGCTGAGCAAATATTTAACTCTTTCCAATATCCAAGTGTTTGTGAGTTTTTTACGACTGTTGCTAACAGATTAGCTGCTACGATAAATCTCTGCTTTATGGACTATGCATTCTTTTGGGCTTTGTGCTGGTAGGGTGAAGAAAGCTGGTGTAAGTCACTTTCTTATTCTGAATCTGCTTTCTCATGCATAAAAAGAGAATAAACATATTGTCTGCCTTTCAGATATGCTTTGAAATTCACTGCCGAAAAATGTTACTTAGAAGTTGGACATTATCGTCTATAATTATAATCAAACCCGTACAAGCATTATGCGTAAGAAGGCAGCCTGATAGCATATATGGCTCTAAGCATAAAGAAATAGGGAAATTCCAGCCCCTGCTGTAGACGAGTGACACTGCAGGCATTTTTTAGCACACGTATTAGCTCTTCATTCAGTAAGGCAGAGAACATGGTGAGCTGAGTTGCCACAAGTTAAAATTTCTCCCTGTATTTAATTTCTCTGCCATGATTTTGCAGTAGCATAGTCCTTTGACCTAAATATGAAAGTATCAGCAAAGGACCAAGAGCTAAAGTCAGATTTAGAGCTGAAAGTCCTGCTGTACTTTGTGAATGGCATAAGTTTTTTTTTTTTTTTTTGGGGGGGGGGGGGGG
>Ga0065711_1036225_pt1 | contig 21284 bp, 10 predicted proteins | sample Hoacrofraction12_FD_59098 | JGI IMG/M metagenome (GOLD analysis project Ga0065711, IMG submission 59098) | Hoatzin crop microbial communities from Cojedes, Venezuela - Epithelial fraction 12 v2 (version 2) | ecosystem: Host-associated > Birds > Digestive system > Esophagus > Crop | place... | reverse complement strand
TAGGTGACCCTGCTTTGGCAGGAGGGTTGGACTAGATGACCCACAGAGGTCCCTTCCAACCCCTACTATTCTGTGATTCTGTGATTCTGTGATTCTGTGATTCTGTGATTCTGTGGCAGGGGACTGCATTACTCTTTCGGGAGTCTGTTCTTCAGTTGAGACATCAATCCTGGAAACTTCACGACTGTCACAAAAGTAGTGAACACGAAAAGATATTTGACTAACAATGAGAGTCTGAGTGCATAATAAAACTTCAATGTTTAAGAATATTTCTAGAATTTTGAAAATGCTATTTTTTTCCCTCTGAAAATACAGGTGTTCTTAAATAATTCATTAATATAGTGACTAATAAATTTACTAAGATTTGACAATTCAGATATTCAAATACTCCATTTCCTGCATTTACAGTCTGCCTGTCTAAGAATATGGATTGTTTTTTGTTTTAAATTGGTGTAGTCTATACCACTATTTGATGAAAAAATTGATTTTCACTGCATAAACTTTATTTATTCCAATTTATTCCAACTATTTATTCCAGTGTTGCTTTAGAGAAATGCAGGAATGTGCTGGGTTGAAAGATCATTGGTAGCTGCATTTGCAGTTCTCTACAATGTATGTATTTACATTCAACTTTGTACAGACAGAAATTGTCTCATATCTACTCTAGAGTTTCTATTTTCAAACAAGGACAAGTTGATATGTATTTTACTTACTCATCTTTCTTTTGTCAATGTTAATATTCCTGGTGCATTGGCTTTTTGTACAATGCCTTTCCTAAATGATAATCAAGTAATCCAAGTCATCATTTTATCAAGACACAAAGATTCATCATCTTATTGCCATGATATTTACTGTAAGATCACTTGGCTCCCAGCGTGAGGCACAGACATTTACGAGACATCCACATAAAATGATTAAGTGCCTAAAGGGTTAGATTTACTACAGAAGCACTTTCATGGAGGAAGAACACTTTTCAGAAAAGCACAACACGAAACTCTTTCGTTCACTGATGCTTTTTTATGAGTCTAGCATCTGTTCTTTATTGTTTCAGTGACCTGGGTGCTTTCCCAAGGTTCTTCCCCGATATCTTAGGAGCGAAAGATGACATGCTATATGTAAAAGAGTTTTCACGTGTGACTGGTAACACCCAGCATAGATTTCAGTGGTAAGCAGTCATAAATTCTACGTACTGAACTGTAGCTCTAACAGCTCCAGATATTTCTGTAAAGCCTCGTGAAATGATTATACCTACCATCCACCCACACGTGCATTTTTGTGATCAGATGACAAGAGTATTTAGATCTCTCTTTGTGTTTTTTCATTGAAGTTCATTGAAGTTCTGCTGTACCTGACTCCACCCTGAGGAACCAGAAACAACCGCACATCTGAAACTCCACTACGCAGATATGGTATGGTTGTGTATTATGAAATATTATTCATCCACAAATGGCAAACAAAACCCAGGAAACCTTCCCAACTTCTTACCTGTTACTATACTAAACTATCCATGATCTGTAGAGGAGGAGGGTTTATATATTACAACAACGTGAACGAACATTTTATGAAGGGTAATAAGGGACAATAAGGAAAATAAGATGTGATTATAGGTAGCTCCAAAATGTATTTGGAGGTGTCAGTTGATTGAAGTGAGGTAGAGGACAGAGAGATAATATGACAACTATCCCAGTTACATGTTTCCATCACAAAGTAGGCCATATGTATTGTCAAAGAGATTTTTCCCTCAAGATTCTTCACAAATCAACGGTCTATAGGCATTTGTCACATATACTCTGAGGTTTAATAATGCTGTTGTCTAGGAGAACCACTTTCATCTCATCAGACTACTTTGTGCGTTTTAAAGCTAGGAAATTAATACAAATATTGATTGCTGAAACTGTCAAGGAGGCTGCAATGTTGCTAAAGTTTCAGCCCATATAGTATACCGGGTTGTTCACATTTTTCTGTATTTAAAAGATAAAAGGATTATTTCTAACGACATCAGATCATAATTAACGTATTTCTTACATTCCTTAATCTATGATGCATAGGGATTTGCCCTTTTTTTTATTATATTTCGTCCTACCTAATGGGTCTAACAGAATATGTTTTCAACTTCTTGCTAAAACTAGATTTTAATGTTTTTAAAGCAAAACCCTTTCATCCTTTATTATTATTATCACTGCCACAAACACTATCTGTCAAAGGTAGTACATACGACAGGTTTTTGGGGAACAAGGGGATAATTCTCACCACCAGGTGGTATGCATTCAAAGGCACACTCTTCACATATGTTTTGTGGTTTACCAGACACAGAACACAAATTAGTGCTTGTTGAAGTCAGAGTTAACTCAGCTATTGCTAAATTTACCTCATCTTCAAGAACTGAAAGGGCCAATACTCATTCATATTATGTTGCTTGGCAGACAAAACCAACTATTTTCTGTCCTTAGGAGGAAAATACTGATAATTGTTCCACAAGGCTCAGTCCTGGCGGTAGTTAAGTCAACAGGACTTTGGACACCAGGGAATTTTTTCTGTCACCCTTCTCCAAGCCAATATTCTAAACACCAGTAAGTACAAAGTAAACAACTACACTACAATGTGTATCTGTGCCATAAAGGAAAAAAAGGAATACAAAAGCCAGCCAATTCAAAGATATATTTTATATCCTAATAGTGAAGAGGCTGAGATTAATGAAGCTGAGTTTGGCCTGACTGTAGTTACAACAATGAGGTACAACATCGACATTTAATTATAGGACCTGAAAAGGAATTTCCTGTGGTAATATCATATTTTGCAGTTTGTTTGGCTGGGGTTTTTAACTTCCTTGTTTTATAGCATTTGAAGGACATGGGCAAAAAAAGAATTTGAAGCTTAAAAAGGAAAGTATGTTACATTTCTTTAGACGAAGATAACCCGCAGTAGCATTATAACAAGCGTCGCGTAACACAGTTCAATATCCTCCTCTCTCCAATGTGCCTGGAGGCTATTGTCTCTGAAGTTGGAAAGAAAAGCACACCCATCAAAACTGAAGCATTTTCAGAGTGGGTAAGTTTTGAAACACCTACTTGTAATCAAATCCCAGGAAGTAAAAATTTCTGTTCATATAAACTGTTTTCCTTTCCAGTCCCAGCTTGGCAATAAATGTGAGATGGCAGATGCAAATACAGAAATAATTTTTATATGAGGAACAGAATATAGCATCTATAAAGAATAAAGCAGTAACAGGCCTGCATCATGAATCTTCCCTTGCAAAGGATGCTATTTTGGGGATTTTTCTGTTACAAAACAGCATAGTTTGGCAAATGGATCCTCTTTTGGAACTTCTTCCCTGGGGCAATTCAGGCCAGTCCAAGATGCATTTCTTCTGGTCGATTTTAATTATAACTGTCCTACTGTAATAGAGAAAATCTTACCTAGGTATATTGCTTTTCAGACATAGAATAATAGAGTCTGATCACCTTGTGTAAATAGTCATTAATATTTTATTTACATAAATCATTCTGATTCTTTCCAAGTGTATTTTAATATTTTAGAATGTATCCTAGGAGTAGGACAATATGTAGACTAAAAATAGTTTCTACCTATGGTGAGGTGAGTTTCTTTTTACTATGCATGGCAAAAATTTCTGCCTGAATTGACTATTCTTAGTTATTTAAGGTAGACATGGAATACTGGAAAAATGAATCTCTTATCTGAAAAAAAGGTCTTCAGAAAAAGTCACAAAACTAGGACCTCAGCTTAACAGTAATACAGTAGCAAAGACTTACCTATTGCCTTTTAAATCTGGGGAAGAGTAGTAGTAACTTAGCTTTAATACTTTACTATACTCTGAGTGAGGCATTATTAAAAGTTTCACTCATTTAATTAGGGTCGAAACCAATATATTCCATTTGCTTCTGTGTAGGTCAGACAGCTTCTGTGAACTACAGATTAAATTTACCTCTTCTATTTAAATTATGTGCCTCATATTTCACTTAAAGGAAACTGTACTATTATAATGTACTTAAATTCAACCCATCTGTTGCATTATGTGGCTGATTGCGTATCTTGAAAACTGTAGTTTTGTACAGTACATAAAGAGGGTGCTTCATGCAGATGGCACAAACTAAACTTACTTTCTCATTGTAATTTCTCTGTGTTTTGGCTTTAATGTTACAGTAATATAGAGAGTAATTTTTCTTATAGCAGTAAGAAAGTTAAATTAATTTCTATTTTTACTGTACTTGGAAAACTAATTTGGCATTTGGAAGACTTAGATTCTCACTTCCTTTCAGAAGAATTTTGAAGAGGTTTTTTTGCTTCATTTCCCAAAGGTCTTTTAAAATTGTCACCATTGTTAATATTTTTTGGAATTTGCAGGGGGTTGGCTAAATAGCCAAAACCAAAAGAGCTTGCTGGGCAGTTTGTGAAACACAGCTCGCAATACTCATCTAATGTGGTTTCCTGAATGGAAATAACTTCATTCAGACATTGGAAACCATGTTTCCATCTCCTCTCGAAGTGCACTCATAAATCAGTAAGGTATTTTATGTTGGACAAGATATTTATGTAAATCCAGAGTCCTCATACTTTTTTTAAAAAACCAGAATGATTGACGGATTCCTTTCTTATCCGCTCAGTATCAGAAAACCTAATCCAAAATGCGGTTTATGTGTAGGCAAAATACTGACATTAATGTCTGGCCAAGATTGTGAAGGGTTTTGCGATTCACAGATAACAGTGTGGGGCAAGATGATTAGTCCTGATTTTCAGAGGTCCCCAAAATACAGTGTTCCCATAACAGGCCAAGTCAGAAGTCTGTACTCCTTTCTATAGGAGCCTGCCCTGGTCTTGCAGAGGTTGCTAAACATGGATGTGTTTCTAAATTCAGCTGAGTTTTGAAACAGAAGGACAGGGGATGTGATGTCACCATCCAGTTATTGCTGAGTCATAGAAATGAGGCATTAACACACCATAAAACATTTTTGTCTGCCTGCTTGTTGAAAAACCCAATTTCACTTCCTATCTCTTTCACAGGAGCAATTTATCCAGCTTCAACAAGGCCTTCACCTAGTTTTAAGCCAGAAGAACCAAGCCTCTCAAAGAGCCATCATAAATCTAAACCATATGTCTGGATTAAATAGTAAATCACTGCTTCGGTGCTCAGAGTACCTTCAGCCTGATTCTGAATGAAGGTAGATTTTAATATTTTTATATCCCAAACTCTGAATTGTATTTTCAAGCTTTAAGGCAATATTTATGCTGTACTGATAGGTTATATTTTCTAAAAGATTGCAAAAATTCAAGGAGCAAAGAGCAATGTTATCATTCGTTTTTGCTGTGGCTTCAAAGTACCAGAAAGAGCCTTGAACTGCTTTTTTGTTCTCCTGTCTTCCTTTCAATAATCTATACTGCTTAATGAAGAATCTCTCACTTTTTTTCTTCTTAGATGATTTCAATCTCCGTGGCATCTAAACAATTCTCAACCATGCATAAATCTCTATACTGTACAGGAAGAAATATTATTATTCCATTATACACAGATGAGGCAACCAAAGAACAGGCACGTGATATAAATTGCAAAAGATATATGGCAGAATCAAGAATAAACTTACACTCAAGTTCCAGGTATAGCAAAAGTTATAGGCATATTTCAGAATGATTTTGAGAGATACAACGAACAGTAAGAGATTGTAAGAGATCTCTGGAATAGTCCTTTCCTTAAAATCTATGGTCCTGCTGAGTCTCGTTCTATTATCTTAACAACAAATTTATTTTTCCTAGAGAAAGAAAAACCATGGGCAATTTGAGACTTCCAGTAGCAATAATAATTATCCCTATTTCACTAGAAACATATGCTGTGTTTTATACCCAATTAGGATGAATTAAAATCTGATTTTCTTTCATAAAACATGCTAGACCTGCAATAAGAAGCCTGCCAATTTGAAGAACAGTACACTCATCAAGTTAAAGGATTAAAGGGTATTCTACACAAGTAAGAATAAGAACACTACGTATTTAGCAGGGAGTTTAATAAAATACCTTTTCATATTGTAAAGTTATGTGTTCGGAAAATAATATCACACTGATGAATCTGAGATTGTTGGGTAATTTTGAGAGTAGCAGAAGGATATTTTTCTTTTAAATATCTGCTTCCCAGTGCTAACTTCTCTTTTGACACTGTCCATTCAGGACTTATTTAGTTGAGGCCCAATAACTGAAATTTTTTTAATGCTTCTTGGAGTTTCCACACAGGGTTTGCCCACAGTACAGGGATGCCCTAAAAGAGGTGGACCCAGGTCATCTTGCAGCCAGAACTAATAGCTTTACTGTCTCCTAGCAACTACAGTGCTGATATTTCTTACTTACAGGGGACTCAGTAGCACACAACTACTCCCAGTTTCTTAATTACTAGTTCACATGTGTATGAAATTTGGCATTACAGTAATATTGACAGCTAACATTTTGTTAACATTGTTTTCCTCTGACTGGAAAAAGAAATTATGAAGATTTATACCTTTAAGAGACCTTGGCGTGAAACAGTTTTAATCAGTTATTACCACGCAGAATCCTAATCAGTTCCAGCAAAGGGGCAGGGTGAGGACTGCTTAGCTCTAATTGATTCTATACTGTAACCTGCCTTTGTGTTTATTGCTTTCTATAAAGATATGCTATGGCGTTTTGGTCTTGTTTATGAAATGCTGTGACTACTAGATTGTAGTTATTTCCAAGATGCACTCAGTGGGAAGAAGGAGGTATGGCTGGTTTAAAGAACTGTATTTTTACTCAAATTGATTTTCTAACTGAAATGTTGTAAAAAAGCATCCTTTAAATAAAAGCACAAATATCACATTTTACTGAAAACCAATTTCTTTTTTCAGTAAGTTAGATAAGTAAATTAATGTTATTACCATAATAGTTCAATTAAAACTTCTGCATAGAAGTCTAGACAAGAGAGATTTGTCTAGTAACATGATCAGGAAAGGACATAAGTCTTTGGGAAACTGTCTGCCTTTAAAGGAGGATTGATATGTGAAGGAGTAAGTGGTCTAACAGTATAGATCGGAAAAGCTTGTTTAATGCTATTGCTTCACAGACACAGATTTTCATCAGCCCGTGCTCTTACACAGACTCTAAAGAAAAGCAGAGCATCTGTTCCCTAAGAATCAGAAGAAAGTATCTGGATTAAACACATTTACTTCAACTGACACTAAGTGTTCCTTAGAGAGAAGGATGCAAGCACTGATCTGCTGAAGTCCTTTGAATACAGATGGTGAAAAATGCTCTGGCTTGTCATGTACTGACATCTCGTTGCTGTCTAAAGATGCTATACAAACATCTGTAAAACATCTATAATGTATTGGAAGACATTTTCCCTACTTGCATATTTGAATGTGTACTGAACATATTTTGAAAAAACAAAGAAAATGTAAAAATGAGTCATATCTTCAGCTTGTAAGTCAGGGTGCCACCATGTATTAAAATAAACACAATGCCACTACATTTGCAGATGAGTTGTGATCACTGGTATATATAAAAAATTAAGAGATACTGGCAAAATATAGTAAAATCATATTTTGTTTTCAAATAGAGGTATGCGTCTGCAATGCAAATTGAGAATATAAGTACAGGGATGTGTGGGCATAATTTAGCCCTGTAGTACAAGCATAATATATATGTAAAAGCTGCAGATTTGTAGTATATGAATCTAATATACCATTGTAGTCTACAGTTCCACTGAACCAGGCTTAAATGCTGTTCCTCTTGCCCCATTCCCAAAGGCACCAGGAGGCAAATAGGAAATGAATGAGTAGAAATGTCAGGAGAACTGAAAAATCTAAATGCATTTCATTTCACAGAGCTGTCTGTATCTCTTGCAGACAAATTGGCTCTGAGTGTAAGGTCATATGCTCAGCTGCTGTAAATTTGTGCAAGTCACTGGAGTCAGAGGAGAAGAACTAATTTACACCTTGGAGGAGCTGGCTTTCAGTCATTACAATGCCCAAAGCCAAAGTTACTCTGTGAAGTTTCATGCTCCTTATGGATAGATGATGTTAGTTTACACTCCAAGAACTTATATCGTTTCAGTCTGTCTGTTGTTAGGAAACAAAAAAGACATCAGAGGTGATTTAAAGCAAACACACAAACTTACCAAAAACTGTGCTCATCTAGGGGAGAAGAAACTTAAAAACACAAAAAAGGAACCATACATCTTCAGGACACATATATTTTTCATACTTGTCAACCTGAGACCTTTCTAAGATGAACAGTATTACACGGGACATAATCTGGCCGGATTCACATTTACTTTTGGAAATAAAAAATGAGGCCCTCCCAAGGCTAAAGCACTTCTTTAAACAAGATATTTTTTTCCTTTATGAGGCAAGATCTAATATTTTGTCCTCTTGAAACAATTACTACAGATTTCTAGTTATGTTCCTACTAATTTTGCAAAAGGCACCAATTTGTTATTTGATTACAGAAATATTAATGCGTCTATAACTCGTTACAACACCAAGCAACATCAAGCATAGCATTCTTCTATAACTTTTACTGCACTTAAAGCATTTCAAACTACAAGAAAAATAAAAACACTGGTTAATACTAGCTGGATGATTTTCTACATTAAGCAGAGAAGTTTTGACTTTCCTGTAGGAGCACAGGGTGGGTGCGGGTGTACATAACAGAACCAATACTTACAGAAATCCTGCATTTGCACAGTAGCTCTCACACTGTATCAGAGCAAAAATCTTTCCCTCCCTTCAGTCCTTTAGACCATTCAGTCCAAATGCTGGCCTGAAAGATTCAGCTGTACATTTCCCAGTGTGGAGATGGCACAGATATCTCTCATCCCTATAATAATGGTCTCAATTTTGCAAATGGCAGCAAAGGATTGCAAGCACGCTCACAGCTATCACCCAGCAATTCCTAGCTATGACCACAGAGTCTGTTTACAAATGTACTTCTCAGATATTTAGTAAGATTGTTCTGTCCTCCCAGGCTATTTGGTTCGCATTACATGAAACATCTGAGAGGGGGGGAAAAAAGAATTCTGCGATAGTTCCTTGTCTTGTTGAAAGGAATTCTTGTCGCTGGATGTGGAGATCTTGCTCAGCAAAGGGAGATTTACAGAGTTTACTTATTGGACAGAATTTTCTTATGGTGGGCAGCACACTAAGGAAGTCACACTTTTTTGCCTCATATCAGGGAGTCTCAGAAGGAATACAGACAGGAAAATAGCAAGATAACTTTAAAATCAAGCAGAATAAAGGTAGGTAAAAATCACGAGAACAAGGCATATCAGAAATACAGCTACCAGGTTCTAAACTCATACTGGCACAGAATACAGTTAACTATTTTCACAGTCACAGGCTAACGGAGGTAAATACCTCACCAAAACCACAAAGGACACTGTGTCTGATAAATCTTTGCCGATAAGCTATGAGCAGGAAAGTTTATGCCTGCATATGAGCACCACTAATAATTAGAATAGTTTTTAAAATGAGCTTGCATTTAGAAAACAAAGGAAAAAAAAAAGGAGAAAAGAGAAGAAACTTCTTCTTCCTTTGGAAAGGTTTGAACTCTAGCTTTTATTCTTCATTCCCCCTAACTTGAGAAAACATTGATTTGGATACCTAACATTTTGGCCATCATTTTAATACTAATTTGGTTCTTGATAAACCCTCTCTGGACAAAAGAGTTTGTATTGTCATTTGTCGGCTCTCAGAGCTCCTGTTTTCACTTACAATCAGCTCTTATTATAAATAGATTGGTTTTTAAACAATCTACTGGATTTCAAGTTTCTAGTGGGAGAAGATGTTTCGCTTATTCACAGAAAGTTCAAGTGCCTTCACTGTAACCAAAAGAAAAGAATTCACTTGTAAGAGTAACGGTCTTATTTCATTGATCATTCCCACTAAAAAAAAGGAAAGCCTTCAGTAATTGTAAAATATTACATGAATTTAAATAAATATATGTTAATTATTTTGGATTCTGTTGTATGCAATATTTTATATTCTAATTTTTGCAGTTTGCTTTATGTTTTACAATTATTATCTCTTTTCAAAGGTGAAAAGAATTAAAGAAAAGGGTAAGCTGATTGGGGATCACCTCCCAACAAAAATTTGGTATGTAATTTTTTTTACTGAAATGGTTATCCTTAATGGATAATTCTGCTAGGAACACCAGAGAACTATCGGGGGAAAAGAATAGTCCGCTCTTCTTGTACTTGTTATCCGCAATGTTGTACCTGGCTCTTCTGGCAACTAGAAAGACTTGTCTGGGATCATATTAAACAAGTAATGAAATCTTCTGTCTGAGTATATTCAACAAATACAGACCATCCAACAGTGCCACGGATGTGACAGGAAAAAGAAGTGTCTCCCTATAAACGACTTCATGGAGCAACCGTATGTTCCCACCCTCCAGTCCTGTCTCATATTAAGCCTCACATTGAAAAAGAAGCCTTGGTATATGCACTTTGTGCAGCGTACTTTCTGCTCTGTGACAGAGATAGCAACGACTTCTTCCTAAATCCTTTTGGCTAGAAGTCAGAAATGTCAGAATCTATTACTGAAGATGTTCAAATACTCGTAACCTCTCCCAGCTCCAGTGTAAAACATATAAAATGCCAACAATTAAATTAATGTGAGCATTTACTTCCCCTCGGAGGTAGGGGGGCAGAGGGAGAGGTGTAGAAACAGATATCCCTTGATTTTAAAATCACCAAACAATTTTATTTTTTTAAGAATGGGATGTGGACAAACAAAAACTATTACAGAAAAATATTGATATCAATTTCTATAAAGTTAGGCACGTGTACACACAAAGTGCTTCAAGGTAATGTGACATATAAAAACCTTTATCATATTTCTGGACTATTCAGAAGTCCTGAAAATCTACCAGATTGCTTCCTTTGTTCTGCTCCCAATGCCTTGACCATTTTCCGATTCATACAAACAGCACTTTTGATAGTCCTAACGTAGGAACCACTGGAGGCTGACTGGAGCAAAAACTATTGACAACTGAGTAGCAGTAACTCTTTTTTCATCCTGTGAGCATTTCTCATTCCACCTAAAGTTAAAACCAAAAATTTTAAATGTGCTGAAAGGAGCACACAACAGCTGTCCATGTCCAATAGACTGAAAAGAAGTCCAAAAGATTTCTCTGCATGCCAGCAAGTGCCTCAGTCACCTAAAATTTCTGCTAGAGCACATCCTCTTACTTACTCAGCTTACTCTTTGACTGAGAGTGACAAAAATCTGGCTGAAGAACCATGTCTGAACTGAGAAGCAGCTTGCTAGTGAAAACTGCAGGTGAATGCCCTGGGTCTGAAGTGATGGAACTGACCGATTCAATCACCTGCTTTCTAGTGGTCAGGCAATGGAGTTTGGCTCCAAAGTTGTCAAGTCCCTTCTCACTTTTAGGAGCTGCACCTGACTGACTTGTAAGTAGAAAGTAGTCCCTCTGAGGAGTCACCCACTTCTCCTCATCCACAGGGCAATGGCCTTTGTGTGCCCATCCTCGATGGAGAGTGCTGAAAGGTGACAAAATACATGCTACAATTTCAGGCTTTCTCAGTGATCAGGGGAAAGTTTCCACAAAGACCAGATCTGCTGCCTTTGAATCCTTTTCTTCCCCTCAGTATCAGTAAAAAAAATCAGGAACTAAACCTCTAGGATTATGTTTCACAATAGAGTGAAACTTTTGTGTGGTCACTCATTGTGGGAGATGCTCCTTAGCGCAGTAGGACCAGCCGCTCAAAGGAAACGTACTGGCTGGGGGGCAGAGGGGTTGTACACCTACTCTTGAGAACAGCAGGAGCTGGAGGGGTAGATCTTCAGCTTTTCCAATCTGGTTTTCTTATCTATTTTATCCTTCTCCTGGGGATACTGTTAGACATTCTAGAATGAACTTTTAGATAGCTAATTATAATATTTTTGTCTCAATAAAATCTTCATGGAAATTAGTCTGATACATATATATATATTTGATAATATTATTTAAAAAAAAAAAGAAAATGCAAAATTTTCATCCAAAAAATCCTGTCCCGCTCTAGTTACCAAGCAGTGTAATAACCCCGACCCCTCACTAAGACAATTTTAACTGTTGTATATTAAAAACAAAAATCACATTGAAATAACCTCTGGGAATGGAAAGTTAAGATAAGAAGCAGCTATTAGAGATAACGAAAAGAAGTAACTGAGAAATTCTTTACAAGGTGTCCCTTTAAATGCTCTCTATACATCCTATCAAAAAGATTTTTTATAAGATACCAAAGATGTAAAATAAATTAGATCTTTTTACATTGCTCAGTCATCTTTGCGGCCTGTATCTACACATTCAGGTAAACACCAAGGAAAATCATGTTTCTCATAACGAGAGTGTCCTGGTTTCATCTGGGGTAGAGTTAATTTTCCTCTCTATAGCTGCTCCGTTTTGGATTTAGTAAGAGGAGAATGTTGATGACACTGATGTTTTCAGCTGTTGCAATGAAATCAAGGACGTTTTTTTCCGTTTCCTATGTTCAGCTAATGCGCAGGTGTGCAGGAGCTGGGAGGGAGCACAGCCGGAGAGATAGCCCAGCTGGCCCACAGAAATATTCAATATCATGGATATCATGCTCAGTTTAGGAATGGGGGTTGGCCAAGGGGCAGGAAGCTATCATGTCTTCTTGTTTCCATGAGTTCGAATCCTCTCTTGTCTGGGAGTTTGAACTTTTTCAGGAGTTTCACAAAATTCCACAAGTTTGGCATTCCGCAATCGCTGCTTGGAGACCGGCTGTGAATCGGTCATTGGGTGGTGCTAAAAATTGTATTGCATACAGTTTGTTTTGCTTATTCATTGTAATCATTATTATTATCAGTAGTAGTAGTAGCAGTATTTCCTTCATTGCCTTAATAAACTGTCTTTCTCTCAACCCACAGGTTTTCCCTTTTGTCCTTTTCTTCTCCCCATCCCTCAGGGGTGATAGGGGAGGGGTGAGTGAGTGGCTGTCTAGTGCATAGTTGCTAGCTGCCGGGTTAAATTATGACACAAGAGTTTGACCCAAAACTGCATAAAAGTACAATTCTGCCCATTGAGAGTCAGCTGTCACATTGTCATAGACATTGCAGTAACTTTGTGAAGCTATATTACATGTAAGAACATAAACAAGTTCCTTTGCAAAGTCAAAAAATGGAAAGTAGGTCAAATAAACAGATTTTCGGTAACACTCCAGTCAAAATTCATGTCTCATGTTTCACTGAAGAAAAATTGTTATTCTCTAACTTGTTCTCACTGGTTTATTTTTCAGTAAAATATTTGTTACCACTGTTTCTTTCTTTTTCTCTCCTTGCCTTTTCATTTGGAGACTTACTGTCACCTAGGACTCCTACCTGAGATCCATTTATCCAGATTTTTATGAAGTACTAACCAAATTCCTCCTTTCTACCATATCAGCAGGAAATCCCACTACTTCCTGCCAACAGTTTTTTAGCTATAGCAGCTTCCATAACTGATCTCCACAATGCCAGCTTTTCAAAGCTGGACAGGGATTAAACTAAGCCAACTCCTGGCTTGCACTGCCTTTTCCCTAAAGAGAAGTTAAAAATTACAGTAGAAAAGACAAAAAAAACCACCCAAATCTAGGTTTCTGAGAAACATCGATAATACAGCATCTATGACCAGACTCAATCATCAAAATGGTAATGCAGGCACAGCTACATCTGTAATGTCAGTAAACAATTAAAAAATTAAGGCACATGAGTGCTGTTAAACCACAAGTCGAGTGCATCAACTATGTGTTTTGTTGACAGAAGTTGTGAGATATATCCTTTTTATTATGATTATCTTTGCTTGATGTCCTGCTTTTTCAAACAGGTATTTTATGGTAGGTAGGCATGATTTTAAATAAGAGACAACGAAATCAAAGTCACAAGTATTCACATACATCAATCTTACCCATGAAGGTTAAAGGACTCCCTTTGTTTTGATGAAACCTGATTCTTTTGCACAGGCTACAGAAGAAATTGCTGAAATGGCAACAATGCAGTATTATGTGTTATATCCTGTGGCAGCTGATTCTCTAAGTGAAACTGTAAATTGAAAATATTTCTCAAGATGGTGTAGGAACTGTAAAAGCTTTGAAGAACCATTTGGTATTACAAAGTCATCCAGATTTAGAGAACCAATAAATGTAACTTCCCATGAGACCTATAAGTAAGATTTAGTGTCCAGCACAGAGCAAGTTTGATTTGGATGTCATTTACACTGGTATAACAGCAATTCCACAGGCTCTGTATAAGTTCTTATTTTTATAAAAATAGAACTGGTGTAATTCAAATATAATCTCACTAAATTCATCAGCCCTTTTTCTGGTCTTTTCTCACTTTTAAGCAGTAAATCTTATCACGAATCTACTAGTTCCAGACTTTGTAGCTAACAGATTATGGAAGTAAACATTTGAACAGACTTTAGGTCATAAACTGACATTTTTAAGAGCTATGTGTCTATTTGCGTCAAGTAAAATGTGCTTTTACTTTGGTTTGAAGCACAATTCTACATCTACCCGCTTTCTACTGGCTGTAAATCTTGAGGTCCACTGACTGCATACAGTAAATATAAACAGACTGATGACCCAAAAGCAATTAGCAGGAAGGATACAGAGACTGTTAAATCAATATCACCTAAATTGACAAGTTAGTGGTATTATCTTTACACATCAGACAAGCATTATTGGTGGATCTCATCTTATTTTAGGGAGTAAAGAAACTTCATATTTCTGTAAGTACCCATGTTTCATATACAGTTTTGGTTTAATACTTAACGCCTTTTGCTGAAGTCAAACTTTTAAGGACCTTGCATGCTCACACTGGTTTACAGCTAGGAAGCAGAAAGGATCACCTTCAACTGCAATGTTGATGTATTTTCCAGCCTATCATTCAGGTCACAGAAAGCAACAAATCCAGTAAAAACATACAATTTCTATCTCATCATATGATCTGAACCTGTGTCCTGTCAAACAACTAAGAGAGATCCTGGAAGGTCATGTGTTGACCCTTCAGTTAATTTGAGTATGTCTTAGAATATTTTCAAGTGCTGACAGGAGACGTAGGTTAAAAAGTACTGTGAATGACTGTTGTTGGTCTTTACCCATTACCTTCACAAGTGTTACACTGATTGCTTGAGGATCATTCAGGTGATGTTAAATGAAAGCAATGCCCCAGGGCTATGTTTGATGTCAGTGCTTTGATCAGCATGTAGAACAGAAAATAGAGCTTTTCTCTGAGCAGACGTGTTTTCAAATAGTCCTTTAAGATGTCTATAACTTTGTACTGGGTCTTTGTACATATGCTATTCCCCTCATTTTTACTGGTGGGGCCACTAGGAAGAGTTCTCTTTGTCCTTCGGCTGGTTCAGTTTGATTTTTTAATGACCAAGGAAACAATTTAGATATTCTAGTGACACAGTATACACCATTTTTATACAATATCTCAGATTATTATTATTTCTACCTCCAATAGTTTCAGAAAGAAAATTAGATTCAGAACAAGTTCTTAGTAGGAGTATGCTGAATTTCAGTCTGAACTATGCTAACCATCCAGTCCAGTAGTCAACTTGTATATCAGTTAAATCATTTATTGGTACTGTTGTGGTATTAAATTTGTAATGGGCAAATTGATGTATACGAAGACAAACTCACTGAATCTCTTGTTCTTGTACTATCATTCACCCAGATTAATTTTGTCTTGAAAATGGCCAGAACATCAGCATCTACATAAATAAATATCAAAGCTAAGATGAACTGTTTATTTATTTAAAACCTTGGTGTAATTGCTGAGTTGCTCAGGCAACACTCAGAGCAGATGTAATTTGCAGGATCCTCTGCCCATATTATGCAATAACAAGTTATAATACATACATATTTAAAAAGGAACTGCTTCTGAGTTTTTAAAAATGTATTTCAACTCATTTCCTTGGACTCTGATTTTGTAAGCTTACCACTGAAAAGTAGCTAGCAATTCCTGGACACTTTTGAAACATTTTCAGTGTTACCTATAATATTAAATGAGATCAGGAAGAAGACGTGAAGTTTATACGCCTCCGTCTCCTACCTTGCTCATGCACTTGTATATACACATATACTTTTGTTAGGGAACATTCACAAAATATATATGTGCTATCTTTATTTACAGTACAAAAACAATGACAGAAACTGGATACAGTGGAAATCGTCAAAGAAAGAGCATTCTTTAATAACCTGTGTGTCATATTTTGGGTGTGTTAAAGACTGAGCTGGGTGCCAGATGCTTGCTGTGTGTGGGCTCCAATACTTGGATGCAAAATAAAAATTAACAGAGAAGATAATGTGCGCTTGTTTTTCTTCCTTCTGTGCTTTGTCTCTACCATAGAGCCATGGGAATAGTCGTGATTCAGCTCATCCTGACCAAACTTTGTCTTTTCACACAGTTTTGACGTTCATAGACTTCAGAATTTAATTCCACCAGTCTCCCACCATTAAAATCCTCAGGCTGTTTTTCCTCTTGAATGCCTCTACTTATCAAATGTCTGCCATATGGATTCTAACTGTTTAATTATATTTTTATAATTATTTTTGTTAAGCTTAAATGCACAGATACTTCCCAAAAGTAAGAGGGATAATTCTAGTGTAAAAGTCTTATGTGCATCCAGGACTCTGTGTGGCAAAGACATGTCTGAAAATACATGAAACCTGAAAGATGAGACTTCATGAGGATAACATAGGAAAAAAAGAAAAAGAAAATTGTCATTTATGTGTGTTGCTGTAACTTATATGTGGAATTGTTAACCTATGTTAAAATCTACATTAGTTTATTTTGATCATGAGAACCCATATAATTGATTTAAAGGGTTTTCTGTAATACAGGGCTGTACACGGGGCTTTAATACTGTTTTCTGGATTTCAGAGTCTTAGTGATAAACAATCTCAAAGTTTACTCTAAATGAAGATGCAAACTTCTGGTCTTTGATGTTCTTGATATTTTCAGTGATTTTGTTGCACGTTAAGAAGAATTTTATCAGTGCTGAAAACAGGTTAGGATAAAGGCAGTTATGTGTTCTTAACTACAGTGGAAGAATATAGGAGAAAATGTCATAAGCATCAACCTAATTTCTGTATCAAGTTAAAGATCCTGGCAGACTGAGAGATCATCACCATTAACATGGTCGGAGCATCTGCATACAAATCCAAATCTAGTGCAATGTCAGTAGGTGCAAGTTCTTACTCATAGAAAATTCATTACATTGCTTCCTGAACTTTAATGGGAAGTAATTGAAACAGTTTATCATTTGCAATGTTGTATTTGCTAGCCTTTCCTTTGTGCATAAATTTTATTCCGTAGTTATGAAAAAAATAAAATCCATGAGCATATATGGTGACTTTAAAATGAAGAGCTATCCTGAAAACAGATATTGAGAACTAATTCAGAGTTCTCTGCTATCAGGAGAGAAATGAACTTGGTGCCTCTGTGAAGGCCCAGAGGAATTGTCAAACACCTGTCTATTTTAGTCACTCAGATGCTAACATAATTCCACAATATTATAATCAGAACAGTTAACTTTCTCTTCTACAGAACAGTACATACAAAACAGTAATGTGCCTACAACATAACCATTTCCAAGGACCTAAAGTCAGGAACAGAATTTTGTTTTGAAATAACTATACATTCTAAACTACATTCAATCCATCCACTCACTATATGACTGCCCACACTAAATGCCACTGGTATGACTCTGTGGAACTCTTTTGATGCCCCTTGAAAACCTGACGATGCTCAAGTCATTTGCTTGTTAGCACAAAAGGTGTTCGGAAAAGAGTCAGGGCGATAACTTCTGGAGTGGTGACCTTGCAAGCTGCTCAAACTTCTGCCCTTCGACTGGTCTACCAGTAAAACAAACAAATCCAACCCAACTTTGAATGTGGAGCCAGTAGTATTGCCCTTAACATTTCCAGGATTTGCCACTGCTAAAGGAGGAACTAAACTATGTTGCAGATAGTACCTTCATGTAGCACGTAAGTTCTTTCAGAGAGGAGCAATAAGAATGATCAGGGGTGAAGAAAACAATCCTAACATAAGGAAGCACTGCAATTTGTTAGGATAATAGTTCACAAGGGGAAAAAAAAAGTGCAAGAAAATCCAGCATCTGGAACCACAAGCTAACAACATTCGGCTTAGCAGTAAAACAAAAGAAATGTGTGAGCGTAGTTTACCAGTAAAACATCAGTCTATCAAAGATTAATCTATTTTCCCCTCAAAATTTTAAAATCAATATCAGAATAATGCTTATGCAAGAAGTTTTTCTATCAGAGTGGCAGAGAACAGATTCTTTGTTTACAAGATCATTCTGCTTCAACAGCATTGTTGGATCCAAAGCACGAATTCAATGCAGAAAGTCAGAAGGGCCTGCGTTGTGTGGGTCAAATTATTTAATCTCAATAACACTTTCATTCTTCAGATCTATTGACCTCAGCAGCCAGAGACTATTCCACGAGCTCCTGTTTCCTTACCCCTCTGCACAAGATGCCAGCTGAGGTCTGCTTGGGCATAGAACCCTGCAGTTACCTTGGTCACTCTCCCAAAACAGGCTCTGAACTGGTTCTAAGCTCTGAGAAGAGATCATGTTGAGTTTATTTTCCATTCCTTTCCCAAAGTAATGTTTTAGGAAACTTACACTTACCCCAGCACTGGAAGAACTACATCCAACGGCACAACAGTAATTGGGTACACAACATAGGTTTTCCACTGCATAAATATATTTCACAGGTACTCAGGGAAAGTTACTGTAGACTCTATGAAGCAATACAAGTCTGCAAATGTGTTTCTATGTCTACGCTTCTACAATAAACATTGTTTCTTTTCCATTCTCCATTTTACATTTCTTTATGTGCTTTTGTGTGTGCATGTGTCAGAACATTAATTGTTGCATTTTGGAGGTTTTGAATAGACTGTGGATGAGACTAAAGTAGACAGAGGCAAAACACAGTTAACATTGGAAACTCAAAAAGGAAATCAAAATCCAGCAGCTCTTGTCTTATTTAGAGGAGCAGCACAAAATTTGCATAAAATTTGCCAAACCTCAATAATGCATAACATCTACATTTTGTTTAAAGCAGTAGGACTTGAAAAAACCTAACCAAGTTTTGTCTTGGTTTTGTATTTTCTTACATAAAATGCAGAAACCTACACACTCTTCTGATACATTTTAAAAAAACCTAATGAAACATGAAAGATGCAATAGATCAATTCAGTTTCCTAGCAGTGGAATAATCTGAAAGCGATTCCAATTACTGCTATCATTGAAGAGCTATTTATTATGATGAAGAGCTACTTTAGCATCACCAAATGTACTTTTAAACTTCTGTGTAGTATTTATAAAACTGAAACAACATTTCAAGCCAAAACTTCATTAAAAGATAGAAATGTGTGTAAATAAATTGCCATGCATTATTAGATTGATGGGAAATAACACAGGAAAGTGTCCTTTGGAATATATGAGTATTTATTTACTGTCTTAATTTAGTCCTAACATTTTTCTGTCGGGCCAGGCCATATGTTACTAATCTCTTTGGTTACACATTGCTAACCCCTCAAAGGCGCTAGGAAAATAGAAAAAAAATAGAGAAATTACAAAGGAAATGAGGCTGACACAAAGGCTGGAGGATAGATCCTGTGACAAGAGACTGAGGGAGCTGAATTTATACACTTTAGCATAGTGAATACTAAGGGTATATTATGTGTTTTCCACAGCCTACAAATGCCCTCACAGTGACAGTTTATGAGATAAAAGTCTCCGTCACAGTCTCAAGAAAAACAGACAAAGAAAAATATCTTGAGGTTAAGAAAAGTTTAGACAGATATTAGAAAAAAGTTATGGTGTAGTCTATAGTACAAAGGGTTATTATGGCATTTTTACTACACACATTTGAGAACAACTCAGATTAGGAATTATAGAAACGATGAAAAAAATCATCTTCAAAAATACAGATGCCAAACTAAATGAAGACTTCCTTTTGGCCCTGAAGTATTATTGCTTTGGAGCTAAAATACATATTCCCTAAAATACCTCTTAAGTATAAGGAAGGTAACATCCAATAATGTAAAATTGCATTCAAAATATTAATGTTTAATACATTCAATAATTATATCATCCTTCTCCTTCATTAAGATGCAAAAGCATGATCCAAGAGCAGTACATAAATAAGAAACAGCACAGATAGGAGTATCTGTGGTTTTAGCAATTGATATAAGAACGAAAAAGGTGCTTTAATTTAAGAATGAAATCAACCACTAGAAGAGAAAAAAATTGCTACCAAAGGTAAATTACGTTTATTCCACAGAAAAGATAAAAGTTGACAAGATGGCAAATCCAATCATAAAACACAATTACATAAGGATTTATCTTGTACTATTTGACTGGAACTACAAAAGTGTTACCCCAGTAAAATGACTACAGATTGAATGGACCTCAGGACTCAATCGTTGATTCCCTGAGATGTTGATGTATCCTTCATATCAGTTCTAAGATCCTTTGGCTCATGCTGAACGAAGCTTACATTTCCATTTTCATTTCCTTTACCCTTGCCCTGTACCTAAAAGCTTTCATGCTCCAGAGCCATCCTTTTATATCAGTTGAAAGTGTGTCATTTTTCATAAAAAGACAGAAAGATATTCACCTACCTCATTGACCTTAAGAATATTTTTCGAAGGTTTGGTGGGTGATTCAGGTACCTAATATTTAGAGATCGGTAACCTAGCAAAGCAAATATCAGATGGTTAAAATCATATTATTAATAGTTCTTTCATTCAGTCAATCAAAAAACTTCTGGAGTGGTTACTATTAACAAGTATCACAGACCCACCCTATTTTACAGATTTACTTCTTATATCAGGCAGTGTTAATGATATCTAAACGTCTTTTACTGTAGGGCGCTGTTCATGAATATGGCAATTTAGAGGTTTCAGTGAGTAATAAGGTTAAAGGTAAGTGAATGCTCACATGCAGACCGATATTTTCTCAAACAAGGGTGATTTCTTTAATGATTTTCTTTAGTATGGTGTAATACTAATGACCAGATAAACCCTCTTAAAAAAAAAAAAACCAAAAACAAACCCCAGCATTTCTAGGTTAAGAGAAATTGTACATGTTTCCAGTTACAGAATGGCTATCTCTTGACTGTATCTTCTTTCACAATGAAAACCATAAAGAGGAAAATAATTTCCACCGGTGAAGTTCAGGTATCAATAGCTAGCATTTAGGGGCCCAAAAAAAAAAAAAAAAAAAAA
>Ga0065711_1036224_pt1 | contig 21285 bp, 10 predicted proteins | sample Hoacrofraction12_FD_59098 | JGI IMG/M metagenome (GOLD analysis project Ga0065711, IMG submission 59098) | Hoatzin crop microbial communities from Cojedes, Venezuela - Epithelial fraction 12 v2 (version 2) | ecosystem: Host-associated > Birds > Digestive system > Esophagus > Crop | place... | reverse complement strand
GCCCGCCCGCAGCAGCAGCGGGCGGCGCTGCCGGGGGGGGCCCCCGCCGCGACCTCAGGTACCGACCCCCCTCCCCTAATTTCCCGCCTTCCCTGAGGAGATTTCTCCTCTCTCCCCGCCCGGGACCGCGCCGTTGGGGTCCCCTCAGCCCCTCTCCTCCCGGGCTGGCTGCTCGGCGGCCCTCTCGGCTGCTCCCCGCCGGGCTGCTGAGGGCCGCGTCGGTTGATCCCGGGGGCGAAGGCTGAGCCGCCGCCTTTTTAACGGAGCAGGTAGCGGAGCGGCGGAGGCTGCTCCGGGCCGGGCGGGATCCATCTTTAATATCGTAAGATCTGCATGCTGCTGCTGTGTCGCGTCGCGGTGAAAAATGTCCCCCCCCCGTCGTCGTCGTGGGGGCCCGTTCCTGACCTGGCAGAGGGGCTCGTGGGGGGGAGCGGGGTGCTGGGAATCCCGCTTTGCTGGCAGGAGCCCCCAGGGCAAGGTAGGTTTATATACATAAAGCCTAATATATATATGTAAAATACACATATCTCTATGGCTATTTCTACTTATAGCTATCTAAAACCTAATAAAGATCAGTCGATACGCGTGGAGGTGTCTCAAGCCTACCAAATGAGGGATGGGGCTGGTGAGCTTGTTAGTTTTTGCAGCTCCTCTGCAGAATGAGGAAGTATGTCGCGTATCCAGCAGCTGGGAGTGGGGGAATAATGCGCTTATTTCAGCATTAGGTCTCAGCGTTAGGGTGAAATGTGTGAGGTTACCCCCTTTGCAGAACTGGGGCAAGCGAGAAGGTGTGGGTTCTGCCATCTAGTTTAAAAAAATACATGTATATTCTGAAGTCTTAGTGGCTTAAATTAGGATAAAACCAGTATTTTTTTTTTTCACATGTTGTCTTTCAGCAAAGAATTTCAAAATGGTTTCAAACATGAATTATTTAAGACCTTTTAGCACCAAGGCTCCGTTTGGGCATAGCACTAGAGCATATGTTCCATTTGTAACATCTAATCGTGTTTCTATTTCCAGTTGCCTTCAAGAAGGTATAAAATGTTCTCAGTTCTAGGCATATGGTTAATATTTTGCTGAATTGAAGCCAATTTATAAAGCTGCCAAAGTATGTCTGTTAATTAGGAAATATAAGCAAAGATCTGGAATTATGGTCTTTGCTTGTAGCTTCTTAAAGATGTGGAAGAAGAAACTAGATCTGGTAGAATAAGAACACACTCTTAGAGTCTCCTGATATGCTCTTAAAGTGCCTGGATTTGCTTGTTGGTTTCTTGTGTGTGTTTATGTTTTTTTGTTGTTGTGGTTCTTTTCCAAACATTTAAGCTGTAGGGCTTTAAAGAAGGGTATTTGATGAACAGCTTGGTTCTTTTTTTTCCTTTTGAACTGACAATTTTTCATTATTTTGTTTTTTTATCATGCTTTTAGAGAAATATACCATTAATCACCTGCAAACCCCACTTAAGAGGCATTGGCACCATGTCCAACTTGTGTAGTGAACATTTTGCTCATTAAAAATTGAGTGGCAAAAAAAAAAAAAGGACAGTTTTTGTAATTCAGTGATCCTCTTTGGTTTCAGGTATTGATTGCTTTTCAGAAAGCCTTCAGCCCTGGCCAAAATCTTTGCTGGTACCAGACAGTTTGATGCCGATGCTGTTGGTTTGCTGTTGTTGCTGTTGCAAACCCACGTGCCTAGTTGCTGTTGCTTTCTTTTATTTGCTTGTTATGCTTCATAGGTTTTGAGGTATGAGAGTCCTGAAAGTGTCTTAGAGTATGCAGCTTTCATGATCAATCCCAGTTTATGAATGTTGAAAATTATCATTTGAGCTCATTCTCAGCATTTGTTTGTGTTATGTTTAAATACAGTTAAAGCTTTCTTTCACTTGTTGGCTGGCTCTCTAAATAATCTAAATTAATTCTTTCTTTCCTAAAAAAAGTTAAAAAGCCAATAGTGATTAATCTTTTAAAAAGACAGGCTAATTACTGCTATGAAACTTTCATTATTCTGAAGCTGCTAAGCACCTTTGCCGTGTGTGTGGTATTTCCTTTCAGTAAAGCATGTAAGTAATTTTTGCTATATTGACATTTTTTTAATTTTAAAAAGGAAAAGCCTGACTCCAGGTATATATTTATCAGATACTAATGTCTTTGTCCATGAAATTATCTTTTGATGGTTTGCAGCTGAAAGGTAGGTAGGATAAATGGCTGTTGCCTCTCGAGCTGAAGACTGGCAGCAGTGGAGTAATCCCCCTGGGGAATGCTCTGAAGAGGCCACTCCTGCAGCAGCTGCAGGTCCTGTGCTGGGAACTGCCAGGCAAGCAGTGGCTTCTGGAACTAAGGAGGAGTCTGGCTGGATTTGGATTTATGCTGTGTGTTTGTGACCCGTGTTGCTAGAGCAAAGGATCCTTACTCTCCTAAAATAGGGAAGGTGTAGAGCTAAGGTTGGAGTTCACAACCTTTTCTCATTTGATGTTCCTGTATCGATGTCCCTCTGCTTTCAAAGCTAATTATACAGTTTTACAGATCAATTCCCTCCTGGATTAACAGACTTCTGCTGGTGTAATTATTATGCTATCAGAGAAGAGATGCTAAAGTCAGCACAGCCATGTACAGAGGCTTGGGGTGCAGACTCTACTGCTTACATGTCAGTGTAACAGTGAGAAGGTAGTTGCACATCGTGACTCAGTAGGTTTTTTGTTCATCCCTTCTTTCTTCTCCCTTAAAAACAACAAAAAAACTACCACTGCCAGAAGAAATAATCAAATTTTAAAGACAAGGCAGAGAAGACCTGCGTAAGAGGGACTCAGTTCGTGGTGTTCCTCTCCCTTGTGTTATCTAATGGATGTAGCTATTCTTCTAAATTTTAGAAAAAAAAACTAGGGAAAGGTTTGTTTTTAAGCTGTCAAAGCTTGTGGGTTAAATTGTAACAATTGTTTTCTGTTTGGACCTGAAGGAGGTGGTTTGCAGTCTTTAAAGTAAGACTTTTGATTTGCTTTAGGTAGATGTAAACATCTGTTGGGAATCTGTTTCTTACATGAAGAACCTTAATGAACTTTGGAAAGCTGACTTTCAGTCGGGTGAAAAATAATTCTTTAATTATGAAATAGAACTTCAAAAGTATTGCATGTGCACCCCAGCAACGTGGTTTAATGTAAGCAACTACATCCACCTATGGAAATAAGCTCACAAAATGTCCTTTGATTTGCTGTGCAGTTTTCTCAGCCTCTGGGATTTGCAATAATGGTTTCTCAGCTACCTGAGAAAGTAAAGAAATAATGTTAAGACTTAGACTTGTTCTGATTTATTGGAGCTGATGTTCTTAAGTGACTTAGCGTTCTGTGCTGATCCAAGGCTTAATAGTGCAACAGAATGTCAGGAAGGGCATTAGGACACTGAGAGGTGATAAAGCATCTGTAGTTTGAGACAGAAGTGAGTAATGAAAAAGAAGTATTCACAGATAAATTATGTGTCCGTGTGTTCCATGATTTAGGTCACTCAGTCGCTAATACGAGAAAAAAAGGAGTTTGGGTCTTTCAGTGGTAGAGCACAAATGAAAAAATATGTACTTCTATTTTTCAGGGGAGAATTGATACAAACAAAAAGGTACTGAGAAGTTCTAAAGAGGTAGGCAGCTTTTCTGAGCTGAAAGCTTGCTTTTATTGAAGTGTCTAATATATTATACAGCACTGTGCTCTATACTTCAGAAAACTTGATTTCAAGAAACTTGCATTGGTATTAGCTTTCGTCATAAGACCTAGGAGAGACAAGGGCAGAAATGTGTTTTAGCATTCACAGAAACAGGGCCCACAGTTACGTGATGAGGAGAAGTGGTAGGCAGGAGGTATAATCAATGATGGCAGGAAGCTACCGGTTGCAAGGTGGTAGTTTTTGGAGTTCTTGTTTTGTTGAAGTTTCATTAGTTCTTGTCAATATGTTGGTAGATTATACATTATCAAAGGCCAGTTGATATGTAGAAACATTTGCAGAAGTGCTGTCAGGCTGAGAAAAAGGCAGTTTCAGTGTTTGGAATGCAGCTGCTATCTGGGTCACTGGGGATCTGTAGCATGCTGTCTCTGTGAACTAGCTCAGTTGATGAAGCCTTTGAAGACAGAAGCAGAGATCTGAGAGGAAAGCTTATTCAAAATAAACTTAAGTTTTGGTGTGTCAAACTTAGAAAAATAGCAGAGGTTACTGTGTCCTCTTGAAGTTGCATATTTTTGTGTTCACGATATCCTTCTGTAATGAATGGGGATTTGAGGTACCATGTGACAGACCAGATGAGTCCTCTGTATTACTCGTGATACTGTGTTTAGTTCCTAATTCATAGATCTAGCAGTCTGGTGTGCTTTGGGAGCACCCAGATCCCGTGATGAAGTATTTCCATTGCACTGCAGGGCTTATTGTACTCTTGAATAATGCTTCTGTGTTCAGTAGGATAAAAGTACCAGATCTCGCTCCTCCTGCCTAGTTGTAGCTTGCCAGAGGTGTTCCAGCACACCTCTTGTGTGCTTCTAAACTGTCATCTTCCGTAGATGTCTACAAGAAGCTGTATTCAGCAGGCTGTAAAGCAGCCATTGCATTTCTTGCTTTGCTTTTCTGGCACTACTTTTTGTACAGAAAACACGAGGTTGGAAAGCAATTTTCATGCTAGCTCATGCTTGAGAGGAGGATGTTACTGTGCACAGCTTTACAATCAGCAATATGAACGTGGATTTGCTGAAACAGCCTGTGCTAGGGAACTTGAGGTTAGAAATCTCAAGACAATGAATTACTCTTTAGGAGTGCCCTCTGTCCCTAAAGCCAGATGTTTAGTAGGGGGGATTTCACTGAAGCTGTAACTCATCTTTTCAGTTGGAATAGGCACTCCAGATCCATCCAGTAGAAGAGCTGGGTCCTTGGGAAAGGCCAGTTCTTCCAAAGCGTGTCTGAGGCTGCAGCACAGACAGAGCATACGCTCGTACAGCCCCACCACAGCTCCCTCTCACATCAACAGAAGAGACAGTCTGTACAGAGGGTCACCCTGGGTGAGTGTATTGCCCTGTCCTTGTGCGAGGTACATACATGAGAAAGGGATGATGCTGAGACCTTCCATGTGAGAGAGCACACACATACTGTAGTGTGAGCGGGCTTTTGTGACTAGGAGGTAAACGTCAGCAGGCGTAGTCCGGTGTGTGTGGAGGATGCTCCAAAAGCATCTGCTTCTCAGGCAGAACGCAGGACTAACGTGTGGCACCAGCAGTTCTGTGAAGTAAAAAACTGTATTGAATGCTATGAATTTCACAAGCAGTTGTCAGCTGTCTGTAGATGATGTGAAGAAAATTTCCTTCTCCTGTCTCAGTTGGGCCAGCTGCCATAACATTCCGGACGATTCTGCTTGGCCTCTAACTGGAAGCATATTATGTATTCTTGTAATTAAAACACTGACAGGTCTGCAGTTTACAGTACATGCGTGGCATGACCCTGGTGATGCGTGTTGCGCTCTGGTGTGGCTCCAGGGAGCCATCCTGCATGACCTGCTTGGATTGACAGGGTGAGGGAGGGATGTTCTTACCTGTCGGTGCATGCATAAGCCCCCTGAGGCTTGCCAAGTGCAGGCTTGAATCCTCTCAGGTTCCCATGCTGTCCTGATTCTTTCCCCCTCAGTTTCTTACCCTGCTTTCTCTTCCCTGAGGTTGTGATTGTGCTTCATCACGTGGGGTTGAAGAGAGTCTGCACTGACTGGAAGACAGAAGTCAGGTGTCAGGGCACAAGTGTTACCCTTTACAATGTGGAAATAAGACAGCTGAAGGAGATGGATTACAGGGTCAGATCCTCCTGCTGGACTCCCCGCATGACCCTTCTCACTTCAACGTTCTGCACTTACTGTTGATAGCGCCAGGGACCTAAGATAGTGCAGTCCTAAGGCAAGAGGTGGCCTCTCACTGAGATTACATGGCAATAAATTGTGGCTCTTGGTGGGTTAGAGAGCAAACGAAAATCTTGGCCTTCTGAATGTCCTTGTCCCATTTTGAACAATTTGATGGTTTTGTTCTTATCTGAACTACTGTCAGCTGTAGCAGGTTAACCTGTTAATGGTGGCCAAATAGCTGTGGTGGGGAGTGGTTTTTTTTGTGTTGAATGTGATGGAGTGGTTACAGGTATGAGCACGAGGCACACACTGAGCCATGTGCATTAGGAGGTGATGAAGCAGCAAAATACAGAGAATCTCTGAGCTGCTTTAACATGTCCCCAGCATACTCTGGTTGAAATGCATTATTGACATGACCACTGCACCCCAAAAGCACTCTACGGTCTGTGGAGTGTCGTTCAATTAATGAGTGCTTTAGCCTATACAGCTGAGTGTTTGCTTGAGCGCTTTTACTAAACGCAGTGTGGTTATAGTCAGATAAATTGGAGCACTGACCCGTTATCATGCAGTTTATTTTGGAGGAAAGAGCTGAATTTAGAGGGTTTTTTTTAGTTTTTAGATGGTCATTAATAGTTCACCTGCCTCTTCTGAAATGTGTTCTTCTGGTTGACACACTTTTAATTCTGTATTTTTAATCAGTTTTTTATTCATATTCAACAATTGAGCTTTCCTGCTGGAGTATGCATGTAGCTTTCAGGTTTCGTGTTGTAGGTTATTTTAGTTGCAGGTGCAAGCAACCCTTTCATTAGTCAAAGTGAATTTACTTTCAGAATCATCAGTGTTTCTGTTTTCGTTGACTGCAAGTGTTACCAAGTAAGGCTGTTCAAGATCAAGTATATCTTCTCATCCCATTTCCTTATTAAAGTGTAGAACTTGCATCAGGTTGTGAGCCCCAGATTGTCATAGGATGCTGTACTCCTACTAAATCAGCCAGCCAGATTTGCTAAGTGTATTATAATTAGCAGCTGGAATAAACCACAATCAAGCGAAGATGGTGTTTGTTCGTTGTGGTTTTTCTTTCAGTGTTTTCTGTGATTTGAAAGTCAGTATGAGGATCTGAAATCAAGGAGGTGTTCAGACTGGAGGGGATATCAGTAGCCCTCTAGTCCAACTTGCTTAAAGTGGGGTTGACACTGGATTCAGACCGAGGATCTCTTTCCTGTCAGGCCATGAAAGCCTCCAAGAATGGAGAACCTCTCTGGACAACCTATTCCAATGATTGTTTATCCTCAGAGAGAAGAAAAATTTCCTCAAGTCCTGTCAGATCCTTCCCTGCAATTTGTGACTGTTGCCTTTTGTTATCCTGCCATGCATCTCGACAGAGGACTTGGCTCGGTCTTCTTGGTCAACTCATGGGTTTTGGAAGGCTGTTGTTTAGGTCCTCCAAAGCCTTCCCTTTGCAAGGTTAAGCAGGGCTCATTTCTTTTGGTGGGTCCAAAACTGAATGCTGTTGCCTAGTCCAGTCCAGCGAGTGCTAAGTGAGAGGAATTAATTACTTCTCCTGATCTGTTTGCTGAGCTTCTGTTGATGCAGCGCGGTGTGCAGCGAGCCTTCTTGGCTTTCAGGGTGCACTCCTGGCATGTTCAGCCTATTGCTCACCAGGACTTCCCAGCGTTTTCAGCAGAGCTACAGCCCTGCCAGGTGATCTCTTGCAGGTGCTGCTGGAAGGGGTCAGATGTGTCATTTTGTATTTGTCCCTGTTGAATTTCCTGAGGTTCTTGTTGGCCCCTATCACTGTCATGGTCCCTTGGAGCGTGTTGACCACATCGTCAGCTCGTTACCATCTACAGACTTTGAGGGTGCGTTTTGTCCCATCCTCAAATCTTGGACTTGTACGTGACTATGGGGTGTGCCAGCTGCTAATCTTTCTCTTCAAACTTCTGTATTTCATTTTGGGTAGACTCTTTCCCTCTAATACACATAAATTAGGAGAAGGTGGAATTATATCCTCTGCTGCAGTTTTGGGGCTGTTTTATAAATATGATGTGTACAGTTGGCTCAGTCTGTTGAAACAGATACTAGTGCATAGCATGGACTCTTGGTTATGAAATTTGGCAAGACTGAATTGATTATTAATTATTTATTATTAATGACTTTATATGGGCAAGGCTCCCAAATGAAACTGATTGGAACATTCTCATGTAAGTTATTTTCTATGAGGTAGCAAATCTGGTTGATAATTTGTCTGTGCTGATGTGAGCTAAACTAGAAAAAAAGGTCAATGATGTCAAGATGTTTGAAAATATAGGCTGTTTTGCTGGAATGAATAAGGAGGTGCTTGCCGCCTCCAACTATTATAGACTCTAATGGAATTATAAAAAGCTTTTTCAGGTCACTGTGGAAAATATTTTTCCTCTGTTCTGAAGCCTTTCATTAAGTGACTGAACAGGAGAAATGAGTAGTTCTATGCTGGGTGAATGCGGGACATCAGCAGAACATGTGTGTGGAACAATAAAAGCTGTTAATAACATGAATTATGCCTTGTGATAAATATCACAGGAGCTTGTTTCATTTTTTTGTGAGAGCAATGGAGAAAACTTGCTCTCATTGGGCTGAAGGAGAGATTTTCTTTGGATTATGGACCACTGATGTTGAGAAAATCTGGTAATTAAGTTGACTGGTGTAGAGACCCAGCAAAACATTTGTGAGATACCGCGTAATTTTGGTGCAGTGTTGGGAAAAGAATCTGTCACGGCTGTTTGCCTCTTAATTAGTTGTCAGCTTCCTTTTCCTTTTCCCCCTTTTGTTGCTTTTTCCTAAGCACAGTATAGAAAACCTGTCTGTCTATAATTGTCTCCTGGGTTCTTCAGTGTTTCGTGGAAAGGATTGTCTCAAAAATACCTAAGTGGATTTGTTTCCCCACAGTCCAGTTGGCAGAATATCGAGGTGCTGAAGGAGTATTTTGGGGGAAAAGAACAAGAGTTTACTGTCCCATTTTTAGTCTTGATGCCAATAAAAATATTTCTGTCATCCTAGAAAGATTTTCGTGGTGCTAAGTTTTCCAGTTATTCCCTACAGGAATTTGGTCACTAGCTGTGAAGGGAGAACTTGTGTGTCTGTGGTGGTGGTGTTTGTGTTGGAGGCACAGCTGGTGGGCAGCATGTTCATCTGACAGCTGTCCTTTAGCTGGCTTCTAGAGTGTTTTATCCTGCACTGAGCTGTAGAGAGGCAATAATGATTCAAAGTGATAATGGCTGAATCGTTAATGTATTCAGTATTGCCACTTACCTCGGTGGCATCCATGTATGCAGAAGAGTTTCATTATTGTGGGAGCAGTCTTGATTCAGTTGTTTCGCTTTATCCTGGGATCTTATTTGACAGATCTCTCCCTTTTTTAAACTCTCTTTATGGCATCTGTGGAATTTTAGTTAATTAGCAGGAATCTGCAATCATTTTTCTAAAAATTAATGTATGTGGTGTTGTCATTTTTGATCATTCACTTTATGAAACTGAACTGTAATAAAAATTTATGTATGAAAGAGTAGCTTGTTGGGTGCTCTTGTTTTGTTGCTGCAATATGGATTTCCTAACTAAAGCATTTTAAAAATTCCTGTCGCACATGGACAGCACTACAGTTAGGAAATGCTGGCCTGCAAACTTTCAGTTGTGTTTTCCCCGTATGTGTCTTTACACACTGGCCTTCTTTCAAGGGGTTAGAGGATCTTTTCGTATAACTTAAAGACAAACATTGCTGGAACATTGCAAATATCTTTTTTTAAGTAGTAGTATGAGATTTTGCAGCTTTTGGCTGAGAAGTGTTTTCAACAAACAATAGTGATGGACATGTTATTGAATAATGTCACTGAATGCATCAGTAGTTTTCCTTGGTCATTAGTAACATGCACTGACGTTTGAATTTCTAGTTTGTAGGTTATACTATGCCACTGTGAGTTTATACAGGCATATCTGTCTTAAGGTTAAAATCTTCAGGGCGTTAAATGTCATGTTTGAAGAGGGTAATACTTTGTTTTGCTCTGGTTGGTTTCCCTACCCCTCCTCTAACAAATTAATGGGATGCTGGAAATTGCACAGATGTTTTTTGTTTTTTTTTTTTTTCAGCTAATTCTGCTCACTATCCACCAATAAGGATTACATGAGAGAAATCCTGTACCTAACCCGTTAGGTTAAAAAAAGATGTTTCATGCTATGGGGTTACTGGAATATTCTTCCTCTGTGCGAGTATGTTAAATGTTAAAGGGTAGGTTTGACAAATCATTGGAAATTCTCTGTAAGAAATGGTCTCATTTTGTCAAGGAGATGATGCTGAATTATTCGTTTTTTTAAGTTTACATAATGAAGGTTCAATTGTAAAGTTTGTGAGTGGGAAATGCATGTTGTTTGTTTATCACCTAATAAACACTTGCCCATTTTTCTTGAGGTTTATAATATAACTTGGGTATTTAAGATAGCATATTTAAATATAATATTATGCAGATTTTGATGTTTGCCTTCTGTACTTTTTTCCTAGTGTTCTATAACAAGATGTGAGTTGTTAATATTAATTTTTTCTTTCCTTCAACTCTGATGCAAGATAGAATAATATAGGCCGTTATTTAAAAAAAAATGAAAGAGCAGCATTACAGGTTTAGTATTAGCCAGTGAGTAAACTGAGATGAAAAAAATAATCTTATAATGCCTCTGAAATGCCTGGGCAAAGGTGTTCTATTTTGTCAGCCTCAGGAGCTCTACTACTAGTATTTATTTGCTCATTTAAATATCTTTCACTTGCAAATTTAACTTTATTTGATACATGGGTTTTATTTAAGATTTTTGGTCTTGTAATATTAATCATTCATCTCCCTTATGTAAGATTAGAGAAGATGATATTTAAAATAAATGAATGCTAAAGAAGTGAAGCTCTGCAGAGTGCAGCATTTCATGTTGTCTGCTGCCTATCTCCCTTGCCCTAGGAAGGTGAAATTCTCAGTTTCTGCCTTCCATAGTAACCAGAGTTCTGAGAACCAGGCTGGCTGATGCAACAAAATAGCAGGAAATAAAAACGCGAAGTTGCTATGGTAATTGTAATTGTCATAGCTTCACTAGCAGGTGTCAATTTTGAATTTTATTGAAATTCTTATTATTTATGCCAGTACACCAATACAGCAAGACATGTGAAGTATAATTCTGCAATGAAAATTCTGATTTATTGTCGTAGAATCATAGAATAGTTTGGGTTGGAAGGGACCTTTAAGGGTCATCTAGTCCAGTGCCCCCGCAATGAACAGGGACGATTGTATCCTGTGAGCTTTCATGTTCTGTCTTGGGTGGTGAAACATTCTGATTTTAATATGTAAGTTGAATGAAGAAGGCATCTAAAGGTGAAAAAACATCATGCAATTACTTACCCAATGAGTACCTTACAGCAGAATTCAATATGCACTTAAAAATATTCCAGTAGGTTTTTTAATGACGTGTATGCCACAGTGTTAAAGGAATACAGGAAAAGAAATCCCATTTAAATTTCGTATCTGCTTTCATGTCTAAACTTCATAGATCTTGCTTAGGTAGTGCATAAAAATATTTAAAGAGGAATGCTTGTTTTCTTTTTATCTCATGTATTTTACTAGGTACACTTGAAAGTGTTTGGGGGTTTGTTCCCACTGGATAGGTAAGTTGTTAGCAGCTTTATGGATTAGCCTGATTGCATTCTTGCATAGTTCTTACAAGCATGAGCGTTCCAGGAGGGTGTTTATTGATTATGCAGTAGTAATCACGAAGGATACAGCCTATAATGCTCTGTTTTATTTTATTGATTTTGCAGGACCTTAATTTCATCAATATTTGGTTCATGTCAACATTTGTGGAATGAATATCATACTTACTCAGTTACTTTATTCATCTGGTCTGAGATCTTGGTAGGAAGTGCAACCACTTACATTGGTATTACTCAGCTATTGGCTGTAGAAGAGGGTGTTTTGGTTATTTATTTATTTAAATAATTCATTAAATCAGTTCCCTTTTATATACTACGGATCTTAAAATCAAAAAAGCTGAAATGTTAATTTACTTCTGTACAGCTCTAATGCTGTCCAGATCATAAAATAATCCAAATCCAAAAAAATAAATACAAGCACTAAAAATTTGCATGTTTCAAGTGTGGTAATTTTTTTAAAATAGCAACTCAGCATAGTGCTGCAGTCTGTGTCTGTGCAAGTGTGCCATGGAAGTAAATAGCTGCAATGTGAGGTAATATCTATTTGAAAAATGCTAGGAGTTTCTAAACTCTTTCACTTCTCTGAATAATTAGCTCACCCTAAGCTCATACATCCTCTGTCAAAATGTGGTAGCTGAAGTTTGCCAGCATTGCAAGTTGGCCATAGTTAGTCCTGATTAAATTTAATCTTTCTCTTAAGTTGCTTCTGAATTTGGAGGAACAGATTCCAGAAGTTGTGCGGAAATCAGTTTATTGATTTAGACTGTTCACTACTTTGGAAATTATTTCAGTGCCGAAGTACTTGTGAGGCATAAATACAAATTAATATTTGAGTGTAAGATTTCCCTTAAGAATGTTTAGTAAATTTCTTTACCTCCCTCTTTAAAAACCAAACAAACCTCCCTTCCCTTGTTGCTGTTTGCTTAAGATTTGTGTTTGTGTATACACACACATACATGAAAAATATAAACCCCTGAAATATGTTCGTATAAATAATTATTCAGTTTAAGTGAGACAGAATTGTTCTAAGCAAATAAATTCAATGAACAGCTCTTTTTGTGGAAGCATCAGTAAAAATTCAGTGTTAATTCTTTGTAAAGAAATGGTGTGAAGTCTAGAAATATTTTTGCTGGGGGAAAAAACCCTTGAATGTGTGACTGAGAAAAACAGTCTATTTCTAAGGTAGTGTGATTTTCTTTAATTTACTTCTCTTTGCTACCAAAGTCCTTTTTAGAAGGGAAAAAGGCCTTGTTCTTATCTGTACGATATGTAACACTTTTCCCGGTATTTCAGCAGATGGTCAGCTTCTCCATGCTGTCTGATACAGTTTTATTATAACATGAAAGTGGATTTTGGATCTGTTTTGAATTAAATGAATAATTAGTCTTTGACCCTACTAATTTACTTAGAACCTTGAAGTTTGCTCTGGGTCATGTGCTAATTTGCCACAGACAATGCCCTGTAGTTTTTCAGTCTTCTAGATTTCAAGTCTCCCATTTCAAGTGCACATCCTGATGGGTTTGATTCAATGCAGTTGATTTTGTGTAATGCATTTATCACTCTCTTTTTAGTTTATGGAGCTTTCAAAAAACCTCATCGTTAGAAAAGTATTGATCTCTCTTCGTGTTCAGTGATCTCACAGGCTAAAATATTATGGGAAGTCGTTGTGGCAGAGATTACTCCGGGGGTGGGATGAAGGAGACTGAGCAGCACTCCGCCAAGAAAAGAGGACAGAATGAAAGGCATGGAGATACAGGAACTGGGAAGTATGGCTTTCGGGAAGCAACGAGTGAGCAGAAAGCGATGGAAGCAAGGATGAGATGTTTTTATTTGAGATTACAGTTGATTGTTGGGTTTACATCTTTCCTACATTGCTGTTTTGTTCAGTTCTTAGAAGCAAATGTATCCAGTTGTTTAAAGAGGTGCAGGCTGGTCCTCATTTGGAACTGAGGAGTCGGGGTAGTGTGTGAAATGTGTTCTGAAGTACTATTTTTGGTTTTTTCCAGTAAGGTGGGAGGAAGGGCTACCTGAAGACTGTAGTGTGTGCTGGAATTAGGCATGTATGGATGTGAATAAGCTTCTAGTAAACAATTGCCTTTTTTTTTATTTTTCTTACTAAGGTACAGATACTGAAGGACACTGACACTGTGGTCTGCGTGTGCCTATCGCAGCATGTGCTACTGAAGTAAGGAAGTGGTTCTCTGTATCTGAAATAGTGCTTTATTTGAAGCAAATGTAAAAGAAAATGTTTGAAAAGGTCTCAGAGATAGAATATATTTTGAGAATATGTTAGACTGTTTTTTTTCCCAGCAAAAGCTCGCCAGAGTAGCCTGATGGGTGACATATTCTCCCCTTAGGTAACAGTGTGTTCACATTTTTTCTAATTTCTAATCTGTTACAGTTTCTCTTGAATATGAAGTATGTGCTTGCTGGAAACATCTAGATTTGGCTAGCTTGGGTTAAACTGTCTGCTGTAAAATGGCTCTGTATAAAAGACGCTGCTTGTCCCCCTCAGGATCTAGCCTTAGCTCCTTCGTAAGTAGGATTTTGTTGATGGCTTCTGTGGAAATTGGTTGACCAGAAATAGGGCAGTGGGAATACTGTGCTGTCGTACTTTTCCAGACCCTGTTTTGCTGCTTTGCCCTTGGTAATGTATTCTGTGCTGCTGCAGTAATTTTTGCCAGAGCTGTTCTGTTAAATATACATCTTAATGTTCAATTTTACATTAAAATATTTTAAGGGACTGCTAAGCTATAGAACTGTATTGTGTAGATTATGTGGTGGTATTGCCTCCACAGGATGGGTTGTTCATAAACAAATTGAGCAAATGCTGATTAGCTCTGGGCTTCAATTTAATATTTACTTTTTGACAATATCTTTGCATTGCCTAAAAGCAGTTCTCTGCATGTCTCTACAGTTGAACACTATTGAACAACACCCCTGACATATGGCAGTAAAATGTCAATATCTTCTTTTTCCAAAGTGCATTTCAAGGAGCAGTCAGTCCATACTTACTTTAAAATTACAGTAATCGTGCTGCTATTTTGCTTGAAGATCAACCTGCGCAAGGGGAAGTTTTAGCTCTAGCTATAACCTGGGTCTGTCGTTACGCGCCCATGTTCTTTACTGGTCATTTCATGGTTATATTTTGTTCCAGGCGGTTTGCTAGGTAGCTGAAAGTTTTAACTCCCAGAATGATTTTTGGAGAGGGTGGGTACAACTTCTAATCTTGTGCTAAGTGCAAGAATGGAACTGTGTCAGCTAGTTGTTGACTTTGAAGTGTTTTGTTTTCTCAGCCAGGTAGCACGATTATATGTGTTACCCTGCACGTGTGATGTTCTTATCTAAATCTAACGTTCTCTTCCAGAGAAATTGATTTTTACAGCTCTTTAGGTGTCTGCTGAATTTCCTTAGATGTTTTGTGAACTGTGTGAGGTTCTTGGCTTCTCAGTTCAGTTATAATGTGTTGAAAATAAAATGTGTAGATTGTACTTGTAACTGATTAATAAAGACGTAGTTGGAATTGCACAGACTGAAAACTTGCAGTGTGTTTCCTATTTTAGTAGTATTCCTGTGTCATTTTACGGAGGAAAAATAATTTTCTGCTTTTATTTTATGCTATTATTTTAAATCGGAGGAGCAGCGTATAAATAGCATATAAACATCTTTATAAAGGATCACATAATTTAGTTTTTAAATGAGAGATTCTGTTACCAGTTTTGAATATATGGAATTATTTGTGTAGAGTGAGAAATGTCTTTCTACATGTACATGCCCATCTGTATGTAGGGTCTATTGAACACCGATAGCTAGCAAATGAAGACTACGTTAGCATGCAGGGCCTAGTAATGAAATTTGCAAGTCATTTGATAGCAGTGAGAAACATAATTGAAAACTGGTCAGAGAGCTCATCCTAGTATCTGACAATAACTGTCAGAATATAGCCATAAAACAGTCACTAGAGTTTAAGGGTCATCTATTAAATCATTTTAATGCACTCTGCAAGGCAGAGATATCTGTACTGTGTCGATGCATTGTACCTTAATAAAGAACAAAAGGTGACCGCAGGCTGATGGTACGCTGTGATGAGGAGGGCTTACTTCAGCACTAAATCATTGCTGTGTCAGTTGGTTGCTGCCAGAACTCACCTTCGTGTACGTGGATTTTTAATGAGCTTTATTGGCTTTTTCTTTTTCTAGGTATGCTTCTGTAGTTTGTCACTGGCATTACTGTAGTTTTCAGGAAACTTTAAGAAGTAATGATTGGTTTTTGTGGGTAGGAGGATTGCTTTTATATGACCTTTTTTTACTAAAGCCAGATATGTGTTGACTGTGTAGATTATGTATTATATTGATTTATCCTCCCCTCCCCCAGTGGTGATACACTTGCAGTATTGCAATGGATAGTAAAATCTTACATTCGTAGAACATGTGATTTCTTCTTTACAGATCAGTGCACCTTTCACATCTCTAATTATATTAAGCCAAAAAATATGGTGTTTTATGAATATAGAAGATGGGAAACTGATTGTTCAGTCAGCTAAGACCAACCAAATTGCACAGCACACATTTTATCTGTCTGGTTAGCTGGGAGCGTGGTAATGCAGTCTAGGCAGGTTCCATAAAACACACGTAAGCGTGTGCCTGTTCTGGCATGGGTTTAAGCGTCTCTAGGCAAGGATGAGAAAAGCCTCCTCCTAAGGAAGGAACTAATGAATAATTTAATTGTTGTTACTGTTCCCTCCACTCGGTAAGTTAATTGCTTAATTGGGTAGTTGTCTGTGTGCTTGAGAAGAGTAACTGCCGCCTCCGAGGTGTGGACCTTCTCGTGCTGTAGGGCCTTGGGTAGCTGAATGTGTAGGAATGCTTCCAGGGCAGTGCCCTGCCTGTGTGTGTTCGCTGCTGTATCTCACAGTTCATGAGATGAGGGAAGCTTGGAATGTATTGGTGCCTGTAAGGTCTCTGGCCTTGACTATGTCCATTAAATCTCAGATGAATACAGTAACCACATGACAAACTTATCTTCAGGTAAAGAATTAAGAACATATTACATAGGGGTATTATAAAGAGAGATTTTTTTGCACTGTTATGTTTTGCTTGGGGTTCCAAGCAGTTCTTTGGCTTAATTCTGTGATACCCTTTCTGAGTTCGGACAGTGGTGTGAAGCCAAATTCCAGGCATTAGAGATATTGTTGCTCAAAGAAATGAGGTGTCATTTTACTGGCTGTGATATTTCTGAAGTAGCTAAATGTGGTAAAGGCTTTGTTTCCCTTTGTCTAAATAACGGCTGCATTTGTATGGACATCTATCAGCAAACATTTAAATGTCGTAAAAGCTGGCATTTCCAGTGGGCTTGCCAAGAGGCAAACCTCCCTTCTCTGAGGCAGCAGAAATCAAATTAGTGAAGACTGAGTTCGTTCTTCTAATCGTAGGAGTTCTGTCAAACGTATTTAATATTGAGATACAGCTGACCTACTTGCGTTTGGCAACTATTAATGACCAGAAAAAAGCACGTTTCATCTGTTGTTTAATTTATCAGCTTTGATTTTGTTAAACAGTTAGCCAACAGTTCATTTTTGTCTGAAATGTTTTTCAGTACATTTTACTGTGATTAAAAAATTCTACTGCAGTCTCCATCATGTAAGAGACGTAAGTGTCCTTAAGGACATCTGCATTAAGATCTTTATAAAAAGAAAAAGAAAAAAAAGATGGGATTTTCATTGCAAATTAGATGTTGTGAGTGTTAATATGACATTGTTAACTCAGTGTCATTAAGTATGTCTGATAAATTTGCACATTAAATGCATGCAAGGGACGTGAAGGAGCTGGTCAGGGGATATCAAGTTGGGGAAGATACCAATCATTTGTACGTGTTGGACCACCGCTGCACACGCAGCCTGAGCTCTTAGGACCTTATGATTGTTTTGCTTTTAACTAGGCTGTTACAGCTGGCCTGCTGTAGGATGCTCTGGTACGCTCCATTTTATACAAAACAGTAGTGGAATGTGGCAGGGAGGGGGGAAATTGATACTGTTGGATTCTGACTTTTTAGACTGGAATTGTTTACATATATTGTCATTTCACTAGCATTTAGATTTGGACGCATAATAGTGTGTGCTTGTGTCTTCTGCACTTTTACTGTTGAGGAAAGGAAAGATGATTTTTTAAAAAAAAAGTCTTTCCAAAACCATTGCACACAATCTTGAAGTGACTTATTGTCAGAGTGTGTTCTGATTGATACTAGAAAATCTAAATGATTTGCTCACATATTACTTGCAGGGAGGGAACAACTCTCAGCTGATTGGCATACTTTCCCTTGTCAGGAAGACTCTTGGGTTCACAGAAAAGATAAGGCCAAAAGCAACGAGAGCTAGGGATCGAGTCTCCTTTAATCTTTGTCTTAATATTAGTGAAGTGAGTATTTTTCATTTCAGTAGCTGCTGCTTACATAGGACAGTAATACGCAGGTAGTTACTCTTTCAGAGCTTGCGTTGTATAAGACTGTGTGTTTTCACGTGGGAGACCCTTGTCTCCGTAACCCCCCAGGATTTCAGTCTGCATTTACAACCGCGCTTCTCCATCTTCCCAACACCATCTCGGGCAGAGTATCAGTTTTGAAAAGTGCTGAGGCAATTTCTGAACCCATGGGAGAAAGAAGTAAAGTTGAGCATGGCTAAGAGCAGCCGATGGTATTTGTCAGTTCACTATGAGAAAGTAAAACAGTATAGCTTTCTATGTAGCAGTCTTAATTTTTTTTTCAGCCAAAAGCTTCTAAAAAAAGTGTATTTTAATATGGCTGTAAATGGAGGAGATGAAAGAAATATTTTTGCCCAAATAACCTTTGAATTTACTAACAGCTGGAGGAGGAATGTAGCTATTCCCTTACCCTTGTGTTTTCATTAGGCTTTATATTAGCAGGAAATGGAAAAATACACATTAAAAGTGTGAAATGATCGAAAGTGTCTTTCTGAGTACATTCTAGGTTTGTGGGGTTTTTTTACTTATTTCAGCTGTTCATACTAGGCTCTTTTTCTCCTGACTTGATTCCAGCTGTTAAAATAGTAGTTTCTAGCAGGAATTTCTGGTAGTGGCTCTGCTGGGATGAGCTTGAATTTTGTACTACTGAATTTCTTAACTTTTAAATACAATTTCATGAGATAGTCCTGGCTTCAAAGTGATCGCAGGATCAAAATATTGTACATAGTCAGTTTTCCCTATTTACTGGCCTTTTGCATAGTCATTGGGCAACCGCCAATGACCTGTCTTCCAAGTTTTAGAAACCACTGGAATCACGTGAGTATATGTGTAACTGGATCAGTGTCTGGAAGATGTGTTTAGTAGCCATAATTTCCTTATATGACACACTTTTTTTTAATCATTAGTAGTTTAAAAATCTTCTAGCAACAGCAATTTAAAAGCAATTTTATTCTTGAAATATGATGGTTAAGGGAAAAAGAGAGATGACCTTCTAAGATTATTGTACGTTTTCTGTTTTCAGTCAACAATGTCTTAGTACTACTGAGATCTTTTATCTTTTTTTTTTTTTGAAAGTATATATTAATTTGCACAAGGAGATGTAGATTTTTCTATTAAGACTGTAGAGAACCAAACTGGCCCAGCTGGTAAGCTTTTGCTGTGTATGCAATAAATAGTAATAAATTGGGACCAACGTAGCTTTTGATGTGTGCAGGTCATTTTTTTGCTTGAATATATGGTATGCTCCATGCATCCAGTAGATCTAAATGAACACTTATTTCAGAGAGGCCTCACTTGGATGTCTTCACTGTGCAGTGTGGTTTTTTTTTTTTTTTTTTGTTTCTCTTTTTTGATAGATTGCGCTCGGCTTCTCAAGGCCTTTTCGTTTAAATCAAAGTCAGTGGTAGTAATCTCTTGATGCAATGTCAGTCTCAATTACAGAGGAAATAACATAATGAAATTAAACTACAGTTTTCTGTAGAGAAATTTCAAACAAACTTAGCCTGACATTTGACCTAAATAAAAATGCATATTTATAATTAATGTATTTGAAAGTATTTGGGTATAAGGTACTGCAAAGGTGTTGAACAGGAGTATGTCTGTAACCAAAATACTGGAAAATCGATGTTTTTGAAACCTTTTTAACAGTGATCCATAGATACTATAATTTATGATAACTTAATTTCACACTAGAAACAACATGGAATTCTGCCTATTTTCATGTACTTGCTGTCTATGAAAAGATTCCCTAATAGTTTATTTACAATCAAAATGGGAGAGAACTTGAATGTAATTCAGAGCATCTTGAGACTGTTGTTCAAGCAGACTTACTATTTTCAGCATATTGCTCAGTCACTAATTATGATCCCTGCAAGACACTCGGCATCGTAAAGGAATGTCAGATCCTCTAATTAGCAATAGACAAACACTGTTTAGAAGTCGCAATACAGAAAGGTGAAAACTAGACTAGAAGTGTAAATCTGGTGGGAAAGGGTAGATTAAAACAGTCAAAGTGTCTGGATGTATTTGGTTACTTGATAGTAATTTTACACATGTAAAAATGCGTTACCCCACAGTCTGTAGACATTCGGCGCTCTGTTTTTAGAAACTCAGGGTGCATTTTTAAATGTGTGACCCAAGGCAAGGATAACAAGGCCATCTGTATTATCAGTGTGGTATTGCAGGGCACTTGCAAGACACATTGAAGGTCATGTTGTCACAGATGCGTTGTTCAAGCTTAAGCAGAAAGGGGAAGAATTACTTTGGGTTTTTTTGGTTTGTTTGTGGTTTGTTTTTTTCTCACTGGTTAGGTATTACATTTTGTGAGTTTGATCAACACTTTTTGGCATCTTTGTGCCCTGTCTCAAGGGTTTTTGCTTCCTTCACCTCTGGTGTGTAGTTGTGTGAATACCCCTCCCTTTGGCTTACCCTCTGTTGAGACTGAGATCCACTGTACAGTGGGTGAATAGCTAAGGCATAAACTGTGGGACTTCTTTACAAATTGGAGTTATGGTCCTTAGTTATGATGTATTATGACCTCCTGTTTCTTCTTTCTGTTAATAGGATCTGTTTTTACGCTAAAAGTTCAAGTAAATGACATCATCAGTCATCAGTACCTGCGACAAGCGGTTGTAGAAGTGTTTGTTAACTACACAAAGACAAATTCTACTCTTACTGGAAATGATGGAGCAGTATTGATAAAAGTTCCTTACAAATTAGACTTAAGCTTAACTATCGTATCATACAAGGATGGCTACATGTTAACACCTTTGCCTTGGAAGACTGGGAAGATGCCAAGTACGTAAGCCTCTTACAGTCCTATTATTAAACTGTATCTGCTGGTAATTAAAGTTCTCTCTTCTTCAGCAGTCTGGGTAGTTACTGTCAACTGAAGATGACTGAATGAAATCAGTCAGGGGAGGTGGTGCCTGTCAATGCAGATGTAAGGGTGAACGAATCTGTTAAGACTTGTCAAAACTCTTATTATTGTAAAACAGAAAATAGCCTTTTTTAACTCTAGGTAATAATGTGATACTGTGAGTGTATTCTGAAAATTTATTTACCTAGACTTAACTAAGGGCTGGTAATGTGTTTTGACAAAAACCATGTTGTCTTTAGTGATTCCTGAACTGTCAGTGCTTTGAGTCCTGTATAACAGGTATAACCCGTTGTTATGGCTTCCTTTCAGAAGGGTTTCAGAAGCATGCAATAGCTAAACAAGCTATATATATATATATATATATATAATTTTT
>Ga0065711_1036223_pt1 | contig 21286 bp, 15 predicted proteins | sample Hoacrofraction12_FD_59098 | JGI IMG/M metagenome (GOLD analysis project Ga0065711, IMG submission 59098) | Hoatzin crop microbial communities from Cojedes, Venezuela - Epithelial fraction 12 v2 (version 2) | ecosystem: Host-associated > Birds > Digestive system > Esophagus > Crop | place... | reverse complement strand
TGTGATGGTGACCAAGTCGTAGCCGTCCTGCTGTATAATGGCTTCCAGCTCCTCCTGTTTATTGCCCATGCTACGTGCATTGGTATAGACACACTTGAGCTGGGCTGTCAATCTCACACCTGACCCTGGCACGCCAAGCCTGGGCTCATCCCTAGCGAGCTGGGCAATGTCCCCATCCCCCTTCGAACCTAGTTTAAAGCCCTCTCAATGAGCCCCGTCAGCTCGTGGCCAAGAATCCTTTTTCCCCTTTGAGACAGCTAATAGAATGATTGTTAAATTCTGTTAGTTGAATAGTTACCCACAGCAGAAGAGGTTTTGGTTAAAAATATCTCCCCACCCCAATATAGACCAAAATCAGTTTAAAAACGAGGTAGAAAAGGTACTTCAGTGTTTTGGATATAGCAGTCCTTAGGACTAGGCTCTGGTCTGAGGTCTTCATCAGTCCCTCTACTTCCAAGCATTAAATCATCATGACTGAAGCATCAATAACTCATGCGTTTTAAAAAATAATAAGTGTTGGGATGTTCAGCTTTTCACATTCATCATTTCAATCTTTGCATGATATCTTCAAAGATTTTCTTTTTAATAAAAATGGAGTTTCTCTGCAGTCCCATGATGTGCAATCCCATGAGTGGTCCTTTCAGTGAGAAAGTAAAATTGCAAGAAATAGAAAATCACAAGGAATGACAACAATGAATTCAGGTCAGAGACATAAATGGCTTTAATTGGCAAATCATCTACTGGAAAAAAACAAACGTAGCTACATATACGGCCGGTCACATGAAGAGTGGCTAACAGTTATCATCAGGACTAGAACACAGGGGTGTTTAACCTATAAGAGTGCAAATATGTGTGAAATTGAACTTATAGGCTTTTTACATTTCCATGGACATGGATATAAATACAATTTTCCCATGTGAAGATATTTTCAGATTTCTCGTGCAAAGTTTGAAATATCTTTAGAACTTCTCCAGACTTTGGGGAGCACTGCCATGTTTTTCTTCACTGAAGTATGATATTTTTATGTGTAAAATTATGATTATGTTTGATTCAGTGTAAACTTCCACAGACAGCTGAAGGTTATAACAGCCACTGCTCTCTGGGCATGAGGTAGGGCAATCAGCAGGAATGTGCTGAAAACCATCTTTCTGGACATTTGTGTTTTCTTGTTTTTTTTTTGATTTAGGGGCTCATTCTTACTTTTTCAAATAACTGCACAGCAAAAAAGCAGAACTGAAATGAAGGTCATTACTGGGAGAAAAAAAAAGGTCAACAAAATACACAGTAACTCCTATATAAAATAGCATTACTGGAATAAAAATGTTTTAAAAAGTTCTTTAATGCTAGCATTTTCCTTGCCTCTTCTCTCTGTGGTACTTGAAATAAAAAAGGAGACAATTGTGTTTCATGTTTGGACACGTTACATGCTGCTTTGCATTTTGATTTGACCCATTCGCAGAAATAGCCTAACTGTAAAATGTAGAGCAGAGACAGAAACAAGCTAACCAAAGTTCAAGGTTTAATTAGATTAAGAGTTTTGGATTTCAACACTCTATTTAAAGAGGAGAGAAACTGGGGGAACGCTGTGCCGGGGTGGAAAAATTTGGTTCACCTTTTGGTACTGAATAAACTTTAGCCTGAGTCAGTACTGCCATTTGCCAGGAGATAAACTGTTTTACCTGCTTAAACGCCTATGCAGAGGAAACCCCACAAAACTATTGCTAGAGGGACTTTTTTGAATCAGTATCTCTGTGTACTTCCAGGGGGTCAATTGCCCCCTCTCACACGATGCGGCACACTTCTCACTTCAGCGGGTCAGCTGGTTTCTGACAGCTGCAAACTTGGCACATGGTTTCAAAAGCACTTTTCTGTTGTGCTTGTTGACAAGTAGCAAAATCTCTGCAGGAACTGCGTGTCATTAAATTCACAATAAATTGCAATTATCGAGAACTATGGATCAGGACTTACAACTACAGTGCGTCTTTGACATAACCAAACACAAATGAGCAAATGTTAAATGAAGGAGCTTGTGGGGTATTTTTTAGTTTCTCCAAGGTACTAATACGGGATCCAATGCCAGCTGCTCATTTTAATATGAATATTTCATGGTGTATGGACTCCTAGACTAAACCACTGAAATAGCTAGTTACTTTTGTACTGCAATTTATACGTGACCTGTGTGATCAGAGTATCTGAGAACACACAAAGGTTAATGAATTCTGTCTTTTCTCACCAGTGTGAAGTATTGAATTAATAATCTCTTGTTACAGAAGTGAAAAGAGGGCACACGTCTTGACCGGTGTTTTGGCCTGTGGCTGAGCTGTGAACTAAACCCATTTCTCCAGAGCCAGGCTCAGTGCCGAAGCAGCTAGGTCATTCTTGCTCTCACTAGACCATCCATCAGATGAATTACAGTGTGCATTTAAAAAGCGTGTTCTGGTTGTTTAGGCCAGGATCCAAATTCTCCTTTGCAGAATTTGCCTTTATTGTTCTGACACCAGCTCTCATGGGTGGCTTTGACCTGTTACGATGATAGCAAAGTTCTGGTTTTGTTAGGAGAAAGTAATGCTTGTGACACAGATAGCAAATATTTTTTCTGGCTTATTCTCTCCTGAAACCATTTCTGGGTTTTGTCACACTATACAGAAGGAAATGCCTCCCATGTGACAGGTATGGTACTGATGAACCACTTTGCAAAACCTTCCGATTAACACTGTGTCTTTGTTAATTTGTGAGAACATTTGTGAACACAGCACAGAAGAAAGATGAGAAAAATTCAAATTATTCATCCTGCCTACTCGTAGCTCAGAGAACATGCTCCTCTGAGTTCAAGAACAAGAGCATCTCCCATTCTATCATCAGACTAGAGTGGTGCAGGACCTACAGAGCTGACAAACACACTGAACAACAGGTCTTCTTCTTTCCTTCTTTCATTCTTCTTTTCCTATTTCTGTTTTTCTTTCCTTGCTTCCCTACTTCCAACCATTCTTTCATTCTTCTGTCCTTCCTTCTGTTCTTCTCTCCATCTTTCCTTCCATCTGTGCTTCCTTCCTTCTGTCCTTACAACAGTTCTTCTGTCCTTCCATCTCTCTGTCCTTCCATCTGTCCTGCTGTACATCCATCCATCCTTCCACCTCTCCTACCATTTGGCCTTCCATTCATCTGTCATTTTTTCATGCTGTCCTTCCATCTGTCCTTCTTTCCATCCATCCTTCCCTTCTTCTATCCTTCTGCCCTTTCTTCCATCCTTCTGTCCTTCTGCCCTTTCTTCCATTCTCCTTTCCATCTGACCATCCTTCCTTCCTTCTGTGTTTCTGTGCATCCTTCACTCCTTCTGTCCTTTCTTCCATCCATTCTTCCTTCTGTCCATCTTCCTTTCTTCTTGACTACCTTCCTTCCATCCTTCCTCTTGTCTGTATTTCCTTCCTTTCTTGCAGCCATCAGTCCATCATTCTGTGCATATGTCCTTCCTTCCATCCATCCATTCATTCTTCCTTGCTTCTGTCCTTCTAACCATCCATCCATCCCTCCCTCTCTGCTTCCATCTGTCCTTCCTTCAGTCCTTCCATCCAGCTGTTTGTACTTCTTTCCTTCCTTACTTCTGTACGTCCTTCCCTGCTGCGGTCCTTTCCTCCTGTCATCCTTCCATTCATCTTCCTTCCTGTCTTCTTGCCTGCATTCCATCTAGCCTTCCTTCATCCTATCCTCCTGTACCTCTGTCCTTTGTTCCATCCTTCCATCTGTCTTTACGTCCTTTTTTCCAATCCATCCTTCCTTTCTTCCATTCTTTCATATTTTCTTCCATCCTTCCATCTGTCCCTCCTTCCTTCCTTCTGTCCCTCCTGCCCTTCCGTTCAGCTGTCCTTTCTTCTGTCCATCATTGTCTTTTATTCCATCTGTACTTCCTTCCATCCATCTGTACTTCAGCCTTCCCACCATCCATCATTCCATTCATCCTTCCATCCATCCTTCTGTTTTTCTTACCATCCATCTTTTAATCCTTCCTTTTGTCCTTCTGTCTGTACTTCCATCTTTATTTTCCATCCATCCGTCCGTCCATCCATCCATCCATCCATCCCTTCTTCTGTCCTGTCTTCTCTTCCATCCTTCTGTTACTCCTTCTGTCTGTTCTTCCATCTGTCCTATTGTCCTTCCTTCTGTTTCCTTCCTACTGTCAGTCATCCATCCTTCCATCCTTCTTTCCACCCATCCATCCATCCTTCCGTTCTTCCATCCTTCTGTGTCTCCTTCCTTCCTTCCTTCCTTCCTTCCTTCCTTCCTTCCTTCCTTCCTTCCTTCCTGCCTGCCTGTCTGCCTGCTTTCTGTTCTTCCTGCCTTCCTTCATCCAGCCTTCTGTGCATCTTTCCTTCTGTCCTTCCATCTGTCCATTCATCCTTCCTTTTGTCTGTCCATCCTTCCAGCTGTCCTTCCTTCCTTTTGTCCATCTTAACTTCCTTCTCTCCTGCCTTCCTTCCTTTTATCCACCTTTCTGTCATTTATTCCTTGCTTCTGTCCTTACGTCTGTCCTACTTTCTTTCTGTCCTTCCATCCATCCCTCTGTTGTTCTTTCCATCCATCTGTCCATCCAGCATTCCTTCCTTCCATCCTTCCTTCCATCCAGCCTTCCTTCCTCCTGTCCTTCCAGCTGTCATTCTTTCCTTCTGTCCTTCTTTCCATCCAGCCTTCCCTCCTTCTGTCCTTTCAGCTATCATTCTTTCCTTTTGTCCTTCTTTCCATCTGTTCATCCTTCCATATATGCGTCCTTCCTTTCAGCCTTCCATCCATCCTCTATCCTTTCTTCCCTCCTTCCCTGCTTCATTCTGTCTGGCCTTCTGTCCATCCTTCCATCTTTCCTTCCTTTCTTCCATCCTGTGTTCCTTGCATCCTTCCTTTGGTCCATCCATACATCCGTACTTCTGTCTATCCTTCTTTGTCTCCATCCTTCCATCCATCCTTACATCTGTTCTGTCCTTGCATGCATGCTTACATTCCATCCATCTGCTCTTCTGTCAGTCATTCTGCCCTTCCTACCATCCTTCCTTGCTCTTTTCCCTCTGTCCTTCTGTCTGGCCTTCCTTCCATCAGTTCTCCCCTCCTTTTTCCCAGCCATCCTGCCCTTCTTCCACTTTCCATCCTCTCCTCCATCTCTCCCTCCTTCCACCCATCCTCTGTCTGTTCCTCCTTCTGTCCATCCTTCCTTCCTTCTGTCCATCATTCCCTTCTTTCTTACTTCCAGCTGTCCTTCCACTCTTCCATCCATTCTTCCTTTGTCCAGCCTTTTGTGCATCCTTCCCTCCATCCTTCCTTCCATCCTTCCTTCTGTCTGTCCATCCTTCTTGCCTTGCATCCGTTCTTCCATCATTCCGTGCACCTCTTCGTCCTTCTGTCCATCTGTCCTTGCTTCTGTGCTTGTTTTTCTGTCCATCCTTCCTTCTTTTTCTTTGTTTTTCTTCCATCCTTCCATTCCCAGCTGTCCTTCCTTCCAGCCTTCCTTCTTTCTGGCCATCCTTCCTGTCCTTCCTGCCATCCTTCCTTCTGTCCTTCCATCCATTATTCCTTCCTTTTGTCCATCCTTCCTTCTGTCCATCCTTCTGTACATCTGTCCTTCCATCCATCCTTCCACCCATCCTTCCATCTGTCCTTCTCTCCTTGCTTCCATCCATCCTTCCATCTGACCTGTCCTGACTTCTGTCCTTCCTTCTGTCCCACCTTCTATCTGTTCTTCCCTGCTTCCAGTTTTCCATCCATCCTCGCTTCCTTTCCTGCCCTTCCTTCCTTTGTTCCTTTCAGTTGTCCTTCCAGCTGGCTGTCCTTCCTTCTGTGCTTCCATCCATCCTCCCACCCTTCCTTTTGTCCATCTGTTCCTAGGTCTGTCCTTCCATCTGTCCTTCTGTTCCTCCATCCTTCCGTCCATCCTTCCTTCCCTCCCTCCTTTCCATCCAGCCTTCCATCTGTTCTTCCTTCATCCTTCATCCTTCTGTACAGTTGTCCTTTCATCTGTCCTTCCTTCTATCCATCCATCCTTCCATCTTCTGTCCTCCCATCCTTCCTACTATACTTCATTCCACACTTCATTACATCGTTTTGTCTATCCTTCCTTCTATCCGTCTGTCCATCCACTCTTCCTTCCATCCTTCTCTCCTTCCTTCTGTCCATCCTTCTTTCTGTCCTTCTGTCCATGCTTCCATCCCATCCTTTGTTCCAACCTTGTTTCAAACCTTCCTTCCTTCCTTCCCTCCCTCCATCCTTCTGTCCATCTATCCTACATTCCTTCTGCCCTTGCTTCCATCCCTCCATCAGATGCCTTCTATCCTTCAAACCTTCCTACCTTCTTTCATTCCGTCCTATCCATCTGTTCTACTGTTCATCCTACCTTCCTTCCATCCTTCAGTGCCTCCACCTGTCCTTCCTTCCCTTTATCACTTCTTTTTCCGTCAGTCCTTGTATTTATATATATAAAAATTATATATTAAAATAAGTAAAAACTAAGTTTTTCTGGAGAAAGCTGATAGCACAGGCCATCAGCAGAATATTACACCACTCATGCTGTTTGGGTCTCCATTTGGGGGATATTTAGTAGAGAGATTATGATCTCTATGGGAAATTAAATAGCCTTTTTCAAAATGCTATAAATAATATTAGCCATGCTGAATGAATAATACCACTTAGTGCTGTGCAAATTACCAACATACAAAGAGCAAATGGAATAAGAAGGACTCTATTTTCATGCAGAGACAAGTTTTGTGCTACAGTGAGATGGCCTTTTGCTCATTTCCCATTTAATTTCATATGCAACTCACTAATAGCATCCCAACATCCCTCTCCACATTTCTCTTCTTATGGTGTCTCTAATGCACCTTAAATGATGAGAGCACTACATCAATAGTCTCAATTTAGGCAATGTGTGCTTTTGGCAAAAACACAGCAAGTATTGCTAGCATAAACCTTCCATTACTGTAACGACACATTAAAATGGCACAGGGGTTTACAATCTGTGTTGAGAATTCTCCATCCACCTGCTCTCTGAAATCATATTATGTATGTTTGTCCTTCCTTTCACCCATCTTTGTACCAGACTGGCTTGTGAAGAAGGAAAAAAAACCCAAGCATTTATCAACACACCAATGTTTTGTGCAGCATTCCCAGTGATTCTGGAATGGATCTGTTTGGATTCTATTCGGATCAGATACTCAATATTGTTTGTGCGAGATAAACAAAGAGAAAAGAACATGGGTGACTAATCAGTGATAGTTAATTGCAACAGACACAGACACACACACACACCCCTCCTGCTTTTCCACAGCAATAAATTGAAAAGAACACTGACGGGAGGAATAGGATTTTATTCTAGATGAATCATTTTTGAATGCCTTTTCTGAATTACAGGACGTACATTGATCTGGCTGTCATTCTGTTCCATTTGGAGTGATACATCTGCAGAAAAACTCTTTTGTTTAATTAAGATAATATTGTATTTTTCCTAAGTCCTTTAGGATAGAACTGATTCATGAGGAATGTTCTACCTGAAATAGAGAGACACTGGCATATGAAGTCCTGACAGCAAACGTAATTTGAGAGATTGCTTAATGCCTTTGTCTAAACAAGTTTGCATTCATCTCTGCAAGCTAGAGATGCTGGTATCCCCACTGTGAGGCCCTAACAGACCGAGAGTAGTATTTTCTCCCAAAATGGAAGTATTTAGGTGAGCTGGGCACCCATCACGTACTCAGAGGCGATGTAGGCCCCAGTATAACTTACCTCACAGCTGAAGCAGTGTGAATGACACTGTCTCTTCTGGACTGCTTTCAAAATAAAGGTTTTTTCCCCTTCTGCTCATCCTAACTGATGACATGAAGCATTTATAGACAGTTTCTGCCCTTGCTTTAGGATACAGCTGTGCACTACCCAATTCGTACATTTGCCTTAGCAATGAAGATAGTTTCCTCTGCCGGGAAAGGGCAGCCAGTTAGTAGGAAACAGCTGGTGAGGACACTCCCAGCCCGTATGCTGTGATAGGCCTGAGGTTAATGCATTTTGCTCTAGATGCTGCATTAGCTCCCCAGTGCTTCAGATAACAGTTTGGGGCTAAGATATCCTGGGAAATTATGCTGCTCTGTCAACAACTGAATTTAGCACTTCCACAGAATGACACAAAATCAACTTGTGCCACCAAAAGGGGGAAGCATCCTGCATATGCCCTAAAAGACTGCACAGTAGGACAAGAAAGGACCACTTTTGGTTTGTGGGTATTGTTGGTGCGAACAATTTGGTTTTGTTTTGTGTTAGGCTGAAAAGGAATTTTTTGACATCTGCTCTTTGGTGCCAGTGGCAGTGCCTTCATTTGGTAGGAGCTTTGGGAAACTTTTATTATTGACCTGGACGGTGTTCACAGTTTGAAAGTGCTGTAAATCTTGTGCTGAATGTATCACAGAGCACTGGTGACATATATGCCTTGCCACTCTCCGCTTCCTTACCTGCACACCAAAATCTGCTTCATTTGAAATAGTAGCCTATTTCTTCAGGAAAATGCTGTCTCTCAATCTGCACAAAACCATTATTTAGATTTTTCAACAGTAATAGTGTCCTTTAAACAACTGGCTTTTATCAAGGGGTTTTTCTGAAAGAGCACATAATTCATACCCTCAGGAGAATGACCTTTTCTTGGAGAAAACTGACTTGGTGAGGCACTATACATTTATCTTATCAAAGACAAAAATTATTAAAAGGGAAGGGGGAACATCTTAAAAAAAGGTTTAATTTCTTGTTTTATTTGTGTATGCATCTCTTTTTCTGGTTGAGTATATGTGTGCAAACCATGGATTCGGACAGGAGACCTAACAAGAATCGGGTTTGGGTTCTGCGGAAAGCATGGCATAATTGCAGGTGATGTCGGGGGCCCAGGGGGTTTTGGCAGTCCATGATTGACCTGCCCAGTCGCACCACGGATGCTCCACCCCGTGTCCTGCCCTAAGCCATGCCATGGAGGGACGTCTCTATGTTTATGCCACATGATTACATCTGAGTTAGCCACAATAACTTGGTGTGAATTGGGTAGGTAATTTTTAAATATAAATTTTTCCAATAACTGATGCAAGACACAGCTCAAAGTATCCAAAGTATAGGACTTTAGAAGACATCTTTAATAAAAGCAAAAGAGAGTATGTAGGTTCATCTTTTCTTTTTCTGCTAAAAGAGACAATTTACTAGAAGAAGAAACAAATGTATGAGGAAACCCTATTCCAGTTACTGAGATTTGTACTTTCTGAGTCAGTACATGGATAAGTACACTAACCCTGTTTTCAAGGGCTTCGCAGGAGCCTTGGCGGCGGGGAGCTGCATGTTGCCTTTAGGGGCTGCTTCCTGTGGCACGTACCTGAGTGCGTTGCCTTTTCTGAGAAAATGCTTTTGGGAAGATGTGTATTCATCACTGAATTTTTCTCTTTTTTTGTCTGAACCTGGCTGTTGCACTTCTTCCAGGATGGCAGACAACATAATCCTATTCTGAGTATCATTAGAGCTATTTAAGCTCAGCAGTCGATTTCTCTAGAAAAAAAAAAGGTTTTCCAGCACATTTCTTACTGCATAATTATTTGGTTTCACATGTGATTCTACAGAGGCTTTATGCTGCACTCGCTTTTATTCAGCGTTTGCACTGGCACGAAGAAGACCCCTGTGTTCAGCCAAAGTTAAATCCCAAGGTCCAAAAACCACAGTGTTTTGTTCAGCTATACCTGATTCCTTTTGCACATCCAGAGGTCAGCTGCTGCACTCCCTTTGCTACCGTCCTAGGGCACAGCTGACTTCTTAGGCTGTTAAAATAGCAGAATCAGGAAGAAGTAGCCTAAAAAACAAAAAAAAAAACACCAAAAAAACCCCACCCCACAAAAGCCAGTGAGCTTTTAGTTAATAACAGAGGCAGTGAATGACTGAGTTTCTGCATTGCCTTGATTTACTGTCAGGAGGGTTTCTGGCAGTGCCACTTTGTACTGATTAAAGCCCTCGGTGGCACAGGGAGGCCTGTAATCATTTATTCTGGTCATGGTTTAGCGTAGTTTTGTGAGGAGACCCTCCAGGAGGCAAACCAGTGTATTCATCCCTGTATCAAGGTAAGGCAAAAAGCAGTTGGTCAGTATTCACTACATGCACTCATTTGAGAGCAGGAGGGTACCAGTTCCACCCTGGCAGCTCAGCCTGGGGCACAGTTTGTCTTTGCTGAAGGTGTGAGAGGGGCCTGTTTGGAGAATTTGCCCTAGCAAGCAATGGATCCTGGGTAAAAAAGCATTACAGCATGCAGCTCCTTCAGTTTAAAGCTTGAGAGCAAGAAAGCAAGCAGCATGAAGGAACATACCCAAGAGCAGAGAGCACAAACCTGCTGCCTTTCACTGATTTTGCATAAGCATCTTCCACTTTTAGTGCCTGGTTGCACCAACACGGGCTTTTGACCCTTCTCCCATCCACAACTCTATTTTACACCCAAGGGACAGAGGCACAGTTTGAACAGGAATTCTCTTAGGGGTAAAACGAAAGTCCAGGTGTGAGTTTGGGGTTTTTATCTTCCTCACTTGGTTTTCCCCTTGGTGAGGAAACTGGAAAAAAATATGCATTTGCTGTGGCCGTATAGTGCTTAATGCAAAGGAGCTGCGACTGACCTCTAGCAGAGGCCTTTTGGAGCTACAGCAACAAAAATGAGAAACAGCAATAATGAGGAGATTTTTCTGTGATTTTTTACAGCAATGTGCTGAGCTTCCTTCAAGTAGCAGCTAATAGGAATGGGAGCTTTAATCTATATAACTGCCTTATGTAATGCTGGGTTTTTTTCAAAGTATTTTTGTTTTGAGGCAAAAATTTCCTACTTGTTTTTCGGCTGTGTTGAAGAGTTGAGGAAAGGGTGACTATCACTTCCTTTTATGTACTGTCACCTCATCCTATAACCACAAGTTTTAATGGTCAACTCTACACGCAGGAGACACTCTGCTAACAAATGGCATGGGAATCCACATTACTATTAGCTACCACATTACCAGGGAGATATTTTGACTTAAAGAAATCAATTGGACTGAAGGAGGAAAGTCAGTAAGAGTTACAGGTTTCTAGAAAGAAAAGATATCTGGATTATTTTGGTTTGTAAAATAAACAAACATTGATAAAAAGTGGTATCCCAAATTAGAGCAGGAATTTGGCTAGGAAGCAAGGGGTGCCCACGTTCTGTCCCAGGCATGAACAGCTTTTTCTGCCACATAGCTCACTGATACTAAATCAGGAGGTATCCATCACAATAAACCAACAATTCAAAAAAATTATTACAGCATAGTACAGCAGCAAAAATATTACAGCATTAGTTCCTTGGTGACCCTGTCATTTAGATGATAATCCCATGCCTGGGGTGGAGCACAGCTGGAGCACAGCTTGGTTTTGCCCTCCAATTTAGACTTGATAGGTTTCCTATACCTGGTCTTCAGACACAGCTCTTTTTTTTTTTTTATTAGGACATGCAGTATTAACAATGAATATCTGCCTTATGCAAGGCAGGGGGGCATATTTTATAAATACATAGATGAGATAGATAACAGATAGATAGATAGATAGACAGACAGACAGATAGATACTTCATATGTAACAGCCCACTCTGCTGATGAGGAACAGAGCTTCTGCTCCGGTGTCAGCACTTTCAGGCTCTTGACCATGCTGCCATTAACCTATGGCTGGGGGTGATATAAAATGCTGTATACTGTACTACACCCTCATCTACTGTGTCTTAGACAAGACAACTAACTGGTCAATAAAGATTCTGGAGAACACAGTGACAGCCCTCCAATCCCTTCCTCTCACTCAGAAAAGAGGCTGAAGAAAGAAAGAAAGTATTTTTTAATCCGTACCCTCCAATTCTGTTTTAAAAACAGCACATTGCTTCTAGTGGAATAATGATTTCTTGATGTGTTCTCATAAATGGACTGTTTCCCACATTATCTGAAATAATTGGTTCATAGCGACCACAAAATGAACAGCAGGTAGGAAATGAGTTTGCAGTTGCCAAAACATAATGGATCATTATGGATCATTTAGTTATTCTCTGAAGGTTTTAACACTTCTTTGGCTATCAGAAGGCCTTTGCCTAATTGCGCTATTCTTATCATAAATCTAGCTGTTGGAATCAGTTAATTTACATCACTGCCATACCAGAATAAGGCCCACAGAAAATAAACATTAAAAAATAGTCTTCAAAATGTGCTTACAACTCGCAGTCACTACATCCTTTGATTTAACTGATAGTTAACTGATAACATTATAGTCACGAATGTTCTTTTCCTCCTGTTTTTAGTGCTGTTTGATAATGTTATAGCTAAGGCTTATGCAAACAGAAAACACAACTACTAGCAACTGTGTGAGTGTGTGCTTTCTTTCATAAAGCCCAAGAGGAGCACAATCAATCCATCAGCAGAAATCAGTGAAGATTTCAGAGCAGCAGATTGCATGAGAACTTTAACTACTTTATCACCATTTTTATACATGTTTGGAGGTGAAACACTACCAAGGAAGAAGTTTCCGCTGTTTGAAAATCTCCTCTTCCAGACCTAATTTTTCTGTTTATGGTCTTAACATAAAAGCTGAGCTGTAATTGAACTAACAAGTCAAACACATATGTGTGTGCACATTCCCACCCACAGCGTTCTGGCCCCTTCTGACCAATCTTTTTTCTATAGAAACCTTTTTTATTTTTTTCTTCTTTTATTTGCATATTTTGTATCTTCTTTTCATGTCTCCTTTCTTTTTTTTATCTTTTTCCTTGAAGTCCTTCTTCCCTCAGCTAACAATGCTGACAAAAACCATTTAATATCCCAAAGCCTTGAAGAGGTTTCACCTCTTTGCCATCAAACCCTGTGTGAAGCACTGGCTCTATACATGTCCAGGGGAAAGCTGGTTTGAGCAGAACCAGGAGGACATCTGTGGCTTTCCATAGATAAGCTCATGGCTGCCCTGTCTGTCTGTGTTTAGCATTTATTCTGGAATTTCTTGGATCCTTTTTTCCCTTCTTTAAATAAAATAATCCTTTTTTGGGTGAGCTGCTTTATGAAAAGGAGCTGGTCAAGCCATGTAAATAATGTATATTTTTTTATGCTTTCAAAGAGACATTGCATTATACGTTTGAAACTAGTCTAATTTTTTGTGAGTGCTTTAGTATACTTGTACAGAAAGACATAATTAAGACTTAGAGAAAAAAATGTATTCCACTTACCTAAGTGGACTATGCCTTAACCTTAAATTGTTGTTTCCATCAGTTCAGGAAAATTGAATGGATCTAAAAACTTTCATTGTGTTGTGTCACTAAGCACATCCATCCCACAGCTACATCCCCACAGGTTTGGTCAGTGCTGTGCCACCTCCTCGCACCTGCAGCCAAATGGGGGCCTCCTGCAGTCACAGATAATCTTTTCCAAGGTCAAGTCTTCACATACAAAAGGCTCTGGTTCATTTTCAGTCTTTTTTTATTTTGTCTCAAGAGACAGTGTGCTGCTTCTCAGTTTCCTGCGCAAAGTCTCACCAAGGCAAGCTGCATCTGTGGATGCCATTCAAGATGTTTTCCACTGTGGCTCCATAATAAAAAAGGTTAGGAGGACTAGAAGATGCCATTTAGAAAGCATTTGGACTGATCTGTATATATAGTTACTATTCCTGTGAAGGCAGTCTGGATAATTATGCCCCTAAATAGCCAAACTGTTTGTGTAGTGCTTCCTCCACAACTGTAATTACACTTACATTTTGCACATGCAGTTAAGCCTGCATTGAAATGCTGCAGAAATTGTTTGCAACTTTTTACAATATAATGAAAATCCAGATCCTTTAATGAAACTAAGGCCACACTTCCTGAAGTGGGCTCCACAGAGTGCAACAGAATGCAATAAAATGTAATGAGGAGGTGTTGGATTCTGCCCATGAGAATAAGGGGGCTACAAAGAGGGAAGACTGCATGGACAGTGGCTCATTGGTGACAACTGAATCCACATCGCAAGTAATAGGAGAAAATTTTCCTTTTCAGCAAGGCAGTCACTACAATCAAGGACCTTCATCAGTTTAACAGGCATCATGCAGAAGAAGAATAACAGCAAAGGGAGTGGAAAATAGCGTAAGTTCAAAATTACATGCAAGGATTTCTAAGGAAAAACCCAAATGAGAATTTTTAGAATTGTCTTGGGTTGAGGCAGAGTTCACAATTTTTATTTTATATAAATAAATAAATCTAGATATGAATTTCCAAAGTAGTGTAGAAACAACAAACAGCTGATATTTGGGATCAGTTAAATTTGACTTCACTTACTTTGCATGTACTTCACTGCCACTCATCCCTGGGTAAAGGCACTAAGAAGGGACACATTCGTGCTGTTCAGATCTGTATTTCAGAGCTCAGGACACAGTGCATCTGTTCTCTGTCACAGTTTGCTAAACAAACGTGTTTTCCTTTCCTTTGGTAATAAAAATTGTCTGCACCAGGACCCCAGAGTAGGGGGCCTAAAACTCTCCTCAAGAGTTTCACCAGCTCAAACAAGACTGAGATAGATATGTAGGAAGCACAATGTTCTTCTAATTTTCAGACTGCGAGATGGAAGGACGGAAGCAACCAAAGTGTTTGATGTTAGAACATATCTAAAATACAACTGGCTTAATTTTTTTAATGATCTATGCCTGGGAGTTATGAATTCACTACCACAGCCAATGACTGGCTATTTTAAAAAAGAAAAAGAGAAAAAAACACTAGATTCATTCCCCTGATTTCTGTCATCCAGGCACAGTGTACTGACTCTGTGATACAGAAAACATTATTTGTGCATTTTAATGTTGCTAGTATTTAGTAAAACCTCGCACCTTGACTCTTCAGTTCATCTGCTTCAAGTAGATCAATCACAGCAAATGGGAAAATACACAATTTTTAAGATTGTTAGTATGTTTTTCTGGGCTTACCTGATTTCGTGCAGTGTTGTTAGTCTGCAAGTAAACAGCCAATGCAACGTTTTGGGTAGCAACAACAATTTTCAAAAAAAATATGCAAAAAAGAAATGCTGAAAAATTAGATGGATTTATAAATAACCTAGGAAATATCCCTGCCAAGAATCTCACATGTCCTCGGTTCAGTCCTTCCAATACTGAGAACACCAAAGGATAGAATTCTGCTAACTTCATCCAACAAACACTTTGGAGAGTTGGTCAGTAAAAATTTTTGGTGAAAACTTGTAATATGTTTTTCCCCAAATCCTAGATATTTTGATTAGGAAATGCTTTTACAGTGTTTCATACTTGTTTGGCTGCTTCCTGCTCCTGTCCTGGCTAAACTCCTTGTAAAATGAGAACGATGTACGAATGTCTCCCTTTCTTTCCTAACTATGGTATGGGTTTTAGGTTTTTTTCCTACCTAGGTAAAGCTTTTCACTCCAGACATACCCATGGTGGGATGCTGCTCACTGGAGTACATTGTGCAACCTAGAATTGGTACTGTGAGGTCTTCCTACAGCGGAGAAAGGGAATCATTCAATCAGTTCACTCCTTTTTAAAAGAGTGTATCAAACTATAATCCTATAAAAATAAATTACTCTATCAAAGTACATGTGTTCCAGGAAGAAAAACCGAGTATTTACATTCTAGCTCCCCGCTTGTTGTTAAACCAGAGCAGTAGCTGTAAAACTGAAGATGAATTATAGAAAACACACTTTATAGTCACTATAATTTAGATTTGGATCTCAACTTGAAGTCCAGATGGGAAGCGGGGAATAAGGAGGGGAAAAAACTGATCTCACCAAAAGCCACTTGCTGGAAGACTCCAGCCAGCACCTTCCAGTGAAGAGTCACTGGTAGATGATGATAATTTTGTCTTCCCCATTGCTGCTGCTGCTGCCACAGCAGGTATCAGCACAGAATTAAATCTGGTCCTTCACAAGGCTGTGTGTCGAGTGAGATGAAGTTATGCAGAAGCTGTAAAATAAAAAAAATCACAAGGAAACTGGTGACTAAATTTTAACATTATTGCTTGTTTTTACCACTTATGGTCTTAATGCTCTGTATGATGATCCCTTTAGGTTGCTAAATTAGCTTTTTCAAGGGGGCTTTAATATGTGGAGACCGAAACAAAACACCAGATTAACAGATCTTGAGGCTTTAAACATTTTCATGTTATAAAAATAGCCTGGAGTTATTGCAGCTTGATATGCATAGCTCAGAAAGCTTTCAAAATAATTCGCAACAACTGGGAGCAGCTATCTGTGATCAAAGGAGGTTTCTAGACTCATGTGAAATTGCGTAACTCTTTCTATTAAATATTTAGATGATAAATATGAATGCATCCTGGAGGTATCTGTATACAGGCATACATATACACATATATATATACATACACATGCACATCAGTCCAAAATATCTATAACTGTATCTCTGCCTGTCTGCATGTACACACAAACATGTGTATGTATGTTCACACACACACAGAAAAGTCCTATCAATTTAGGATCAAATTCTACTCAGTAACCAATTAGATATTTTTCTCCCAAGCGATACTGTAAATATTAATGTAGTTTCTTTTTCCTAAAATTCAAGACTGTCAGCCACTTCTAAAAACTGCAAGCTAATTCAAAGGAAAAGAAATGTGTTTTCTTGAGTGTCAGTTACTTTCCCGAGATTGTCAAAAGATAGGTATTGTATAACACACTTATTTCCAAGTCATAAGCCATAATTTTCAGCGTATGTATGTTAATGTCACGTTTGTGAGACCAGAATATTGACGGCAGTGCACCAGTGCAGTCAGTGACTTATGACATGTGACAAAGTTTTATTGCAGATAGATTACGTTTCAGATACTTTATCACAGTGAAATATCCAGCAGAAATCATTACAAATAGCCATGTAAATCTAACCAAAATGGGTCTTAAATGCAGGTTTATATGCAACAGATACGAAAGCAAAGCTTTCTGATTATTCCGTATCCTGTTTTAATTAACGGTTACTCCTAGTCTGGCTTTATTTTTTCTTTTCATCTTCTGCCTGTCATTTATTTGACATCTCTAGTGTGGTGGGAGTGATATTTAAAACGAATGGGAAACATAGAAAAAGAAACTGCTTCCAATACTCTGTCTGGTTAAAGAGATTCCGCTGATTCATATTAGTATCTTTGTCATGTAACTTGTCAAAATACTTGTCAGGGTGTTAGCCAAGGAACAGATGGGTCATTAGTGTTAAGAGACAGATTCAAATCATCTAATTCATCTTTAAATTTGGTTCTCACTACTTCAATTTTATGTGTGGAGAGCTGTTGTTAACAGCCCTTGACACAATTTCATAAATTAATTTACTTCTGCTCCCCCTGGGTGGCACACTCCCACCAGCTGACTCTGACCCTGCGGTTTACCCCTGCCCTCAGCAGGGACAGGGCCACACCAGTATTCCCGCAAAATCCGCTTTCTGGAATCCCCAGCTTACACAAACCTTGCCATTAACCATAAGAGATGGTACCAGTATTCATGGGAGAAATTTTCAGCACCAAACTGTTTACGTAAGAAAAACAGGGAAAGAAGAGATGTACCAGAAAGGATGATTATTTCTCAAGAGTGTATTTTTTTTAAGTTCAAATCAGATAGCCTTAAATGAAGCTGAAAAAATAACACTCTTTTCCATATTTATTAATCTTTCCAAATGATTGTTAACCTATTTCTTTTCTACTTTGTCTCAGACTACTGAGATTCTAACAGAGATCATAACGTGGGACAGAATTTCAAGAGAACCAGTCAGCTTTTTCTCTCCCCAGCATATTTTCCTATCAAGCATAGTTCCTTGACTGCTAAATGTCTCAAAAATCAGCCTGATGCTAAGGCTTTAAAATTCTGATGAAACAGAAAAGTAGGGCAGACAGGGAGAGGAATTTTTTCAAATGCAGTCATGATTGCTGTAAGTCCTGATTCCACTGCAGTCAGTATTAAAATGTGCATTGCTCCCAGTGCTAGCAGGGATGGGTTGCCATCTTACAGTCAAAGCCCTGTCTGGGTTTTGAGTCTCCTACCAACGCAGAATGGGTCGGCTTGTGCAATGTGGAAAGATGTTACAGTCTTCTAAATAAAACATGCTAGCAGTAGATGTAGTTACGTTAATTTTCTTCATGTTTTCCTCACTTGGAGATTATTTTTCATTATGTAAAGCATATTGTTAAATGCTGAATTATAGGCTATCTGACCTTCATTCACTCAGTACAGTGCTACTTTTGGTAGTACAGTGTTACTTTGGGTCCACTTTGCAAGAGATAGAGTAAAATTCGCTCCCAGACTTCTAGCTGGCCAAGTATGCTCTATGGAATAGAACAGTCAGCTTCTGTTGCAAAATGGTAGATTTTTAATTTTGACTGAAATACAGAAGCAGATTCTAAGAACTCTTTTCTCTGAATTTACTCAACGTTTTTTTCTTTCAATGTGCTCGATGTCAGTAGACAGTTACATTGTCAAATCCCTATGCAAATAGATATGAAGTATGCAAAACCTGGACACTATAACAGCTGCTGTAAGTTTGCAGTCAAACTGTGCTAATCAGCCCTGGCAGTTGGAAATTACTTTTTGCCTGTTATTCAGAGGAGCTAAAAAATAGAATTTACATTGTTCCTATTGCTGTTCCAGATTTCTTTATAGTTAGACCTGCACAGACTTGAGAGAGCAGGAAAAATCAAAGAAAGACTGATAAGCCTCAGTCAGTTAGCTCATACAGCAATATTATTTCTTTCATTGTGTTAAGATGAAGATCTTCCAGCTGAAGAGCATGTAGGCCTTCCTGTAAAGAGACTGAAAGACTGCTGCTGACCTCCAGAATTTCTGATTTTGCAGATTTTTGTCACCGGATGGTGCTCTAGGAGATGGGTCCAGAACTCTTGAACAGGCAGCTCCAGGCAGCTCATCACTTTCAAGATGGATTTCCCAGAAATGCGGCCATAACAGCTTCTCCAAAGAATACAATGCCAGGGACAGACTAGGAGTGAATCCCAGCTTCTCTAACATCCTGGCAGAGAAGGAGGCCAAGGTCCTTCTCAAAAACAGCAGTCATTTCAGATAAAAATGTTGTTAACTTCAGGAGCAGTTGACACTCTCAAGTATGTGCTGACAGGTTCCACATGAGGCAGTGCATAACAACAGCTGTTCTGATATGCCATCAGTCTAGCTTATTACAGCATTGATTTTTGCTATGCCCGACATCACCAAACTTGCTGCTACAAGGGGCAGAGTCTTTCTATTTTTAGATACACTGTCAATGACTTTTTTCCAATGTAATTTCTGCCTGGTTTGATCCTAATTAAGCATCTAAGGTGCACTTTCCAGGTTATGCCAAGAGAAAAATTCCCTTTGATCAATATTTTCGCTGCCTATTTTATTCTTGTCTTCAACTGCCAGCTTTACTCAGAAATTTAAACAAGCCTGCAGCAACGTATCACAACTTGGCATAGTTAGTGCACAGCTACATCCTTTGTGGTCTTCAAGAAAGAGAAGACCGTCATGAATTAGGACTTACCTGGCTGTGGCACTGACAGCTGGCATCTGTGCTTTTATGAATTATTTAGATTGTTGCATTTACAAAAGAACTGCAAGGAGCTACATAATGACAAACAAAAAAAGCATATTTGACCTTTTAACATGTAATAAGTTAAAGTACATCTGCAGGGATGAAAGACACGTAAATTATCTCATGTTGTCAGAAGAAGCTATGACATTTACAGTAAGTGATACTCACTCTTGCAATGTTCACTAGTCCTTGTATTTAACTGTGCTGGAGCTTTCATTCTTCTTTGCAGAAAACAAGGAATTTCCTGGGATCATTTAAATAGCAGCCAACAGCTTCTCTTGCTTTAAATAATGCCTTTTCCCTAAGTGTATAACACACTTAAAAGCGTTTAAAGAATTTTACTCTACAATCTAGATGTGAATCTCACTGTCTTTATCGTATGCTGTAGTCAGGCTACCAAAATTTGAAGCCACAGCCACTCGAGCCTGCTAGGGAGTGGTCTGTAGGCATCAGCGCTTGTCAGCCCAGAGGCCAAAGAGTAATAGACTGAAACTGCAGAAAACAAAATTCAAAGGAGGTATTAGGAAAGAACTTTGTAAGAACAGTAAATCACTGAGACAGAGAGCTGTAAAGCCTTTATGTGTCTTTAACAAGTTAGACAGATGTCTGTCAGGATGACACAAGTACTAAGCTTCCCTGGAACTTGGTAACACCCTGAGGTCACTTCACACCAGATCGTTCCAAGATTTTTGTCATAAAGACCAAGCTTACTCAACCTACATCCCAGTAGGAATTGGTACACAAATTTTGCAAACATTTGGCTAATTCCTGGTAGTGGATAAATTCTTCTTTAATGACTCTGAAGAGCAAGTTCCTGGGTCTGTTTGGTGTTTAGTAAAGCCGCAGCTAGCAGATAAGTGCCTTCCTGTTTGCATTGGCGCTTTGCTTCGTTACTTTGGTTCCATTGCAGGGCTGGCAATCCTCTTCATGTGGAGCAATGATCAGTGGCAAGATCTCAGAGGTCTTCCCTTCACTGAACAACTGCAAACCAGGGTGAACCCCCAGTCTTGAGCTGGAGCGTCACTGACTGGTGCCCAGCGCTGCTTAAGCCCTGTTGTCATGCTCAGGAGCGGTGCATCCCCCTGAGAAAGAAATCGAGCAAAGGAGGCAGGAGACCTGCATGGGTAAACAAGGAGCTTCTGGCGGAGATCAGGTGGAAGAGAAAGGTCCATGGAATGCGGAAAGAGGGGCAGGCCACTTGGGAAGAGTACAGGAATGTGGCCAGAGTGTGCAGGGATGCGACGAGGAAGGCCAAGGCCCACCTGGAATTGAAGCTGGCAAGGGATGTCAAAAACGACAAGAAGCGCTTCTTCAACTACATCAGCAGCAATAGGAAGGCTAGGGACAATGTGGGGCCGCTGCTGAATGAGGCGGGTGTCCTGGTGACGTAGGATGCGGAGAAGGCAGAGCTACTGAATGCCTTCTTTGCATCAGTCTTCAGTGCTAAGACTGGCCCTCAGGAATCCCAGGCCCCGGAGGTAAGAGAAGAAGCATACAGAGAGGATGACTTTCCCTTGGTCGAGGAGGACTGTGTGAGGGATCACTTAAGTGATCTGGACGTCCACAAATCCATGGGCCCCGATGGAATGCACCCACGAGTGCTCAGGGAGCTGGCGGATGTCATTGCTGAGCCACTCTCCATCATCTTTGAGAGGTCCTGGAGGACAGGAGAGGTGCCCGAGGACTGGAGAAAGGCCAATGTCACTCCAATCTT
>Ga0065711_1036222_pt1 | contig 21286 bp, 12 predicted proteins | sample Hoacrofraction12_FD_59098 | JGI IMG/M metagenome (GOLD analysis project Ga0065711, IMG submission 59098) | Hoatzin crop microbial communities from Cojedes, Venezuela - Epithelial fraction 12 v2 (version 2) | ecosystem: Host-associated > Birds > Digestive system > Esophagus > Crop | place... | reverse complement strand
TCAAGACCCGCCTGGACAAGGTCCTGTGCAGCTTGCTGTAGGTGACCCTGCTTCGGCAGGAGGGTTGGACTAGATGACCCACAGAGGTCCCTTCCAACCCCTACTATTCTGTGATTCTGTGATTCTGTATCTGAGATGCTTGTACACCAGTGCACACAGTATGAGAAACCGGATGAACTGGAAGCACTTGTCAGCTCCCAGAGCTACAATATCATTGGTATTAGCTAGACTTGGTGGAATGAGTCCCACGATTTGAGTGCTGGGATGGAGGGCTACAGGCTGTTCAGGAGGGAAAGGCAGGGCAGGCAAGGTGGAGATGTCGCACTGTATGTAAGAGAGAGGTTTGATTGTACAGCCCTTACAGTTAGTGATGATGTGGCTGAGAGCCTCTGCGTGAGGATTAGGTGGATGGGAAACAAAGGAGATGCTGTAGGTGTCTACTATCTATCACCCAGACAGGATTTTAGCACTGATGAGTCATTCTGTAGGCAATTAGGAGAAATTTCTGCATCGGTAGCCCTTGTCCTTATGTCTTATAGTGCTGTGATGAGCAGGTCTTGGAACTTCTTGAAGTCTATAGGAGGTAATTTCATGTCACAGGTACTCAGTGAGCCAGGTAGGAAAGATACCCTCCTAGACTTGCTGTTTGTGAATAGAGAAGGACTTGGGGGAGGTGTGATGGTAGGTGGTTATGGTGGCCACAGTGATCATGAGATGGTTGAGTTTAAAATTTTCAGTGTAATGAGAAAAAAGGATAGCAGAGTTGCTTCCCTGAACTTCAGGAGAGCAAACTTTAAGTTATTGCAGGAGCTGTTTAGCAGAGCACCCTGGGAATCTGCTTTTGAGGGCTTACGAGTCCACAGGTGCTGGTCAGTTTTTAAGAACCTCCTTTTAGAAGCACAGGAGCAGGCAATCCCATTGTGTCGTAAGTCAAACCAGTGGGGCAGAAGACCAACTTGCCTGAACAGGGAACTCTTCATGGAGATGAAGAGGAAAAAGAAATGGTGTGATCTCTGGAAGCGAGGTCAGGCTTTGCAGGAAGGTTACAGAGCTGTGGTTTATTATATGCAGGGAGAAGACACAAAAGGCCAAAACTCAATTAGAGAGTTGAAACTGGCTAGTGTTGTTTCAGATAACAAGATAGTTTCGGATAACAAGAAGTACATTAATAGCAGGAGGGAGTCTGAAGAAAATGTTGGACTGATACTTGTTGAAGACGGTCTTTCCTATGACTAATAGGGATGAAGAAAAATCAAAGGCGTTCAATGTTTTTATTTGCCTCAGTCTTTGATAATACTGACAGACTTTGGGCTGCCCAGTCCCTTGAGTCAGAGGAGCCCGGCTGCGGGAAGAATGATTTTGCACTTGTGGACACTGAAATTGTAAAGGGCCAGCTGTATCAGCTGGATGACCATAAGCCTGTGGGGCCTGGTGGGATTTGTTCCAAAGCACTGAGCTCTATGTCCACAAGTCCATGGGGCCTGATGGGATTCATTCCAAAGGACTGAAGGAGCTGACATGTTATGACAGGACCTATCTCAACCATCTACCAAAGGTCTTGGGAGTCTGAGAGGTCCCCACTGACTAGAAGCTAGCCAATGTTATTTCAGTTTACAAGAAGGGTGTGAGGGAAGACCCAGGAAACCACTGTTAGTGGTTAGACTGTTAGTCTAACCTCAGTCCTGGAAAAATTATGGAGAGGTTATACTCATGCTGTTGAAAGGCATTTGAAGAATAATGCAGTCATCAGGCACAGTCAACATGGCTTCACAAAAGGAAAGTCCCCTTCAACGAATTTGGTATCCTTCTATGACAAAGTCACCCGCTTAAGGGACGAAGGGAAGGCAGTGGATGTAGTTTTTCTGCATTTTAGTAAGGCTTTTAGTACTGTTCCTCACAGCATCCTTCTGGACAAGTTGTCCAGCTGTGGGATGAGTGGGTTCATGGTGCACTGAGTAAAGAACTGACTGAAGGGCAGAGCTGAAATGGTTATAGTAAATGGGGCTACATCTGACTGGCAGCTGGTCACCAGTGATGTTCCTCAGGTCTCAGTTTTGGGGCCGGTCCTGTTCAATACATTTACCAATGATCTGGATGCAGGGATTGGGGATGTTGGTTGGCAGCAGGTTCAACAGGAGCCAGCAGTGTGCCCGGACAGCCCGGAGAGCAAACCCCATCCCGGGGTGCATCAGGCACAGCATCACCGGCCGGGCAAAAGAGGGGATCACCCCGCTGCAGTCAGCGTTGGTGCGGCCTCACCTCGAGTGCTGTGTGCGGTTCTGGCCCCACCGTTTAAGAAGGATGCGAAGGTCCTTGAGTGTGTCCAGAGGAGGGCAACAAGGCTGGTGAGAGGGCTAGAAGGAATGTCCTGTGAGGGGTGGCTGAGGGCTTTGGGCTTGTCTGGTTTGGAGAGAAGTGGACTGAGGGGCGACCTCATTGCTCTCTGCAGCTTCCTGAGGAGGGGACTTGGGGCAGGAGCTGCTGAGCTCTTCTCCCTGGGACCCAGTGACAGTACACGTGGGAATGGTTCAAAGCTGCGCCAGGGGAGGTTCAGACTGGAAATCAGGAAGCATTTCTTTACCGAGAGGTGGTCAAACCCTGGAAGAGGCTTCCCAGAGAGGGTGGTCGAAGCCCCAAGCCCCCAAGTGTTTCAGAGGCATTTGGACAATGCCCTTCACAACATGCTTGAACTTCTGGTCAGCCCTGAAGTGGTCAGGCAGTTGGACTAGGTGATCATTGTAGATCCCTTCCAGCTGAACTATTCTATTCTGTTCTAAGTTCTCTAAAAGAATCGTCGTCATCTGAAAAAAGATAGGAGTAACTCATTGCGTTACACTGCGGTGTAATTTATTTTAAAAGAAAATGTCAGAATTGCTGGGAAACCATATGAGTTCTTTTTCTGACAGATTACAGCGACCTCACGTCTACCTGCCAGTTCACCTTTATGGCCAACTGGTGCACCATAAAACAGGCTGCCATTTATTGGAATCTCAGGTGAGGATAATAACTATTTATAGCTTGAAAAATTTTAGAGAGTACTGTAACCTTTTTAAAATACGTTTTAAAAGAGATGCCATACAGTCATTGCAAAAGTAAGTTGATTATGAAAGTCCTTAGTTATATAGGGCCAAAATGGTGTGAAGACATTCTTTGCCGTCTAGTCTCATGTAAAATTCCTTCCTGACACTGAAGTATCAGGGAAATACCTTGCAATGTTTTTCTTAAAACGACTAGGAAAATCTCAGAATGGAAAGCAACCCACCAATAGAAAGAACTTTTCAGTCTGTGTGAAAGTGAATTGTATATTGACACATAAAACTGTGCCTATCCTTTTATATATACAAAAATGTGGAGATTAGGGAATAAAATCTTCTAATATCCTGAAAGGTTAAGAAAAATAAACCCTAAGCCAGTTCATAGTTGCTTAAATGAATTCACTTTTAATGTGCGTTTGCAACATGATTTGATGAATTGAATACGATTGTTGAAGAGTTCACGAGAAAGCTCATATGTTGGAGTGTGTTAGTCTGATTAATCTGTTATCTTTCTAAATCTGAATTAACTTCCTGCAGTCAGTGTTTACATTAACATTTTCTACTTGCATTACCATTGCTGTTAATTTATGTTTATTATTCCAGAACTACTATTGTTCATTTAGGGTGCATACTTTTAAATTAGTGCTTTACCTTTTGTTAAAAATGCAAGAGAACCTGTTTGACCGAGGTCTCATTTTTATTTTCAACTAAATTGGTTTTTTTTCTGTTTTTATCCTTCAGAGTATTGTTACAGATCTAAGTTACACTGTTCGTTCCCCAATGCTGGATAAGTGGGAAGGAATTAAGCAGCTGAAAGCAGCCCTTTGGGCCTTGGTTAGTAATAGATTTACAAACTCTTTGCAGTTGTTTGAGTTCTGTTATGACTCCTGGTTCTGAAATAACTAAGCAAAATCCCATCAAATTATTAATTAGAGGTTTTGTCATAAAATGTGTGTAATTTTTTGAAGTTGGCATTCTGTACTTTAACTAGACTTTCAGTTGGAAAGGGTTCACTGCACTTTTTTTTCGAGTTTTTTAATAGTCACTGTCTTTATTTTAACAAATAAAAATAACAGATTGCCACATATGGCAACAATATTAGTATGAAATCTATAGTTACAAGTTGCTGTGGTCAGATTTTAGTGTATTTACTGTGGTGGTCCAAAATTCAGTGTTTCTGGAAGAAATTCTGAAGTGTGTGAATACGTATATTTGGTCATGACACCCCTGGTACTTGGGATAGGTGAAAACCTAGTGTCTGTGTCTTTCGAAGCTACACTTCTAATTTTGCTTTGCCACCTCAACTGTTTGTCTGCTTCTTTCTTGTCTTGTCCAAAGTTTGTTTTGGAACATTTGTCCAAGGTAACTATTACTGGAAGATATTGTAGGTATGTAATTAAATGCCTGCGTAAGAGGAATGTAAAATGAGTGAACTGCTATCATACTGCTGTCTGTAGTAGAATTGATAAAATGAGGAATACATAGCTGTTTACTGTGAGCAGTTTTAAGTATTTTACGTATTGTGCCAGGTCCTTTTTTTGGATTTGCACAACTAGGAAATGTCAAAAAGGGTGCTCAAATCTCTAACTGATTTGAGAAGATCTGACTTGAAACTGTACTACCAGCAAACAGAAATGTCAAAACCTTTACCCTGATAGAAGATCACTTCAAAATCAAAACTTACCTTTTATTCCAGGGCAATATTGGATCATCAAATTGGGGTCTGAACTTGCTTCAAGAGGAGAATGTAATTCCTGATATAATGGCACTTGCCCAACATTGTGAGGTTCTCTCTGTTAGAGGGTATGTTTATCTGATTTATACATAAAATTTACAGATGGTAGTTGTCATAGGTTTTCAAATAACCTTACCTAATTTACATTAATATAGTTTTGCACTTACTTGGAAATCAATTATTAAAGATCATTGGTGACAGCGTATCAATCTTAGTCCTATACAGTTGCAGAATTGTATAGGAAATCTGAAAGAAAATGCAGTAAGCAAATGAAACCTATGAAAAAAGATACATAATACTTTTCTCCTTTTTAAACAACAACTAAAATATATATTACTTATATCTGTTGGAATCAATTTATTATTCCATCATTCTTATTCACTATCTTTTTTTTAATCTTTAAATGCATAAATAGAGGGTCTTTTGCCTAATATTGCTACTGCATTAATGTTTGTCCTTTTATTTTTTTTAAAAAAAGGTACTTTTCTACGTCATGTAATCAGTCTCTTGTAATAATTAGTTTCATTTTTGAAGTGTAATGTTCTCAGATATTTTGGTGCATTTCTTAAGCTTCCATTGATTTACAAATAAAATTGAACAAAAATCTACTTGGCAGTTTTGTGAAGTTTCTGCTGAATTGTTCTGAAACTGTTTCCTTTCAAAAGAGAAATAAGTTTAGTTAAATTAGATGCTATTATTGTTGCTCTTTTTTCTATATATACATTAAATACAGAACCTGTGTCTACGTGCTTGGTCTAATAGCCAAAACTAAACAAGGATGTGACATTTTGAAGCATCACAGCTGGGATGCAGTGAGACACAGTCGTAGACAGCTGTGGCCAGTGGTCCCTGATGACATGGAGCAGCTCTGCAATGAACTTTCTTCTATACCCAGCACTCTCAGCTTGAACTCTGAGTCCACTAGTTCTAGGCATAACAGTGAAAGCGAGTCTGCTCCTTCAAGTAAGTAACAACAATAACAAAACAAACAAACAAAACACAAAAGCCCCCGAACCCACCACCAAACAGCATTTTGTTGTTCTTACTGACCTGTTGGCAGGATGAGGTTCAGGCAAATGGGGTAAAGGTGCTATTGCAAGAAAAAACAGTGCAAGCAGGGGCACAGAGTTATACGCATTCAGAGACATGTAGACAAGTGAGAGGGCATATAACAGTCTGTTAGGTTTATGTTTAGAAGTAAGAAATTTTTAACATCAGGATAAGTTACTATTTTTTATGCAAAGTCATGGCAGCTTGCTATAGTACCCTGCAGAAATCTCCATGCTTAGGTATGAAGATACCTTTTCTCGGTTGTCCTCAAAGGAATATTCTAGAATATAAATACATATATTCTGTGTGTGTACACACACACACACAGAGTATTACATATTTAAATTCTTGTATATGTTGAATATCTAATATCTTTTAATTTTACTATGAATATTTGGAATTTACATCCAGAATTATACCGTATTTGGATATCATTAAAGGAGCGTATCGGCTGTAATCCTGATAGCTAGATATTTGCACCGAAATAAGATAGTGTGGCTTTTCTTTTGAAGCAGTGAGACTTTCAGCTCAGTTACTCCTCAAGACACTTAATTTACACTACTAAGTTCTGCAGAAGAAATGTTGAATTAAAATTGCAGTAAATTACATAGTTTCCCTCTTTGGCTTCTATAGAATTGCTTGCTTGTTTGCAATATAGTTTATAACCTTTGAAGAAATGTCCATTTTCAATGATAGTCTCATATAATTTCAGGTATGTTCATCATGGAGGATGACCGTTTTGGTAGTACTTCCACTAGTACATTCTTCCTAGATATTACTGAAGATGCAGAACAAATATTTTATGACAGACCTGGACCTTCAAAAGACAAAGACCGTAGTCCCTTTCCTTTTTTTTCTTCTAGCAGACTTGTGAAAAATCGCATTCTAAACTCTCTTACTCTACCTAATAAAAAACACAGAAGTAGCAGTGATCCGAAAGGAGGAAAGCTGACATCATCTGACAGTAAATCAGGCCTGAGGCGAAATCGTACAGTAACAGAACCTTCCGACAGCATAGACTTTCCTGCTGGGGAAGAATTAAACCCTGTTTTCAGAGTTCCTAAAATCCAGACTTTGCGATTAGAAACTTCTTTTGTTGGAAGTAAGCACGTGGAAGATACCGATAGTACCCCAAGTATTGGAGAAAATGATCTGAAGCTGCCAAAAGGTCTTGGAAATGAAATTCACCGGGAAAACACAAGCAGAGAAAGGCTAATAGGAGATGGTACTACACAAACACATTTCAAGAGTCGTAGCTTGAGTTTTAATACGGATACCACAACAAGTGGCATAAGCTCAATGAGCTCTAGCCCTTCAAGGGAGACTGTAGCTGTGGACACTACAAATGTAGATACTGACTGTGGAAGTTTGAGTACTGTGGTAAGCACAAAAACAGTTAAACCAAGTCACTGTTCAACACCACAGCCTAACCACCTGCCTCTCTCAAAATCCAACTCTGTATCCCTGGTACCGCCAGGATCTTCTCATACACTTCCCAGAAGAGCCCAGTCTCTTAAAGCTCCCTCTCTTGCCACGATAAAAAGTCTTGCTGACTACAACTTCAGCTACACAAGTTCTCGAGATGCCTTTGGCTATGCTACACTAAAGCGCTTACAACAGCAGAGGATGCACCCTTCACTCTCTCACTCAGAAGCCCTGGCATCTCCAGCAAAGGACGTGCTGTTTACTGACACTATTACCATGAAGTCGGGCAGCCTGGATTCTCGGCTAACCCCAAGCCGGTAAGAGATTATTATGTGCTCATTTCTTACTTCAAAGCTGTAAGAGAAATTAAATAAGAAAGGTATCTTTCTAATATTTTTTTCTAACTGCACCTAAAAGTGACAGGTGTTGTAGGATGATTCATAACTTCACTGAAAGCAGTGTCTATATTAGGAGAATAATGTCATAGAATGAGAATTCTTAACTTTGTAAACACCGTCAGAGGAGCCTGGCTTTCATAGCTGTGCTCAGCCCCTTTAGTGCTGTTGGTGACAGAGGAAAATACTTCCTTTTATCACATTTGCTTCCTGTTTAACTTTTTTAATACTTAAATGCAATTACACTGCTAACATTACTTAAGTTGTAACCACACAGAATAGCCCATGTCATCAGAGCTGTATTTCAAAATATAATTTTCTCGATGTCATTTGGTGAGGTTTTAGGACAGGGACTCCTGCCAATATTCTGTATTCGCATTCACTGTGGCATTGAGGCCAGTGGTGAGATACTGGTACCACTGATATGAATGTGAGTTTGGCTTCCTAGCTACAACAGAGCAAAGATTTTATTCGTAGCGTTTATTTTTAGATGGCAGTGTCACCTCTGTAATATTAATAAGTATTGAGTAATATTAAATTTTCTCAAGACTAGTTGGATAGTTACATAAGATATCTAGCTCATGACATTGACACTGTTCCCAGCAGCTACAGTCAGTGCTTAACAACTATCTCTTAAAAGCTGTTCTACCCAGTTTTTCCTTTCGAATCGTCTTTTAGCGAGTGCATTGGATTTTCACGTTACTTTTGAAGGGGGAAAGACACTTTCTGTGTCTGTTCTTACCTGAACATTCACTCTCGGATGACTGAGAAAGGGGAGAAGCTAGCAGTACATTAGTCATCTGCTTACAGCACGGAACAGTAAATGCCCAGTCCGTGAACTGAGCTCCACATACCCAGTTGAGTGTACACACTGCCTGTTTATTACTATGCATTTTTGTGCTGATAAAGAGCAATTCATTTGTTGATATTTTCACATGATTCTGCAAAGATGCCATAAAAGATAAGTTTTGTTCCCTTTGTTCAATTAAGTTAGAACTAGACTGAGTGTGCGGACTAAAATAAGGATGACTCAGTAGTTAAGCTGTACCATCTTGGAAATCGGAAGTGCTGTTCCTTGCTCTGTCACTGGCTTCCTGTGCTAATGCAGGAACAAATCAGTCTCATGTCAGTGGCACTACACGTTCTGTTGTGGCTGTAGTAATGTTGTGCCGTTCCTTGCAGTCATGCCCTTGGTATGCAAAGCAGCCTTGCTGCAGTGCTCTTTCATCCTGAGACTCTGCATGCAATGTAATTCTAACAGTATTCCTGGTGCTTAGCTGTCCAAGATCTCTTATGTCAGTGGTTAGGCTCAAGGATTTGAACTCACCCGTTTAACTTTGCACTGAAATGACTGGAGTACTCTTATCTCTGAGAAGGTTAAAAAAATGCAGATGTAAATGTAAAAAAAAAAGTAAAAATATTACAAAAGATTCAGATTGTTTTGATTACTAATAGAATCAATGGGAAAGACTATGATGTAACTAGTATTTGTGTTTTTCTTATGGGTTATAGCAGGGCAGCTGCAGTGAATAATTGTGGTCCTTTTAATTTCACAGCATGTTACTACTTCCAGCTAAATACTGTCCTTAACTGCTGGTTAAATAATAAATTGGAAAGAAATATTCTGTCCTTTTTGTCTTCCGAGGCTATTTTCCTGTCAGTCTTCAGAAAAAGCTCTTTGTTTCGTGCTACATTGACAAATTCATGTGTTCGTAGCAACTAGCAGCTCTAAATTGATTTTTATGATGTTTCTAGTTGTTCTTTTTGTTCAAAAGATTGAAAAGCTTATTTCTTTGCATAAATTATTTTGTGAGACTGTTTTTCACCTTTGTCTTTGAAGACCAACCAAAGATGTTAATGTGCATGTCTAAAATCCTTGAAAATGTTTAGGATTAATACTTGTGTTTTTAATTTTATGTTGAGAGTAATTGTTTAGTGCTTTATTATTAAATAACCAATGCAATTGGTAACTTTTGGGGTTTTGAAGTAGAGCTTGACTTTTATTGCAAGTCCACTGCTGCTGTAACTAGTGTTGGTCAGAATTAGTAGCAAGAAAACTATTGATGTCCTGTAAATTGTGTTCTGCACATTCTTATCACATAAGAGTGTCTTGAACACAGTCAAGCCTTGATAATTTAATTTTATCTCAGTATAAATGTCTTAATCTGTTAGGGATAAGAAGACATTGTAATTGCCCATCTAAAACAAAAAAAAGATAGAAAATTATTTCTAAGGCAGAAGGTTAAGAAATCAAATGTTTACTATACTTTACCTCCTAATATATAGAAATTTGCAGTAATATAATAAAAATTTACTGTTCTTGAGGTATGTTTCTCTTTACTAGTAAACTTTTAATCCACTGCATATAGACCATCTACATAGGTTCATTAGCTGAAAAGATTTCTAGGTTTTCATCTTCAGTGAGAACTAAAATGACAGATGGGCTAAAGTGAAACTTCCATCATCAGGACTCTGGTCAACACTGAGGACTTGTTCTCCAGTCTCCTCTCTCCTGTCTCATTTTCCCAACCAACTTCTTTGTTTCTGAGGCTGCTTGTCACAGTTAGCTCTGCTCATTGCGCAGGTTCAGGTTTGTTTTTTATGCATTCACACTGAGCAAATTCTTCCTCCATGCTTGGGTGACCTAATGGGTGGCTCCTTTCCAGTACAGAAAAAAAAGTCCTTGCTCTCACTGCTGCTCGTACCTTAGCAGGCTCAAGCTTTGTGTTTGCAAGGATGTGCCTGCTCAGCTTGGTGTTTCCAAATATCCAGGGAAGGTACATTCAGTATACATTTCAAAATGATGCAGTTAGCAGTTTAAAAGCCTAAATCTTTACTGACCATGTCTGGGCTGTAAATCTTCAAAGCCTGGTAGGCTGGAGAAAAGGTGTGGTTTTTCAGGGTTGGCAGCCCCTCAAGAATCCTGCAATCTTTGAAGTCCCTGTGCCAGGACTTTGAAAGAAAAAAATGTTACCTGAGGAACTGCCAGACCATGCGATACAATGAGAGACAGTGAGAGACAGAAAAAAGCGATGAGCCTATAGCTGTAATTTGACAGAGTAACAAGCTCTGGGTTCTGTAATGGAAAGATGAGGAGAGTCTTTATGTCAGCAGTGTTTCTTAGTTTTAATGTGCCAGAATGAGAGATTTAACAAGATTGTTATTTATTATTTCAATGTTGCAGGTTCATGAAAGCTTTAAGTTATGCTTCGCTGGATAAAGAAGATTTATTAAGTCCTATTAACCAAAACACACTGCAGCGTTCTTCTTCTGTTCGCTCCATGGTTTCTAATGCTACGTATGGTAGCTCTGATGATTACATTGGCCTTGCTCTACCAGTGGATATCAATGAAATATTTCAAGTATGTATGTAACAACTTACTGGGTGCATTTGCATTTTCATACTGACAGGTAGTTGACTGTGCATTTTCATCAGAATAGATTAGATCTAGAGAAATGAGGAGAAACAGATGTTACACTTTAAAGGAATGCGTTTTAGAGAACAAGAGTTTCTTTTCTAACCCTGTTTACAGAAAACCACTAGTCTGTTTTGTATTATTAGGCAAATAATGACACAGATTAGGTTAGAAGAGTGTTAAGCAATGGTAGCATAAAGATGCTGTCATAGCACTTTTAGTTGGCAGCTAGCTTTCGTGCTAAAATTAGCACAGTCTGTGGACATTTGTTAATACCACTTTAGCCAACTAATTGATCATTTGTCATGTGCATAATCACAGTTAACTTCTTGCTACCATGATCTTGATTAAATACTAGTTTATTGGTATATATGTTGTCATAGCATTAAATTGTATTCTCTTAACCTCACAGATATGTATATTTAAGTTAAAACAGGTTATTTTAAGTGTCTTACCAGTTGCCTTCCTCTTTGTACTTGGTTAAAATACATTCCCGTTTAACAAACTGATGCATCACAGGGTCTAATATTCTATTAATTATCAGAAACATGGTCTATGCCGAAAGTAGTATCTCAGTGGGCTTTCTTGTCTTAGTTCACTTAGTCTTTGCCTTTCAAACCTAGATTACTTGCTTATTAATCTCAAAATATTATTAGAGCAAAGGCAAGATTTTCTGCCATACCTGCTCTACTCCCCCATTATGAAATGACTACTTTTTCTTTCTCCTTCGGTCTTTGTGGTGTATTTATGTTGCCTCATTTCTTCTCTCTCAACTGTTTTTGTAGTTGAGACAAGTACAACATCTTCCAGATAACAATTTAGATGTCCTGGGTGTTTTTGCACTGCACTCCCAAGATCTTCAGTGGTGTAATCATAGACAGATTGTCAATAGCCACTTCTGGGTCACAGGTTTCCTTACAGTCTGTCACCACTGTTTTAACATTTACTGACTGTTCACAAGCCTTGCTTGATAAATGTTTTTTCACAAATGTATGTTTTTCTCATTGGTTTTTCTTTAGTGCTCAGGAGCCCATTCTTAACTTCCTCCTTTACTTCGATCTTTTTCCTGGAGTAAAAAATGGGCAACATTTTATTTTCTCATAAAATCTATTTTTCCTTTGTATATGATTATCACCTGTGCTAATTTGAACTTTCACTTGAATATTCCAGGTTAAGGAAACTCCATATTTTCAGAAGAAAACCACACCTCCATTTGATGACCGTGGAGCTAGGGTCTTTGCACCTGATGCAGGAGGTACTGGTTTTGTTCGTCTCCTGTAAATTTCTGTTGTTATTGGGTGGGGTACAGTGTTGGTTTATTTGTTGATTTTTCTTTACAGAAAAGGCTGGGTTTAGCTTTTGTGTTCTGTATTCAGGATAGCCATTAATTTTCTGTTTTATTTAGTCTGAGGTAATGTGGTGTTGCTTCAAAGCAACATAAGCATGGTCCTGCTCCAGTAAACAAAGGAGGAAAGTCTACAATCTTTGATTATAATATGAGCCAATGCTAATCAAAGACTGCTGTAGGATAACTGTTGTCTTGCTTCCTAGTTAACTGGAACTTTATTACAAGCGCTGATCTAAACAGATGCACCTTACTGATTTTTTTTTCTCTTTTATGTTGTTAATGTGATATATAAAACTGATTTTCCTTAAAGTGTGTTTATGTAGTTTGCTACGTTTCAGTGTAAAGTAACTCTTGTTCAAAATTGTATTTATTGGTATTTTCCAGCCAGGGAAGAGCGTGTCACTAAAGTGAAGTGTCTTCTGCTTGCTTCTGCATTATTAAGTCTAGTTTCTTCCTATTAGAGGCACCAAGTCATAGGGTTTTTTTAAATTGTGTTTCTGTGTTTGCTGGTGCCTGTGTCTTTTAAAGATCTGGTATGTTGTTGTACTAATCTTGTTTGGTACTATGAAAATTGGTAACATATTAGTGTTACATGGGTATTACTGTTATCAGTGTTGATACAGTGTCAGGGTTTACAAGGTATCTTCTTACAGTGTGTACAGTAGGTTCATTTAGAGGTTGATTTCTGTCCTTTGCAAGTTTTGTGAAGTATGATAAGGCAGGACTTACACGTGATGTCTGTTTCCCAAATGCTAACAATCTTAGGAGCTTAACCCACTTAAAAAAAAATTTCTCCATCTTCACACACACGCCCTCCCCAGTGTTAACAGGCTTAAAAGGGGAAATTTGATGGAAATAACATTGGTTGCTTGGTTTTGTTTTTTTCTGATGTCTAATTGCTTATCTACAGGTCTTCCATCAGGTACAAGTGATGTTGTCAAAAGTCCTTTTCAGATGCTCCGACAGCAGATCAGTCTCACAGAAATAATGAATACCAGCCGTTCAGATGCCTCTCAGTTTTTAGAAAATACAGAGGATACGGGGCTACAGGAGCACACAGATGAGAACTGCCTTTACTGTGTCTGCATTCAAATACTGGGTTATCAGCCTAACAACAGAGTGAACTCTTCATATAGTCGTACAGGTTAGTCTTCCTTGTGGAGAAGTGTGATAAAACTGAATGAAAATACTGAATTTTGTTTATCTTTAAAATTGATTAATCTGTAAGTTTGGTGTTTTTTTTTTTTCTTACTGACCATTGACCTTAAAATTAATTCTCCTTAGTAAGCTCACTGTGAAACTAGTGGTATTTCTGTGGTCATTTCCATCTTTTTGATTTCTAGTGGTGTTAGTATGATGAGGTGCCTGCATGATTTTTAAATATTTCTAAGAGCTTATCAAAATACAGAATTTGAAACCTTATTTAGTACTTAAAATCAGTGTCCTGAAAACTGACACTTGCAGTCAAACTAATGAAAAGTCTGACTTCAAAGCAAGTCTGTACCGTAAAACAAAACGAAGGAAATCTGAGGAGTCTGTTGATGCGGAGCTGTAATTTCTGGGATTTAGTCATCTTTCTTCATATTTTGAGATTCAGAATTATTTCTTACTAACTACTCTGTAGAGCTTGCAGTTACATGCCTTTTTGCAATGTCTGTAATAAAAAGATAATCCAATAATGGATGCTTAGTAGGAATCCTCACCATTTTGCAACAGTGTTACATATTTGGGTAGTAAAACATAAAGAGTACTGCTGGCAAGAGGCATGATGTACAAAATGTGAGGAATGGCACAGAGCGCTGAGTTTCAGCTCATGTTCAGTAATGAGCAGGGATGGCAAATAAAATCCCAACGGCAGTCTTCAAATAGCGCAGAGGGATTACAGGTGCAGCAGAGCCAGGCTCTTGTCAGAGCCCAAAGGGCAGGAAGCCACAAACACGCGCTGTAGGCATAGAAATTCCAGTTGAACATAAGGGGAAGTTCTTCGCAGCATAAACTAATCCCATTCTGAGGTGAGCCCTTTGAGCAAATGTTTGAACTAGGTGATCTGCAGGAGTCCCTTCAGACGTATGCTTTTCTGTGGTTCTGTTAACTGTGCAGCAATCAAAAGTTTAGATTTTTATATTCAGCTCTTTAAATGCAATGTGCTGAAGGCTATGGATAATGAAACCTCACAGAAGAATCTGACTTGTCACGTCTTTCTGTTTATGAAGTGAGAGCCCTTTCTGCAACACCTCTGATAATTGTATGAACAAAAAAAATAGGCGTATGCAAGAGCATCTTTATTATGTTACGTTAAATAGAGCGTGGATATATCAATAAGAGCTCTATGTGTAATGACAGTTTTTAGGCTTCTGTCAGTGTCTGAAAGAGTTGATTATTTTCACTTGAGTATTTTAAGATATAAAGAAAGTGATTTTTATACATTGTGTTATCATTTGTCCCAAAATCCAACATCTAGTTTCCAGCTTATGTGCACAGTACTTAGTGCATCGGTGTCTTACATGCTTACAAGAATGTTAAAAAATAAGAAAAGGATTTGAAGTGAGGAAAAGTGAGAATAACAAAGATCCAACATCTTGGTTTTGTCAGATTTTTCAGACATTCCATATACAGACTGGTGTGGGCAGACCATACACAATCATTTGGATGTGCATTCCTCCAAATTTTCTGGGATTTCGGGCTGTAGTGATGCAGTATCCCACGGCTCAGCTAGCAGCACCAAGAGTACAGAGCTTGTACTAGGTAAGTTTGAAAGCCTTATGATTATTAGAGATTATAACTCTTGAAGCATTTTTTAGATATTACGGAAAAATAGTATATCATGTATACATACTGCAACAGAGTAATGTTCATTGTTTAAAAGAAACAAAAAAACCCACCACACAACAAAAAAAATCAAAACAAAACCCCAGCAAAAGAACAGGAATAAAAACGTCAAGCAAAAAGAAGTCCTTTGGATTATTTAATCATTATCCAGGAAGGTAATTGCATTGTGGTTATAGCAGATGGGAGAACATACTTTTAAACTCTTCTACTTTTGCTGTACAGCATTTCTGCAGGTTATTAAACAGCTCTGTATCCAACATTACAAGCAAATTAATTGCCTTTTTTCCACACTGGTGTTAGGTAAAAAAAAATATTATTTGAAAAAAATGATGGAATTTCTGTAAAGAGAAAGACATTTCTTTCTTGGGGGCTTGTGTTTTACATTTTGACTTATAATTTCTTGTGAAGTAGCTGGTTGCTAACTTCTTCAGCATCTGATAGAAACAGCAAGTAATCACTTGCCCAGTTTGCAACATTATTTATTGGTAGAGACAGCACTGTAATTGAATCATACAGATTTTTCCATTTATGAAATGGTAGCTTGCCTTTTTAAAATATTTCTGTATTAAAATTCCTGAAAATAGTATTATTTTTAAGTTTTAATTTCAGTGGAAATAGATTTTGGTAGTTCAGAACACATACATAAATACATCTGTGTATGTGTTTATGGAATCTTAAAGCAGACTTAGGTGGCATAAGATTAGCACAATCAAAGACTATTCTGTTTAAACTCCATACTATTTAATTTGTTTTTCCAGGAGTAAAATCAATCCCAGATGATACACCAGTGTGCAGAATACTTCTGCGGAAAGAAGTCTTACGTTTAGTAATCAATTTGAGTAGTTCAGTAGGAACTAAGGGCCATGAAACTGGACTCCTGACGTAAGTTGAATACATTTCAGATATTTTAGCAACATTTAGTTGTATGTATTCCTTTAAGATCTCTGGAATAGCGATTAGCCTTATTTCTGACTTCTCAAAAAATTGTCAGGCAGATATGAGTTACTGGGAAAGGTTGAATATAACATAAAAGCTAAGCAAAGGATTTTCCTTTCAATGGTTTTTCTCTGTCTTTAATTTCTTACTCTTCCTCAGTCTTTTTAAAATCAGTAATTCAACTGTAGTGATATTTCATTGCATAGCCAGTATAATATGCATCTCTTTCTTTTTTGTTACTTGTGCCGAATAATATATATCAGATAAGCAGAATAACAAACTGAAAGTAATTACTTGAGAAACACAAATCTACCTTGAGCAACTACTGGAATTAATTAATAGAAAAAATTGTGTGAAAACTTAGGAGTATAAATCCAGGGACCAAATCTTATAATAAAACCTGTAGGTTTCTGGGCTTGTGACATTGGAAACTGACATACAACTGCTAAAAGAAAATGCAGAAATGCTCATTTTAATTTTAGAAATGCTTACGGGTAATTAAGTTAGCTTTCCCCTGTTTTTTATTACTGCTGTACGTGTAGATGCCAATTCTGTGATACATGGTTCTCTTTCTACATCTATTATGTTAAGACTAGGTGATCTCAGTAGTTCTGTACAACTTCCAAATTATATATTCTGTTTCATCTTATTAATGTAGATTTCTTCCAGTTTGGTACAAAATAATGCTGTCTCTTTTGACTTTTCTTGCTCCGTCAGATCCAGAATTTATAATGCCTGTTACTGACGTGTTCTGCTTTCTTAAACATGATAGTCAAAATCTAATTGAACGCTTTTTTAAACTATGATGTAAATCTGTTCAAGACTTAGAAAATTTTGTTTCTTTCTGTTTTTAAGAATTAAGGAGAAGTATCCCCAAGCATTTGATGACATATGCCTTTACTCTGAGGTGTCCTACTTGTTAGCACATTGTACATTTCGACTTCCATCTCGAAGGTTCATTCAGGAGCTATTTCAAGATGTACAGTTCTTACAAGTAAGTGAACGTTCAGATGCAGTGAATGCACCAAAATGTTCCAGCTGGGTGCAGGTTTGATGTTCTGAACAAAAGATACTTTCAGGTGTGTCTTAAAGAAAACTATTTTATGATGTCTCTCTAGTAAAATCTATAACAACGTCTGTCTTTTAGATGCATGAAGAAGCAGAGGCTATTTTAGCAACACCGACAAAACAGCCAGTAATTGATACATCAGCTGAATCCTGACCTCTGTCTCGCACAGTGCATTGCATGTAGACTTTCTGAAATCCTTAGTCAACCTCTGACTGACTGGATAAAATCCTTGGAGCATCACCTTCTAGACCGTTCCAGAAACTATTGGTACCTGAATACTGAACTGAAAACTCTTTCTTCCTCAACCAATTACTGCCCCGGTCTTTTGAGCCCTTTGGGGAGTTATTAAACATTACCATAGTTTTAATAATAGTAATTACCAGTATATGCAAGAGCCGAGCACTGAACACTTCCACAAGTTTTCATTTCATTTTCTATCATATATTAAAAAAAAAAGGACAACATGCAGAGACGTCTTTTTTTGATGGACTTCCGATTCTGTTCCAGAGAAGCAGAATGATGCCTTTCATTTTAACCCCGGGATACCAGGAATCAGAGAGATGAGGGTGCATTCCGTTGCCAGCAGTGGGGAGCCGTGCTGTGATCATGCACACCAGGGGATACATGTTAGCCCTTCTGCGCTGGTTTTTGTACTGTTTATAACACTACTTGGGGGTTTGTAACTTCAGACAGAAAGAAAAGCCTATGTGAATCTGAGGTTTCCTTTAAGTTATTTTAATATTGCTATAGCTGTAAGTCATCTTATTAGCAGTCTCTCCAGTTTCATTACATTTATGTAGATGTATCTTATCTGAACCAGTTAAGGATTTTCACTACAGTTTGATTTTAAAAATAACAAATCATTTAAACTTAAAGTGCTGAAATCAGATTGTTTTCCCTGAATGATATGCATGTGTTTGCAGTTTCTACACTCATGCTCATATAGTACGAATGTTGGTCTTAGCTAAAATCCTTTTAAAAAGCATGATTTGCATCAGATAAATGAGTATTGTATAAACTAAACTTGAAGACGTTTAATCTTTGCTGCTTTTGGGAGAAGACATGAGTGTTTTTAAAGTTCCATGGGAACAACCTTTTATAAAAACAAAAGTTTATTTGAATTCTCAGTGGATGAGTGATCAAGCATCAGATAGTAATAATTGTAGTGAAAAGCCTTAAGTATCACAATTTGAAGCAGCAGTACATGTAAGTTTATATTGGTATTTAAGAGTTGTTGCAAAACTTAAATGATACAGTGGCTGTTAATGACCGAAATAGTTGCCTCTATCGTGTTACTAGTGAGGTTTTTAAATTAAGGAGTGCAGGCTTAAAAAAGGAAAGAAAAAATCCCCGTCACTTTTATCATGGATCTAAAGATTCAGAAGCCTTTATACGAAGGTAATATAAATATATGCAAATGTGTATATACAATAGCATGGCCACCTTTGTTAGAATGCCTGTAATAGAAGGGATTACCCTTTGATTTTGATATAGGTGAATAATTCAGCTGGACTGTACTAAGTAGAACGTATTTTTATCCATTCACTTTTACCATTTTTTATAATTGTCACATAATGCTTAGGTGAAGATAAGTGAAATTTATCCTGATGCTCATAACTCTGTTCTTACTAGCTATACTACTGGAGATTTCAGTAAGTAGTCCTGTGAACAGTAAAACATGATTCCTAATGAAATGTAGAATTAATTTGCTCGTATCAGAAATTTCATCTTGCCACATAAGCACTGCTTTGCAGCTATCACTTCACAGAGTTCTTATGTGCACTGCATGCCATCAGGTTCTGGTAAACCAGATTGTGAGCTGCTGCTCGTAGTCAAATTTAGTTCCTAAGAATACCTTTTCATGAGTTCCCACTGAAAGAAGGAGCAAAAAAAACAATTTAACTCTTCTGTGGTCGGTGACACAAATAATATACCTATGTGTCAAGGCATGTTTGAAATGCTCTGAAAACATACCACACCAGTAACTATTGAACTTCTCCAGTCATAAGAAATAAATGCTTCTGTAAAACCAAAATGTCAATCACAGTAGACCAAATAGTGGTATAAACTCCAAAGGAAATTATGTAGTCTTCCCAAAAATGGGGCTAGCATATGCTATACAGTAGTTTCAGACACTACCTCAGTTAGGCTAGAGTATGAGAGATTTGTTTTGATAACTAGATGGGGTTACGTCAAACAACTCCATGTTATTTTTCTGCAGTTAAAGCAAAATAAACAAGTTTCATCACCTGTATTTAAAAAAACACCTTTGTTCTTTTGTTACCAGTTTAACCCATAGCACTTAATGTAGAAAGCGCCATAGGAAGGCCTCTGATTATAATAGGTAAGCAAAAAGTGATGTCAGTATACTTTTGGAAGAATCCATGCTGAAACGCTTATGTGTTCTGAAGGACTTGCTTGTGTGGGGATCCATGACAACAAAAACTTGACGAACAAATCGTGGCTGCAAATTTCAGTTATAACACGTGATTTTTTGCTGAAAGTGTATGAGTCAGTAGATTTCAACAAGTATGCATCACGGATGTAAAGTGTGTACTGTATATAACATACAACATTTCTAGAATTAATTATTTACATTAAGCTAACATTAATGTTTTAATTGGCAAATGAAGGGATACTGTTGTTGAAGGAATTTGATATTGGCCTAGTGACAAACTGTGAATTACTAATTCTGTAGATGTCTTTTTTAAAATGTCCCTTTCAAAGTTCTTATTTTGGGGTTTTATTTGCTTCATGATAAAACTTCAAAAGAAAACAGCAGTAAATAAGAATTGTGATTATATTAACCCTAATAAAGAATCCTTCCACTTCTCCTAGAAAGGTTTGCAAGGGAAGCTGACAGGCCACCTGCTTGGTATTTTTCCCGTCCTTCCAATATCTTTGTGTTTTTTCCAAATACTTATTTGGTGATACTGTCAAATAAATGATAAAGCCTGTAGCGTTCACTTACACTATATATGAATACAGTTTGGTTGCTGTGGCAAAGAAAGCTCCCGAATGATTGAACGCGCTGGCACAAAATACTCAGCTCTGAGGCAGCTGCCTTTGTGGGAGGGAGAGGCTGTCTGAGGAGCCACGCGCTTTTAGTCCGCTGTGTTAGCTGGCTGATTTTCTTGGTCTCCTTCGACAGTCGTCAGTGGAAAGGGATCGCCTGTGCCAAAGGGCAGAGCTGAGTAGACTAAAGCGTTCCCAGTTGCTTCCCCGAGGGCCTGCTGCTCTCTGCTGAGTGGGGAGGAGGACAGAGCTGGATGCTGCGAGCGTCCTTTCAGAGAGAGAGACCTTCCAGCGGTCTGAAATACAGAGATGCCGAGTGCTCCCAGCTGTGGTGGACACCGTTTGGGGCTGGAGGCGACCAGGCTTGGGGGGGCCTGGCTTGTTTGTTAGGCCCTCGGCATGTTGTGCTTGGAACAGTTGCTTTTCCTCATCTGACAGTTCTTGCTTGACTTTGTATTATACGTACCCAAAGTTACATGTATCCTAAATGTGCTCTCATTGGGTTCTGTTGTTGTTTTTTCCCAACATAATGAAGTGCTGAAGTATTTGGTAGTTGAGAGCTGTAATTTGCAGTGAGAGACAAAAACCCTTTAGCACCTGTACTAGGCACCTGAAGAGAAAGGTGGCTACTGGGGAAACAGACAGTAACCGAAGCCTAGTGAGAGATGGAAGAGTTGCTGCTGCTTCCTCTTTAGTCTGTGTCCTGGTCTTGGTATTTGGCTGTTTGGACTGCAGGCAGCTGGTGTGACCATGAGCTCAAGCTGAGCAATCGCAGCCGAAGAATTCTTGACAGGCTTCGGAGCAGCCCCAATGTTCCTGCTCACCTCCTGGCAGGGCTGCACACAGGTGCTGTTGCTCAGAGCTTCACTGTAGCCAGTTGAAAGCAAGTCCTGTAACTTAATTTTTAAATTGTACTTTTATTATCATGTGCTTATTAAAGGCATACTAGGTGAGCATAAAATCTGAGAGCTGTAGAAGACCTTTTGGAACATGCAAGAAACTGTGTTTTCTGTTTTGCTGGAAGCCCCCCCCC
>Ga0065711_1007131_pt1:0-17500 | contig 21286 bp, 18 predicted proteins | sample Hoacrofraction12_FD_59098 | JGI IMG/M metagenome (GOLD analysis project Ga0065711, IMG submission 59098) | Hoatzin crop microbial communities from Cojedes, Venezuela - Epithelial fraction 12 v2 (version 2) | ecosystem: Host-associated > Birds > Digestive system > Esophagus > Crop... | reverse complement strand
TGGTGGCTCCTCATGGTGGTTGCTCTTGGTGGCTTCTCAGCAGCATTCAACCTTCCACGGCAAAGGGGACTTTCTCAGCCTGTAGCAATGCCCTGAGGAGTGTCGTGGGATGCTTGCTGCTCTGTGGTGAGCTGGCAGCCAGCACGCTTGCACATAGAACAAAGTCGCCTTGTGGATGGGATGCGAGCCGAGCTGAGCCCGGCTGCTCAGAAGGTCCTCGGTTTTGCTCATGAAATGCTCCGACGGGGAAGAAAGAGCCGGCCACAGCAGGGCAGGCGGTTTCCTTTAAAAGACGGCACTGTGTGTAATAGATGAAGCTGCTTGAGGTTAGCGGTCAGGTCCCTTTTTTTGTGTACATGTGTTTGTTTTGATACACAGTGGTGAAACGCAGTCCTTGTGGGGTCGTATTTTCCTGCTGGAGTAAGCTGTCAGCTAGAGATGAGACAGTAGAGGAGGAATAGCTGAAACCTTGTGTTTGTTTGCTTTGAAAAGCCACTTAAAATTAGCTCAGTGAATATAGTCCTGCACAGATTGCTCCAAAAATTAATAAATCAGGCTATGTGCAAGGAAACTCGATAATGCAAACCAGGCCCCTTTACTTCGTGCCAGACCCCGGTCTCATTTACACCAGGGGCCTTTGGCTCTCCCAGGATGTCTCTGGTTTTACACCACTGAATGGAGAGAACAAACCTGGACCAGCCCCTGCTGATGTCTCAGAGTTCAAAACTACAGAGCGGGTTGTCGTCACACTTGTGATTTCAGTGGGACGTCAAAAGGGTCAATGCAGCCTTTGTAGAAGAGATGGCCACCGAGTCAGTCCACAAAGCTCTGCCACGGGGTGGTGACCAGGAATAAGGACCTCAGATGTGCCCAGCGAAAGGGCACTTTATGCAGGTACTGCCCCGCATCACGGTTGCATCTTCAGCCTTGGGGATGGGGAGCACCTGGGCTTCACAAGAGCTGGTGGCACAGCAAGCATCAGAACTGCTGGGATGGCCCAAGTGGAACTGTGTTGCCAAGGTCCCCAGTTGCCTGGACACAGAGGCAGATCCTTCCAAAGAGGGTGATGCAAACCTGCAGACAGCTGGGTCTGGCAGGGGAGGCAGCTAAAGAAGAAAATGCTGGTTGGGCCTGGAGCTCAGGACGTGGGAGGAGAGGCTGAGAGCTGGGTGGGTGTGGTGGGAGAGAAGGCAAAGGTCTCTGCAGCTCCCTGCTTGGACGGTGCAGAGGAGGCAGAGATGGGCTCTCCTCGGAGGTCCCCAGTGATAGGACAAGAGGCAATGGCCAAAAGGTAGCATGGGAAATCGTAATTAGTTATGCCAGACTCCTGAGGAATTAAGTTTTCTGAGTTACCCCCTCTCCCGTTTATTTCTAATAAGCATTTGCCATTGCAGTTTTCCCAAGTCCCCAGTGAGGCTAGGATGGTGCTGGAGATATTAGCAATCCTTATTCACTGACACAGAGGAGCATCCAAACTAAACGAGGTATCTAATTTTGAATAGTAGCTCTGCTGGGGCTTCTCCCTAACCCATGGAAAAAGACAGACGTCTGCGGTGAAGTCTGAATCTCTTGCTGAAGGTCTCTCCAGTAGCCACAGAGAGATCCTAGAGCAGCCGCAGTCCTAATCAGGGAAGTCCCATCTCGTTTAGGGGTGGTGAATCAAGGCCTGGCATTCTTGTCCTATAACTGCTAAGTAAGAGGTTCAGGTCCTCCTTGTTGGCCCTATGGCTCCAACAAACTGATCTGACCTCAAATGATTGAAAGCCATTTATCAGTTTAGTGTCTTGGCTTTCCCAGATGCTTCTGGAAACAACAGAGAAAAATATCAGCCCCCAAAAACCTAAGATTTGAACAGGGACTGAAAGTATTTTACAGACGCCTCGTGGGCTGGCATTGAAATCTGACCCTGCCCTCCAGAAATGACCAGAGCTTGAGGGCAGCCTCTTCTGTGGTGAAACTCCAGTTCTCCAGCCAATGGGGAAACCTTTCCACAGGTGAAAAGGCATTTCCAGTGTCTGGAAACTGGCAGAGTTTTGGTGTATGCTTACCTTTTACCAACCAGGCTGTCCACTACAATGGCAGAAAACAGCATTGGACAACCCCATCCTTCATGCATTTCATGGCCAACTGCTACTTTTAACTTGATCTACTGCTCTGTCTGTTTTACTTAATAGCTGCTGTCTCACTGGTTATTTATCATTTTTCTGCTTTGGGGATAATCTTGTATTCTATTGCTTGCTGAGGTAGTTTGCTGATTTCATGAGCAAGATATTGCTCTTCCTGTATTTTAATGATGATCTACCACTTTTATAAATGACCTGTTGGATTTCCAGACATTCAGCAGCCCACCTAAAGCCGTGGCTTCCAGAGGACTGCTGGCCATCAGATGGCCAGATATGCATGTGCTGTCACTGTGATACATCCAGGATGAGTTAGGCTAATGCTCAGTGGTGTAAATATTTCTTATATGAAGATCCTGGCCAAGTCAATATGCCATATGGGGAAGTTCTGGCTGGCCCACAATAGTGTGGGAGTTGAAGAAGAAGAGATTAAGTGTTTCCCACGGTCTCATGGGACCACGCTCCCTGCTTGACCCACGTCCTCCAATGTTGGGTCTCCAAACCTTTGACTCTGCGATGACCAGCAGAGACCCTAGGAGCAGCCAGCCCAGACAGCAGCCTGGCTGACTGAGAACGTGTGGAGGCCAACCATATGCTATCTCAGGGGCTGCAGGTCTGATTAATGTCAGAGTCCAAGTCCTGAAGGATAAGGAAAATACATTCATACAGCTCTGTATAAATCATACTTAATATTTCATCAGTAGACAGGGAGGTTACAGGGAGGGGGACTGGGAAACACAGAGGTTAAGTGATTTACCCCAAGCTGCAGAGCTGCACAGGATAGAGATTTCCAAACTTGCAGACCAGTCACTTGGTCACTGGGCCTCAATTTAATTAGCTAGTGTGTTTTTATTTAAGAATGACAGCGCATTACATTTCCTTGTAATTCATGGACCCTACCCCACTGTGTGCAGATACAGATCAAAGAGATGGCTCCTGCTCACAGCCTTGCTGCTAGAAATGGTTTCTTTTCATGCCTTAAATTTGAGAACATCAACAGTATCTAAAACATTCAGCAAATGATTTCTTCTCTACTTAAAAGCAGACTCCCTTCAAATAATTTCCTCTTTCTTTGGTGCAGGTTTCCGCACTCTGAAAGCTCCACGCAGAGCCCTCAGAAATAAATCAGATCCCAAGCGTTCAGCCCCCTGGTTCATTTTGCCGGTCCGTGCTTTGCAAGCAGACTGTTTTCATGTGCAAACAGCAGGCTGCTCGCAAATGCTGGCAAAATAAAAGTCATTTCTGGAATAAGTGGCCACCAAATCCCTGCCTAAACTTGGAGTGATTAAACCTGGGTTATCATAACAACGTGAAAGTGCATGACGCCCCGTGTAATATCTTTATGGGTTCTGCCACGACAGTGTCAGATCTGAGGGTAATTGCTGCCTAGGCTTATTTTGATCACCATTCCCTCTCTCCTGACCTTGGAAGACAGTTGGGTTTTTCTTCCTGACTTAAGGGAACTTGATCAGATTTGGTAACAGGATGCCAAGAAGAAAATCAGGTCCATGACTAACAGCAATCCTCATTGAGCTCACGTAGTACATGGGCCACACTTACACCACAGAGGAGACCAGATTAGCTGGTGGATGAGCTATTTACACCACGAGCACTCAACCCGATGGTTCCCTTCCAGTGTTGCTCTCTTTAACTTTCCCTTGTCTGCAGAAAGCGAGGGCTTTTCTGCAACCAAGCCCCTTCCCAATAAACAGTTTGGAAGGGGCTTCTTCATTTTAGGGCTCTTTAGTTGTATACATTATTGCATTGACCCTTATAGATGTAGCCATCAGGGGCAAAAACAAAAGGCCAGTTCTTCATTATGAATTGGCGCTTTGCAGGTAGGTTGTTTCTGTAGAGTCATCAAATCGTAGAATGCTCTGGGTTGGAAGGGCCCTACAGAGGTCATCTAGTCCAACCTCCCGCAGTAAGCAGGGACGTCTTCCACTGGATCAGGTTGCTCAGAGCCGAGTTTGACTTGGCCTTGAATGTTTCCAGGAATGAGGCATCTCCCACCCCTCTGGGTAACCTGTGCCAGTGTTTCACCACCCTCAATGTAAAACTTTTCTTGCTTATATCCAGGCTGAATCGACTTTCATTTAGTTTAAAGCCATTACCCCTTGTCCTATCACTACAGGTCTCTGCTGCCTGTCCTATTCTGCCTGCTTTGACTGTTAGTAGATACTGAGTAGTGACAAGGCTGGGAGGCATAGGACAGGCCAACAGTCGAGTGGCTTTGCAGATGTCCATTTTTGTGGTGCTGATACATGTGTTCCCAAAAGAGAGGGTCTGTGGAGCAAAACCCCAAGCGCTGGGGTGAAAACTGCTTTGGGTCTCTCTGCCTGATAAGAATAAATGGGAGGGAGGTGATAGCCCTGGGACATCATGTCCCTGCCCTCAAGATTTGCATCCCAGAATCATAGAATCATAGAATCATTAAGGTTGGAAAAGACCTCCAAGATCATCAAGTCCAACTGTCCACCCATCACCACCATGCCTGGTAACCATGTCCCCAGCTGCCATATCGACATGTTTTTTGAACCCCTCCAGGGATGGGGACTCCACCACTGCCCTGGACAGCCTGGTCCAATGCCTGACCACTGTGTCAGTAGAGAAATTTTTCCTAATATCCAATCTAAATCTCCCCTGACGCAACTTGAGGCCATTCACTAGTTACTTGGGGGAAGAGACCAACACCTGTCTCACCACACCCTCCTTTCAGGTAGTTGTAGAGAGCAATATCATCCCCCCTCAGCCTCCTCTTCTCCAGACTAAACAACCCCAGTTCCCTCAGCTGCTCTTAGTAAGACTTGTTCTTTAGACCCTTCACCAGCCTCGTTGCCCTTCTCTGGACATGCTCCAGCCCCTCAATGTCCTTCTTGTAGTGAGGGGCCCAAAACTGAACACAGTACTCCAGGTGCGGCTTCACCAGTGCCGAGTACAGGGGGCACGATCCCCTCCCTACTCCTGCTGGCCACACTATTCCTGATGCCGTTGGCCTTCTTGGCCATCTGGGCACACTGCTGGCTCATGTTCAGCCGACTGTCAAGCAGCACCCCCAGGGTCATTTTCTGCTGGGCAGCTTTCCAGCCACTCCTCCCCAAGCCTGTAGCGTTGCATGGGGTTGTTGTGACCCAAGGGCAGGACCCGGCACTTGGCCTTGTTGTACCTCATACAGCTGGCCTCGGCCCATCGATCCAGCCTGTCCAGATCCCTCTGCAGAGCCTTCCTAACCTTGAGCAGATCGACATTGCCACCCAGCTTGCTGTCATTATCTGCAAACTGACTGAGGGAACACTCAATCCCCTCATCCAGATCATTGATAAAGATGTACAAACAAGACCAGACACAAAACTGAGCCCTGGGGAACACCACTCATGACCGGCTGCCAACTGGATTGAACTCCATTCACCACCACTCTGCGCTCAGCCATTCAGACAGTTCTTTATGCAGTGAAAAGTACACCCATCCAAACCATGGGCAGCTAGTTTCCCCAGGAGGATGCTGTAGGGAACAATGTCAAAGGCCTTACGAAAGCCCAGGTAGACAACATCCACAGACTTACTCTCATCCACTAGGTGGGTCACCTGGTCATAGAAGAAGACCAGGTTGGTCAAGCAAGACCTGCCTTTCATGAACCCATGCTGGCTGGGCCTGATCCCCTGGTTGTCCTTCACATGCCCATTGAGCACACTCAAGGTGAACTGCTCCGTAATCTTTCCTGGTACCAAGGTCAGGCTGACAGGCCTGTAGTTCCTGGGATCCTCCTTCTGGCCCTTCTTGTAGATGGGTGTTACACTGGCGATCCTCCAATCACCTGGGTCCTCCCCTGTTAGCCAGGATTGCTGACAGACGATGGAGAGAGGCTTGGCCAGGTCCTCCACCAGCTCCCTCAGCACTCTCAGGTGGATCCCATCTGGCCCCATAGACTTGTAAGTGTCCAGGTGGCATAGCAGGTGGTTAACTGCTTCCTCCTGCTGCCACCTGATGCTCTTTCAATTCGGTGGGAGCCAGACAGAAGGGCCCCCCAAACCTCCCTTCTCCAACTAGTGCTTGCTGTGCCATTAGCATGTCTAGGGTGAGACGCAAACCAGCCAGACACCCCAGAGGTCTGTATTAGCCCCAGAATTCATGCAGTTATCCAAGGATGTGGCTCCCCACTGATGTTGGCTGGGGGCCTGCAGAGCGGTCATGATGGATTCAGCAAAGGTGCGAGCCGGTCTGCTGGGTGGCACAGTGCACATCCTCCCATACCACAGCCGGCTCCACTCTCTCTAGTTAAAGGCCATGATTTCACCTCCCATTACCTCATGCTGACCACAGGGAAACAGCATGGATGTGGGCGGTATGACATATTGCAACTCCACGCCCTTGCCTCGGTGACTTGGTCCTGTGTCTGTACCCTTTTCGTATTTATATTCCCCAGCTGGAGCAGGTTAAACCACTGCCATGTCGTTATACACACATACATATGCACATATGCACGCAAAGTTTTATAGATTTGGCAGAAAAGATCCAACACAGCATGTTGCACAACCTCTACAAAAGGCAAGATCAGAGAATTCCAAGCTAATTTAAACTATCCTGGATGTATTGAGGAGGAAGGAAAGACCGAATTGTGTTACAAAATGCAAGTGCAATGCTTCAGGGAAAAGAAAACTGATGCCTCAGATAAGGAGCATGGCATTAGTGTGTTGTTTTTTTTTTTTTTCCCACTGGTGAGGCGCCTTTATCCTGATATGAGTTCCAGATATTAGCACAAAGAATTAAAAACGATGCTAATCCTGTGTATCAGCAGTGTCTAACCTGCCAAGCATAAATATTCTTGTAAACACTTTGCAGTTACCTGGTAACCACAACAAAGCATGCACAGAAAATGTAATTACAGGGGCTCATCTTAAATTATCACCTATAGACAGGCACATATTATTAGATATTAGATTCTCCCTTAGATCAGAATCTCATGTTCCTCGTGTCTAATTTAAAATAACTATCTCCTTATTGGCAAGTGACGAAATCTAAATGGAGTCACCTATATCCTACTTCACAGCTCAATTAAGGAAATGTGATTACAGGTCTGGAAGCAGATGCAGATATTACCGGGGAGGGATGATGGCAGGAGCCTACAGGAAGCAGTCGATGCTTTCCAGGGGTCATTTGTAGGGGAACCCGTAGGAACAGAGTTTCTATTGTTATACACTTCAGAGTATGTGGGGTGGAGAGGGGGTGAGAGACCGGATTCCCATTTTTAAGTGCTTTGGAGGTTTTCAGAAGGAGTCAGGTTCCATTGTTGTGTTTTAAATATTCTCCAGGTTCTCTGGGAACAATATACATTTTCACCGCTTTTCCCTCTGCGTCCTTCCCTCTCATGATGAGGTTCACACTCTTTGGTTGTCCAGCAATGGCCACTGATCTTTATTCCGGGAGATGTCATTTTATGCACTTATCCCAACAAAAGCCAAAGGGAGATGCAGAGAGGTGTCCTAGGAGTGCTCTGAACGCAACAGGCAGGAGAGCAGGTGCTTTTGCAGCCCTCTCAGCTGTGTGCACCTGGGTCATGTTAGGAAGGACCATCTGTCAGATGCACCAAGAAACATGCTGGGTGAAGGGTCCCTTTTGCCTAGCAGGACGCAGTCAGGATGGCAACACGTGTAGCATCCCCGGGGTGACATCCCAGTGTCCTTGGCATCGCTGATGACATGGTGGAGGAGCAATGAATGCTAACGCAGGGAAGCACCAACCTTCTGCAGAGGGCTCTTTGGTCCTGGGAATGATCGGGTCTCCTCACCGAGCTGGATGAGTCTGGGGACAAAGACGTCCTTCTCCAAACCCCAAAGAGAAGGTGTTAGAGTCACAGGCAGCAGCTGTAAGGGAGGAGGGTGGGATCGGGGGCTTAGAGAATGGCAGATGCAAGAATACATCCTGCTGCATGCACGCAGGAGCACAAGTAATTATTCCTACAGGGAAGACACATTATGGCAGAAACTAGCACGAAATAAATGTGGAAACATAGGGATGCATTTGCAAACACTCTTAGCCAAGACAGAGTGAAATCACAGACGCTGATCCCCAGTTCCTTGTAGTGACCAAGGGAGTGTTGAGGTATAAAAACGGTGGCTCTGGTCTGTGGAGAGATGGATCTGCTCCAGCTCCCTGCCCATCTTCTGCCTTGGTTTTGTTGCTCCATCCCAAATTGCTTGATCCTAAAGGGAGAAGGCAGACAGAAAACAGGGTCTCTCTCTAATGCATTTGTCAGCGGGCTTAGGGTGGAAATTAGAAGCGAGTGCGCACTTGCTTTTCTGCTCTCGAAGGGCAACCTTTGATTTTGATAGTTTCCATCCCCTGAAATCTGAACATGCAAACACACACAAAAATAAACCAGGAAAAGAAAGTATTTAACCCACTAAAAAAACAGAGTTCAAGAAAACCACCCAATTTCATTTGAAATCCAACCTTTTAAGAATCCTTAATGTTTTCTTGTATGAAAACAGTACTTGCTCCACGAAAAATGGTGCAAAAAAAGGCCAGTGTTCCATTCTGCAAAGGCGCAGACGCACAGACCCTGGACATCGTCTGAATCTGCCTGCTCAGTTTTGCCTCAGGATTGTGCTGAAGTCAGGACTCGGAAAGAAGTTTTCATTTCAGTGAAACTACACTTACTTTGACTGGGAAAATAAAAGTTTTGACCAAAATTTTATGGTTAAGCTATTTATGATGCTGGGACTAAATTACAAGTGCAATTTGTGTATCGGAAATCCCCTTGAAATTTCAACTAAATTTGATATATGTGCTTTCAGCATCCTTTCCTAAGAGAGCTTGTTTCTGGGCCAAATTATTCCATTTTTATTCATACATTAGCAAGTGGAGTCTTTCTTACCGCACGCTTCAGAGTCCAATCCTTTTCTTTCAAACTACTGCAGGTTTCCCCAAGAACAAAGAAAAAAAGACAACACATATTCTAACAGCAGTAGCTCTTTTTCCATTGCTCTCCATCTGGTACGTGATCTGTGATCATACCTCCAGGTCATTATGCTTGTAATGTTTATTGGAAAAATCAATCTTTAACTTTAAGACTTTACACAGGAAATATTAAAGTAAATTAGGACCCTATACATCCATTTTCAAATTTCCTTTCGACCTCACAGTACCTACTTCTTTCATGAAAATAAATCAAGATTTTTTTTTTTCCCCCCAAGCTGTTCCATCTTTGCATAACTGACAAAATTTCCTGGAAATACAATTTGCCCAGCTACCTTAGTTATTATCTCCAGCCCATATTAGCAGCTAAGCAGTTGCTGACATTCCCTTTCAATATTGCTACTAAAACTCCATGAAGCTTACGCAGAATTTATATACGACTGTCAACTCGTTTTTAAAATATGTAATAGGAAAAGATCAGCCAATGCCTTTCTGGCCACCTACATTTCAGAAGGTACTGGCTGGTATTAAAGTAGTGTGTACATATATATTTTAAGAAACCACACATTTTCTGGGCCAGAATCCAAGGGCATATAAAATAGTTTAGTCAGTTATGACTGCATGAGGAGCTAGATGGAAAACAGAGCATTCTCAGAGGGTTTGGGTGCACATGAATTTCTTTCCAAAATTAATGTGAGTGGGGGTCATTAATTTTACTTTTATTTTGGTGGATGAAATGTCGCTCTTCTGGATATTCTCAGGATGTGATGTGAAGCCACATCTAGCGAAGGCAGGACCCTCTGGCCCCCGTCAATGCCTTCCAGCGCTGAGGCTGAACACACCTCGCTATTCATCCTGCTTCTGGGCTGGGACAGAAATACTGCGACAAACAAAAATAAAAAGGAAAAACGTATTGCAGTGACAGTTTTGAGTCTGAGGACAGACAGCCTCATGGGACGAGATGAAAGCCACTGAGACAGACCAGAGCAGTGAAAGGAGAAAATGCAAAGGACCAGAGCTCCAGGCTCCTGCACTCTCAGGTCTGATCCTGCACTGCTCAAGTCCGTGAAACCTTTGCCACTTGCAGCTACAGAAGCAAGAAGAAATTTAATCAAAGGTTGACTTCTCTCCCTTCGTTTTTTCACTTTTAAAAGGAGAATGAGGCTACTTTGCAAATTCAGTCAGGGGGTTGAATCTGTTTGTAACAGGGCTGTCTCCAGGTGGAAGGCATTAGTGAAGAGCAAGATATTCTTGTTCTTTACCTTTGATATTTTCCCCCTTTATTATCCTTAGAGCTGAGGTGTCCTTGAGGTTTCTCATGGAATCAGCTTATCTTTGCTATCCCAAGAAAATGTTGTGTTTAAAACACAGCTAAAAGCTGTTTGAGGCTGTGTCTTTAATGATGCCAATGGGAAGATTGCATAACATATCAAAATAAAGTTTAAAAGTAATCAGAATCTCTATTTAAAAGAACCCATAAAAGGGCAACATTTCTCTTGCATTGTGGGACCACGTCCATCAGCTGTAGACCCAGCTCCCTTTCATAACAGAGCACACAAGACACCATAATAAACAGTCAAAAACAAAACCACATGCTGCCATGAAACGAGACTGACTATCAAAATCCACGAAGGAGAGGGCAGATACAGCGATGCCTCTTGGTGCTAACGCGGCTCAGCAAGGAACCACCGCGACTCACGAAGCCCCACGGACGTGGGGACTGATGCTGTGGTGACTGGAGTAGCCAGCGTGGGAACAACACAAACCCCTCTGCATGCAACTTCACTCCAGGACACCCCAGACCAGGGATGGGATCCTCAGATGTGCAGCCACCAGAGCTCCCAGTTTTGCAAGAATGGCAAGTTTTTTCTCCTCTTCGTGCAGCCAGCATCAGATATTAATTGTTAGTTGCGAGATCTCTCTCTCAGATTCACTCTATCATCAATTTCCAAGCCCTTGGGCTATTATAGGCTGGACTTCATTTGTCTTAAACTTCTCTGCCTGGGACTTATTGTTCTGTGCTGCTGGTTCACAGCTCTGTAAGTCATTACCAGCTCTGTCACCTCCCCCAGAAGGAACTGTTGGGTATTTTTTTCCTTCTTTTTTTTTAACATAGAAAATCAGTTTTGTGGCTGCAAAATGGAAAAGCCCCGCAAACTCTTATTTCTACTCCCCATAAAAGAAGAAGAAAGGAAGGAGGATTAGGTTACAGTGCAGTGCATCAGAAAGTTTACTGATGACCTGCCTGCAACCAAATGGCTAAGCTTCCAAGCGGGGTCAGAATTGGTGGCGTGACTCGAGCCCAGTCCAGGATGCTGAGACGTAGCTCAGGATTTCCCCAGCACGCCAGGTTTTTCAGAGCGAAGCTGTAGGCATAGGCAATTACAGAGGCATCTCACAGCTGCAAAGAAGCATGATCCAAACTTTCCCAGGGCTCCATGACGTCTAGATAACAAGTTTTTCAGGTGACAAGTGGTGTGTCTTTTATCCTGGCCCTCTTCTGCAGGTGTGGGTCATTCGTGTGCTCCATTGCTCAAACACATCCAGAGCTACACCCTTGCAGGCACAGCACTCCCAGGAAAAGAGCTTGTATCCTGGAATGGCAACAGGAAATCACTGGTGGGGAAGAGTAAACGCTTTGTGAAAGCGTCAAGCAGTAAGTTTTACCTGGAGAGTAACCACAGGCTGTGTAGGACCTGACTGAAAGAGGAAGAGAAAGGAGAAAAAAAAGCCAACAGCATTTTCCTTTGGGGCATGACCTACGAATTTAATACCTCTTCTTCCCCCTTAGACATGGGAAGCCATATCCTTACCACCTTTTGGGATGATCCATGCAAAGGGCTCTCTGCAGACCACCCTTTAGACAGTGGGGGACATCGAGGTGGAACACACGTGGCAGGTCTGACCATCAGATGATCTAAACCAACCCTCTGGGCACGACCGTAATTTCACCCAGTCATTCATGCACTAAGCTCCTTGCAATACAGTTTTGGCCATTACACTTCTCTTTGGGTGAAGGAGAAAGTCCTGGGAGGCCGTGAAGTTTTCTTGCTGGTGGGGCAATATTTGGGTGGATCTGGGACCCATTTAACCTTAATCCACCCTTGGCTTAATGTCTCAAATTCCTTCCCCATGTACGGGCTGCCGCTCCATTCCGATTTCATTACATTCCCAACAAAGCTGCGACGGCTCAGGGATGATATAGCCATCAAAGGCTGGAGGGTTTTAATGCCACGGCTTCCACGGAAACTTCTCCTGAGCTCACCCGCTTGTCTGCATTACTTCCAGCTGTGCTCACAGCTTCATATAGACTGGATGTAGGAGAGGTAGAAAAGTTTATGCCACTTCTATATCTTGCAAAGAGAATGATGAGTACTGGGCACTGGGAGAAAAGGGAGATCCACTTCAGATCATCTGGAGGTGGGGGAACTAGGGTGCAGACAGAGGGATTGTCTTGGCATCAAAAAATTTCTGAGGAGGAAAATCACCTTGTGCCATTTCACTGAGAGCACAAGAAAAGCATAATCCCCATTTCTCAACAAGACCCCAACAGAAGAGTGATGGGCTGTGGTGCTTTCAACACAGCCCAAAGCCAACAGGCTCTTACAGACCTCCCTGATGCTTGAGAAGCCCCTTGCCAGAGTGAGTCATGCTCAACGCGGTGGGCATCCGCCAGTCTGCCCCACGTAAACTCAGCCTGCCTGGATCCTGGTGGTTGCACACAGCCTGGTTGAGTGCACAAGAGGAATCAGAGCATCCGTGGCTATCATATCTCATCCCCAGTGTGCTTTTGGCAGAGAGGCATAGAGAGAAGCTGGCAAGGGGAGAAGAAGGGAGAGACAGTGATGCCCACCACTCCAGCTGTTTGTAGACCAGGTGTGGGCTTGTCCCTCGAATTCCCAGTGCTTTATTCCCCATCAAAACAGCTTTAAAGGCTGCAGAGTCTCAGGAGATTAGCAGCAGGATAAGAAAGAGCAAATACATATATATTATAACTGGCAGGTGGGAGAGGACAAAAAAAGTGGCAAAGTCATGAAGTAGAAGCAATATCCCACTAAAAACAGTGTGTGAAATAAGGTGGAGATTTATGCATTTCAGGAGCTGCTGCCTCCATGGGTTGTACTGTCCTGCTTATTTTTTTGGGCTTGAGAGCAAACAAGATGAAAACTTGACTTACGGTTTGCTTGCACTTTTAAGAGGAGAAACTCAGCAGGCAATAATATATCTGGAACTTCTCAGGGTGCTGCCCATTTATTGCTCCATCAAGGCCAAAATGCAAGTCCTGGATCCCAAGGAACACAGAAATCCAAGCCTTCCTCAGCATTGTGCAAGACAAACCATTGTGCACACTGCAAAGCAGTCGGTTTCTGAGATCTGCAGAGTAAATATTTGGGAAGCTACACTTATAGCCTTGTAGGCACATCACTGCCAGGTCCTGCTGACCTTGTCTGAGTGGGAAAAGTGTGGAACCAAGAAGGTGAAGGAATGAAGCACCCCCCACCAAATCTAGAAGCCATGGGGAGGTTTGGGACAACAGCACCGATGACAGCCCGGGCTAAATCTCTGATTGTGGGATTCTTCTGACATTGCTACCCAAGCTAACTAAAGTCAACCTTGCTGAAGCTGACATACGGCATGTGCTTTGCCTTGGACCCTTCCAGCCTTGTGAAAATATCTCTTGGTGTGGAAGTGGACCTGGAGGTGACATCACCTGCTATCACTTTCCTGTTCTCTCCATGGTCTCACAGGCCAAGTATGAGCTTTACACACTTGGACTGTCTGTCTCCAATTTGCCCACCTCCCAAGGCTGTATCTTGGCTCAGTGCCACAGTCTGGCTTCCACACCCTGCATTATCAGGCTTGGAGCTGGCCATCTTGACAATAATGGGGTCCTATCTGCGTGATTGAAGACATTGAAACTTGTAGCTCTGAAGAAGAGGCTGTGTAGCACCTCCTGGGGCATCTTTCTCAGTCATAGAATCATAGCATAGTTTGGGTTGGAAGGGACCTTTAAAGGCCATCTAGTCCAACCCCCCTGCCATGAGCGGGGGCATCTTCAGCTGCATCAGGTTGCTCAGAGTCCCATGATCTGGAATGTTTCCAGGAAGTCCTTCCATTAAAAGCACACTCTGTTGCAGCACTGTCATACCATCAGAGACAAGGACTGTAGGAGGTCTGAGCTTTATGGACATTTTCCTCTCTGAATCAGCCAGCATTTGGGCTGTGGATTGAATGAGTAGCCCCAAGAAATGTGAGTGCTGCCAGACTTGTAAATCCAGTAAAGTCTACCTCATATATCATTTCTTCTCCATCCCCCTATGCAGGTGTTGGCAGCAGCCAGCACCCGGCTGGTGGGTAGAGAGCAGTTCCATCATCTCCCTCTGGCTCACAATCTTCTGAAGGCAAAGAAGGAAACACAAACTCCATAAAACTCCACACCCCGGCCCCCATCCAGTATAACATTCATTGCCTCCTCATTTTTTCTAAAAATTTCCTGATATCTGGTGTCTTCTCAAACCCTCTGTTCCAGGTGACAGGAGGCTTTGTGACGTTCTCAGTTTTGTTGCCTGCTAAATTTCAGAGGACCTTATGAGCAAAGGAAGCAAGGGCAGCCAGGAACCACAGGAACCAGAAGGCAAAGAAAACGGCCTTCAAATTTCATCTTGTTCTGCTTTACTCTGTTCTCCTTAGCAAAGCAGGTTGGACATCTCTTCCAGGCATTTGAGCTTCTTCTGTCTACCATACGGGACAACTCAACACCAGCACTCAAAGCTGTCCTAGAAGTTTGGACCATGTGTGACTACTGAATTGGTGAGAGAGGAGAAGGTTTCTTGACATCACGCTCAGGAGTATCTTTGCTCTCTGTTGGAAATGGTAAATTACAGCTCCCACCACTTGTACCAAATCCACTTTGCTGAATGACACTCCAAGGGACATGCAAGAGGTGGTACCTTCATTTAGCCCTGTGAGTTTATTCTCAGGTTTGTCCTGTGTGCTTTGTTTATCACCCAGAGCAGCCAACCCAGCTCAAATGACCAGATGTTTCAAGGATTTTGGCATGGTGCAGAAAAACGCCGGGTGACCAAGGAGGCAATCACCTAATAATAAAGAGTAAGTGACTGCAAGCTTCAGTTCTATGCGAGAGAAGGACCAACAAGGGGCTGAAGTTGTCATCAAGGCTTGCAAGTGTTTTTTATTCTCCCAGGTAGTGGAATAACTTTCGGGGAAAGGAGTGCCATGTATGATCACAGCTGGGAGATGCTTGTGGTTTCCCTCTGGTCCATCAGCTGACAGGGCTGTAGGTCCACTGTCTGTTCCACCAAATCCCAAGGGCTCCATCCAAATTGCAAAAGAGGAGACGACTCAGTTCTCAGACAGCAGTCTTTGTGGGAGTTCAGTGGTGTTTTTTCATACTAGTGTTTTTCCCTACGCGTAATCAAAGTTTTGCTTCCTTTGTTACACTGACAGCAGTTAAAATGATGTGGTGGTTCTGGGTAGCAGGAGCCGTAAACACCACTGCTGCAAGGGAAAAACAGTTCTCAGAGGCTACGATGAAAACAATAAAGTCGTATTAAAAGAGCGGTTAAAAAGTTGCGAATAGAGTCTGGCTAGCCTGAGGGCTGAAAGAAATACTGTTCATGTGACAAAAGGAGCACTGCATGAGAGTAAATTCAGTGTCTGTGGCCAAATTTGCAGAATTTGCTTTTGTTTTGTGGTACCTTGATTTTAGAAGGGACTCAACTTGAGACAAACCACAGAGACATGATGGGAGGGTTGAGCTCAGCATTGTCCCCAGGCCCTACTGGAATCTCTCCTTGGACAAGCCTCAAAAAGTGGAGGCATCTAAAATGCTAAGTCCCTCTTGAAAATGTTTGTATGGACAATGGCGAGACAAAGAAACCCCTGGATTTCAAAGCTGAAGTCCACTTTGAGGTCTGTATTTTGATCCATTAACTGAGGGAAGGGTGAGGAGGCAGACCTCCATTCCCAAAAGGCTGTTAGAGCTCTGGCTTTGCTTGAGCCTAATATTTGGACGGGAGAGGAGGTGACAGTCTGGGTTTGGTCTTGCTTATCTTTATCTGGTACTTACATGTCCTGAACACCAGCAATGCCCACCATCCCCTTGTCTGCTGACCTTTTATTGCTCAAACACATCCAGAGCTACACCCTTGCAGGCACAGCACTCCCAGGAAAAAAGCCTGCATCCTGGAATGACAACTGGAAATCACTGGTGGGTAAGAGTAAATGCTTTGTGAAAGCGTCAAGCAGTAAGTTTTACCTGGAGAGTAACCACAGGCTGTGTAGGACCTGACTGAAAGAGGAAGAGAAAGGAGAAAAAAAAGCCAACAGCATTTTCCTTTGGGGCATGACCTACGAATTTAATACCTCTTCTTCCCCCTAGACATAGGCAGCCATTTCCTTACCACCTTTTGGGATGATCCATGCAAAGGGCTCTCTGCAGACCACCCCTTTAGATAGTGGGGGACATGGAGGTGGAGCAGATCTGGCAGATCTGACCATCAGATGATCTGATGGGAGGGGACCCAGAGAGGAAAATTTGCAGCTTAGGTTTGCAACAACCGCTTCCCTGCACCTTCCCCACGCGGCAGCAAGCTGACAGTGGACAGGGGTATAATCCTTCTTTTCAGATGCCCATGGCAGGATGAAAACAAACCAGCACCTTACAGTGTCCTGCTGCCCCTCGGGAGACATCCTAGGCCTGGGAGCAGTTGCTGCTCTATGCAAGGCAGGGCCAGGACGGCTCCCCATCATCCTCCCAGTTTTTATTTCCTCAGCTCTCCCGATGATACAGTTTGAAACACAGAAGTGTTCTGTGAAGAATGTGTTTCAGGATGAAGATGAATACCTCGGAGCCTGACAGCGTAAACACTGAGAGCCTGTTTGGCTTCTTCCAGTGCCAGCTCCCTGGACAGATGCAGAAAGCCCCTTCGTCGCCCTTGGAGGCCCTTTGGTTCCCTCTGATGAGTTGGAGCTGTTCTGACCCAAAGCAGATGGAGTCAGTTATTTACACCACATTCTCCTGGGGTGCACTCTTGACCCACTGCTCACTGGTCTCGACAGACATACGCACTGGTGCTGGCTGATTGTTTCGGTATGACACAGAGAACATTAGTGGAGCAGAGCCAGCCAGAGGCCCTCGTAGAACGAGCAATCGATGGGCATGTGGTGCTGGAAGCAGCCTTGCTTGTCCCATATGGAGTGGCCATGCCTTGCATTCAGGTGTCAGGAAGGGAAGAAAAAACTCCTTGCTGGCCCCTTGCAGGCTGAGCTGGGCGGTAGGCAGTGGAGGGGTGATCAGGGGATGCGAGCCTTGATAGAAGTCACTAAGAATCACAGAATCACAGAATGGTAGGGGTTGGAAGGGACCTCTGTGGGTCATCTAGTCCAACTCTCCTGCCGAAGCAGGGTCACCTACAGCAGGCTGCACAGGACCTTGTCCAGGC
>Ga0065711_1036221_pt1 | contig 21287 bp, 11 predicted proteins | sample Hoacrofraction12_FD_59098 | JGI IMG/M metagenome (GOLD analysis project Ga0065711, IMG submission 59098) | Hoatzin crop microbial communities from Cojedes, Venezuela - Epithelial fraction 12 v2 (version 2) | ecosystem: Host-associated > Birds > Digestive system > Esophagus > Crop | place... | reverse complement strand
TGCGCTCCCCCTCACCCCCTCGCCGCCCCTTACCACGGCTCCGCCGCCGCCGGCCCCGCCTTGCATAGGCCCGTTCTGCGCCGAGTCCGCCATGGCCGCACCTGCGGGGAGAGAAGCGCCTCAGCTGGGGCCGGGGGCGCCTCCGCCTCCCGAGCTCCCGGCCCGGCCCGGCCCGGCCGCCACCCACCGCCACGGCACAGCACCACGCACCGCTGCCGCCACGCTCCCCGGATACGGCCGGACGCCACTTCCGGCGGGGCCTTGCCGGGCGATGTAGGCCTGGCGACGTGACGTTACATGGCCGCGCCTGGCGGCTTCGCAGGGCCTCGCAGGCGGGACCGCGGCGGCCAGGGACCGGCCGTTGGGCGGGAGGCTCACCCGCTCCTCCCTTCTCGTCCTCCTGCTCCTCCTCCGCCGCGGCGCCTCGCCGGGCCCTGCGGCCTGCTGCTCGCGGCGGGGCCGCCTCCGTCTGGTGGCGGGAACGGCGTGGGCGCTCGCTGAGGGCCGGGCGGGCTTTGCAGAGCCGTGCGGCGAGACGCGGGCTTGGTGCCGGCCATGTTGTTACCATAAAGGCCTTAGCAGAGTTAGAATAGCAAGGCCTTGTTGCTTATTTAGGATAAGATTGAGAAATGTGTTTGAAGCCCTTGCCTTCAGGCTGCCAAGAAGAGCCTTTAAACCAAGGGAGCTGTCCTTGAGGGAGATCAGAGCGCCCTGAGAAGACTGCTTGTTAGCGCTTGGCTAGTTTTGGCCAGTTCTGGCTGAAAAGTAGTGTCCAAAAGTAACCTATCCTTCATTATAATACATTATAATACTAAAAATCCCACCCCCTGGGGGAAGGACCCCCAGACCCCTACTCACTGAACACGGGCAGTGTGAAAATGCTGACCTAGTGTTACGTGAATGATGTAACCAGTCGGCAGCGTGGGATTGCCCCAGGGGCTGAAACTTCTTTGATAAGAAACTGAATAAAGGAATGCCTGCTTCGATACGTGGTGTGCACGCTAGGAGGAAACACCCCTGTGCATCCAGCGCTGTAACGAAGAATGACTGCTTTCTAAGATTCCCAGACGAGTTTTAGAGAGTCTTTGTTTTTGCCAGGTGATGGTGTCGGTGTAAGCGGGAGCTGTAGGGTCACAGGTCACAGGCAGGGCGCTCTGTGGTTGCGCAAAGCTGTGGTCGCACGGCGATGTCGCACAGAAATGGTGCAATGCGCTGATTAAATACCGTGCCGCCGCAGGCTGACTCTGTGTGTTTTAGTGTCACTGGTTCCCTGTGATGCAAAAAGGCAAGAAAAAAGCCTTTTCAAAGCTGCGTGTGCCCAAACATTCATCGTGTAAGCAGTATTAATTAAAATGCAGCGGCTTTGAAATAAGTTTCTGAAATCATTGGTCGATAGTCATTAAAACTTAAAGCTAAGGAGCTTTAATCAAGTACAGGTGTAACAGCAACGTTGACAGGAGGACCGAGCTGGATAGCACAAGGCAGAAGCCCCCTGCTCCCTCTGCGACACGTAGAGTATGCCATTTGCAAGGTCTTGGGAAGGGTTAATTCTCGCTTCATTAACCTGACCCTTGTCACAATACTGATTTTTTTAATCTGTGCCGGATAGCTATGCGAACATGTGTCTATGCTCAGCTGGAAGCCTGTGAATCGAGTATAACTCCGCTGAATCGGTGTCAAAGTAAAAGAAAAGTGCAGGCCGCAAGACCGACACCTTTGACTTCCATCTCCTGTAGCCTGGTGTGGTTTTGTACGCCTGAGTTTCTCTGAAGGATGTGCAGCAGGTTCCCCCTTCTGGCAGCGTGGGTTCCAGGACGGCAAGCCATCTGCTCCGGTTTCTAATCATTCCCAGATACTTTCAGTTACTCTTTAGCAGCAAAAAAGACATTTTTTTGTGACCAGGGATGCTGGAGTCAACATCCACAATTAGCCTCATTTCTGGCTTATGATGATTAAACTGGAAGATTGACTGGGAGAGGCTCGGGAAGACATTGGGAGAATGCATCGGGAAGGAGCGAAAGAAGAGTCAGCTGATAGGGATTCTAATACCATAACAATTAGAAGTAGACTAAGGCATGAGGCTAATTAACACTTTTTAAATTGGAGATGCAGAGCCTGATTTTCCACTTCTTTTCCCAGCCTCTCATCTCTCACTGAAGTGGTTGCAAAGTAGGCACTAGAACTACCTGCTGTTTGGGGACCATTTTTCTGCAGGTGGAGGAGGCTCTACAGGTAAACACCACCAGAGTATTAGGACTCCCAGTGTGTCTGCTGGGCGTTCTCAAATGTGTAATAAAAAGACTGACAAACATCTATGCTAAACCAACATTAAGGCTTTGAATATTGCCCCAGTAAATCAAGTTTAACCACTACCAGATTATTTTCTTTATTGCAAAAGAAAATGTTAATATATCCAGGAGATTTCTTTAGATGCAACTGACATGTGGAAACACACGTAGAAGACCACCAGACATTTAATGCTGCCAAACTGTGGTGTCACAAGGGAAAAAACTTTCTCATCAGTCTTCAAGATCATGTATTTCTTAAACAGACCTAGGATGACAAATCCATGTCTTTGTCAGGAGTGCTTGTTTATTGGCATTTGTAATTTAGGAAGGGCTGAATACACACGCATGCAAAACACTGATTTCTAGAGTCTGGTTTGCTGTCAGTCATAACACTAAATTTTATATTTTCTTTTAGCAACAGTTGTCTTTCACAGATTGGCCTTAATTTCATTTAGACAGAATGTTAAACCATTGTTTGTTCCCAAAAGTTAATGGCTTAAAAAGTGCCATACTTTGGAAAATTTGATAAGGAGTATCACACTTGGCCCGTTACAGCCAACAAGTCCTCTTTGGTTTATATCAATTTGCCTTCTTCCAACTTTCCCCTTCACTGTTGTTCTGCACCTGTTGTCACTTCTTGTTCGATATAGTCTCTCCTGTTGAGCAATTCGGACCATGCTACTGTTGGCTTTAACTGGAGAGAAGACATTAAATTATATCTGAAGAAATCAAGTTTCAGCTATTGGCTTCTCCCTTTCCCAATTCTGCCCTGCTAGGATATTGCTGACTGAGCAGAGAGGAGGGGCAGAAATTGATTCCTGAGTTATTAATGCTTTGGCTTCCAGCAGTTGTGAGGGGATTCTTCCAGACCATCAAGGCACCAGTTTGCTTTCGCTGATGATTGATAGTTCAGATACTTGGAAGAGCATCACTGTAATTGCTGAGGACTTACCGACCTCATTAGCAGTGTAGTCCCATTCCTCCTCTGTGGCAGTCCGACACGGTCAGCACAGACATATCTGAAATTGTAACTAACACAACTCCCCCCAGTAAATTTATAAGCCTATTAGAGAATTATTGGCAGTAACGATACCTGGGATGCTTGATGACAATACTCTCTTAATTTTAAAAAATGTGGATGCAAAGAGATATATTTTGCCCCTTTGGGCCCAAACGTGTGCACCTACTTCCACTAACCCCTTGTGAAGTGTCAGGAAAAAGAAAATAAAACACCTTAGTATGTCTGTAAAACAATTCACATATTTCAGAAGTACATGAAAGAAACTATGCAGTGCTTTGCATTTGTTTAGCTCCAGCTGAGACTCTCCAGACACACTGCAAGTTTGCTAAAGCTCAGAACATCACTCCGAGTTAGATTTTAAATGAAGACTTTGGGTCAAAAAGGTTGGTAAGTTACTTGTAGGCACACGAGCAGTAGCATAGCTGGGCTGGAAGCAGAATCCACAGTTCCTTAGTCCCCATTGCCACTTTCCTTCCTAGTCACTACGTGTTCTCAGACGAAATCATTCGGAACGCTCCATATGTAATTTGAAGCCTGTTAGAATACCCGAAGAAAAGGGAGGCTTTTTTGGTGTATCCAGTTAGTTACTGAGAACTTATTACAGGCACTATGGAAATATTTTATAAACAATGATTATTATTAAATACATTTTGACAGCCATAATAAAACATATCATTGAACCAGTATTTTGCATTACAAGTTGTTTAAAATTTGGACATTTTATTTTCTCTTTAAGAGACGTCACCATTGGACGCATGCAATCTTTTGTGGTCTTCAGTGGCCTCAGTTCTCAATCATTTTTAGAGAAGCTGATGCAGCATTGTTTAGGTGGTGTTCACCACCTTGCAGCATGGAGCACTTGAGGCTCAGATAATGATGTGTCTATTTTGTCCTTCTTGATTTGAAAGAAGGTACTGTTGCTCACATCTGTGTACAGTTTTCATTTATTTCGAATAAAAGAGAGAACATTCCTCCAAGGCCGACAGGATTGCAGTTCCTCATAGTCAAACTAGCTCCATTATTTGTATCAGTAGTGTATAACGCAAAGCTAAAACAAGTTTTTATGCAAAGTTGTAATGAACAATTTGGTTCTTGTTTGTGGTTATCTCAAGTTGGCTGTCCAAATCTCAAGAAACAATAAAGGACATCGGGTCAATGCCTGTTACATTTTTCAGAAAAAGAAACAGAAGTCTTCTGTCTCTCTCTACCAGATTGCTTTGTGATTTTTGCTCGATGGTCTGTAGCAATATCAGACATGGTCTTCTTTCTTTTCCCTGACAGCTGGAGTTTCCATTTGCTCACCCTTCCTGGAAGGATTACCCTTTTAATCACTGAGTGCCTGCCAAAGCACTGAAAAGGAGAAACCACAACCTTTCTGAAGAAGTGCAAAATGGGAAGATACTCCTTCCAGCTGCTTTTCACGTCAACATTTTCATAACTTTCAGCATTTTAGTATATCCCTGTGTTAGTAAGACACACGACACAGAAGCTGCAATTGCAAGCTTAAGATGGTCCAAAGAACTATGACAAATTTATAGATTTCTTTTTAAAGATTGGAGGTATGGCATGAGGCTTGACATGTGATTGAATCAGAGAGCAGCCTTACCGGTGTATTTTATTTGCAATGTCACAGAATCATGGAATAGAATCATGGAATGCTTTGGGTTGGAAGGGAACCTATAGAGTTCATCTAGCCCACCCCCTCTGCAGTAAGAAGGGACGTCTTCAGCTAGACCAGGTTGCTCAGATCCTTGTCCAACCTGGCCTTGAATGTTTCCAGGGATGGGGCCTGCGCTGCCTCTCTGGGCAAACTGTGCCAGTGTTTCACCACTCTCATGGTAAAAAATTTCTTCCTTATATCTGGTCTAAATCTACCTTCCCTTGGTTTAAAGCCATTACTCCTTGTCCTGTCACAACAGGTCTTGCTAAAACGATTTTCCCCATCTTTCCCATAAGCCCTCTTCAGGTACTGGAACGCTGCTCTAAGGTCTCCCTGGAGCCTTCTCTTCTCCAGGCTGAACAAACCCAACTCTTTCAGTCTTTCCTCTTAGGAGAGGTGTTCCACCCCTCGGATCATTTTTGTGGCTTCCTCTGGACCTGCTCTGACAGGTCCATGTCTTTCCTGTGCTGAGGGGTCCAGAGCTGGACTCAGTACTCCAGGTGGGGTCTCACCAGAGCAGAGCAGAGGGGCAGAATCACATCCCTCGACCTGCTGGCCACAATTCTCTTGATGCAGCCCAGGACACAGCTGGCCTTCTGGGCTGCGAGCGCACATTGGTGGCTCATGTCCAACTTTTCATCCACCAGTACCCCCAACTCCTTCTCGTCAGGGCTGCTCTCAATCCCTTTATCCTCCAGCCTGTATTGATTGCAGGGGTTGCCCCGACCCAGGTGCAGGGGATGAGGTTCACACAGGCCCACTTCTCAAGCTTGTCCAGGTCCATCTGGATGGCATCCTGTCCCTCAGGTGTGTCAACTGCACCACTCAGCTTGGTGTCCCCTGCAAACTTGCTGAGGGTGCACTCAGTCTTACTAAGTCATTGAAGAAAAAGTTAAACATCACCAGTCCCAGTATGGGACCAACCCACTAAGGACATCAAAAATAGTGGAAACTTAAGAACGGGAAGAAAGATGGGCAAGTGTTCTTTTAGTTAATGCGGGGAAGGTTAGGAATATTTTAGAATTCTGCAGCAACAGACCATATTATCAACAAATGGAGGAACATGGTGAATTATAGATGTGAACTTTCGACTACCTGTACTGCCTGATTAGAAATAGAACATCAGGAAAGACTGATAAGCATCCTCTTGCAAGCTTAAAGAAGTATCTGGAGTTGTATTGATCAATGCTGAGCTCAGTAGTGGGTTGACGAGGGACAAAACCCCAAAGTTTTGAGCTTTCCCAAGGAGAAGTTCAGTTCATGATGCAAGGAATGTTAGCTGTATGTGTGCATAGAAATGCACAAAGAATTCTCCCTTTCTGAAATACTGTTACATGAACTGAGCAAAAAAACCCCAGAGTCTGGTGACAGTAACACTTGCCACGGTACCGTACTGATAGCTAAAGACTAATAACACTGTGGTTCATGGTCCAGTCGTTTTCAGCAGAGGCGTTCATGAACAGGGTTAAATTTCTGCCTCTCATTCAGCGTAAGCAGGTGCTTGCAGGTAAGTAATTAGGGTTGCAAGCTGCTGAAGCTGAATCAAAGGGAACCACCAAGAAGTTTTCTGCTTTTACCTGAAGCGATGCAAGCCAAAAACTAGATATCTTCCCTTGACATAAGCGTACCAGTCAGACTGTGGGGAATCCCACCCCATTCACCTACAAAACTTTTCTCACAACTACAGCAAACATGGGGGGTGCATGTTTTTTTTTCCGTGCACCCCTAAAAGTGCCACTGCTTTTGTCCATAAGCATCTTTAGACATTTTTTCATGTCTGTCAGTATCATCTGCACTCCTAAGTACAAAAGTACCTAGGAAGTAAATGTTTTACAGGTGGGTGTAGAAATCAGTATTAAAATTAGAGGCTTCAGAGAGAAGCTTTTGGTTTTGGACAGTTTTACACAATCGGGTATGTCTTCCTAACCAGGGCAGGCTCCAGTGGGGCCATTTATTGTATTGTATTATACAAATTCTTCTTATCTTTTATCACATACTCCAAGTGCTGAATTTTCAAAATCACTTTGTGTCACAGATAAACTCTGCAATGAGTAACTCTCTACACTCTTTGTGACATCCCATTCAGAAATTTAGTCGCAGAAAACTGAATGGATGATTACATGATAGGGATATGTGGAAATATTTTTAACATTTGATATTTGATATTAAATTGTTTCAACACAGTGGACTGACATGTCTTCTGTAGACATTTTATTTCTTTTCTTTTGGAGAGGGATATTTTTATTTGTTGATGTTTATTCATTCACAGCATATCCAATTCCAAACATAGGAGGTGAATGCTTAAAGGGCTCCAGTTTATATAATTCATCCTTCTATTTTTTTATTTTATTCTATATAATTTAATAAGATTAATCTAGGTTTATAATCATTGCCAAAAAAAGTGTATGCATATTTTATCCAACTGTTTTTCATGGCCACTGATAATCAATAAGAGCTCAGAACTTAGAAAAGATAAAGAATACATGGAAAGACAATCAGGTTAATTAGATTTGTCCTTCCAAACAGTCACAGGTAAAGTCCATCCATTTAAATCTGATCTAATCATGTGCTGAAGTGGCGTGAAATTGAATGAAATCAAGCTGTCCCTATCCCAGAAAATGTTCTTACTGAGATATAAAAATCCTTAAGGATACAAGTTAGTCAGATAGTCTATTGATAAGTCAAGGATAAGTTTCTCAGTCATAATGCTTCCGATTTATATATTGACCACAGTGACTGGTAATGGAAGGCTCATAACTTCTTATTGAATTCGGCCTTCCATGTTATGACTTTTGCAGAAAAGAGCTGTCTTATGCTTCTTCTTTGGCAATCTTTTTGGTTGCTTATATATTGCCACTAGTAATTACTTTATTAGGAAAGTAAAATACAGGGAGGGTAGGGTTCAAGGGAGATATCTGGCATTATAGAAAGGAAATTGTGAGCAATATAAAGAGGGTCACAGGTAAAATTAAGAGTTAAACACAGAGTAAGGTTATTGACATGGATGACAGCATCTGAAATATAATAGGCAATTGTGTATCAGTCAGTGGCATGGGAAGAGAAGCACAGGCAATTCAGGACATGTCTGTAGAAAACTGTCTGTACTCACTGTTAGCTTCTTACTGAGACTTTTGGTGAGTTGTACCATTTGTTCTTGCTGGCAGGAGTTTTATTGAGTTGCACACTTCTGAAAAGTAAGCAAATGTCCTTGATCTCATTTTCCTAACAAAATATAAAACAGAGATTTAAAAAAAAATCTTCTTTGTCATAGATAAGATTGCTTTACACTGCAGTTTGTCCAAGACCACTGTGAATAGTTCTTGTCTAGCACCTTTGTTTTAATCTTCATGGATGACATTAGGGCAACAGTCATTATTAAAAGCCTTGAAATATTAAAATGTCTGGCAAGCTTGTCATATGACTCCTTCAGAGTAATTTGTCTGCAGCAAGAAACAATGCATGGATGCAAAGTTTAAAATAATTCTGACAGGAGCGTGAAAAAAGTTCTGGAAATTTACCTGGCATGACAAAATTCAATGACGTCATGGATAATTAGTATCCTGGAAAAGATGCTTAAAGGAAAAGGGACCCAGCCAGTGCTCAGTATGATTTCTCTGATAGCTCATTGGAGAGGCAGAAGCTATGAGAAGATGTCCTCAGCAAGTAAATTCCTGGTGAGTGAGGTAGGAAAGAAACAAAGATGTTTCGCCACTGAGAGTCATTCATGCTAAGGATTTTAAGCAGCATTCTAGGATTAAGACTGGCAGGGTGGATAAAAAGGAAAATGGGAAAAGAAGATGAGAAGAGAAAGGTGTAATTTGCACACTAATTTTAGCACAAGTAGAAAAAATCAGAGAAATAGAGGTATTAAAATAGATAAAGAAGCATCAGTCAAGAGAAGGTTGAAGTGTAAGAAGTAAACTGCAGCAGGTAGTGGGCTTAGTGACAAGAATGTGCTTGAGGAATGGGAGATGAATAAGAAAAGAGAGAATAATTTACATGCAGCGGTATATTGCTCAGAGGTGGTGGAATCTGTATCCTTGGAGATTTTCAAGACTCAAATGTGGTCCTACTTCAAGGGGGAGGTTGGACCACCTGGCCCCTGGGATCCCTTCCAATCAATATCTGTATGATTCTGTGAAAAGTGTGGGTTTTAAACAGCAAAAATGAAGAAACAGGAACAACTAGTGATGGTCGTGACATCCACCATTGTCAGGAGAACATATACATGATGGAATAGTAGGATAAGGACTCAAGGATTCATAGAAATTGGAGTGATGAGTAACAGTGAAGGTTAATAATAGAACAGTTGTTCTCAGGAGTTCCTTCGTTATGAAAAATGTTGATTTCTAAGATACAGATGTAATTTGTAACAATACAGTGCAGCTGTTTAAAAGTGTTACAGCTCACAAACTTCCTCATCAATACTGCATCAACAAGCTAAGATGCTACATCAGTCTTCATTTTAGAAAAAAATATAAATATTGTAAGATAACCATCTATTGAAAATAACCCTGAACTGAGCAATTGCAAGTTGATATGGTTTAAAATAAATTTAGTAATAATAATAAAAAAATTATCTAAGCTTTTTATATTTTGCAAGAATATCTGTCAATAAATTAAGTAAATGGTTAGTGAGGTGATCTGTACAGAGGAATTCAAGTAAAGGTGAAATAAAATTAAAATTATATATACTATAGCAGAGTGTCTCTAATTCCTTCCCGAGTCTCTTAAATCATCCAGGAAGGAAAAAAAATCTCAGTTTTAGGTAGTGTAGGCTGCTGGAGGAGAAGACAGGGAGGTTGCTACTGATGCCATCACACTCACATAGATTGGAATGAATACATACTAGAGAAAAGATATTGGAAATAAACATAATGGATGAGATTTCATAATGTAACAAACCATTAAAAAATAAAAGAATTCAATTGTAAATCAGCTAAAAGTTTATGAAATGTGTCAAATAGAGGGGTTTTTTTCTGTAAAAAGGAAATGTAGTATATTTTAGCTATCTCATCACTTAAAAAAAAAGGCATGATGCTGCATGTCACTGCTAGGGGAGATGGAGAAGAAGGGTATTAGAGGAACCGCAGGTAAGTAACGAACTGGCTCTGGCAAAGATGGCAAAGATTAAAAGGGGAAGACTGATGGGTATTTACTAATGTAGTTCCTTAAAGATAAATTGCTAGACTGTTCTTGTTCGTTATGCTCATAATTGCATAATGGCATAGGTATTAGTGTGGAGATAGGGTTATCTGCAGTGTTGCAAAGACAGGAGGCATCTTGAAGACAAATAGTTTGCTTTAGCATGCAGAAAAAGTCTGGATGGCTTCAAGGGCTTGAGAAATAGAAACAAGATCAAATACAGCAGTACTAAATGCAAAATCATAACCATGTGGTCTCAAGAAAACTGCTAGTGGAAAGAAGCATCATCTGGAATTAGCCTAGGTGGAGCTGAAGACTACAAAAGCATGAAAATGAGCTGCCAAAATGACAAGCAATGTGAAGGATAAACGTGATCCTGTGGACAGTAATAAGAAATAGGGAAATATTATTGCCATTGTATGTGGCACAGATGAAAGCTCATCTAGAACACGCTGTACGGTTCTGGCGACATAAGTTCAAGAATAAAGAACTGAAACAGAAGTATAAAGAGTTACATACTTAGGTGAATAGCTGATTTTATGAAAGGACAGTAGAACAGAGTTGCTCTGTACTCGTTAGGTAACAACAGGACAAGTATGTAATTAGTTCAATTGAAGTTGATACAAAAAATAAATGGCTATAAATAGCTATCCATGTATTTAGAGTAGAAACAAGAAGCCTCCTAACCAAACAATCAGAGTCTGTAACAGCCTTACAGTGAGAACAGGGGAATTAAAATATCTAAATACTCTGAAAATGGAGTTTAGCAAGTTCATACAGTTTGACAGTGCAGGTTGTTCCTCCTGAGATGTTAAGGAAAAACTCTCTTTGAATCATCCTTAAAGGAGGCTTTCAGTTAATATGTGCATTCATTAGGAGGCATGAAGCAGCATCAGACATGATTGCTTTTACTATTTTGATTTAAAGGACACTATGAACACAGCCACAAAATGAAGAATGTTTCAGTGGTTAGTGTATCCTCTGAGATCTGCTGCTGTTTTCATTTTTACTGATAAAAATGCTGATAATGCTGATATATTAAAATTCTAAATAATGATGAATTTTTCAGAGCAGAAATAAGTTTTTATTCAAACAGATGGAAATTAAATTATTTTATGATTTTTTTTTTCAGTAATCTCAAAATGAAAATGTACTCTGCAATTTCTGAGGGAAAACGGTTTTGCAAGATGGCTGGAAAAAGGCATCTCTGAAGTTCTGTGACTGAAAAGAGATGCCATAGTGGTTCCCATTGTCAAATGTTTAAAATTGCCCTAAAAACTTGCCCCCTACTTTGGACCTGGAAACAAAGGCCTCTTAGAGGTGTCTAGAACACAAGCCACCAGGCAGGAGAAGGATCTGTCAGTGCCGTCTCCAAGCGCAAGTTAAAATCTTGGCTTTCTTCTGAATTTCCAAGCACCAGTCTCTCAGACTTCATTGAATCTTTCCAAAGGTGAAGTTCTCATCTTTGGCCTTCTTTTGGTTGTATTTTGGGCGCCATCCAAGCCAACCAGGTCAGAACCTTGTCCATCAGCTGTAATCGCAAGATCAGCCTTTGCTCGGTACCATATGGGTGCTTAGAACCTGAGCAAACAGCCTGAAATAAGCAGGTCATGGAGCTTGCCCTCTTGAAATCCACAATAAATGTGTGGTACTTGTGTCCGGAACACCAAATATTCACCCAATTAACACGACATCAATTTTTTGGAGTTGCCCATGGCCAAGATAAGGATGCTGTGAGAACTGTAGGGTTCAAAACACAGTGAGTACAATAGGTCTGACTGCCCAAATTAACTACAGTCCTGTGCAAAACCCGCTTCCTCAAGAATATTTTCCAGTGCACCTGCTTTTATGAAGACCTCGGCTTAAAGGAAGCAAATAAAAATGTTTTTTGAGAACAAAGATGAATATTGATAACATTTGCTAGTCTGAGGACCTTACTATCCTATAGTGGCAGTGTACACTTCTAACCATTAAATATGATCAGGCTGTTTTACAAAAGTTTTAAACCAGAGATGCTTCAGGCATAAACCATAACATTTAATTATCTTCACCTGTGAGCACCAGCTCATGCAATAAAATAAAACTTGTGTCAAATATTTATTTGTCTTGGCTTTGCATAGTGCTTAACAGAGGATTTATCACATAGCAATAAAACTGGAAAACAAACCTTCAGAAGTCAAACATGGATGAGTTAAAAAAGAATATGAATAAGAACATGTAGATCTCTCTTCTGACTGTAACTTCAGATTGATGTTAAATTTATGAGTGAATCATCAAATTAATGCATTTCTATTCCTAAAGTATTTTTACTTCTAATTAGAATGTAATTTAAAATAGGCTTTGATACATGAACAAAAAAATACTTAGCATAGGAAAATAAACAGCTTTTTGTCCTCTTCACTTGGTCAAATCCATGGCCATCATGAGGATCCAAATATCTTTTATATTAATCCTCTTATCAGGGTGGTATGCTGTGTTCAGTGGATGGCCAGAGAAGAGACTAAATACTGCCAGACTGATAAAAATGAGAATGGAGGGCCAAATAGTAGCTAAAGGGAAAGGCATGGTTAATGATCAAATATATTATGTTATGCCAAAAGAATGAGCCGTGGTTTCTCATCTCTTCTGAAGATGCCACCTGTTGGTCTGCAAGAGACGGCTAGGTCAGAAGACAGATCTGTTTTCTTTACATCCCTGTCAGTGCTGGAAGACCTCACAATTAATTCTGTTGTGGTAAGGCCATCGTGTCAGGTGCAGTTCAGGTCTTCCTCTTGCTAAAACCCAGTGAATGAACAAACTGGGGAGCACAACCCCAATAACACAGTAAATTGCTAGTAAACTTATTTCTGAAACGTATTTTGAAATTCTGGAGTTAGTAAGACCTCTTACATATCAAATGGGTGAAGAAACTTAGGTGAATTTCCTGCTTCAGCAGTTTTCCTGGGGGTTGATTTAATTGAGATTTAGAGCATTATGATCTGATAATTTGTATTCCATGTGTACTGGATCAGTAACCTCCTACCATGCCTTTCAAGTAAGTTTGTTCATGATAATCCAAATTTCTAATTATCCAGATAGTGGGTTGTGTCTATTCGTTGCGCCTGCAAGCTAAACGGGGCACTATGTTTGTATTTTTCCAGTAAACACTTACAGGTGCGCTTAACTTGGTTGATATGACCCCACTTACTTCAGCCAGGGCCTCAGACTGCAAAAGCCCAGCAAGAATAAGAAACAAGATTTCTTCTCCTCTAAGCAAGTGGAGCATTCAGCGAAGTCTCAATAGCCTCATTTGAGGCCTTTAGAGGTGGCAATAACAAAAGCAGTAAGACACAGAACGATGATGATCGCAAAATAGTAGTGGCAAGTTCTATTCATGATTTATTGTATCATTATCTCATAAAATTTCATTTGAGACCCTCACACTAAGATTCTCCTTGTTTAAAGTATAAACCAATCTAACACTGCAAAAAAGGTCACTAGAAATGAATAGTGAATAATATTTGTGACAAGAAGGGTAGTTAGGAGAAGTATTTAATATATTGAAGGACTTTTTCAGTGGTGTTGGCATCCAAAGATTTCTGGCATTTGCAGATGCAGAATTGCATGATATCTTGAAGGAATGGTATTTCTCAAAGAACAGCAAAGTTTACTAGGAACCAGAAATAGTGCGGGGGGGGATTTCTTCTTAAACTCTTAAGAGGACTTTCATGCTATTTATCTATTCTGTTGAAAACGGGACACTCATGCCGTCTAATCACGCCTTCCTGGGATTCTGAAAGACTGATAAAAGGGGCACATTGATACCCAGTGAATAGAAATACAGTATTGCATTTTGGATTTGATCTGTTCTGTGCGTTCTTTATATTCAACCCATAATATTCAAAGATTGTTTTCATGAACCTAGCTTGTTCATTTGCTAGTCATCTGATTTCATTCTGCTCTGGAGATCAGTGCCAATAGTTTTTCTTTCCTATTTGAGTATAGAGTATCAAGCCATCTAGTCTGAGCAATACTTTAAAAGATCTCTACCGTATGTAATATACACAAGTAGAGATAGTGCTTCAGTTTCTGTCAGTTGCTAAAAGCTTTTTCAGTCATGCTATCAGCTGAGATCAGTTTGAGTGAAGGCATTAACATCCAGTATCAAAACGGAGCTTTGTTCTATGAAGAATAAACTTCCTAAGGCTAATACCAAAGAGTTAGGTGACTTGGGATTAATCTTTGGTTAGATCTCACCTCTAGAGACCTGCTGTGAAATCTTGTTTTAAAATCATAAGTGAAAATCAGTTTAGGGGTTTCATACTTGTTCCTTGTAGATACTTGTCTAGGTAACAAAATCACCACACAATTCAGTGTGTTTATCAGTCTAAAAGTAAAAGCAACTGGAAAAGACAATTTTTCTAGACGAAATAGAGTTTGAGTTAGATTCTAAACTACAACAAAAGCCCATGGATGAGGAGGTTCGATTTCACTCCTTTCGTGCTACTGACTCATGTCATTAGACTAACACAAATGACAGCACCCCTGTGCCTGAGTATCATAACCATTAACGAGGCTGATGAAACACATCCTTACAAAATGCGATCACAACCTTAATTCAAAGACCTACCGACAAAGTTCCTTTTCCTGCCTAGTTAGGGAAGTCTTGGACTCCTGGCCACTCTCCATAACCCATCCCGCGTAGTCATCCAGCAATCCCTAGGTAAGGTTATGTTGAAGATATGTGCACCGTGGACTGGGACAGAAAGTATAGATATGAATGAGATAGATTCATGTGATGAGTCCACACCGTCATTTCTCATTGAGTAGAAATTCGGGGTAGTCAGGGTGATGCTGGGGGCATTTCAACTGTTCAATGAAAAAGATTCAGAAAGTGAATTTGAGCAGTTGTGGTAGATCATCCACAATGCCAGCTCCTGCTTCGCTCCTTGTTTCTGCTTTAGGTTGCTCCCATTAACTTTCTCCAAAGCAAATCCATAAAGGAGCCAGAAAGCAGTATGGAGAGAAGTTGTTTCATCATTTGGACTTGGTCATACTGCTTAGTCCTTTTTGATTTAGCAGTACAGACTGCCTAGCCTGTGAGTTATCACCGAGACACTCATACACAGGCACCTTCTGACTCAGCCTGAGCAAACATGTTCTTGCCCATTACTGAAACTGAGAAGCTGCAGAGATGGTAGAAATGCCCTGTTTTGGCCCTTTTTCCTCATGTCCGTGTCATGCACTAGGCTCAGAGTGACTTTATTGATGAAACATTGTAAACTCGGGAAATCAACTCTGTCAACTCTATTGCAGTCCCTGTTGGTTTGGAAAGAAATCTCCCAGCATAACGGAAATTTCCTGCTCAAGATCCAAACTGCTTTTCATATCTTAATAATTACTGTACTAATTAAAGATGTTTCTGCTGCGAGATCTTTTTTACAAAAGCTGTAACCAAATTAAATCTTATCCATACTGTACACTCTGATTCCATCAGGATGGAATTAGTGTCTCCTGGACGTTTGACCGCACGGTGGAAAATCACTTGGTCCAAGGCTTTTACCTAATAACCTTTCCAGATCCACTCAAAATGAGACAATCAGGATAAGAAGAACTTACTCCTCCTTTCAGGTGTTTATAAAAGGCTGTTTGAGAAAATGACTGTCAACAGAAGAAATATAAAATGGGCCAGGGTCTGTTCCCTGGGTGTATGGATAAAATATACCACCCCTGCCTGTGTACTCTGCCAGGACTGCTTACTGGGAACAGTCCCAGGTACATATTTTCCAAAAAAATTATCCACATCTCTGGGAATGGTCCAAAACCCTGCCAACCAGCACTGTAACAGTTGAATAGGTATGGGCAAATACGGGCCACTTAGACATAAATATTATTCAAAATGTTACTCAAAACTAAATAAAATCACAGGCAATTACAGCATTTAGTCTTTAATCCTTACCATCAGTCTGGCTATCGCCACGCACAAAGAGCAGCCATATCCTGCCATCAAGCTGTCCACAAGCTCTTTTTGCCAGAGAAAAACAGACATATGATCAGATGTATTTTCCTAAGATGCCGCACAGTACACAGCCGCGTAATTGCATTATACCACCGGTCCCAAATGTAAGCAATGAACCTGGCAAGGCAGGGTTCTGGGCTAACTGTCCTAATGGGCCATTTCAGTTGTTTGTTTTCAGTAAAAAACCTTCTGCATTATATACCAAGATTTAGGGTCCTTAGAGATAGATGTTAAGCTCGATATATTTGCAGTCTGTTCTAGCAGCAGCAGACTTAATGTAACACGGCAAATTTTGAAAGAAAGGCAGGATATTTCAGTCCAAACATTTGCATGCTTCCATTCAAAATGTCCATCTGTAACGTATTACTGAAGGTGGCTGAGATAGCTGCTGTGTGGGGAAGGACGGAGAGGCCTTGATTTTAATAAAAAGTATGCACAACTCACCTTTTCCTTCTATGCATTGATACATTGATAATGATGGAGTACAATAGGGTGTGTTTCTTTCTTTCCTGGATGGTTAAATGAATATTAGTCTGCAAATTGGGGTATATACAATCTACTAAGTACAGTTTGTCTCTGCACAGAAGGGTACTGCAGAAGACCAACAGCTGGCTTTCCAGCTTTTAACCACTCCTGGCAGAGTCCCTGCAAACAGCCTGAGATGAAATTAGTGTACTTTCGGTACTGCAGCAGATTTTGCGGAGGGCAGCACGTGTTCAGAGTCACATAGATGGGAAGCTGCTGCAGCATTTCTCCCTCCCTTCCTATAAACCATGGTGCTTCTGGATCAGAGAAGGGTCTTGAGGAATGCTCTCCTGCCTGAGTGTGTGTCTACACAGCTCAGTGCGGTGCCACAAGTGATACCTGTGAAAGAGATCATCCAGATTAGAACTTGTAAAGCTCTCTGAGGAGAGTAAATTATTCCAAGCGAAACGTGCTCATTTACAGCCTCCTTGGGTATCTCCATACAGTATTGCACTGTTCATCCATGTGAGGCTGCTTTTGGTGCAGGAGTGACTGAGTGCAGCCTGTAGCCTCAGAACAGCAAAACTGAGGGGCTTCCCTGCTAAAAAAATGAGGCTGTAGGAGCAGCACAAAGCATCCTTCCAATGGGCCAAGCACTACAGACGTAACGGAGAGCCGGGATGGCAGCGTCAGGAAGTTACATGGTGCTCAGTAAAGCCTTTGTGGGGGAAAAGCGACTTGTAAGAGTGGACAGACACTCTTGTGCCTCCGGAGTAGGCTTAGCCAGTGAGGGTTTAACGTGACGATAGAGTGTTTTTAATGTTGCATTTTAAATGTTAAACTGAGTAATGTTTTGTTTGCTCTAAATGTGCCTTCACACGTTACAGTAGACTGACATTGTTACCTCTTCCGGTAGAACAAGATTTTTTCAAAAGGGGACCGGTACTCTTTTATCTTCCCCATTTCAGGAAACCTCAGCCGAGTGCCTTCTGACGTATTTTGCTTCCTGTCACTGCTGCACAGGGCAGATGTCTCTGTTTCGCTGCCTTCCCCCGCGACAGCCCAGCAAACCGCCGTACAGGTGCGAAGCGAGCGCGCAGCTTGGCGACGAACACTGCCGTGTCAGATAAACTGTCTACGTTTTTTCAGTTCACTTCATCTGAAGGCTTTTTCCTCCTCTGACGGCCCTTTTAGGCGGTCTCCATGTTGCTCGCTGAACCACACTGGAAAGCCAGCTGCCTCTGGCCAACAGCTAGGAGAGGGAACAGGGCAGGCGTTGGAAACGGGCTGCTTTCCCAGAAATTATCGTATTACTCTTCCGAGATCAGGCTGCCTCTGCGTGTTTTCAAAAGCCGGAGTAAATGGGAACGGTGGGAGAAGGGGGTGGCGTGGAAGCCCCCACTTCCCCTTGCGCGGCCGAGCTGGCCGCGGAGCTCCATGCAAAAACCCGAACGCGAGCGGGCGGCCGTGGCGGAGGGGTCCCGACCCCGCCACGGGAAGGTCGCGGGTGGGTGGGCGCCACGGGGCAGAGCCGGCCGGCAGCCTCCCGCGGGGGGTCCGTGGGCACGGCGGGGCCGTGGTGGTCCTCCGCGCCCCGCCCGTGCGTGTGAGGACGTGGGGCGGTGGGAGAGGCTCTGAGAGGAGAGGTAGTGGGGTCCTCCGGCGGGAGAGGAGGGGAGTTGGAGAGGGAGGAAGGAAGGGAGGAAGGGGCAAAGGAAGGGGGGAAAAGAAGGGAGGAAGGTAGAAAGGGGTGAAGGAAGGTAGGAAGGGGTGAAGGAAGCGGGGAAGGGGTGAAGGAAAGGGGAACAGAAGGGAGGGAGGAAGGGGCACAGGAAGGTAGGAAGGGGTGAAGGAAGGGGGAAAATAAGAGACAGAGGAAGGGAGAAAGGGATGAAGGAAGGGGGAAAAGAAGGGAGGAAGGAAGGGAGGAAGGGAGGAAGTAAGGGGAAAAAGAAAGCAGGAATGTAGGAAGGGGCGAAGGAAAGTAGGAGAGGGTGAAGGAAGGGGGAAAAGAAGAGAAGCAGCGGGAAGGAAGGAAGGAAGGAAGGAAGGAAGGAAGGAAGGAAGGAAGGAAGGAAGGAAGGAAGGAAGGAAGGAATATCCCTTTGTCTACAATGCCTTAGCTTCACGAGTACCCCCCCCCCGTCCGTTGTAACTATCTCTGCGGAGCACAGCCAAGGCCAAACAATCAGCACCCTCCCTGTTTCCCGTTACGAATGTGTCTTTAGCTGTAGATCAGTTAAACGGACACTTTTCCCCAAAAAAATCCGAGGAGAGGCGGAGGGGGCAAGGAGCCTGTGGCCGCGCCGAGCGCGCTTCGGAAATCGGCCAGCAGAGGGCGCCCTGCGCCGCTCCCTGCTCCGGCGTAATTGATGGCGGCAGCGGCGGGGGATAATTAGTTTTATGTATATAATATTTGATCATGAAAATATTCCTTGCCTTACCCTGGTGTAGGGGACCTATAATGTATGTTAAAATAGTTAATTTTTTTATTATGTCTTCGAATTGTTTTACCCGTCCTGCCCCCCAAATTATGGTAGCATCAACTGAAAATGTAGGCAATGTAAGCAACGTTAAATCTAATTTTTCTGTGCAAAACCTAATTAGCCGTTTTAAAAAAGGTTAACGCCAGCGCCTCAGACGGTTTTTGTTTAATAATCCTATTACTGATGGCTCATCATGTATAAAATGGTGCGGGTAGGATGCAAAATTTCCACTTGTTTATAAGTGTATCTGGGAGAAATGTATAAAATAATCTACAGCACAGGAGGCAGGTCAGTGCGGAAGGGAAGGCGCTCACCTAAAACGTAAGTAAGGCACCTTTCGCTTCGCTCTTATTGCCATTGTCTTTGCAGAATCGAAATATTATGTCTGGCTACAAATTTGTTTCCAAATATGCGCAACCTTTTCTGCCACATTTGTATCCTAGAGAAAAAGCTTCTTTTATTTTTCCTTTTTTTCCCTCCCCTCCTGTCGCAGTGCGAGCTTTTTTCCCTTGGAGAATAGATGACTTGGAGGACCCTGGTTAGCGCTTGCTGCTTTGGGGGGAGAAGGTATCCCCCCTGGAGAGCTCCCCAGGAGGAAAAGGATGCTTTCAGGTCGGCCACCGCCGTGTCTTGCCAAGAAGGACAAGGAGGAGCGGGGGGCTGAGGTGTCACTCCCCGCCGAGAGCCCGAGCCTTCCCGTCCCCTCGACCAGCGGGTCCCCCGCACAGGGTCACCCCAGCCCGCTCCCACCCCAGCCCCGAACCCCCGCGCTCTGCTGGGTGGAAGTCAATGGCTCCAAGTCCGGTACCCGACCTTCGGCTATTGCTGTTGGCACGCACTTATCGCTTGGTGCCCCCAGACACAACGGTGCCAGAGAACGGAATTTATACCAGGAAAGGGAAAAAACCACAAACGGTGGGAAATGTTTTTGCAGCGATGTAGCCCTGGCGAGTGACAAGAAAAAACGCGGTGCTGAGGAGGGGAAACGGGCTCCGGCTTAGCGAACGGATCTCTGCGGGACACGGGGCTGATCCTGCTCCACGGACCTTGGAGTCGTTTCTTGAAAACGATTTCTAATCGCTCACCGATTATTTCAAACAGATTTAAAGCTCCAAGAGGCAGAAAGGGGGAAAAGTTCCTTATTTAAGATTGGAAAGGGGAAAAAAAAAAATTTATTTAAGGAACGCTTGTCAATTTTAGCTTCTGACCTCGGAAAGGCACCTTCGGCTGGGTGCGGTGCCCTCCTTGCTTGCCGACCCTCGGAGCGCGGGAGCGGTGGGAGATTTATTTTACAGGAGCTTCTTCGGAAGCGTAACTCGGGAGAAGCGGAGCTTTCTTTAGCGCCGGCGGTATTTGGGTTTACAGGCAGGCGCCGTCCCTCCATCCATCCCTACATCCATTTCTCCGTGCATCCCTCCATCTCTTCCTCCATCCCTCCATCCCTCCATCCATCCCTCCGTCCATCCCTCCATCCCTCCAACCATCCCTCCATCCATCCCTCCGTCCATCCGTCCATCCCTCCCTCCATCCCTCCAACTATTTGTATATTTAAGTGGATATCCACGCGTGTATGTGTGCACACGCCAGGAGGGCCGGCGGTTTTTCCCGGCGGTGCCGCGCCGCAGACCGGGGTCGGCGGGGAGCCGGGGCAGGGGCGGCGGGGCCAGGGGCGGGCGGTGCCCAGACGCTGCCCCCAGCTCCCCCCGGGGCTGCCGTGGCCACCGGCGGGTCGCTCCCCGCTTTTGGAGGGTACCCCAACTTTGACACCGAAGGCAATTGAGCGAGCCTTGTGCCGGGGGGGGCGGGTCGCGGCCGACGAGCTTTGTTTTAAACCCCCGCTGGTGTCCTTGCTCCCAATACTCCCACGTCAGACAAAAATATCTGCATTTTCACCCAAACGCGAGGAATTACTAAGGAAACGGGCCTCTCGCTCCTCACATTTTCCTTCTGGTCCATTTGAAAACGGATCCATCAGCGGGTACCAGGCGTTTAAGGGAGAATTTCTTAAAGGGCATGTGGGACGGCAACAAAAGGCTGCCATTCACGGGAGAAGTCAAAGGCACTAAATGGGGACATCAAAAGGAATTCGGATCCAATCGAAAAATAAAAGAATCTGATTTCTTTTCTTATCTGAAACACGCAGATGAAAAGCCCCTAAAGCAAACAGCCAAAGAAAGCGATGTTTTTTAAAACAGCAAGAAAGGGGGAGAAAGCGGGGAGGGGG
>Ga0065711_1036220_pt1 | contig 21288 bp, 7 predicted proteins | sample Hoacrofraction12_FD_59098 | JGI IMG/M metagenome (GOLD analysis project Ga0065711, IMG submission 59098) | Hoatzin crop microbial communities from Cojedes, Venezuela - Epithelial fraction 12 v2 (version 2) | ecosystem: Host-associated > Birds > Digestive system > Esophagus > Crop | place... | reverse complement strand
TTGTAAAAAGTCCCTCTCCATCCTTCCTGTAGGCCCCCTTCAGGTACTGGAAGGCTGCTCTAAGGTCACCCCAGAGCCTTCTCTTCTCCAGGCTGAACAGCCCCAATTGTCTTAGCCTGTCCTCATAGGATAGGTTGATCATCATCGTGGTTCTCCTCTGGACCCGCTCCAATGGAAGCGTAAGGTCAAAGGTGGGGGGTGGCTTCTGTCGTATAGTGTCTATGGGGCTTGGCATGCCCTTGTTCTGACTGAGTATGACCATTCCTATGCTTTTTGCTGTTCTTAACAGTGTGAAACATGTATTAAGCAAAGCCTGCCTAGCTAAAGAAAGAACTCTGCTGATCTGCTTTTTGAGGATACGCTTTAACAAGTTCAACAATTTCTTCTTGCTATGTTTGTTAGAGAGCATGTGCAAATGTGATTCAAGTCATAGGATAATTTCTAACTAGGAAGAGCTGGAAAAACTGTAGCTTTTTTTCTTCCCCCAAACTTCAAGCTGTGAAAAGGGAAAAGTACATGTTATCTATCTTGATTTGTCATGTTTTTGTTTCTTGTCTCCTGTACTATTTTTTCCTGATTTTAAAGATGTAATAATAATTTTAGTTGGCCAAAAAGAGGAGGAGAAAAATGAATTTTATTTCCCTTCCCTTAAGCACAGTCTTATGTGGTGTTAAGCTTACCCTTGCTTTGCCCAATTTTGTTCAGCTTTCCTGAGTCACTCTGTCTTACACAGACAGGAAGCAGTGCTGTATTCATGTGAATTCTGTGTACCGCATTCAGGGGGGCTTCTGGTTGTTAAGGCCTAGTGTGTAGCAAGCAATGGAAACATTTGCATTTTGTGCTTGGAGCAGTTTAACAGGGGGACACAAGACAGGTGACTCAATGTTAGTCATCTTCATTGTATTGATCTTATTTTTTAATGATAGAGGAAACTTGATCACTTGACGCTAGTTCATTTCCAGGTAATGCTACTGGGAAAGGTCTTAGAAAAAAAAGATAAATACTTAATCTCTTTAGCAATTAGGTAGAAATAATGTAGTATGTGCAGGATTTGGGCTTTCAAATACTGTAAATGGCTGTAATTTAGAACTTTAATATTTTAGTTTGTGGTTATCCTGCGTCAGGAAAATGAATCCTCTGAAAATTTGAATAGACATTGTGAGATCATGAAGAACATAATATCTTTATGATTAAGTGCTCCAAATTCTGTATTTTGGTGACTTTATTATACAAACACTACTAACTGCAAAATCCCACTGAAGATGGGTCTTGAAAAAAAATGAAAGAGCTGGAATGCTATTCCAAAAAATGTCCATCCTAGGACAGGAAAATACTGGATTTCTTGCATGAATCTAAATAGAGAAGCTGATGGGCAGTAACACAAAATAGGAGAACACTCTTTCCACAGGATTTTATTCATTCTGTTAACCCCAACTCCAAACAAAGAAGTATTGAGCAGGTACCAGAACTCTGAGGAGAACAAATTCTTCTCTTCCTCCTCATTTTCTGTCTCCACTTTCAGGAACTCAAGGGTCTCTCCAGAATAGGAGATTGCAATTGGCTCTGTAGGCCCAGTGATGGGAAGAGAAGTAGCAACACCTTCCTCTCTGTCTGTCTCAATGGGGGAATGGCTACTCCAGAGTCATGTAGGTTGGTAATGCTGGGAGCTGCTCCATGGCATACCAGGATAAATGGAGAAAGCAATTGTATGGTTTCTTTGAGGGCAAAACTAATTTCTCAACAAAAAGCAAGACAATGCCATGACTGCTGGGTATCTGGGTATTCTGGTAACAAAAATAGATGTGTTTTCAGCTGTTTAAAAAACAACAAACAACACTTTCATGTTTTGTTTAAATGTCAATGACAGGAAATTATGCATAAAAAAGGAGATATATTTTGCCTCTTTTTTTTTTTTGTTTTTCCTTTTTTTTTTCCTCTTACTCAGGAGACTGTTTTCCACAGGAATGGAAGTTTTGCTTCGCAATGGGAGATGTTTCCACTAGTGAGGAGACTAAGGTCCTTGAGAAGAGAGTAAATAAAATTCAGGATGCTGGGAGCTGTGTGATGTAGTGCTTTGCAAAGTCTTGAGCGAGTTGACGTTGTCACTTTGTGGCAAGGCGGATGAGCTTGGAAATGTGGACTCAGAAAGGATATGTCAGTGGAGGATCAGCTCTGCTGCAGCTCAATAGTGGGGAATCAGGACTAACAGTGGTTTGGAGAGATGGATGTAAGTTCAATACTGTACCTGCTTTTACAGCAAAGCCAAGATGCAAGTAATTTTACAACAGTGAATGTTGTGATGTATTAATCGTAGACCGAGTTAAATGGAAGGTATGGTATTTAATTTTGTTTAAATGAAGGGGATTTCATAGTGATTAAGAAGGCTAATGGAATTGTGGAGCTTTTTACTGTGCAACCACTTTCCCTGGTCATTTGGAAGTTTCTGTAGCAAGACTGTGTAGCATATGAGGGGATGATGCATCATCCCAGCACTGTAGAATCTGAAGTGGCATATGGCATATGGCTTTTCCAAGGGCTCCTGCTGAAAGAAGGAGCAGCAAGTCTGCTGTATGTCGGACAGGCCTGGTGAAACAGAGGATAGGATTAACATGACTAGTCTCTGTTTGACTCAACAACATGGAGCGCGACTTCTTCAGGCAGGAAGGTAAAATAAATCATTTCAACTGAGAAACTGTTTAATAAAAATTAAATACCTTTTTCTGTGAACTCTTTCATTCAGAAAATAAAAAATGAATGCTTTCTTTTAAGCACTTCTATTTTCTCCTATACAGGAGAAAAAAAGATTGGATTACTAGATTTTCCCATTCAATAGAAATGTTGATTTCTGCCTGCCCTCTTCCCCCTGCCCCACGACGCAGAAGATTATTCTTGAAAATGGTAATAAAGGACCAGAAATGGAACACTCAATTACAGTTGAGAATGAGAGACTTTTGTCAATATTGCCATTTAACATGGATGGAGTCTATGAGAAAGTTTTTTTTAGAGGTCTGCTCCTGAAGTTCCTGATTAGCCACTGATGCTGAATTTTATTTCTGCCTCTAATGTCTTCTACTGAGATCTGTTGCTGTGCTAACTATGTCTGAAAACTTCATCTTTTCACTTATGCAATTAAAGAAGAATTACACTTTTTTGAAATACTTGTTGGGGTCATGGGTGCTGAGAGCTTTTCAGAAGCCTGGACTAAAATATTTCAAGAAACCTAATTTTGACTTAGGAAACGGAATAAATGGAACTGAGGATAAGATAATAGTGAACTGAATGAGTTGTTCATGGCAAAGAGAAATTCACTGAATTAATGCCTGCTTTGTCAGCTGGCATGTTTTGTGGGCCTGGGAGCAGAGTTGAGATCTAGAGATGGCCAAAAAGGTATTTCTCAGAGCTCTTCCCTCTGCTCCTACGAACAGGGAAAAGAGACTGTAAGTGAGAAGCTGATGGATGGGGACATCCTTTAAAGTAAGAAGGAGTTCAGGAAAAGGTAGAAAGGAAATTGGCCCTCATCTGAAGTCGGGTGGACATAGACCTGGGAAGGTAGCCAAAGGAAACAATGATGCTTCTCAAAGTCCAAGGGTGCTGAGGCCCGCATGGATGTGGTGGGGGCGGAACACCCTCTCTGGTGCTGGATTTGGTAGCCATGAATAATGTGCTGGCTTAACAAATGATGTTAGTATGTTTTCTGGCAGACTTGTCAGCTCCTTCAGTGTCATGGCCTATCTGCAGTGTCTGGTCATCCTACTCTTTGACCGAGTGCAAGGCAAAGGGATGGAGAGGCTGCAGTCAAGATTTACTTGTTGTCTTGCAGTGAGGTATCGACTTGCTTACAGACTATTTCAATGTTTTTTCCTTCCTAGTGCAAATATAAAGTCCAAAATTCATATGAATACACGTTTCTTCTAGCTAAACATTTGTGCGGGCAGTTTCTGAATACATAAATCAGAGGCTTCTGTTCCTTAGATATCTTAAAGGATATTATCTTACAGCTGAAAGGTAATAGCATTCTCCTGCTATAATTCCTCTAGCCTATTAGTCTAAAGAGTGATTTACACTTGGAGGAATGAAGAGAGTTGTCCAGCCCATACAGGATGTTGTGACTAAGGTGGTACAGGTATATCTGTAATGCAGCTCTCTGTGGTGGCTTCTCATCAGCTCTGAATGAGATGGAGGTTAAACCAGGAGAGGTTCAGGATTTGCTCTGAGGTCCTACTTTAAATTAGTGATGTGCCTGCTTAAAAAAGGTTGAACAAAAATCATAACTGTTGTAAGTATCTTGCATAAATAGACAACAGAATTTGCAATGGCAATGGCAGTGGCAATATTACATATGTACCAGATGCAGTCAGGAGGTCATTTATTCCAGCCGCCCGCCTTGAGCAGGGACAACAGCACGTTCAGACCAGGTTGCTCAGGGCTTTTTTCAGCACGAGGACAGATTCCTGACTGCTCTGGGAAAGCTGTTCTAGTGCTTTATTACCTCCCAAATGAAAACAGAAAATAGCCAATCGGCAAAAATAATTTCTGGTTTGCAAATTTTGTTGTTTTGTTGGTTTTCTGTATTGGTGTTTGTTTTTTTTTAAACCAGCATCTCTCCCTATTTTTGTATGTTTTTCTGACTTGAAGGATGTCAGATGCTCTTTTCTGTCTTATTTCAATTCACGTTTTTAAAAACTGAAATACAGTGGAGAGTAAAATAATGCATAGGAATGAAATTTCAGTTTCTTTCTTTTAAGTACTTTTCTGTCTGTGTGGAGGATAGAGCAGAACTGGAGATCACCTGCTGTTTCTCACATAATCCTTTGGGATTTGAAGATGTGAGAAAACAATCTACTTCTGTTCTGTGTTGCTTTCAACAGCAAAAGCAGCTCTTGGAGCTGAAGGACTGAGGCTCAGTCCCTGGTTGTAATGAAACAGATGCAGTTTTCTTCCCTGTATCAAACTCATTCCCAATAGAAACTATAGCCCAGCCAGCATGCTGCTGGAGGTGTGAGCAAGTGTATCACCAGGGAACACTGGTGTTGCTGTGGAGTGCTGTAGTATGGTAGCCAAAAATTAGACTTCTCCATTGCTAGGTTCCTTCCTCTGAAGCAAATTGTTACTGCCTTGAACTACCCCCAGAACACTTGGCCTGTGTCCAGCTACATCCACCTTCTAATCAATGGGTATTTAAAATCTGCCTGTGTACGAGAGAGCTTTTATGCTGGTGCTGGACAAGTGAGCTGTCAGGAGGACAAGGCTATTGGAAGGACTTTATACAGGTTCCCAAAGTTGAGCTGCTATAGACTAAGCTAATAAAAATACGGAAATAATCAAAAACAAACAGTTGCAGAGCCAGCTTCTTGCGCAGAAGGTGATGCAGCAGGGAGCAAACCAGTGTTTGCCAAGTGGGAAAAAAGATACTGACTGGCAAGGAGAAATGTTTTGTGCTGGTTGAGGGAAAAGCAAACGGAACAAGCCCAAATCACTACCTATTCATCGTAAGGGGAGGACGTGGAAATTAGAGGTGGCAGTTTGTAACTGGCATTTTGAAATGACAGGTCACATTAAACTTAGTAATAATGCCCACAATTTTTTCCAGCTAAGCTTGGAACCACCTTCCTTTTGCCTCCACACTTTCTGCAAGATCTCTGTGAAGCCCGGTGATGACTGGCAGACTGTTAGTTTCAATCATCAGCCCAATGCGATCGGGGAAGCGTGGCAGCAATAATCGAAAATGGATGCTTAGAGTAAGGAGGCTAACGAAGCAATAGGAGCAAATATTGGCAAGTATTAGCAAATATTTGTTAGCACCGCTGCTGTTATACAGTGCAACATGAGTTCCAGTGGGTGTTAGAGAAAGTTTAGAGCTCTGCTGGAAAAAATCATAAAGCAGTAATGGAAATTTTGGGGCCCAGCTGTTAGGGAACAGTGGAAACTTTCTGAGAAGCTGAATTACCATAGGATTAGGGTGCCTGACACCTTAGATCCCATGAAAAATCCCGTCCTAAGATGTTGCTTTCTGTTTTGCATCAATTCTGCAGGTAGTGTGGGTGTGTTCTGCCTCTTCTCTCACCAGCGAGAGCTTTGCTACATACTTTCTGTGGATCTGTGTTTTCACTCTGCCAGCTTTATTTGCCAGATTTACTTTATATTCTGCAAACGTTGAACCAATTCATTTGGCAGATTTCTGGACTAGCCTCTGACCATTTATGGGTTAGTGTGGAAAATAAAAAGTGGATTTCAAGTACCGCACTAGTTCTAGTATCTCCGTTTGCCAGTAAAGGAGTATATGGAGGGACAGAGCAAATATCAACTGAAATCCAATTTTTGGCTGTCTGCTCTATCAGTGAAGGCCAAAAGTTTCTGTGATTTGCCCCAAAATGACCACCAAATTTCACAGAATCACAGAATCACAGAGTGGTAGGGGTTGGAAGGGACCTCTGTGGGTCATCTAGTCCAACCCCCCTGCTGAAGCAGGGTCGCCTACAGCAGGCTGCACAGGACCTTGTCCAGACGGGTCTTCAATATCTCCAGAGAAGGAGAATCCACAACCTTCAGAGATATTCATGGAACATATAGTCACATCCTCTCATGTATTTAGCACTCCATACAGGATAACTCCTTTATAAATAAATGATAGTTTAAAAAAAATTCTTAAGAACACAGAAATTTCACCAGAAATGTTCTGAAGGGTACTAGGGGTGGTATTTCAATTTTTTAGTAGATAAATTACTAATTAACTTGAGTTTTGATTTTTACCTTTAGGTAGAGGAATATTGAGGTGCTGTTGTACATTTCTCTGTTCCATGCCCGTACAATTGTGGATGTACAGGAAAAGAGAAGGCTTGTTCAAGATTTTTAAAAGATACCTGCAGTAGAGCAGACTGGTTTCACAATGGCTTTCAGAGTTTCAAAACAAGTTTGAGAATTTGCAATTGTTTTGAAAACCAGGTACTTCTGTTTTCATGTTACTACATACTATCAATAACTGTGCTTTCAACTTATAGGTCTTTATAGCAAGAAGTGAAAAGACACCCCTAGATCTGAAAGATCTTTCTTTGTCAAAAGGAAAAAGTTTTGTGGAGACATCTTAAATATGATGTGATTTTTGAAAGCAGTTTTGGAAAAATATTTGCCTTAGCAAAAAATATTCCAGCCAGATCTCCCCAGGACCCGTTGTGTCTAAGGGCAGATCTTGAAATTATTTCAGAAAAGATGTGATGTGTTTATCTCACACAGGTGTCAGTGCTAGTGTTTAAACAAATATTGCAACAATCAGTTAAAATATACAAACAGAAAATATGCAGATAACACAAATATTAAAATATACTAATTTGGTTTTGCAAATAACAGTTCTGAGTTGCATCTGCAATCCTAATTTCTTATGTTGGTTGAAAAGGATGATGACTTTGGAATATTTACAGAGTAAGCTATGCTAATCATCTCTTTTCAGCTGCTGTAAGGTCAGATTTGGAGGTTACAACTTAGACACTCACACTGAAATGCAGAAGGCCTAATATTCCATTACTGGGAGCTTCCTTGGTTCATTTAAACTAGGGTAAAAGAACTACTTTGATTTGTTAGTGCAGTAAACCTGTTTTGCACTGACATAAATTAGAATGTCACAGGTGAAAGAGTGAAGTGAGGATTAGAGATCTGGATTTCTACTGAACACTGTAATAAAAATAGACTACACCTGAATGTGGGGGGTACAGTAAGAAATTGTTCTCACACCTGGTTTTAATTATGGTAGTATCAAGCCTGAGAAACTGCACTGAACTTCTAAGTTTTGCTGTACTGTATTTGAGCAGAATTTCACCAGCTATGGCTTACATCTCTAATGTATAATCCTGTTGTAGTTAATTTATAATAGATATGTCCCTACTAAGCAGTGTTAAAGGGGCTAAAATGATGTAGATGCTTACAACACATAGAAACATTTATCAGTCCTTCAAATCAGAAAAGAGATAAAAGTTCTCACTTGCTACTACAGACTCCTGTCTATAGAGGTTTTGAAATGTTTCTGTCTGCTTCTCTAAGCCCCTTCCTGCAGTTTTTCTTTTTCTTTTTTGTTTTGAAAAACTCTCTGCTCCTCTGAACCTATCATATGTCAGATGGATTTGTCCTGTTTTGCAAAAAGGAATGCAAATTGTTGAGAGTGATTGAGAATTGTTTAAACACCATTGCTTGCAGACAAAACGGGTGCAGCTTTCTTCAGCCTCTGGTGTTTAGACTCGTTCATGGATGATGTGAACCTAGAGTGTCTGTTGCACAAGTGATTGCTCAGAGAAAGGCTCCCTGGGACTTTATTGAAATCAGAAGGAGAGATGCAGCATTTGCATGGAGATCAGGGAAAGAACTTGCATATAGCAGTAGCAACTCTTGGACATATACTACTGACTTCACTTCTAACTCCCATGCTACAGGTACAGAAATGCCTGGAGAAGTTTTGCTACTGTGCTTAGCTTTTCCTTTTCTGTGTCTCTGCTCTGCATGCCATGGGGACCCAGGTCTTTGGCTGGGCTGCTTCTGGAGCACAATACAGGAGATGCTTCAATCTTAGTCTCTTCTCAGGTATGGTTACTGAAGGGGATTGGATCCGATGCATATAGCCCTGCTGTTGCTCAGATTTTATTCTCCTAGTGGTTTCATCTAAGAACCCTGAATGTCTCGCCAAGTTCCTCCTCAGCTTTTGTGCGTTCTCTGCTTGTAGGGCATCTATCGAAGGGGGCTACTGTAAATTCTTCTCCTGGATAGCAGACACAGGACTCTAGAAAACAGTCAACAGGTACAGAGCCTGGTAAGAAAGCTATGAGAAGGGTTTCTGACTAGGAAAGCTGGTGCAGAGCAGGGACTACTCGGAAAAGGATGGTCTGGGCAGAGACTAAGGAGGAAGAGGCTGGGTGTGTGCTGAGTGGCTGCTGTAGAGAAAGGATCCCAGGGAAGAGCAGAGGTGCTGAAAGAGCGGGTAAAATAGCCTGATACAACCTCTTCGCTAGATGGGAAATATGTTTGCGATAAAGAGCCTGTAAGGAAATGAGCTAATACAATAACAAAGTACGAAGAGAGAGCACTTAATTGTGTGCTTACACTAGCGTATGCCCAAGTGCCTTCTTGAATCAGGCTGCGAAAGAATGAGACCATTTGATTTATCACTATTTACTGTTAATCAATTTCTATTTACTGTTAATCTATCTCTATTTACTATCTCTATTTACTAACTTTATTGTTTGTTTGTCACCTTTCCCTCACTCAGCAAAGAAATGTGTAAAGAATAAGCCTAGACTTCAGTAGAATCAAGTAGATATTATCTGAGATTGTCACAGGCCAAGTTATTAGAGCTTCATGTTCAGGTTGTGGTTGAAGGCATCTTCTCCAGAAATCATCTTATGAATCTGTTCACCTTTCCAGATTTGTGGTTTTGTTTGCACAGTAAACTAAATTAATTTATTAAGCCAAGTAGTCATAAATAGAAGCTAAATTAAAACTGATCTTGGATGATATTCTAATTGGACCTAGCCTCTTGAGGCAATGTGCTGTGGAGAAGCCTGCCCTTTTTCAGATGCATTGCAGCAACTTGTCTTCGCCTTCACGCTTCGCATGACAAAGACCTGCTATCAGCCACAATTTAGACCTGCCTGTGTGCAAGGTTAATGGAGCTAGTCAGGGTGTGGAGGAGAGAAAATAGTGGGTGGGTTGCCTAACAAGGAAAGGTAAGATGGGAGCAGGAGCTTTTTTCCAGATTGTTTATAGAGATTCACAACATTGATCTCTGTTTCCCTAAAATCAGGGAAAAAACCTTCGGTGAATGCCTCCCCTTCTGAGTGTTAGTATGCAGCCCACCTACACACAGCCCTTTCTTCTGCAGAAGCTGGCTGTACAGTCTGCCTTGATTAGATCCTATAGCTTTGGCATTTTTCAAATTCTTTCTATACCCGTCTTGTCAAGCCTGTCAATTCATTCTCCAAATACTAACAAAATAAGGAAGACGAGGTGTCTAGCCTGGTATTTCAAGCTTTCTTTGTTGTGATGTGCTATTACTCCTTATTCTTCTCCCTGTGAGAGACACAAAAGAGAAAGAATAGATACCAGATCAACAATCTAATTACAATAACTGCTTTTTAGCAGTCCGTGCTGTCATTATTCACTGTAATCAACTGTGGTACTCCCTGTGCAGGAAAGAAATTGAGATAACTTGATAAAGTACCTCTACCTTATGGAGGCTTCAACCAGCCCAAGCTTTTGCTTCATTAATACTTCAGGTTGTACTAGGATGTAACCTTCCTAAAAGAGATCAGTTGGGGATGCATCCTTATTGCTGCAGTTTCATAGTAGTAGTGTAGTGGGTTAATATGTGTAATCTTTTTTTAGTACAATTGTTCCACAGAGAGGCTTCAAGTTAAGTTAAGGATTTGTTATTTTTCATTTTTCTTGGGAAGAATACAGAATTTATCTGACTTTGGGAGAGCATGTGAGCAAAGAAATAAACTTAGAGAGCATAGTTATGGTCTTCCATGTTATTGTTGATTGTATGTGTCAGTGGAGGAGCCTTGGGTATGGTCAGACCATGCGCACAGAGTTTGTCTTGACCATGTGTGGTGATGATGGAAGTGAAATCCACATGTAAAGGCTGGATGAGAAAGTTGTGGTGGTTCTAAGTGGCTGAGTGACCATGACTGCTTGTAAATGTATACAATAAAAATGCCTTATTGGGCCTGAAATTTTGCAGAAGGGGAAGCAGTAGTGAAACGGTGATAAGACTTGTTCCCAGCAGTCATGATAATACTAGGACTCAGTCCTGCACAGTTCATACTAACTTCTGGTCTCTACACCTCTTTAGGAGGCTGAGTGTTTGTGTTACCTGCTGTAATGACAGTCAAACAAAGCCTCCTCTCCAGAGCACGCAGCTTGTGGAGAGGGAAAAGAAGACTTTAACCTGGCTTCCCTTTAGCTGAATGGGGCTGCTGTGTTGAAAGCTTTCCTCCCTTTTCTTCATTCCTTCTAAAGTGTGGATGTATGCAGGGATGAACTAGCAATGAGAAGCTTGTGGTGGATTGTTCTGTGTCTGGGAAGTGGAAGAGGTTCTACAGATGGGATGGCATTTCTGTGCTTGCCTGAAAGAAGCAGTGCAGGTTTAAGAGCCCATGAGCCCTGCATCAGTCTTATTTTTTGTGTACATCATAAATAAAACTTCAAAGATTTGAGAATGAGGAAGGGGGGTGAAAGCACATTCTTCCATTCACTAGAAACATTTTTGCCTGCCAGAACCATTTAGTGAATCTGCTAAACAGCTTTGTTAAGGTGGTTATCCCACCAAGACAGTTCATAGCTGTGGGCATTCAGGAGTAGAGAAATGAATTCAGGCTGTGCCAAGCATACAGGACAATGTCTCTGAGTCCAACACAATATAGTGGCTCATCTGCATAATCCTTCCATCCTGCTTGAGATGGAGGAGAACGGAAATGCGGTAGATACTGTATGTCAACCCTGACAGCTTTATTAAAACTAGAGAGTCTGTTCTTCTGGTCTTGCTACATTCTCCTTGCCAGCATTCAGCCCGTGGAGAGAGGGTTCCATTGCCCACTTTGGGGAGTTTGGAAAACCTGGAAGAGTGGGATTTCGGTTTATGCTCTCCCCTACTGTATCTGAAGATGCTGCAAGCTGTCTTTGTCACTCTGCAGATAATGACATTCAAGAGAAAATATATGGCTGCGTGGGCTGGCCTGTGTAAGGTAGAGTGCATAGTGTGTGAGTACGGGAAGCCAAGGGCAGGCTTCCAAAACCGCCAGCTCTCATTTAGGTATGTCCATGAAGTGGCTGGATTTTCAACAGGCTACTGCTCTCAGCAGGAGTTGCTGGATGCTGAGCCCTTCTGAAAATTTGGCTTCTTGACAGTATGATGCATCACTTGGTTGGAAAGATTGCTTTCAGCACCCTGCGAATAATCCGTTCTGTTTGAGTGTAAATAATATCTCTAATATTTCCTTTCTGGCTTTTGTGGAACATCGTGAATTATTTTTTCTCTGAAAAAGCAAAAAGAGGCTACCTCTAGTTATTGGAGTTGAGTGAATAATTTGCAATGAATAATTTATTCAAGAAATCAAGTCTTTTTCTGCTTGCAAAAATCTTCATTCTTCAATTACTTACTCAAATGCACGTGATAAATTTTTTTACTGGTTCTCTCTCCTCTCCCCTCCCCCCACCCCACTCTGGCCCTCCCTTCTCATGGAGGTGGGACAAGTTCAATCTGGGACCTTGTTGCTCAAAAATGTTGCATAGTGTGGCAGCAGCTCCCTGGTCAGGTGATCATGTGTGTCTGTCATGCAGGCATTTAAAATGGTATTGGTTCTAATAAGCATTTGGGTCAATATAGATCAATTATGCGTGGTTTGCAGAAAGTACCTGCACAAGGGAGAATGGAATAATTTACTGAAAACTTCCATGACTGAGTACTAACATCAAAACATGTTGAAGTGTTAGTCTACCTTATTTTGTGTGAACCTACCATATAAGCAGTGATACAGGAGAAAGGCAAAAAAGAAATGAGGAAAAAGGTCTCATACCTGTGGTTTTCAATTGCTTGCAGTGTTCAATTAAACCATTTGCTTACCAACTAGTTGTGTCCTGTCATTAGTCCATACACGTCCCCACAGCCTAGGGTTTCCAAAGTTTTGTCCATAGAAAACTATTTAATAGGTGGGACACTGGATGCGAAACCTTGTAAGAGTTCTAATCTGCTGTGCAATAATGTTGTGTCCGCTAGGCAGAATTTTTATAAAATCCCATTGAGAGTTGCACAGCACCTGAATGCAGCCAGTTTTGGAGGCATCTGTCCTCATGCTGTAGTTGAACATCCACAACAACGCTTGCTGGTAGTTCTACCACACTATTGCCAGCCTGCTTCATGTCCTTACCCCTGCTTGGTTTGGTTTGGTCTGTGTAGTTTCTCTGATTATGCAGATTGTAAAGCCTTCACAACAGCGACTCTCCCTTATCAAATAAATCTGCAGAAGGCAGAGCAATGGGATAGAGAGACTTCTGTGCCCTGTCTTTTGACGACATGACAGTGGATGTAGTCCTGTGGACTTCAGGGGACAGGATCAGACTTAACAATATTTCTGACTCCTTTAATTTCAATGAGCTACTTAGGGAGTGAAGTACAAGGTTGCTAGTAGCAGAATTAGTCAAAAGACTGAGACGAGATACTTTGTAGAGATAATTCACACCTCCTGCTGTAGTCGGCAAAAGGAACGTCTCTGTCAGACACTGACATGGAACTGCCTGACTGACATGTTCTGGGGCACCCTCTGGCAGTCTGATCAGTTGAATAATTTTGACACCTAAATTCATTCCTTAAAATGAGATGCTGTGACTATGTGCCTTCAATATAATCTCAAGCAAAGTGTTTGGAGATGCATCCTAGCTCACTTTCGCAGTCAGTAGATGCTTATGGTTGTGGTGGTGCAGGCCCCCCCCACCTAGCAATCTCAAAGCCAGCCAACATTGTATGCTTGCTTACACTATAAGAATAGTTAGCTGGTGTGCTTGAGCAGTGAATCAGGACGACTTGGCGCTCTCCTTGTGTCTGTACAAGAGCAGCGAGTTGGGCCCATCAGGCACCCCTGACCGCACCTGAAACTCCCGATGCCTGCAGTCGCACCCGCCTGGTACATGTCAGAACCGTACCTTCTGGGTAGTGCTGGAATTGTATACTTTCTGTCTAAATATCAGAATTGCCTCTACGGATTGTGACCAGGATGGAGAATTACTGATGCCTAAAGTCAATCGTCTTGAGACCCTATGAACAGCGGTACCAAGGAAGGCCCTTTGAGCTCTTCTGGTCCGCAGCGGGCTGTGCCCAGTAACTCCCTCTGAGTGGGACGCTTCTCAGAGTAACTCGTGAACATTTTGGGCTGATCTCCTTGAGATTCAACCTTTGCCCATTGAGAAATCCTTCAATTTGAAGTGTGTATTTCACTGAACTCAAGGGGAATTTTTGTGATTGTGTATGTGTTTATGAATTGATTCAAAGCATAATATCCTATAACTGTGATTGTAATAGTAAATTCTTTCTAATCACACAGTAAATGCTAAGTTAACCAGTGATTAATTGCTGCTAAGTCCCTGTGATTCTCTCTCTCACTAAACTGTGAACACTCCATGAACTGCTGCTAAACATCTCCCTTAGACATAAACCTTTGTGGTCTAAGGCCAGGTCTGGATGCAGCTGCACCTAGGTTCCTTGCTGAGAAGGAGTTTAGAATGCAAGTACGTCCATTCCGAACATGGTGACCTAACGGGAGGGTCTCCCTTAGAACTTACACTTTTCTTTTAACTCTATATAAATAATTTTCCACTCAAAAACTCCTTTGATTTTTTTTTTATTCCATTCATTTAAGAAGTAATTGAGTGAACCTTGCCAGCGAACTTTGTAAAATCACGCTTTCTAAATTTTCAGTAAAAACTTTTCTTGCAAACACTTTGAGTGATCATTTACGCGACCTAACCACTCATTCGTGACAATGGTATGAAGGCTTTTAAGAGGTAATTGAGTTGTGGCCAAGCAAAGAGTGAGCTACATGATACTTATCCACAGGTTCTGTCTGAATTTGTGTGTGATCAGTACAGCATTGTCCCAGATTGCAGGGCACCTATGCAGCGAATGTCGGCACTGTGTCTCTAGCACAGGTGAAAATCAAATTAAGCAGAGTGCGAAGACTCCATAGACACCCGGAGGACACCTTAAATTTGTTTTAATTTTTAAATAAAATTTAAACCTTACAGAAGTTATGTGAAGGTTAATTTTCTTTAGTGTTCTAATGTCTGCTTGACCCATTTGCCTCTTCTAGCCTATCTCTGCTGTTTTATTTACTGCTGGCAGGAGGTTTAGTACTTTTGAGGACTGCTGTCCTCCAGGGGCCATTTCTGGGTCTGCCAAGATGGTGTCAGTGAAATGAGAAAGTCTCTTGACAATCTGCATTTACCGCAGCACCCCAGGACCTGCAACACTTTAATAGAAAAATCTTTGTCAGAGAAACTAAGTAATGAACTTTATGCAAGCATTTTCCATGGATTAATGCTAACTAAACCAATAACAATCCTAGGCCACTACTCTTAGCTTATTTCCTTCTCTCTCTATACGTGAGCAAATTCTGACACACATGCTAACTGAACAAATAGCACAGACCAGTGGAGGGTGCCCTTAGGATGAAAGCCACAAGTAACTGGGCAGGGTGGCCATCAGAGAGTTTTGGGACCAGGCTTGTAGTGAGAGAAGAGCATTCTAGAAGATGCTGGATGAGATGATGTGTCTCATCATGTTTTATGTACCCATAATTCCCACAGCAGCCTGTCCTTCAACTTCCCCTTTTAAATTGTTATAAATCATTTAACTTGAACAAAGAACCGTGTACATGAGGTGACAGAATAAATGGCTTGAAGTAAAGCATCCCATGCTGCTCCTAAATTCACCCATGAATTTTGGGTTGTGACTGGCTAGTATCAAAGCCCTTCATGTGATTAGCCACTTAGCAGAAATCCCATGGAGGTTGAAGCAGTGGCATGTGTCTGCCCAAATGACTGTGCTCATGCCTCGTAGCCAGACTAGACTCCATGTGTTTGCACTGGTAGTCCTTCTAAGTGTTCCAGTAGAATGATGAATTAAAAGCCTTTATAACACAAGAAGTGTTTTGATTTGGAAATATTGAGGCTCCTGTAAGAAAGGAATTTTGCTGATGTAAAATCATTAAATTTTCAGAAATCATCTTCTGTGCAAATACTATGCCTTTGGGTAAAAAAAAACAGGAAAGAAAAGAAATTCCCGAGGGAGCAAGTAAGTATCTGATATGTGAAATTAGTCATAACTTAGGGAAAACGTATGGTAAAACGTGAAAGCACGATCTTATTAAATGATTTGGTAGGATATTTTATAATAATTTTTGTTTTCAAATCCTGTTTTACTTGTGTAAGAGATTGCTACTGTTTATAAATGTTGTAATCTACTAATTGCTTACTAAGCCTTTGCAAGCTATTTGGATATGCGTTTCACAGAGAAAAAACTGCCCTACTAAATATTGCTCAGTGGAGGAAGTGAAAAAAGTCTAGTCAGAGAGACCAAAGCCAAGAAAGTAAGCTTAAAAATCATGGCTGAAACTTGATTCTAACCAGAAAAAATGCTGCTAGAATCCCCCTATAAACTAAGCCCCAAGGGTGCAAACTACATTTTTGTGAGATGGTTCCCCAAACACCAGTTTTGTAACTGCATATAACTTGAATGTGCGTTTCCACAGGCTTTCTGTAGCAGTTTGTATAAGGCTTATTGTATCACACAGATGCAATACTAAAAATAACATTTTTGTTAGAAAATACTCACTGGGCAACAAAAGAGAAGGCACCTGTGGGAAAACCTATTTATTTGCATTTTGTGTTTGCAGTTCTTGCTGTAAATGTTTAATACATGCTTCTTGTTTTAGATTGCATGAGCCCTTAATTTGGGTTATCCAGCACCATCTGTAGTCAACAAAACCACAAAAAGACGATAGGCAGTGCTCTAGCTGTTGTAATAGCTATATAAATTTTGGTGTCATTCTTACACACGTTACATAGATGCATAAAATTAGGTGCCAGATTCTCTGCCAGCAGCATTTACCAATAGGTAGTTGTGGACCACTGGGGACTATCAGATATCAGAAAGTTGTCCATGGAAAAAGCTATTGAACAAAACAAACCAATAGCAAGAAAAGCTCTCACTTCCCCAGGCAAGCAAATAAAGGCTAGAAGCTGAATGTGACTCTATTTGTTTTTTTTTTTTAATGAAAATCATGGGGGAATTGCAGTACGGAATAGCCCAGGGTCGTGGGTAGTTTACTTAAAACCCTAAAACTGAATTACATTAATTAATAACACTGGCAAGAATTACTGCAGAGTGTTGAATGTTGTATTGGTACCTGAACCAGCAGAAGGTGCGCACAGGTTATGTCTTTCTGATCCGGTATATATACCTGACGTGAGCTTTAAAATAAAGCCAGTGTTCTGTTTAAAGCAACAAAAAGTCTTGACACTGGCATGGAAATGAGAGGAGAATGAAGACATGGAAGTTCACAAGATGTCAAAGAACTGAGAATTTTCTTGGGAACTTCCATAAATTGTCTCACGGACATTCTGGATGTGTCTTCAGCAGACAGAATTGAAAAAAAAAGTACTTTCAATACTTTGGAGACCAGAAGACCCAAAGAAATCTCCCCCTCCTCTCACAATTAATTTAAAGATAATCAGCAAAAAGTCCAAGCCAAAAAATTATTAAGCAAAAGGAGATCGAAATCTCTTACAGAATTGGTTCTGCCAGAGATATATTTGTTGTAATATCCCACTAGTGGCCAGTAAAGGAAATGGAAAGCAAAAGTCATGCCAAGATTACATATTCACAGCTCTGCCTACTCTGTTCTCAGTGCCCAGAAGCACAAAGGCCTGAAACAACGTCATTTTTAACATTAAACTAACTCTTGTCATGTGGCAGTGGAAGATGAGCTAGATCCAAGATAAATATAGCCCTTCTGATACGGAAAAGAAAGTTGGATTCTAAACATCGGACAGACTCGTAGGACAGGCAGCAAGAAACCCATGGTGCTGATAAAAAGACTATCCTTAGCACGTTCCCAGTGGTTTAGGCGCTTACTTGTCCCAGAGAAGAATACTTAGAGTAGGGAGCAAGCTGTGCATAACAGTGATAAAGCTGCAATGCACACCAGTTGTTTAAACTGTAAACCAAGCATGTGATTTTTGGCTTCCCATGGGCTGGGGAAGGCATAGCAAATGACAGGGTGTCCAGGGTAGGTCTGAGATTGCCATAAGACATGGTATCTCCTTCTGCCAGTTAGCCAGCCTGGTATAAGAAGCAAAGCCTCTGCAGTGGGAACTGTAGTGTAATGGTGGTTTAGGTGAGTGGTCCTGCATGCCTACAGATGAGTGGAACTTCCTGTAGCAGTATCCAAGAGTGAAGTTTGTTTCCTCACTGCACCATCAGGGCTCTGAATTAGCTGTTGTAGCCTATAAGGCAAATATGTATTTATTTAGGCAATTTTTTAAGGATTGATTTTTGATCCAGCACACTATAAAAGCTTCTAATAAACTAGCTATGTAAATCCTTCCTTTAGCTGTATAAATACTCTTTTTGTTCGCTCTGTAGTCCTCTTTCATGTGATGGCACGAAGGATGAATGATGATTAACTGGAACCAGTGCTCAGCGAAGAGGGAGAACAGGGAAATGGATTCTATTTCATAAATTTTCTTATGAGACTCCAGTAATTAAACACTTTGCATGCAGAGTAATAACCGGTAGCCTTTATTCATCGTGGTATTTACCCTGGCTCTGCCATTCAGGTTGGCCCGGTCATATCACCTCCATTTCCTGATCTGTACAGTGGGAATAAAAGTATTGACCTTCTTAATAACATCTCTCTGAGACAGAGCAAATGCTCTGTAAGTTCTGCATATTTTTTGCTAACTTCAAGCTATGAGCAATTCCCTTGGAGTTGATGGGACTGCTCACATGTGGGCTTAGTTACAGGCCTGGGAGCACTGATTGCTGCAAATCATAGAAAACTGGCTTTCTGATGGATCTTTTAGTCTGCTTCTGGAAAGCTGTTCTTGCTTTCTGGGCTGGGACTTTCAGAAATGCTTTATCAAGTTATATGCCTGGGAGTTGGATGCCTAACTCCTTCAGGCTCTTTTGAAAGTCCTTGCAAGAAAGCAGGAAGTTGCTGTTGGAATTTCAGTCTAAAATTACAAACAAGCACATACCAATAAAAATGAAGTGGGAATTATAGAAGGAGGGGGAGAAAGGGTCTTAAGTTAGTTTGGAAAGGGAAACTTTACTGGGAAGTTAAAATGAAAATTGAAACAAACACAGAGTTGAAAATAAATTCTGGTTTTGCTGTTCTAATACAAGTGTAAACATTGTACAGGAAAATGGACAGTGCTGGGTGGGGAGGAATTCTGAAGTACAAAGCACATGGGAAAACTCATGGTTCTTTCTTTCTTAATTGGGTCTGTCTTAAATTCCTGTTTGGATCGACTGAAATACCAAAATAAGTAGCCCGATTTTCAACACTGCTCTGAGCAGTCTCCATTAAAGAGAAAACAACCAACTGTAGCCACATACTTTTGGAAACCTCAGCCACTGCTTTTCATTGATGCCACTTGCTTTCTTTGAGTTATGCCAGTACCAGCAGAACATCTCACTTGAGCCGTAAGTTCTCTTCCATTTTAAGTGGGTAATATCCATATGCAAATTTTCTAGAAAGGTCTCTTGGCAAAGGCAGGGGGAAGAAAAGAAAAAACAGCAAAACTTCTTAGCAACAGCTGGGAAGAGCACCAAGAAGGAATCTTTTTTTCTCAGCCGTGGAAAAGTGTTGGCATTCAGTTCTCTGCTCATCACTCTGCTTGAGCTGTGTGCTTATTAGCATTCTTAGAGTGCAGACAAACTGCACTGATTCAATATATATATTTGCCCCACATGCTTTGTTTTTGTTTTAAGACAAAAGTCTCTGTAGGTACATGCTACAGTACTGATCCAAAGCTCAGGAAAGCTGGTCCTTGCTGATATGTGTGTGTTTTTGCCTACAAGCTCTTCCCTCAAAGTGCCTAAATGCCTGTGCTGAGGCCCTCTTACATAGGCACTGAACTGATCTAGAACATCTTTGTGCTTATATTTCAAATGTTTGCTACCTGTGTGTAGTCTAGCAGGGAAGAATTCCTGTGACCTTTTTGGGGAACCGTTGAAAACAATGGTTTTCAATGCAGGCATGGGATACATTGTTCTTTATTTGCTTTTAACATCAGCATGGTGCAGGGATATTGAGTGGTTATCACTAGGATTGGGCTGCAATAGGGACAACCATGGCAGAATTTTTTCAGCCTGAAATATGAAAAGTGTGTTCCTCTTATAAGCAGAAAAACCCAGGAAGATGGCCCTTGTAATTACCTGAAATCGGCAATCTGTCTGCTGTCATTCCATTTAACCCATGCAGACTTGCTGTATGCAATGGATCCACTCACTGGGTGTGATTTCAGAGAAGGAATAGTCCATCTGGTTTACCCAAATGCTGCTTCAAAGGAGGATGACTGACAGGTTTTTTTCAGACCCAGAGTGCAGCAGACTGCCTGAAAGCTGGTTACTTATCAGCTTGGATAAAGAAGATCTCTATATTAAGCATGCTCTCAAAGTAGTAGTAGCTGACAGTATTAGCACAAGCAGGCAAACAGGCACTGGGAGCGCTGTGGCTGAGCAGGTAAGACAGAGCTCAGCAAACTGTTCGTAATGTCAGGTGACTCACATACATGGAAGAAGAAAGGCTCACCTCTTCTGGATGGACAGTGATTTTTTAAAACAACTCTAATTTGTAAAACCTGCAGTAGAGTTTGAGAATGTGCCTTACAGAAAAAGAAATTCAAAGGGGTCGCAAAACCGATGAGTAATCATAAGTACAATTGCATCCTCATTTCCTCTCCTGAATATGGTGCTTCTGTTCTGATCTAGGTGTTCCGGTATTATGTTTCAGAATAATTAAAAGACAACTGTGCCTATTTTTCTTACTCAAAATTCTCAAAGCTGCTGCTAAATATGTTGTCTGGCACATTTGTCTGCTTAATTTGTGCCTAGAGAGGGTTTCTCTTTATTTTTCTTTCCCTCTTTGAGATTTCAGTTTACTGGTCTGGAGAAAATGGGCAGTTTGCCTTCACATTGTATGAATAGCAGAAGAGGATCCTGTCACAGATGAAAGTACTATATTTACGGCTCATTATAATCCATTCATTGCTTCACAGGCCCAGCGCCCTCCAGGGAGTGCCACAAACCCACATGATTTTCCCAAGTGCTACATTTTGCATTTGGATCTTTGGTATAGCTGACATATATGGAAAAGGAAGAAAAAAGTGCAGAATGGCAGAGAGTCCATTTGATTGTGCGTGTAGGGAAGCTGAGCAGTGATCGCAGCAATTTCATAGAATAATAGAATCATAGAATGGTAAGGGTTGGGAGGGACCTTAAAGATCATCTAGATCCAACCCCCCTGACATGAGCAGGGACATCTTCCACTAGACCAAGTTGCTCAGAGCTCCATCCAACCTGGCCTTGAACACTTCCAAGGAGGGGGCATCCACAACTTCTTTGGGCAACCTGTTCCAGAGTTTCAGCACCCTCATGGTGAAGAATTTCTTCCTAATATCTAATCTAAATCTGCCCTCTTTTAGTTTAAAGCCATTCCCCCTTGTCCTATCACTACACACCCTTGTAAAAAG